>OMJG01001937.1_pt1 | contig 10967 bp, 14 predicted proteins | sample 1646431 | NCBI WGS metagenome assembly OMJG01 (sample SAMN03771674, study PRJEB25209) | food metagenome | isolation source: Cotija cheese | place: Mexico:Jalisco,Michoacan | collected 2011-12-12 | reverse complement strand
GAAACTTATAGGTTTTTCTGCAACAATGCCAATAGTAGTTGGTATTTTTGATATCATTGTTGGTATCTTTTTATTATTTAATATCTCTGCAGGTGTTGTGGCTCTACCATTTGTGTTTGCTATTTGGTTTTTAATTGATTCATTAGTCGGTTTATTTAGTTCAAATGCTTTAAAAAATTTGAATACAGGTTACTATTGGTTCTCAATCGTTATTAATATTTTAGGTGTGATTGTAGGATTCATACTTTTAGCAAATCCAGTATCATCTGCTTTAACATTAAGCTTTTTAGTCGGTTTTTATTTCATGATGTTTGGTATGACTGAAATTATTTATGCCTTCCGTTAAAATAATGGAAGGATATGTTATAATTGAGTTAGTTAAATAACAGTAAACTCAAAGGTGTGATAAATATGGAAAAAGCAATAATACATTGTACAACTGAAATCGTGCATGGTGGATGTAATGTCTGCCCAACAACTGCTACCGCTACTTATGAGGTAGAATTCTCAGGTAAAATGATTGGGATTCCGAATTTAGATGTTGTGTCACTTCTTCGCCCAATTGTGAGAGAGCATGGTTATAAAGAACGTCAAGAATATGATGTAACAGGTGATTATGATGTGTTTGAAACATCAAACAACAGTGTCGATGTATTTGAGACATATCAAGGACTACGTTTTAAAAATCAAGAAATCGAAAAAGAAGTCGAAAAAGAAGTCAAACCTACTTATGAATCAGATGATGAAGTATTTAAAGTAGTAAATGAGTTGTTAACAGATTTATTTAAACTTGATGCAATTGAGTTTGTCACAGATATACCAGAGAATTAGAAGATTGAGTCTACTTGACCCAGTCTTTTTTTATCCAACCATATTTATAAAGATTTGTGAGAATGGTTGGCTATTGCATGAAAGCGTGTTATATTTGAGTGGAATTGAATACGAGAAACATTTGGGGTGCGTAAAGCTGAGATTATACCCATGGAATCTGCTCCAGTTAGTACTGGCGAAGAGAAATGTGTCATTTATGACAAAACATTGAACCTAGGTCTATTTACGCCCATCCAATTTATTTGGACGGGCTTTTTTATTTGGATGAGTGTCGATAAATGTTGTAATGAATCAGATTAACCCTACCTCCTTTGTTTCTTTTAATGAGAAAAAGGAGGTTTTTTGTCGTTTAATTTAACACAATAATAAGGTGTAGGTAAGATATAGGAGGATGAGTAAAATGAAGGAAAAATGGACGTTGCGTCAGGTTGTATTATTAGCATTATTAGCTTTTTTATTTGGTGGTGTATTTATGGGAGCTGGGTTTTTATATGCTGGCTTATCAGCTGTATTAACGCCCCTTGGGTTAAGCCCTTTTGCTAATGAACTATTATTTGGTTTATGGACAATGGCTGCACCAATGGCAGGGATATTAATTCCTAGAAAGGGAAGTTCAATTTTAGGAGAAATGTTGGCTGCACTAGCAGAGATGTTATATGGCACGTATTTTGGCCCAGGTGTTCTTATTTCAGGTTTTTTCCAAGGGCTAGGGACAGAACTAGGATTTATGGTTACAGGATACAAACGGTATGATATCGTGCCATTATTTTACGGGGCGATTGGAACAACCTTATTAAGTTTTGTGTATGAATTTTTTAAATTTGGTTATGGAACGTATTCAATTGGAATGATTTTATCACTTCTTGCTGTGCGGTTTTTATCGGTGACGTTCTTTGGCGTTGTTGTGGTGTCAATGGTCATGAAGCTTTATAACCGTTCACAAGAGCTTTCGGTAGTAAACGAATGAGAGGAATAGAATTAAGTGAGTTGACGATTAAACGTGGCGATAAAGAGGTGTTACGTCAGGTTGACTTTGTTTTTTCTCCTCATGAATTTATTTTGCTATCTGGTGCCAGTGGTAGTGGTAAATCAACATTATTAAAAGCCATTGCTGGATTTGCTGATGTGCCATATTCAGGTACAATCACCGTTGATGGCAAGAGTCTAACACAAGCGAGTATGTCTGATAAGGCTAGACAGATTGGCATGATGTTTCAAAATCCAGGGCAACAATTTACAATGAAAACACTACGTCGTGAAATTATTTTTGTGTTAGAAAATCTGCAAACAAAACCTAGTGATATCACGGAACAAATGCACGAGGCTGTTTTATTAGCAGATACGACAGAATTATTAGATAGACAGTTATCAACTTTATCAGGTGGGGAAAAGCAACGAGCAGCATTGACTGTTTTACTAGCGATGAAAAGCCCATTTTTATTACTAGATGAGCCGTTTGCCAGTATTGATCCTAAAACAAGAAAATTATTAATTCAACAGTTACAGCAATTAAAAAATCAAGGTAAAACAATTATTATTTGCGACCATGATTTTAATGATTATGTTGATGTGGTTGATACATGGGTGACACTAGATAATCAAGTATTACAAAAAATTCCAGTAGCTCTTTTAAAGCAAGAGCAGACAAATGTGCTCTTGACGGATCATAGAGCATCTATGGATGGCATTTTAAGATTAGAGGATGTCAGATACAAACAGAATAAGCGCGAGCTACTAAGTCAAGATTCTTTTCATTTTTCTAAAGGAATCACGACACTTACAGGAGATAACGGAACGGGAAAATCAACGTTGTTTCGTTCGATAGCACAATGTCATCGTTATAAAGGCAAGATGTTTTTATACGATAAAAAGCTTAAAAAAAGCCGTACGCTATATCAGATATTATCCTTAGTTACTCAAGAAGCGGAAAAACAATTTGTGACACTCACACCAGCTGAAGAATTTACTTATAGTGTGTATCAGTGGGAGGACGCTAAACGTCAAAGACAAGAAGCGATTGAGTTTTTAGGATTGGAACCACTACTTAATCGAAGCGTGTTTCATCTAAGTGAAGGACAGAAGAAAAGTATTCAATTATTAACGATGTTGAGTTTAGATGTGCCGTTTTTATTATTAGACGAGCCGTTTTCAGGTTTAGATGAACGTGCTGCAAGCTATTTTGCTAATTGGTTTAAAAGGCAAGCAAACAGACAAGATATGATGATTATTTCGCATCGATTGGCACCGCTTGATGGGGTTAGTCAGCATCATGTGCATTTAGATAAGAAACAATTATGGCAACAAGATTATTCGGTAGAGGAGGAGATAAAGGATGTCAGTGACGAAAAGTTCTGCTTTAATGCTAAGCGGGCTACTACTACTTTTGACTATTGAATTATCATTTACCTCATCTGTGACATTAAACTGGTTTGTTGTGTTAGTCAGTGCTTTGTATCTTCTTAGTAAGAAAAAATGGTTTGGGTTGTTTGGCTTAGTTTTTTTTCCATTAATTCCAGCTTTAGGAACGTATTGGTCAGTTTATCTATATGGAAATAATCCTGATTATGGTCTTGTTTTAGTGAGTCGAACCTTTGCTTTTGCTGCGATTGGCATGGTGTTTGCATTTGGGGTCGACTTAGAAGAATTACTCTTAATTTTAGAGCAAAAAAAATTACCAACGTCATTTGTTTATGGCATTTTAGTTGTTTTACATGCGATGCCTGTGATTCAACGAGAGATTATGGCACTAAGAGAAGCCAGTTTATTTCGTGGGAAAAAATTACATTTTTATTCGCCATTGATGTATTTAAAAGTTATTTTTGTCGCCAAACATTGGCGGGATAGTTACACAGAAGCCATGTTTTCAAGAGGATTTGATGAAGAAGGCGAAAGGACGCATTACACACAATATAAAGTGTGTCCTAAAAGTTTAGCTACATTAGGCGTATTAACGGTTATATCACAATTTATATTAATCATTACTTAGGAGGAAGAAAGATGTTTACAAAAATTGCACGAGAGAAATCAGCACCTTATTGGGAAGGAAGTTTTACTCATCCATTTGTCGCAGGACTTCAAGAAGGAACGTTATCTGATGAAGCGTTTCGCTATTACTTGATTCAAGATGGGTACTACTTAGAGCATTTTAGCAAACTTCACCGTTTGATAGCAGAACAAGTAGAAGACGAAGAAGTAAAAGAGATGTTGCTAACAGGGTCTAACCACCTTAAAGAAGGTGAGATGAGTATTAGAGAGAATTTCTTTACTGAGCTAGGTATTACAGATGAAGAAATCGCTAATACTGATATTGCTCCAACAGCTTATCATTATGTGTCACACATGTATCGTCAATTAATTGATGGGACGCCAAATAGTGCTGTTGCGGGTTTACTACCATGTGCGTGGTTATATCAAGAAATCGGGACTGAATTAATTAAGACAGGTTCTCCTCATCAGTTGTATCAACGATGGATTGAAACATACTCTGGTGAAGAATCAAAAGAAGAAGTCGCTCATCAATGTGCTTTACTGAATCGACTGTATGAAGAAAGCGACAAGGAAGAACAAGAAAAAATGATTGAGGCCTTTTATGTGAGTGCTCAAATGGAATACCTTTTTTGGGAAATGACATACACACACCAAAAATGGCCGGAAGGAGAAAAAGATGCTGTCTCAAAGTACTAATTTAAAAAAACTATTGATTTTATCTCTAATGGTTGCGATGGATGTGGCGTTATCACCACTCTTTCGCATCGAGGGGATGGCACCAATGTCTAGTGTAATGAATGTGATTGGTGTGATGCTAATGGGACCTTTTTACGGCACGATTATGGCACTTGTCTGTGGCATATTACGAATGATGCTTCTAGGGATTCCACCACTAGCCTTAACAGGTGCTGTTTTTGGTGCGTTACTTGCGGGTATTTTTTACAAAATTTATCCAACAATTTACAGTGCGATGTTTGGTGAGTTTTTAGGAACAGGAATTATCGGATCCTTACTATCCTATCCTGTGATGGCTTGGTTTACCGGAAGTCGTAATGGTATGTACTGGTTTTTCTATACACCAAGATTTATTGGTGGCGCGGTAATTGGTTCGTTTTTGGCTTTTATCGTGATGAAAAAATTAGCGAATGTTCCAACGTTTCAACGAATTCAAGCGATGTTTTTTTATGTGAAAGTAGGTGACGAGCAACATGTTACGAGTTAATCAATTTCAAACACCCTTTCCTCTAATACCTTCTCCCCTAGTGCATTGTATTACGAACTCAGTGACATGTGAAACGGTCGCAAATAGTGTGTTATACATTGGAGGAAAGCCAATTATGACAGAAGATACGCGAGATTTTTCAGATTTATATGAACAGGTAGGTGGTGTGTTAATCAATATTGGCCATTTATCAGAAGAAAAAGAAACCGCTATGGTACTAGCTATGGAAGAGGCTCATAAACGCAACGTCCCTATCGTTGTAGACAATGTCGGCGTCTCTAGTTCAAGAATACGAAAAGAAGTCGCCAACAGGTTATTGTCTCTTGAACCAACTGTTGTCAAAGGCAATGTGTCAGAAATGCGAACACTGTGCAGTTTAGCTAGTCATGGGAAAGGTGTTGATGCGGCAGAAGAGGACCAAGACTTGTTAGCGATGAAAGAATTAGAAGAAGGATTATTAGCACTAGCAAAAATCCATCCAAATACGTGTTTTTTAGCGACAGGACCAAGTGATTTAGTGGTGTATCAATCACAAGTTGTGCTATTACAAAATGGCATTGAGGCACTAGACCAATTCACGGGGACGGGTGATGTCGTAGGTGCATTAATCGCGACACTGTTAGGTAGTGGTGTTGATGTGTTGCAAAGTGTCCTACAGGCAGTGAGTTATTTTAATTTATGCGGTGAAAAAGCATTAGAAATAGTTCAAAATGACGCGAAAATTGCAAGCATTCGAGAAGAAACATTGAATCAATTATCATTATTAAAACAAAATGAGTTGTGGCAAAATGACATAAGAGGAGATTGGTTATGATAGAAGAGGCATTAACGTTATATGTAGTAACGAATTCAGATGGTTTATCTGATGAAGCGTTTATAGAAAAAGTCGAACAAGCATGTCAAAATGGCGTCACGTTAGTTCAGCTGAGAGAGAAAAAAGCCAGTACACAAGAGTTTTATCAAAAAGCCTTGGCAATAAAAAAAGTGACAGATAAATATCATGTCCCACTTATTATTAATGACCGAGTAGATGTGTGTTTGGCAGTAGATGCTGATGGCGTACACATTGGTGATGATGAGTTACCAGTGGACGTGACACGTCGTTTGATTGGACCTGATAAGTGGTTAGGCGTTTCGGCTAAAACAGCGAAACGAGCGCTTGAAGCCAAAGAGCAAGGGGTAGATTATTTGGGTGTTGGTGCGATATTTCCTACCAAAACGAAAGAAAATGCCCCAACAACAGACATTTCCATCTTACAAGAGATTATTCACACATCTCAGTTACCAGTTGTAGCGATTGGTGGCATTAAAGAAGATAACATGCATAAATTAAATGAAACTGATATTTCAGGTGTGGCGATTGTGAGTGACATTATGCAAGCTGATGATATAGCGAAAAAAACGCAAGCATTAAAGCAACAAATTGTCGATATAAAGGAGAAAAATCATTATGCCTGTTAACCAAACCCCACAAGTAGTAACCATTGCCGGAAGTGATTCAGGTGGTGGAGCAGGCATCCAAGCAGACTTAAAGACATTTCAAGCAAGAGATGTTTTTGGCATGAGTATTGTCGTTGCCTTGACTGCACAAAACACATTAGGTGTACAAAGTAGCTTACCGATACCATGTGACTTTGTTGCAGAACAATTTGATTCTCTATCAGCTGATTTTCATATTCGAGCATGTAAAACAGGGATGCTTGCCGATAAAGAACATGTTCAAATCGTTGTTCAAAAACTAAAAGAAGTGGATTTTGGCCCACTGATTGTAGATCCTGTGATGATTGCTAAAGGAGGGCATTCGCTATTACAAAAAGAAGCGGTAGATTGCATTAAAGAAGAATTACTTCCACTAGCAACGGTGTTAACCCCAAATATTCCAGAAGCAGAAGAATTAATTCAGCAAGAGATAAAAACAAGCGAAGATATGATTCAAGCAGCACACGTTTTACAAGAAATGGGTGTCAAAAATGTGGTGATAAAAGGAGGTCATTCATCCGATATTTTGGCGAAAGATTTTGTCTTACTTGAAAATGGCGAGACATTTTGGATGAGTTCAAAACGCGTTGAAACAATCAAAACACATGGGACAGGTGATACGTTCTCATCGTGTATTGCAGCAGAAATAGCAAAGGGCAAGTCGGTTAAAGAAGCTATACATATTGCCAAAAGTTTCATTCAAGGAGCGATTGAACAAGAAATTTTTGTTGGTCATGGTCATGGGCCAACAAATCATTGGGCAATACCTGCACAAGATATTTTAATTGATTAACTATTTTTCAAAAGAATGTTTATTATTGTCTGTATAATGAATAAATGTTACAATTATATTACAAAGAGTAATGATGTTGTAACATCTTGTTTTATAGGAGGGGATCATATGAAAAAGTTAGTATTAGGTACAGTGATTATGGCTAGTTTGTTGGTAGGACAAATGGGTTATGCATCTGAATCAACCCCTACATCAAGTACAGATAATTCATCGAGTAAAGTACTAAGTTCCGAAGTAAATGATACGACAGAAACAACAACAGATGAATCAATTCCGGATGCATTAGCGATTACGAAATCTGATATTTTTTTATTAATGAATGACATGGTAAATGAGGGGAAGCTCTCTCAATTTCAATATGAAGGATTGATTTCACGTTTAGAGAAAGTTAACACAGTAGAAGAGGCTACACTTGTTTATTCAGATGCAAATGATTTAGCAAAACAAAATAAAGATTTGTATCAATCATCATTTGATGAAAAAGTATATAATACAAAACATCAAATAGAGCTATTAGTTCAAGCTGGTCGATTAACACAGAAACAAGCGGATGAATTTGTTGCAAAAGTTGATAGTTGTAAAACGATTGATGCATTAGATGATATATGGGCTGAGATTGAAAAAGCAGTAGATAAAATATCAACAAAAGCCACAAGTACAACAGAAACGAATATAACAGAAACGAGTACAACAGAAAATGATAAAAAAACAGAAACAGTAGCTAAAATACCTAATTCTAGTGATAAACAATCAGCTAGTTTACCTAAAACAGGTGAAAAAAAATCTAGTGTTGGGCTACAATTAAGTTTAGTTGCTTCATTGTTCTTAGTAAGTGTATTGATTAAAAGAAAATTATAGCAATATAAAAGAGTGTCACCCAAATAAAGGTGGCGCTCTTTTATTTTTTATTAGAAAAGGTAATAGACAGGGATGCTTCGGGGTCTATACTAGTTAGTATTTTTTGATAATAATCAGTTGCTTGTTCTTGTAACCAATCGCGATTTGTATCAATATATTTAATTAATGTTTTATCACTCATCGCGTTGTTTGCTAACTCATTAGTGTCGATGTCTTCAATAATAAAACTCAAAAACTCGCCTTTGCTATTTAACCACCTCAAACTTTGGATTGCTAATACCAACAACAATAAATTATGGAATAGAAATATTATAAGTATTTGAAGAATTACTTGCCTTATTAATGGTTACATGACTGCCATCAAAACCAAGTTTAGCTTCAAAAGTTCCTTTAATATAAGCTGTTTTTTCGCTAAATGGAAATTCCATTCCAACAAATGTTTTAACCTGACCACTTCATGTCGGTGAACTTGTCTTTTTTATTTTTCGATGCCGATTAGGAGGAAAACAAAATGACAAAACGAAGTGTCATTAAACGTGGTGGAACATCGGTCGGAGATTTTTCAAAAATTAAAAATATAGCCAGTTATTTAGTGAGTAGAGTATTTTGTGATAGATAGTTTATCAGAAATTGAACGACTAAACGAGCTAACAACTAAAAAAGTTAAAGCATTGCTTAGAATCAATCCAGGTGTTGAAGCTCATACGCATGAATTTATTCAAACAGGACAAGAAGATAGTAAATTTGGGTTAAGTATTAAAAAAGGTTTAGCACTTGACGGTGTAAGAAAAATTGAGGATGCTGAAAATATTGAATTCATGGGTGTTCATTTTCATATAGGTTATCAAATTTTTGAATCCACTGGGACAGTTGAAACAATTAAACAAGTTATAAAATGGCTCTCAAAAAATCAAATAAAAATTAGTGTATTAAATATAGGCGGAGGGTTCAGTATTAAGTATACGGATGATGATATCAGCTATCCGATAGAAGATGGTATCAAAACAATTACGAATACGTTAAAATCAACTTGTAACGAATATGATTACCCCATTCCAGCTATTTCATTGGAACCTGGGCGATCTATTGTTGGTGAAGCAGGTGTTACACTTTATGAAGTAGGAACGGTGAAAGATATCCCTGAAACGAATTATTATGTATCGATAGATGGTGGGATGAGTGATCATATCAGAACGGCACTTTATGGAGCAACCTACGATCTACTGCTAGCAAACCGAGCGGAAGAATATGATAAATTGATGACAGTGACTGGAAAACTGTGTGAGTCAGGTGATATCATAAGACGTGACATAAAATTACCGTCAAGTGTTCACCGTGGGGACTTACTTGTGGTATTATCAACTGGTGCCTATCATTACAGCATGAGTTCGAATTATAATCAGATGTTAAAACCCGCCGTGGTATTTGTGACACCAGAAAAAGTTCGTTTAGTGGTGCGACGTCAGACACTAGAACACCTTATCGCACAAGATGTAAGATAAATGAAAGAAGAGAAAATAATGGAAGAAACAAGATTTAATACACGAGCAACCAATTTAGAGGTACCAGGGACGAGAAAGTTTTCTAATCAAGTTAAACAATACGATGATGGTGTTGATTTAACATTGGGACAATCAGGTTTTGAAACACCTGAATACATTAGAGAAGCTATGATTGAAGCCATTAATCAAAATAAATTACGTTACACACACAATAGAGGTTTAATTGAATTAAGGGAAGCTATCTCGCAATATAATAGGAAACGATTTAATGTGACATATGACGCTGAGACAGAGATTATTGTGACTAACGGTGGATCTGAAGCGATCGATAGTGTGTTACGAACAATTCTTGAAGACGGGGATGAAGTAATTATTCCTTGCCCAACGTATTTAGCATATGAGCCAATTACTAAACTTCAAGGTGCAAAAACAGTTTTGGTTGATACAACAAAAACAAATTTTGTTTTGACAAAAGAAGCATTAGTTGATGCTATCACACCGAAAACAAAAGCCATTATCTTTAATTACCCAACAAATCCAACAGGGATGATTCCATCATTGGAACAAATGAAGGAATTAGTTGATGTATTGAAGGAGACAGATATATTCATTTTAACTGATGAAATTTATTCTGATAATGTGTATGGTGGAGAGTTTCATTCTTTTATGGAGTTTTCAGAAGTTAGAAATCAATTATTTGTTATCAATGGATTATCAAAATCCCACGCTATTACTGGAGGAAGAATTGGATATATTCTAGCCCCACCTCTTGCAACAGAACATGTGACAAAAGTCCATTTATACAACTCTGTGTGTGTAGCTACTCCATCACAGTATGGAGCAACTGCAGCTTTTACAGATGCAACAGGGCCAGTAATCTTATCGAAAATGAATGAAGCTTATAAAGAGCGTCGTGATTTTGTTTATAAACGTTTAAAAGAGATGGGATTATCAGTTGAATCACCTAAGGGAGCATTCTACATTTTCCCTGATATTTCTGAGTACAATAATGATTCTTTTGAATTTGCAACAGAATTATTAGAAGCAGAACATTTAGCTGTAGTACCTGGGAAAACATTTTCTATTTATGGAGAAGGGCATATTCGTTTGTCTTTTGCATGCACAATGGAAGAATTAGTAGATGGTTGTAAACGACTTGAAAGATTTCTATCAACATATAGAAAAAGAAGCTAAACAGAATCATACTGTTTAGCTTCTTTTTTAACATATACATAGTGGTTAAAAGGAGTTGTTTACTTATTATTAAATAAGTAAATAAAAGTTTGCTAGGGTT
>OMJG01001936.1_pt1 | contig 10971 bp, 5 predicted proteins | sample 1646431 | NCBI WGS metagenome assembly OMJG01 (sample SAMN03771674, study PRJEB25209) | food metagenome | isolation source: Cotija cheese | place: Mexico:Jalisco,Michoacan | collected 2011-12-12 | reverse complement strand
GCCACCCCGAACTCCACCCTGGGCTCACCTACGCACTCCGAAACGCGAAGAGCCGCAAAAGTAGAATAACAGACCTCTACAAATCCAGCCGGGAATTCGATAAAAATATAAATATTGATTCACAAACAGTTATATAACCCCAGTTGCTTATAAGGGTTTGATAGCAGGGCTTTCAGATATTGTTGAACTAAGAATCCCACCATGAACGTATATAGACATTGGTGAAATCGATAGGACAAACATTGGGTAGGATGCGCTTACGGAGTACTACCATCTTGAAGCTGTAGTCGGTTGCTGCGGCGACCCTCTACGTTGAATCTGCTTAGCCAATGCCCGTTCTACTATGCATTTATGTAACTTGTACGTATGTCCCCACGTTCGAAGAATCCTCAGCTTCCTGCAGAAACCCCGAATCCGTTTCGGCCTACTTTTGGTGCTTCACCGCGCTTTTGGGCTGGGCGGAAGGCTATTCTCGAGGGCTTTTCGGAAGCGCTAGATAGCCCGGTGGGACACCCCGACCGGGCTATGTTGATTAGCGGCACACGAGGAATTGGCAAGACAGTGTTGCTGACGGAGCTTGAAGATATTGCAGAAGCTCGTGGCTGGATTTCGGTGCGAGGTATCGGCGGTACAGGCATGGCTGAGCACCTTATTAATACAGCCATCCCGTCGCACATTGCGAAGCTCAACCCGCAGGCAGAGACCAGGTTGAAAACGCTTGGCATCGCTGGCCTCGGCCGTGTGGAAACAGAGCTTGACCCACGGTATGGGCAGCTGCAGCCAGTCCCCACCGTGGAGACACGTATCCGTCAGCTCTTGGATTACACCAGTGGCAGTGGCGTGTTCATTGCCATTGATGAAGTCCAAGACGCTCCGAGCGAGGATTTGGCCGCGGCGGCACAGGCTTTCCAGAATCTCATTAAAGATGAGCTTCCCGTGGCACTCGCATTTGCTGGTCTAACCGTAGGCACCCGGGACTTACTGGATTTGCCGGGCACTACATTCCTGCGCCGCGCGAGCGCTTATGAGTTAGGGCCATTGACTGCCGATGACACCATGAGCCTTCTTGCATCTACTGCCGATGGCTCCGGTATCCACTTCGGCAACGCCGCCGCCCGGCGCGCGGCCGAGGCTTCCTACGGATTCCCCTACTTGGTACAGCTCATCGGCGCCCTGGCATGGCGGGTCACTAAAGACAATGCAAACAGCGAAGTCACCGAAGCAGTTATTGAGGAGATTCTCAAAGAGGCCATCGATACTTTTGGCTCCCAGGTGCATCGACCAGCACTGCGCCACGTTACTGACCTGCAGCGCGAGTTCCTACGCTCCATGGCGCGCCTTGGCCGGGAAGAACAATCCATTGGTGAAATTGCCGGGCTGCTTAAGAAAACCACCACCGGCATCAGCCGAATCCGCGCCGCTTTGATTAAGCAAGAGCTCATCGAGCCTTCCTCACACGGGCATGTACGCTTCACCCAGCCCTACATGGCGGAGCACCTGCTCGCCGAGCCCCGCACTCGCTATATTCAATAGCCACTCGCAAACAGGGCAGTGCCTTGGCGCAGGTTCTAACAGCTAACTAGCTAGTCCAGGAATCGCGCACGATTTGTTGACTGTTTATACCCATTGCTATCTATATGCTCCAGGAGCTTTTTGCGCAAGAACTGTGCATCGCATTCTGCATTGATCACTTGGTACGGAACTGAAGACGTATCCGCGAGCAGTGCAAGTTGTATATGCTCCGCTCCGACCTTATCAGCCCCCGATTCACGGGCAATCGCTTCCGCAGTTGTCAGGAAGGTTTTAGCGCGAGGTGTCAATTCCATATTTGAGGTCCTCCAATGCCAGTACGTACGATGGAACTACAGGTACGTCTTGATTATCCAAGAAAAGCCAGCTTCACTTCTGAAGTTCGATCCCTTTAGCCGTAGCAGCTATTTCAGCCACCCGATCGCCATCAGGATGTTCCTCGAAATCCTTTAAATCCTCAATCAGAGCATTGGTGTCCCCGTTTTGATGCCTATTCCAAAACGTCACCAAAGCTGTAGCAGCTAGATCAACCGACCCCGGAAGATGAACAAGAGGAAACAGATAGTCATAAACTAAATTCTGAATTCTCTCGAACTCCACACTCGCTGGAAGAATTTTGACGGTTTCTTGAATGAAATCGCTTACTTTCTCAGCATTGTCAAACTTCCACTCATACGAAACTTCACTCCATTCCTCTGCAGAAAACTGGCTAAACAAAGCCACTAGTGTGGCTTCATCATTGTTTTCTGCAGCCTCAATGGCAGCCTCAAAATCGGAAATCTCCATCAGCGGCCCAACCACCCATCACGAATTTGACAGTTCTCTGAATACGAGAAAACCATCGTCTGTTTGGATTTTAACGTTGAGAAGCTCAAAGAATACACAAACGATGGGCCAGTTCTATGCCAAATCCCGCGACTGGGTCTCTCGGTGCTTCTTCCAAAAATCAACACCCCACAGCGACACCTTGCAGAACCAGAGCATACGATCAACATATTGTGCAGATGTCTGGCCCCGAAGCCTCGGGTCATCTTCATCCATGGTGGCCATGGAATATATGGCAAAAAGCCAGGTCCCAATATTGAGAAGCAATGCAAGCGGAAAGCCAGTCCAGAACCCCATCGAAGACGGAAATCCGACGAGCGTGCCAAGTACCAGCCAGTGAGCTAGCCCGCCGAGAGTATTTCCCAAAAAGAATTGATGAGCGCCCCAAGGCCCAGCCCAAACTGCGATCATGTACGCCCGTTGCTTGGTACGAACGAGTGGGACTCCTTCGGTTTCTTCGTCGGTTAAATCAAACCGCCCTGTAGGGATATACCCAAACACAATTCCATCCTTTTGAGCTATGTAGTCAGAGCGCAAGATGCGGCATACACCACTATCCTGGCGGTGAATACGGCAGGATTCTTTTTCAGAAATTCACGGAGACCCTGTGACGCCCCATATTCCAAGGCATTTCCTGCGGCAGCTGTAGCCCATGCCTGTGTCAACACATTAGCTGCACCTTTCCAGTCCTTAGCCCTTAGCCTTTGCCCAATTCGAACAGCATCAGAGTAATTGATAAACCCAGGTAGAAAACTTTCTGCCACACAGCGACCATAAGCTCCTGCGCTCCGCGTCTGCGCGGCGGACTGTTCTTCAGCGTTAAGCAAATCTGCTGCGCTTTGCAACTCTTCCATCGACATTTCAGGAAGTATTTCTGCGGCAGCCTCGGGATCGACTTCCCAGACTCCGTTTTCATTTGGCACAACTACCTTAGTGAACATTGTTTCGAAGCCATCGGCAATGTCTTCTTCAAGTTCGTAAACTTCTGCCTGCTCTGCCGTGATTTCAGACAAATTCGGCTCCCCCTTTGCAGTCGCAGGCGGAGCAATGCCAAGCACCAAAATTACAGACAATAACGACACAACTATTGATTTAACCTTCTCCTTACCCCTATGCCCCTATCTTTCGTACAAAGTAACCACAACTTTGCAAATTTCACACACGTATGTTGACGCGCCTAGGTTTACCGAACTCCATACAGAACGTCATTCTCAGTTTAAAATCGAAGATAATCGCCCCCTTTAACCTCATCCAAGATCCAGGCATTTTCAGTGAAATTTCAGGGTCGTAACAGGCTGGTTTTACGTTAAATTCGGGGACTATTTCGTGAGTTTTCCTCGGTGATTCTCGTGGTCAGGACACGATCGGTTACATCTTTTGCAAATATGAGAAAAACCTCACATTTGGGTGTGTGAAGCTCCAAACTTACGCACAAGTAGGCTACGGTGGCGTAATCGCGATAGTTTGTATTTGTTTAGCAAACTCCATGACGCCTATCGCGCCACTTTCTGGCTTAGGGAAAAGCCACGGAAAATATCACCGATACGTTTAAAGAGGACTAACAGTTATGTCGTTGACCCCCTTGCTTACCTTGTCCAATGACAGCACTGCTCCGGCAGTGCTGTTTGCAGGTCAGGGTTCTGCATGGCAAAAGGCTATCGCCGATGCCGCAGCCAGCCACCACCAGGCAGAAAACCTGCGCAATATCCTTGCAGAAGTACGCACCACCACCGGCCCTGTAGCGCGAATCATCGCCTCCTCTTGCCCAGGTGTCTATGAGCGCTTGGAAGAATTGGCTAGCACCCCAGCGGGCGAGCCACCAGTGGCTAAGGACTATGACGCTTACCCGGCATACTCCATCCCAGGTATTGTTCTGGGCCAGATTGGTGCCATTGACCACCTTCGTGAGCTTGGCTTGGACGTAGACTCCGCGCAGCTTGCTGGTCACTCCCAGGGTTCTTTGGGCGTTGCAGCTGTCAAGGATGCACGCCAGGCCCTGGCTCTTGCAGTTTTGATGGGTACCGCAGCTGCTGTTACCCAGGGCGCGAATGATTCCCGCTCCCACATGTTGTCTGTCCGTGGCGTGCCACGTGAACTGGTTGAAGAGTACCTCGCGGGTGACGCAGCTATTGCTGTTGTCAACGGCCGCGTGCACTTTGCATTGTCCGGCACTCCAGAGGATTTGGCTAAGACCGAGTCCAACATCGAGCATGCTGCAAAGTCCTACAATGAGGCACTCGAAGAGCGTCTCATCGGTGGTTCTGAAATCAACCCGAAGTTCGACGTCCTGCCGGTAGCACTTCCTTTCCACCACGCATCCCTGCAGTCTACTGCAGACTTGACCGTGGAATACGCACAGCAGTGTGGCCTAGACACAGAGCTGGCACGCGAGCTCGCTGACTCCATCCTGGTTCAGCCACACAGCTGGGTTGAGACCGTTTCCGGCCTCACCGCAAATTGCTTGGTAGCACTGGACCGTGGCCTGTCTTCTTTGACTGCACCACTAGTTGGCGGTACCGGCAAGGTAGTTGTTCCTGCCGCTACCCCAGCTGAGCGCGATAACCTGGCAACCCCAGGTACTGAGCTGCCAACCGCTGTGAACTACGAAGAGTTCTCACCAAAGCTGATTTCCCTGCCAAACGGCAAGTCCTACACCCAGACCCGTTTCTCTGAGTGGACCGGCATGTCCCCAATCATCCTGGGCGGCATGACCCCAACCACCATGGATCCGGGCATTGTTGCTGCTGCTGCAAACGGCGGCTACTGGTCAGAGATGGCCGGCGGCGGACAGTACTCCGATGAAGCTTTTACCATCAATAAAGACGGCATGATGGAGCTTTTGGAGCCAGGTCGCACCGCAGCATTTAACACCATGTTCTTCGACCGCTACCTGTGGAACCTGCAGTTCGGTCAGGCACGCATTGTGCCAAAGGCACGCGCAAACGGCGCAGCATTTACAGGCGTCACCATTTCCGCGGGTATCCCGGAGCTGGATGAAGCAAAGGAACTGCTGGACCAGCTCACCGCTGATGGATTCCCTTATATCTCCTTCAAGCCAGGTACCACCAAGCAGATTCAGGACTGCATCGCTATCGCTGCGGATAATCCTGAGCACCGCGTCATCATCCAAATCGAAGACGGCCACGCTGGTGGTCACCATTCGTGGGTTGACCTGGATGAAATGCTGCTGGCCACCTATGCATCGGCACGCCAGCATGCCAACCTTGCCATCACCGTTGGCGGCGGCATCTACTCCCCTGACCGTGCATCCGAGTACCTGACCGGTTCCTGGTCCACCAAGTACGGCCTGCCAATCATGCCGGTTGACGGTGTCTTCTTGGGCACCGTTGCCATGGCAACCAAGGAAGCAACTGCAAATGATGACGTCAAGCAGCTGCTCGTTGACACCCCAGGTATCACCCCAGACACCAACGGCGGCTGGGTTGGCCGTCTGAAGGCTGACGGCGGCGTATCTTCCTCCCAGTCCCACCTGTTGGCTGACCTGCACGAGGTTGATAACTCTTTCGCTAAGGCATCCCGCCTGATCACCTCGATCCCTATCGAGGACTATGACTCCCGCCGTGATGAGATCATCGCAGCCCTGGAGAAGACTTCTAAGCCTTACTTCGGCGATGTTTCGGAAATGACCTACGAAGAGTGGGTTTCCCGCTTCGCAGAACGTGCATTCCCATGGGTTGACCCAACCTGGCACGACCGTTTCCATGATCTTCTGCAGCGCGTTGAGGCTCGTCTCAACGAAGCTGACCATGGTGAAATCCCAACCCTGTTCCCTTCACTCGAAGATTCCGAGAACGCACCAGAGGCAGTGGCAAAGCTTGTCGCTGCTTACCCGAATGCGAAGACCAGCAAGGTCAACACTCGTGATGAGGCGTGGTTCCCAACCCTTATCCGCAAGCACGTCAAGCCAATGCCGTGGACCACCGCTATCGACGGTGACCTCAAGGAATGGTTTGCAAAGGACACCCTGTGGCAGGCACAGGACCCACGCTACGACGCTGACGGCGTGCGTATCATCCCTGGCCCGGTCGCGGTTGCTGGTATTACCAAGAAGAATGAGCCAGTAGCGGAGCTGCTTGGACGCTTCGAGGACGCAACCACCGCAGCGCTTGGCGATGCCGGCGTGGAGCAAGTTTCCCTCTACTCCCGCTTGGCTTCGGCTAAGACGGCAGAAGAATTCCTGCGCAACGCGCCAACCATCATGTGGCACGGCCACCTCATTGCTAACCCAGCATTTGAGCTGCCAGAAGAAGCATTCGACATTGTTGATGATGGCGAAGGCTTGGCCATTCGCATCAACTCTGACTCATACTGGGACAACCTGCCTGAAGAGCAGCGCCCGTTCTACGTCAAGCACGTGGACATCCCAGTTGCGTTGTCTGAGGCAGTAGCAACTGGCGCATCCCCAGTTGTGGATGATGCACGTTTGCCAAAGGCCGTCTTTGACCTGCTCGCTGGCGTTGCTGGTGTTGGTTCCATCTCCGAGACCGGCGATGAAATCACCGCACTGCCGAAGGTTATTGAGGGTTCTGTCTCTGAAGAGAACCCCTACGGCCTGGTGGAGTACTCCTTCACTTTGCCTTCTACCCTGCTGACCGCGCACACCGCTGTCACCGGCGCAGCCCTGGGCACCGCAAATGCTGGTACCCCGGATGCTCTGGTTGGACCTTGCTGGCCAGCAATCTACACCGCGCTGGGCACCGGTCGTTTGACCGAAGAGCACGGCGAGCCAGCTGGCACTGACTTCCCAGTCATCGAAGGCCTGCTCAACGCAGTTCACCTGGACCACGTCGTTGACGTGCGAGTTCCTCTCCAGGAACTCGCGAGAGGAGGGAAGGGCGAAGGCCGTCGCATTGACGTAACTTCCCGTTGTGCTTCTATCGCCGAATCCAACGCGGGCCGCATTGTCACCGTTGAACTGGAACTGCGTGACGCGCAGACCCAGGAAGTCGTCGCAACGCAGATGCAGCGTTTCGCCATCCGTGGCCGCGCAACCGGTTCTTCTGTCCCAGTTCCTGCACCAGCATGGGGCGGCGGCAAGTCCCAGGACAAGGTGGAGACCACTCCACGCTCCTTCGTGGACCGCGCTGTTGTCACCGCACCAGCAGACATGACCCCATTCGCGCTGGTCTCTGGTGACTACAACCCAATTCACACCTCCACCAACGCAGCACGCCTGGTCAACCTGGAAGCTCCACTGGTGCACGGCATGTGGCTCTCGGCCACCGCTCAGCACCTGGCTGGCAACCACGGCACCGTGGTCGGCTGGACCTACTCCATGTTCGGCATGGTTCAGCTCAATGACGAGGTTGAAATCACCGTTGAGCGCGTCAGCCGCAAGGGCATCCACGCTGCATTCGAGGTCACCTGCCGTATCGACGGCGAGGTCGTCTCCCGCGGCCAGGCACTGATGGCACAGCCGCGCACCGCTTATGTCTACCCAGGCCAGGGCATCCAGGCTGAGGGCATGGGCCGTGGCGACCGCGATGCATCGGCAGCCGCACGCGAAGTATGGCGCCGCGCTGACCGCCACACCCGCACCGCACTGGGCTTTAGCATCCGCCAGATCATTGATGACAACCCAACTGAGCTGGTTGTTCGCGGCACCAAGTTCATCCACCCGAACGGCGTTCTGCACCTGACCCAGTTCACCCAGGTCGCCCTCGCAGTGGTCGCTTATGCCCAGACTGAGCGTCTGCGCGAAGCTGGCGCTTTGGGCACCAACTCCATGTACGCCGGCCACTCCCTTGGTGAGTACACCGCGCTTGCATCTTTGGCGAACATCTTCGACCTCGAAGCTGTCATTGACATCGTGTACTCCCGTGGCTCCGCCATGGGCACCCTCGTTGAGCGCGACGTAAACGGTAACTCCAACTACGGCATGGGCGCACTGCGTCCAAACATGATTGGTGTTCCAGCTGACCAGGTTGAGGCATACATTGCTCAGACCGCCGAAGAAACCGGCGAGTTCCTGGAGATTGTTAACTACAACATTGCTGGCCAGCAGTACTCCATCGCGGGTACCAAGGCAGGTCTTGCGGCGTTGAAGAAGAAGGCTAACTCCGTCAAGGACCGCGCATATGTCACGGTTCCTGGCATTGACGTGCCTTTCCACTCCCAGGTTCTGCGCGGCGGCGTTCCAGCATTCGCTGAAAAGCTCGATGAACTGCTGCCAGCAACCCTCGACTTGGACGCACTGGTTGGCCGTTACGTGCCAAACCTGGTGGCTTCCCCGTTCGAGCTCACCCAGGAATTCGTGGAGAAGGTTAAGCCACTGGCTCCTTCCGGCAAGCTGGACAACCTCAAGGTTGAAGACCTTGATGACCAAGCTCTTGCTCGCCTGCTCGTCATTGAGCTGCTGTCCTGGCAGTTCGCTTCCCCAGTGCGCTGGATTGAAACCCAGGAACTGCTCTTCGGCGAAGTTGACCAGATCATTGAGGTTGGCCTCGCGGCTTCCCCAACCCTGACCAACTTGGCTAAGCGTTCCATGGACATCGCGGGCGTTAACCTGCCAGTCTTCAACGTTGAGCGGGACCAGGATCAGGTCATGCTGCAAGACGTCAAGGAAGCACCAGCTGCTACCTTCGACGCGGAAGAGGGCGAAGCAACGTCTTCCACCTCTGCATCGGAAGCACCAGCGGAATCCGCCGCTGCCGCATCTGACAACACTCAGGCCATCCCATCTGCTGAGCCACAGACCGTCGCTGCTGCACCGTCCGCGCCTGTATCGTCGGCTGGCGCTACTGCAGCCAGCGACGCTCCGGACCTGCCATTTAGCGCTGCTGAAGCAATCATGGTTCTGTTCGCTTTCCAGAACAAGATCCGCCAGGACCAGATCAATGACACCGATACGGTCGAAGAGCTCACCAACGGTGTCTCCTCCCGCCGTAACCAGCTGTTGATGGATATGTCCGCGGAAATCGGCGTGCCAGCTATTGATGGCGCAGCTGATGCTGACGTGGCAACCTTGCGTGAGCGCGTCAAGACCGCCGCACCGGGTTACTCCCCATTCGGCACCGTCTTGTCTGAGGCAATCACTGCTCGTCTGCGCCAGCTCACTGGTGCAGCAGGCGTGAAGCCGGCCTACATTTCTGAGCGCGTCACCGGCACCTGGGGCCTGCCTGCTTCTTGGGCTTCCCATGTTGAGGCAGAAATCCTGCTCGGCTCCCGCGAAGAAGATTCCGTGCGTGGTGGCTCCTTGTCCACCGTTCCATCTTCTGCTTCCTCGAAGTCGGATGTGGACGCTCTTGTCGATGCCGCAGTGCAGTCCGTCGCCGCAGCCCACGGCACGTCCGTGTCCATGGGTTCCGCTGGTTCCGCTGGTGGCGGTGGAGTTGTAGACTCCGCAGCCCTGGATGCTTATGCTGACACCGTCACCGGTGAAAACGGTGTTCTGGCAACCGCTGCTCGCCAGATTCTGGCGCAGCTCGGTCTCGTCGATGAAGCACCAGAGACCCCAGAGACTGACAACACCTTGTTCGAGACCGTTGAGGCTGAGCTCGGGTCCGGTTGGGCGAAGACCGTCACCCCAGCATTCGATGCAAAGCAAGCAGTGCTTTTCGATGACCGTTGGGCTTCCGCACGTGAAGACCTCGCGCGCGTCGCGCTCGGCGAGCTGGACCTTCCAGCGGACCGTTTCCGTGGCACCGGCGAGACTATCGCTAAGCAAGCTGAGTGGTGGGCTAACAACACCGCTGTATCCACGGGTGCGCACGCGAAGGCAACCTCTACAGAAACCCTGCAGGCTATTGCTTCAGCAGCACGTGAAGAACTCAACGGCGAGTTCGCCGGCGATGTCGCACTGGTCACCGGTGCTGCACCTGGTTCCATTGCTACCGCTTTGGTGGAGCGTCTGCTCGAAGGCGGCGCGACCGTCATCATGACCGCGTCCCGTGTCAGCCAGTCCCGTAAGGAATTCGCACGCAAGCTCTACGCTGCACACGCCATCCCAGGCGCAGCCCTGTGGGTTGTTCCAGCGAACCTTAGCTCCTACCGCGACGTTGATGCCCTCATCGACTGGATTGGCACTGAGCAGCGTGAGTCTGTTGGCAACGAAGTCAAGATCACCAAGCCAGCGCTGACCCCAACCTTGGCATTCCCATTCGCGGCACCAAGCGTGTCCGGTTCCGTTGCGGATGCAGGTCCGCAGGCAGAGAACCAGACCCGTCTGCTGCTGTGGTCGGTTGAGCGCACCATCGCTGGCCTGTCCAACCTTGCGCAGCAAGGCGTGGACACCCGCTGCCACATCGTTCTGCCTGGTTCCCCGAACCGCGGCATGTTCGGCGGCGACGGCGCTTATGGCGAGGTCAAGGCAGCTTTGGACGCCATCTTGGCAAAATGGTCTGCTGAAGCGGGCTGGCCAGAAGGCGTTACCCTGGCACAGGCAAAGATTGGCTGGGTATCCGGCACTTCCCTGATGGGTGGCAATGACATCCTCATCCCAGCTGCAGAACAAGCTGGCATCCACGTGTGGGACCCAGAAGAGATTTCTTCCCAGCTGATGTCCTTGGCATCCGCTGAGTCCCGCGCGCAGGCAGCCGAGGCTCCACTGGAGCTGGATCTGACCGGTGGTCTTGGTTCTTCCAAGATCTCCATCTC
>OMJG01001934.1_pt1 | contig 10973 bp, 10 predicted proteins | sample 1646431 | NCBI WGS metagenome assembly OMJG01 (sample SAMN03771674, study PRJEB25209) | food metagenome | isolation source: Cotija cheese | place: Mexico:Jalisco,Michoacan | collected 2011-12-12 | reverse complement strand
TACAAAAAACCCCCAGAAGTTAGATTGTTTACTCTAACTTCTGGGGGTCGGTACCATTTATGGTCATTTTTGTTTTATACTTATCCATGTCTAGATCCTTTGTATTGGTCTTGGATAAGTCATCCAACCCCATTATAAAGGGTTTTTTTATACCATGAAATAGGTTGAAAATTTAATGCAACACTAGTGACATTAGTTTTAATTACTTTTTGAAAAATATGCATCCTAAAATGATACTAAAAACCTCATTCACTTATGGTAGGGCTCATTCCGCATAATCCGAAATGCTCTATAGATCTGCTCGGTCAGAATCAGTCTCATCAGTTGATGCGGGTAGGTCATTTTTCCGAAAGAGATTGTTTTATCACTGCGCTTCATCACATCTTCACTCAGTCCGAGTGAGCCTCCGATCACGAAAACGATGCTGCTTTTTCCGTGGATCATGAGCTGCTCGATTTCTTTTGCAAAGGATTCTGAAGTCCGTTCTTTGGACTTTATAGCCAAAGCAAAAACGTAGGCCTGATCAGAGATTTTTGCCAGCAGTCGCTGCCCTTCTTTGTCTTTGATTTGGATCATTTCCGCATCACTTAAATTTTCCGGTGCTTTTTCATCTGGTACTTCTATCACGTTGAACTTTGTATAGGCACCGAGTCGCTTGGCGTATTCATCGATGCCTTTTTTCAAATACTTTTCTTTCAATTTACCGACTGACAGGATCGTAATATCCATTTTTTCCACCTTACTCGCCGAACTGGCTCATCATTTTACCTAGTATGTTCTTCAACTGTATGAATTCTTCTTCGTTCAAATTCAAATGCTTAATGAAATTGACTGGGATGTTTTCCGCTTTCGCTTCCGATCGTTCACCTTTTTCAGTCAAAGTGACTTCTACGACTCTTTCATCGCTTTTCGAACGGGTTCTAGTAATCAGTCCATTTTCTTCCATGCGCTTAAGCATAGGCGTCAGCGTTCCTGAATCAAGAAACAGACGTTGGCCCAGTGTTTTTACTGAAATGGTTTGTACTTCCCATAAGACCAGCAGTACTAGATACTGCGGATAGGTAATATTCAATTCTTTTAATAAGGGACGGTAGATCTTTGTCATTTGTCTTGTCGTTGCATATAACGAAAAACAAAGCTGGTTTTCTAATTTTAATATTTCATTAGCCATTTTATCACTCCTATATCCTATTATAACAAGTTCGAAAAAAAGATTATATAGTTTGACACTCTTAATTCAGTTGCGTACAATTAAATTGTGCCAAATAAACGAAAAGGAAAGGTGATTCAACATGTCAAACGCATTATATACTGCATCATCAACAGCTACTGGAGGACGTCAAGGACACGTAAAATCTTCTGACGACGTTTTAGACTTAGAACTAACAGTTCCTAAAGGACTAGGCGGCCGCGGAGAAGCTGGAAAAACGAACCCTGAACAATTATTTTCTGCTGGATACTCAGCATGTTTCGACAGCGCACTTCAATTAGTGGCTGGTCAAGCTAAGAAAAAAATTACTTCAGCAGTTACTGCAGAAGTCAGTATTGCTAAACAAGGCGAAGGTTTCGGATTATCAGTCGACTTGACTGTTGAAATCGAAGGCGTTTCTCAAGAAGAAGCACAAGAATTAGTCGATAAAGCAAATGAAGTATGTCCTTACTCAAGAGCTATTAAAGGAAACGTTGAAGTTACCAAAAAAGCTATCGCAAAATAATCATTAACCAAATCTCATCTATCTACCACTTGTGTATATACGCAAGTGGTTTTTTTCCACTCTTATTAACATTTATCCACAATAGTTATCCACATATCCACAACGTTGTTCCCATAATTTTCGCTTTAATCTGCAATTTTCATTACTCCTCTATCCTAAAAACGGATACTTATTTATAAAGTTATCCCCAACATTTTTGTTTTTACCCACATATTTAAAAACACTTATAAACCTTTATTTAACAACATTTGTGTACATGAAAGTCATATATATATTGATCTTATACACATATCAGCTCACAACTGTGGATAACGTATTTTCAATAAAAGACTGCTGTTTCGGACTTAAAAAATGAGTTATCCACAAACCTTGTACTTTTACACAATTCTATCCACAAAAAAAGAAGCACACTGTTTATCAGCGCACTTCTTTTTTATTCGGTTTATAAGTTTTCGTCTGACGTTCTCATGGTGATGGTTGTGGATTCTAGCGTTCCATCTCGATAGTATTCAACTTCTACTTCATCCCCGATTTCTGTATCGTAGATTTGTTGTCTCAGTTGTACTCCGCTGGTAATGTCTGTTCCATTAAAGGATACAATGACATCATTTTCCTGCAAGCCGGCTGCTGCTGCTGCACTGTCCGGTGTTACTTGTGCGATGACTACTCCACCGCTGACGTCTTCCGGCAAGCCTAGTATGCTGTCTTGTTGTGCTGCTGATACAGTTGCCAAGTCTACCATGCCAACTCCAAGAACTGGACGGACAACTTCACCATTCTGTTCCAATTCATTGATAATATCTACCGCATCGTTACTTGGAATTGCAAATCCCATACCTTCTACTGTAGAAGTAGAGATCTTCATTGAGTTGATTCCGACTACTTGTCCTGCCACATTGACTAGAGGTCCTCCAGAGTTCCCAGGATTAATTGCTGCATCTGTCTGGATCGCCGTCATTTCCCAGTCATATTCGCTGTCTCCGTTTGTATCTACTGGTACTGTTCTTCCTAGACCGGAAACAATTCCTGACGTTACAGAAGAAGCAAAATTTGTTCCTAGTGGTGAACCTAGAGCAATTGCCGGTTCTCCTACAACTAGACTTTCTGAATCTCCGAATTCAGCTACTTTCGTTATGTTTTCTGAGCTGATCGATAATACTGCTAGGTCCGTCCACACATCAGCACCCACGACTTGTGCTTCTATTCTGGTTCCATCTTTAAGCAGTACATCAATGGCATCTGATCCTTCAATAACATGGTTGTTTGTAAAGACATACGCAGTGTCCCCATCTACTTTATAGACAGCTCCACTCCCTGTACCGACTTGTTGCAATTGTTCTTCTTCTTCCAGCTCTGCTTCACCTTGTCCACCGTAAAGTCCCCATGGATCTTGTGTTGTTACTCGCTGTTTATTGATCACTGAAACGACGGCATCGTCTATTTCGCTAACGGCTTCTGTTACATCCGACGTTGTTTCGACTCTCATTTCAGAAACAGCCACATTGCCAGATTCATCTACGTTTCCAGTCTCTGTTTCTGTTGCACTATCATTTGTTGCTGCATCGCACCCTACTAATACAGTAGAAGCTAGTCCGATGGCTAGAAATTTTTTTATATTCAATTTTTGCATATTATAATTCCCCTTCCAGAAAATAAATAGAAATCGCTTATGAATTGATTGTACAATCTTCATTTGAAGTTTATTTGAACGAAAGTTGAATAAATCGCTCTATATCAGCCTAATCTTACCATATATTGTGAATAATCTATATTTTTTTGCTTATGAAGCGGGTTAGGGTTCTTTCTTTTTCAATGAAATAGAAAAGACTGCCTATCCTTTTCATAAAAATGATCTGGATAGACAGTCTTAAACAAGCTCAGTAAACGGACTTTTTAGACTAACCCTTGTGATAACATTGTCTGAACAACGCGGTCAAATCCGGCAATATTGGCACCAGACATCAAGTCATCTTTGTCAGCGTAAGTCTCAGCTGTTTTACTGCAGGTATAATAAATATTTTTCATAATATCTTTTAATTCATTGTCTACTCTTTCAAATGACCATGCCAGTCGTGCAGAGTTTTGTGCCATTTCTAGAGCAGAAACAGCTACTCCGCCGGCATTTGCTGCTTTTCCTGGGCAGTGCAGTACACCATGCTCTTTATAAAGGTCAATCGCTGCTTTATCTGAAGGCATATTGGCACCTTCAGCTACGATTTTTGCTCCTGATGCAATCACTTGCTGTGCCAGTTCTGCATCGATTTCATTTTGAGTAGCACAAGGCAGTGCTATGTCATATGCTTCTTTAAGCGACCAGACTGATTCTCCCTCGACGTATACAGCATTTGGATGCTGCTCAAGATACTCTTTGATGCGGCCGCGACGAATTTCTTTGATTTCTTTCACAAGAGCCAAGTCGATCCCTTCTGCATCATAAATATATCCTGAAGAGTCAGAACAGGTAACCACTTTTGCACCCAGCTCCTGTGCTTTCTCAATTGCATAGATGGATACATTCCCGCTTCCAGACACGACAACCGTTTTATCTTCAAATGTTTCATTTCTGTCTTCTAGTGCGTTCTCCACAAAATAAACTAGCCCGTATCCCGTAGCTTCTGTACGCGCTAAGCTGCCCCATGAACTCACCGGTTTACCCGTTAATACTCCAGCTGCAAAGCCATTGATCCGCTTATATTGACCAAACAAGTAGCCGATTTCTCTGCCGCCCACACCAATGTCTCCCGCCGGTACATCGATATCAGGTCCAATGTGCTTCTGAAACTCAGTCATGAAGCTTTGACAGAACCGCATAACTTCTGCATCAGATTTGCCTTTAGGATCAAAATCACTGCCGCCCTTTCCGCCGCCGATCGGCAATCCTGTCAGACTGTTTTTGAAGATTTGCTCGAATCCTAAGAAACGGACAATACTCTCATTGGTTGAAGGATGGAATCGCAATCCGCCTTTATAGGGTCCGATGGCTGAATTATATTGGACTCGGTAAGCACGATTGACTTGCCAGTGACCTTCATCATCTTGCCATGGTACGCGAAATTGGATTAATCGCTCTGGTTCAACGATCAAGGATAACAGATTATGTTCAATGATCTCTGTGTGATCTTCTAGATAAGCTTCAAGTGTTGGTAAAAACTCTTCTATAGCTTGGATGAATTCTGTTTTACCCGCATGTTTTTCTTTTACCTCGTTCAATACTGTTTCAATATACTGCTTGGCGGTCATTCTTTTCACGACTCCCTTTTATGTGTTGATGATAATTTTAATCATTTTATCATATATTGGTCTAATCTAGAAGTCTAACAAAAAAGCATGAATCCTCATAATAGGGATCCATGCTTTTCATCTGACTATAAATTAAATAAGGGTGCAGCTTCTATAGGGTCTGTATCATACAGGCGATACGTATGATTTACACCGGTATCTTTTTGCATCAGTATTTCTTCTACTGTAGAATATGCAATTTCTTTTACGTTATTTTCTTTACTTAAGTGTCCTAAATAAACTCTTTTCGTTCTGTCTCCTACGATTTCAGCTAATGCCAGTGCGCCGTCTTCATTAGACAGATGTCCTTTGTCTCCAATGATTCGCTGTTTCAGTGACCATGGATAACGGCCCATTCTCAGCATGCTCAAGTCATGATTGCTTTCAAACAGATAAGCATCAGCATTTTTAACATATTCACGCATTTTATCACTGACATATCCTGTATCGGTCAACATCACAAATCGCTTGTCATTTTTTTGAAAAGTATAAAACTGCGGATCCACAGCATCGTGTGAAACTCCAAAGCTGGACACATCGATATCGCCGATCGTCATTGTATGATCCAAATCAAAATGATGCTTTTGATCCAATTTCAGTTTTCCAAGTTTGGACTCCATGGCATTCCATGTATTCTGATTTGCGTAGACATCCAGTTCATATTTACGTGCCATAATACCGACGCCTTTGATATGATCGCTGTGTTCGTGTGTTACTAGAATGGCATTCAAGTCTTCTGGTCGACGGTCGATCTGCTGCAGAAGTTCCACTGCTTTTTTACCGCTGAATCCACAATCTACCAATAATTTTACTTTGTCTGATTCAATATAGGTGATATTGCCTGTGCTTCCGCTGGCCAGCACGCTGACCCTAAGCCCAGTCTGATCCACTTCTAACATTTCAATGTTCCTCTCCCGTCCATAATCACCGTCTATCTTACAACAAATACAGCATCTAAATCAAGAAGCCGTTCAACGAATGTTAAACGACTTCTCTACTTCTAACTGCTATGATTAGAGGAACTACTCTGCAGCGGGTTCTTCTTCTGTTGTTGACTCTGTCTCTTCCGTTTCCTCTGTGTCTGATTGGTCTGTCGGCTCTTCTTCTGTTGGTTCGGTAGGATCGGCAGGAGCTTGCAGAATTATACCGCTCTCGTTGGTCGCATCTACTCTCAATACCTCTTCAGTGCCGCTTTCTATTACAGGTACGAGCCATACTGGTCCATATATACTCAACTCTTCCAAATTCAGTGTTCGCTGATACGTCAGAATCGGTGTCTTGACCTCTGCATTTGAAGAAATCTCTCTGTTCCGGAACAGGATCTCAACGGCTCTTTGTGCAGATATAATTTCCTGAGCCGCTCCTCGTTCTTCCATAGGACCTGCATAGGTCTGCTGATAAGAAATGATACCGCCGTTACTACCATAAATCAGAGAAATTTCTGAGGTTCCATCTGCAACGAGTACGCCATCTACTGACTGACTATAAATAAACACATTATTTGTACGATCAAATCTCAAAAATTCATACTGATCTCCGAATAAAACAGCAGAACTATTGATAAATTCATTTAGTTTCGTAAAATCAGCATCTGTGAATCCAGACTCTGGATCTCCTTCCAGCTCAATGGTGTCGGCCAATATACTTGTGTATAAAGTTCCATCAGGTCCAATGAAACCAACCTGATTTTCTAACGTATCCACATTCTCTTCTAACAATATATTGGTATTCGCTTGAACGTACGTAACTTCATCTCGTGCTTCCGGAAAATCTGGTAAATCAATACCGGCTTCCTGCATCTGACGAATATAGTTGACTTGGTCAGAAGTCGTTGAAGCATACTGTGTCTCAGAGCGGTTAATATATCCAACCAGCAGGTAAATATTCAGCAGTGTAAAGGCGATTAAAAAGATATTTTCAATTTTTTTAAAGTCCATTCAGCGAATCCTCCTGCAACTCTAGAAAACGTCCGATTTCGTATACACTTTCGTCTTCTTCTACACTGACATACCAATCTGGTTCAAAATGAATGACTCGCTCGTCTTCTTCACTTTCTTCCCATGTTAGACCTACCTTCAACTCATCTACAGTAGAAAGGGCGACACCCGCAGCTTCTAACTGATCAGCAATTGCCAGTCCACTCGGTAATGTTTTTTGTTCATAGCCCGGTAAAGAAATCGGTGTTTGGATAATTTGAAGCGGAATACGCAGGTTTCTTCTTCCATTAGCCCCTACTCTGACCCGTACGGTTGATTCCAGCTGTTGAGGACTGAAGACCGGTAATCCATCCAGATATCGCTGAAACACGACATAATTTGTAGCAGCATTATAAGACTGGTACTGGGACCGATCTGTCCAGTTTTCGACTTGTCTTAACTCTTGATAGCTGTTCAATAGTCGTTCACTTAATGTCAGTTGTCCTGAATTTGCTCTTTGGCGTTCATAAGTCAATACATTTGTAAGGTCGTTGACCTCAACTTTTGTTCTCAAGTCATTATATATACGGGTTTCTCCAGTCACTCTTCGCTCTACTTCCGGCGTTTCTTCAAATAACAGATCAATATAGAACACATCCGGCAACTGACGGACGACATAGTTTCGATAAGGAACAACCACTTCTTCTCTAGGAACATAAACAATTTGTGCAAGTTCCAGAGAAGCCGCTTCAGTATATTGAATGGTCTCTGATCCTCTAAACTCATCAATCACATTCTCTACATAATTGACTTGTCCTACTCTATAAATGACTTCATCAGATGAATTATAAAACAAGACTTGCTGCTCATTTTCAAGATTGAACAATATTTTGTTGAAAGTTCTATTTTCATAATCAGAAGGCAGATTTTCAAATCCGTTTTCGAATAATCCGAACGGAATCTGACCATCGTAGACAAATTCTACCCATGAATCTTCTGCCACAGCTTGCTGATATTCTTCTCGTGTAAACGTTTCTGGTTCTTGGACTTCTTCATAGGTAATGTTTTCGTATGTGCGTTCAATTAATGCTCTGCTGTCTTGTAAAGAAGCAATTAAAGGATTCTCGTAAGCTTCATGGACGACAATCTGCTGCGGAGAAAAGACTTCAGAAATCGTCCGATCAGCAACCAGAGAAGGTGTCGAATTGTTTCCCGTAGAGGCTTGTTCATCTCGCTGACTGCCCGCAGTCAAAAGACTGAAGCTTAAGAAAAGGCTCAAAACGATCAGAACACCCAGCAAGAAATGTTTTATATGCGTCCATGTCATGACCACTCATCCTCCTCAAACGGAATGTACGGAAGCGATAGATAGAAAGTCGTTCCTTCTCCTTCTTTACTGTCTGCCCATATGCGGCCGCCATGCTGCTCAACCACCTCTTTGGAGATTGCCAGCCCTAGTCCACTACCGCCCATTGCGCGAGAACGAGCTCTATCCACCCGGTAAAATCTGGAAAAGATTTTGACTAGATCATTTTTAGGAATCCCCATTCCCTGGTCTGTGATACTAATGATGACAGACTGATCTGTCTGGCGCATTCTGCCTGTAATCGTTCCACCGTCTGGAGAGTATTTTAAAGCGTTGTTCATAATATTATCCAGCACTTGCATCATACGGTCGGTATCCAATTCTACGAAAACCGGTGTATTGAGCAGATGTCGTTCAATATGGTAGTTCTTGCCGGCATAATCACTGGAATGAATCAGCATATCGAATCGATTCAATACATGATCCAGCAGTTCTGTTAAATCGACGAGTTCAACTTCCAACTCACTTTTCCCAGCATCAATTCTAGATAGATGCAGCAAGTCCTGAATCATCCGAATCATTCTATCTGTTTCATTTTGTGTAACTTCAAGGAATCTCGGTGCCAAATCGGGATCTTGCCAAGCACCATCGGCAAGAGCTTCAATATAACTTCTCATACTGGTCAGCGGCGTTCTCAACTCATGAGATACATTGGAAACAAACTGCTTCCGCTCTGCTTCGATTTTTTCCTGTTCTGTAACATCATGCAGCACACAAACGATTCCGCTGATAAAGCCGGTTTCTCTTTGAATCAGTGAGAAAGAGGCTCTCAAAACAGTGGGTGCTTCTACGCTTGACCCATTGATCAGAATATCTTCCTGCTCTTCCAGTAATTTGCGCAGAGTCAGATTTTCTTCTACATCCAACACTTTTAATAGGTTTTTACCGATTACTTCTTCGTTGGTGACATCCAGCATCGTTTCCGCCATATTATTGACGATCACGATCTTCCCTCTGCGGTCTGTTGCAATGACACCGTCTGTCATATGGGTCAAGACACTATCCAAGCGGCGGCGCTCTGAATCGATTGATTCTTGTGCTTCCGCAACTTCATCAGACAACTCATTGATCAAAAAAGCCAGCTGTCCTAATTCGTCTTCACCATAGACTTTTAAAGTGCCTGAATAGTCTCCTTCAGCAATCGCTCTAGTCTGTGTCTGCATCTCCTTGATTGGTTTCGTCAATGCTCTTGAAACCATATTGGCTAAGATCAGCGATAACACGATGGCGACTGCAGAAGACTGCAAGAAGATTACGGTAATATCAGAAATTTGTGTATAGACGGACTCAATATTGCTTTCCATCAGAATAATCCCTAAAAACTCTTCTCCTGAACTAGAATATACCGGTTCTACAATCTTCCACTTTCTGGCTCCAGAAGAGCTGTCTTCTACTTGGATAGCCAGCGTATTTCCTGACAAATGAACGTCTCTGACGTCTGTATCATCGGAGAGCTGCCCCAGTGTATCCTGCTGAGTGCTGTCGCTGTTGCCGAGTACGACCATATTTTGGTCGATCACCTGCAAATCTGTAATGCCGCTGCCGGAAAATTCAGACAACAAATCATTGATTTCTTCACGCGGGTCAATTTCCGATTCTTCATTATTTTCATATTCTTCCAAGTAAGGCTGGACAGTACTTTCCAGAAAATCGATCTGTGCTTGTCGGTCTTCTTGAAAACTCGTCACTAATCGCCGTTCAATCTGGGTAATAAAATTCGCCCCAATAATTTGCAGGGCGAACACCAGTAACATAACAATAATAAAAACGATCTTTGTATTGATCGATTGATAAAAACGAATCTTTTTTTTCATATAAAATTACTTCTCCTGTTGTTCAGGATTCCTCAAATAATACCCTACTCCGCGTCTTGTGACTAAAAAGTTCGGATGGCTGGGGTTATCTTCAATTTTTTCACGTAATCGTCTGACGGTTACATCGACTGTACGAACATCTCCAAAATAATCGTAGCCCCAGACAGTTTCTAGTAAATGTTCACGAGTCATGACTTGCCCAATATGTCTTGCCAGGTAGTGCAGCAATTCGAATTCGCGGTGAGTCAGCTCAATGGTACTGCCTCGTTTAGAAACGATATAGGCATCAGGGTGTACAACTAAGTCCCCAACTTCAATATCGTTATTCTCAGGTTTTTCCGGTTCTGCCGTTTGTGCAGTCGTTTGACGTCTTAGATTGGCTTTTACCCGTGCAACAAGTTCGCGATTAGAGAAAGGTTTTGTTACATAGTCATCTGCCCCTAATTCTAACCCTAGTACTTTATCAATTTCCTGATCTTTAGCGGTGACCATTATAATCGGAATATCGTGGGTACGACGGACTTCCCGGCAGACTTCAAGTCCATCCATTTTGGGAAGCATCAGATCCAGTACAATCAAGTCAGGTGTATGTTCTTCTACTTTTGCGACGGCTTCTTCCCCGTCATAAGCCGTAACAACTTCAAATCCTTCTTTTTCGAGATTAAATTTAACGATATCTGAAATCGGCTTTTCATCATCAACTACTAATATTTTTTTCAAGTGATGTTCCTCCTCAGAAACATGTTTTTTTAATCATTATGTCTTGTTATATAGATTATGTTAATTATACCTTACCTATGAATCAGGTTCAATTTTTCACTTAAGGAAGTATGTGTAAAGTTAATCTCGGAAATTTATTCTAGAAATCTGAAACGCTGTTTTT
>OMJG01001933.1_pt1 | contig 10974 bp, 11 predicted proteins | sample 1646431 | NCBI WGS metagenome assembly OMJG01 (sample SAMN03771674, study PRJEB25209) | food metagenome | isolation source: Cotija cheese | place: Mexico:Jalisco,Michoacan | collected 2011-12-12 | reverse complement strand
TATCAAAAAAGCGAAGGAGCTGATTCTTCTTGATAATAAACTGACGTCTATTCTCGATTGACACGGAGATATCATTGCCATTAACCGTATAAGTAGACGGACCAGTCTCATTGTTATAAAACAGCTCCGCTATAGGAGCACGCCAGTCATAAATCAAGTCCGCTCCTTCTCCATTACTGAAATTATTGGTCCCAATATAAAATGATTCAACTGGTTCGTCTTCTAAAAAGTCTACCGCTATCTTCCCAAAATAGGGCGACCGTAACAAGTTCACAATCCTTTTGAGTTGTTCAGACGCCAATTTGAGCTGAAAATTCATTTGGTCGATTTCGCGATTTTTAGACTCTAACATCGCATAAGTCTCTAAACTATCAGAGTCATTACTGAAATTAAGACTCAGATCCCCAGACATCGCTTTGATCTGCGATAAGCCACTATCCTTTGCTTGGTCAAGGTAGCCTTCAAGACGGTCTTTAGCTTTCAAAAGCTGGTCATATACATGATCCAAATAAGCTTGTTCTTTTTGTGTTTCTGTTGACGTCATTCATACTCTCCTTTATAAACTCTTAGAGAAAGAAACTATAATGTAACGAGATATAGTTTACCATAAAATAGTCGTCAACCGATAGTGACTAAAGTCCTAAAAAAGCCTTTGTCATTAGCTTTTTATACAAAAAAAGAGTTGTGACAAAATATCACAACTTCTTTTTGCTATAGGCCATTCGCCTATCTTGAAAATGCGGCAACACATTTCTCACAGAGACCGAATATTTCAAAGCGATGACTTTCTATTTTGCATCCGGGTAACCGATCTTGAAAGAAATCCATTGGACACATTTCGATTTCTCGACTTGCACCACACTTCGTGCAAATGAAGTGGTGATGGTGGCCAATATGACCGCCGCCACATTGATATTTGAATTTCATCTCACCATTTATCTCGGTTTCTTCAACCAGATTAATCACTGAAAAATCATGTAGATTACGATAGACTGTATCATAACTAATCGTAGGAAAAATAGGTTTCAATAACTCAAACATTTCCCTAGCTGATAGATAGCCATCGCGATCTATCAGATTCGTCAACATCGTCTCTCTCTTTTTGGTATGCTTATAACCATGTTTATCCAATTGTTTTAAAGCATCTTCAATAGAATGATCATGACTCATAGTTATACTTCCTTTTTGATTGTCCCAATAGTGCTTTATCACATCAAATTATACCACATTCAAAACACTTGACTCAAAAAGAAGAGCCACCGTAAGAGGTTAGTTTCTTTCATCAGATTGAGATTGCTCGGCTAACTGCCTAGCTGATGACTCTGTGTTACTGTATCGTGATATATTATTTAATCGTTAATTTCAAATTCTCAAGGTTTTGTTCCATTACAGTGATGTAATCAACACCCTTAGCTAAATCATCATCCGAAATACCTTCTAGTGGACTTAATACTTCTGTTTTAGCGCCAGTTTCTTTAGCTAATGTTTCTGATACTGCACTAGTAGCATTTTCTTCAAAATAGATGACAGAGATTTGATTCTCGTCGACAAATTCCTTGAACTCAGCTAAACGCTTTGGACTTGGTTCTTCTTCTGGAGATAATCCAGCAATAGGTTGTTGGATAAGATCATAGCGTTTTGATAAGTAGCCAAAAGCGGCATGTTGTGTCACAAATGTCCGATTCTTAGCATCTTTCAATTCAGTTTCAAATTTTTGGTTCAAATCTTCTAATTTGCCAATTAATTCATCACTATTCTTTTCCCATGCTTCTTTATGTTCTGGGTATTTAGCCACTAAAGCCTCAGTGATTGTCTTGACTTCTTGTTGTGCCAAAACGGGGTCCAACCAGACATGTGTATCAAACTCATGTTCATGATCATGACCTTCTTCATGTTCTACATCGTCGTGGTCTTCGTCTTCATGGCCTTCTCCTTCATGATCGTGGTCATCTTCTTCAGAACCTTCCATCAAATCGATATCTTTGGTAGCTTCTATTACCGTCGTCTTTTCTGTATCTAATCCATCAACAATAGATGGCACCCATGTTTCCATGTATTCACTGTTATAAACAAATGCATCAGCATCAGTAATATCAGCTACTGCTTTTGCAGATGGTTCATAATCATGGGGTTCCGTCCCACCACTGATCAACATAGAGACATCAGCATCGTCCCCAACAATACCCTTTGTAAAGTAATACATTGGATAGAAGGTTGTTACAATCGATATATCCGATTGTTCGCTAGTAGTATCATTAGCCGAGTCATTATTGCCATTTCCTGAGTCACTTGCATTATTTCCACAACCAAGTAATGCTAAGGCACTGAAAGCAGTTATCAAAACCGTTTTAAGTGATTTTTTCATTCTATCATCCCTTTAAATAATTTACTTTCTGTTGCTACAATTCTTGTAAATCGTAACTATTCCGCTTTGTTATCTTACTACTCTAACTTAAATTTGACAAGTAGTTTCACCATGACTCTCTCTTTTCAGAAAAATTAAACTCTTATTTAACTTCTGTAAAGACAGCTTTTTTTCTAAGCTTTGGAGAGTATTTTTGGAGAGTTAGTTTATCTGGTGTATTTTTCTTATTTTTACTCATTAAATAAAGACGTTCGCCAGTCTCTTTGCATTCTAACAATATATGTTTTCTCATTTTGAATTCCTCCTAATTATGCGTTACCACTTTTTTTCGCTTTAGCTGCTCTTAAAATTTTTTTCGCCCGACGTTTTGTCTTGATATTTTTACTTTTAATATTTCTATAGGCAGTTGGAACATCTGTTTTTTCCACAATGATTCCCTCTTTCTATTGGATTTACAGTTAGGCGTAGTAACCCCTTGTCACCATAAAACGTAACCGTTACGTTTTACAATGATACTATGAAAAGTGCTATATGGCAAGTAAAAATAGAAAATCATTTGCTCTTAACTTCTTATAGTCCTCACTAAACTATCCAAAAATGTTTCAAAAGCCATTCAAAAGCCATTCAAAAGCTATCCTAAGACGATTAAAACTTGCCAAATAAAAAAGCAGTTCTTCCATTTTTTGGAAAAACTGCAGTCAGACAAATCTTTTTACTTCTATATAAAGAAGCCTCTTTATTTTAAGAAAGCGATCGATCAGCGTAATACTTAATGATCGTCTTACGCGTAATGATACCTACAAATTTGTGTCGATCATCTACCACAGGCACAAAATTCTGATCCATTACTTTTAAGAGTACCTCTTTTAAAGGTGTATCTATGGTCGCAGCAGGATTGAAAGATTTTCTGATGATATCCCTAATTTGACCTTTTTCTTGATCATGTAACGAATTATTCTCATCATCAATCAGATGCCATAACAAATCTCCCTCTGTTAATGTTCCAATATAATCACCATCATCTGATAAAACTGGAATAGCACTGTAACCATGGAATCGCATTTTCTCTAAACCTTGTCGTATGGTAGAGTTTTCATTTAAAGTAGCCACAGTCGCTTTTAACGTCAATAAAGAGGCGACAGTAACATGGGCATATAATTTAGTTTGTTCAAATTGATTACTATTGTCTGTTGGTACCTTAGTCGTCATTTTTAGCGTCTCCTACTCTGTTGATGGCAAATTTTACACGGTGCTAATCGACATAAATTTGATAACCTTTACTCAATCTACTCCATTAATCGTAACGATAACTAGCAAATAAATCAATCTTAATACCCTAACTTATCAGATATTTAATAGTAGGGAAATAGTAAGGAAATAGTAGGGAAATAGTTAGAATAAACTAATGGTTAGGATTTCAGTAACAACTATTAGATGGTAGTAAACAGCAAAAAGGATGCAGATTCCTCTTAACTCTGAGGAACATCTGCATCCTTTACAGTTTCAATAATAATTATTTTTCTGGTGTATCTTGTGATAAGCCTTCGTAGATTTTAGATAAGTTCCATTCCATCATGGCATAATAGCTATCTCCGTCTTCTCCAGGTTCAGCAACTGAATCGGTAAAGATTTTAGCATAGATTGGCAATCCGGTATCCGATGAAATAGTTTCCATAGGACGTTCATCGACACTACTTTCTACGAATAGCACTGGAACATCAGAATCACGTAACTTACGAACTAATGTTTTGATTTGATCAGGTGTCCCTTCTTCTTCTGTATTGATCTCCCAGATATAAGCTGCCGGAACATCATAAGCTTTAGAGAAATATTTGAAACATCCTTCACTAGTCACAATCAGTTTTTTAGACTCAGGAATCGAATCGAACTCCGTCTTAGCTTGTTCATTCAAAGCAGATAGCTTACCAACATAATCATCTAGATGTTCTTGGTAATAATCTTTGTTATCAGGATCTTTGGCGATCAACTGTTTCGCGATATTCTCAGCATAAACAATCCCATTATCCAAATTTAACCACGCATGAGGGTCTTCCTTGCCGCCGTCACTTTCACCTTCTAAATAGATGACCTCGACGCCGTCACTGACAGCAAAGTAATCTTCATTCTCTTTTTTACCAGCATTATCAACTAATTTGGTGAACCAAGCATTACCACCAGTCTCTAAGTTGATGCCATTATAAAAAATCAAATCTGCAGTTGTCGTTTTAGTTACATCTTCAGGTAGTGGTTCGTATTCATGGGGATCCTTACCAACTGGCACCATACTGTGTAATTCAATCTTATCTCCGGCGATATTTTTGATCATATCAGCAATGATTGAATTCGTAGCCACAACTTTCAGCTTGTCGTTATCCAGCCAAGCATTAGTCGTATTGTTTTCGCTTTTTCCACAAGCGGTTAAGATGAATAAGGCTAAAAATGACAAGCCTATTAATTTAAAACATTTACTGGATCTCTGCATGTTTTTTATTAACCTTCTTTCCGAAAAAGTGTTGTTTAGGTGAGAAAATGAAACCAATCAAGAAGAATGCTGCTACTGTTAAAACGATGCTAGATCCAGCAGCGATGTTGTATGAATATCCGATAAATAAACCTACTAAGGAAGCCAATGCCCCCAAAAATGATGAGAGAAAAATCATCGATTTCAAACTATTTGTAAAGAGGTAAGCTGTTGCAGCAGGTGTAATCAACATGGCAACAATCAAGATTGTCCCGACACTTTGCATAGCCGTTACGGCAACTAGAGTCAACATCACCATCAACAGATAATGGTAGAATTTAACATTCATTCCAAAGGCTTGCGCCATGGTTGGGTCAAATGATGTAATCAATAATTCTTTAAAGAACAATGCGATAACTGCTAAAACGATAATTGCAACCACAATAGTGACCCACTTATCAAAATTCTGTACTGCCAAAATATTACCAAACAAGATATGGAATAAATCTGTTGAACTGTTCGCAACCCCAATCAAAATAACACCTAGAGCTAAGAAAGAACTAAAGGTTATCCCAATGGCAGTATCTCCTTTAATCACGCTATGATTACCAATAAACGTAATGATTAATGACGCTAATATACCTGTTATAATAGCACCGATAAAGAAGTTGATGCCTAGCATGAAGGAAATCGCAACACCTGGAAGAACTGCATGAGAAATGGCATCTCCCATGAGTGACATCCCTCTAAGAATGATAAAACAACCGACAGTTCCTGATACAATTCCGATAACCAAAGCCGTCACTAAGGCATTTTGTAAAAATTGGAATTCTTGTAATCCTGAAATGAAATTACTTATCATTTTTGTTGCCCCCTTGGATCACGACATTGTCTCCATAAGCTTTTACCAAATTTTCTGGTGTAAAAACGTCAGTCGTCTTACCAATCGTAATCAATTCTTTGTTTAGGATCACGAGATTATCAAAGTAAGCCTTTACCTTGCTAAGATCATGATGGACGATCAAAACCGTCTTCCCATTTTCTTTCAATTCCTTCAAAATCCGCATAATGATTGCTTCACTCACTGAATCTATCCCTACAAACGGTTCATCTAGAAAAATGTATTTAGCACCTTGCACCAAACAACGTGCCATTAATATCCGTTGAAATTGACCTCCGGATAACTCGCTGATCTGACGCCCTGCAAAATCCGCAAGACCGACATCATCCAACGCTTCATCAACATTCTTCCAATCCTTAGCCTTAGGCCGTCTGAACAGACCCAGGTTAGGATAAACACCTAGAGACACACATTCGCGGACAGTGATTGGAAAGGTATAATCAACGTGTGATTTTTGCTCAACATAAGCGATTTGTTTCAATTCCTTTGTGGCATCCTCGCCATCTATTGTGATTTTTCCACTATGTGACACGAGATTCAAAATGGACTTCATCAGAGTAGATTTACCAGCACCATTAGGTCCAATGATTCCCGTGACACTCCGCTCAGAAAACGTCAGATTAATATCATCGAGGGCTTTGGCACCATTTGGATAGATCACGCTAAGACGTTTGATATCTATCACTATAACTCCTCCTTTCATATTTTTTAGTAGCCTTAAATTTAATAGCCTTAAATAATTTGTTGTTTAAAATTAAGTTAACTTAATTTTTGTAATAAGTCAACTAAATATTGTGTTTTTGCGAAATAAAAATCGTTATGCCATCCCTTTTGTAATCTTCACATCATTGATTGCGTTTTCTTACACATGCCAATCGATATCTTCTAAAAATGGTCCATAAATCGTCTCTTTTTATATACTCACATACCGTCACACATCGTCACTTTTTGTAAACTGTCACAAAAAAAGAAGTTGTCTACTTGGACAACTTCTTTCTCATGACTGCTGTTTAGAGATTCTATCTGATTCACTTGTCGGTCTCGTGATGGAAAAAGCAATCTTTTGCGCTTGTTCCTCGTCCATACCTTTGGCCAATCCATCTGACTCCTCTAGCAATTGGCCCCACTCCTCTTGATGAGCTTTGACAAAAGCTTCCGCTTCTTTTCTAATTGCTTTCAAGTCTACACCTTGTTGAGAAGCCGCAAAAACACACCCACAGTAACACTGACGGTAGACGTCATATTCTTTACACATCTCAATCGACCTTAAATAACCGTTATTTTTCTTGAAATCACTTGGTAAGTAATTGACCGAATAAATTTTTTGGATATCCATTCCAACTGAATTGATGACCTGCGAATTCTTCTTTGGCGAAATCGTCAAGGCACTACCAAAATAATCGAACCCTCTCTTGGCCGCTTGTTCGGCAACTAAATCTAGCCGCATTTGAAAACAAGCCGAACACCGTTTACCACCTTCTGGTTCATGTTGTAACTCTTGAGACATAACCATCCTGGCAAATTTTGATGGCTCGTATGGTGCCTCGATAAAACCGACAACATTGCCAGTTTTTTCATTGAAATCAGAAATAAACTTTCGTTGAACCAATGCGCGGCGTTCATATTCACTCCGTGGATAAATGTTCGAATTAGCAAAATAAACCGTTACATCCGCATATTGGGTCAAAAACTCTAAGGTATACGTGCTACAAGGCGCACAACAACTATGGATTAAAATAGAAGGACGGGCTTCTTCCTTCTCCCATACCTTGATCATCTGACGCAACACACGATCATAGTTGATTTTTTGATTTTTCATTCGCTCTAAAAATTGTTGAGCTTCAATCATATGACACACCTCATTGATTTATAACTTGCTTCTATAAATAATAACTATATTAGTTTTTTGATACCTATTTGATACTTCATCTAAGTGTTCATACGTTACTATGTTCTCTCTTGTTGCTTCCCTTTGCTAGTCCGTTTATGATGCCTTTATGATGTACCGATATTACTAGGCTTTTATCCTATCTATTTCCCTATTTATTAACGTTATCAACATTGTATCACAACTCTTTGGTGACAAAAAAGAGGTATGATATTAACATATCACCCTCTAACTAATTTAACTTTGTTTTTCTTAGATCATTGAATTGAGATTAAAAAACTATGTTATAAATAAGGAGATTACGGATACGTAAGTTAGCTAAGTCATTAAAATCTAGCTGATTGACTATTTCCAAAGTCGTAACAATCTCATCACTAAAATCTGGGTGTGATCCTCCACAGATGCTTGTCGCGATAGCACCTCCTTATTCTATTTTGTGACAGCTCGATTGGTATCTTTTGGTACGGAATTTCTGTCTCTTGAGTCATAATTGAATAAGCAAATTATGAAAAATTCAAACAACCAAAAGTTATAAACTATCCTCAATAGTTAAACATGGACTTAATTCACAATAAAAGCCTTTACAACTTTATTTTTTGCAAAATCTGATCGATTCGTTTCATATACTTTCCAACTTTAGTCTATAATAAACCTATTAGCATCACTAAAATATAGCCTATTGCCATAGATACATTTTATGGCGATCGTCTTCTCACTTTAATTTCTAGGTTGATTACTACTATTCTTGCTAGTACTCTATTGCTTATAACTCATTGAACTCATTGAACTCATATAACTCATTTAACTCATATAACGCATTTAACTCATTTATTGCTTATACAAAACTATTAAAGGAAGTGATCCACTTGAAACTTGAAAATCCTGCACTCAAATTTATATGGACGTATACCAAGGTGATTGTCGCTCTTTTCACCATTGCTATTGCAATCAACATGTTTCTCGGCCCTCATGACGTAGCTGCGGGAGGTGTCAGTGGGCTAGGTATCCTTTTTGATGCTGCTTTTGGCTGGAATCGTGCCCTTGTTATCCTCCTTCTGAATGCGGTAATGTTGGTTCTTGCCCTAGTCTTTTTAGGTCGCAACAAGTTTTATAAATTACTATTTGGTAGCATCGTCTTTCCGATAACCATTGCTATCGTCCCAGAAATGATGGTAACGACGGATCGTTTACTATCTGTTCTATTTGGTAGTGCTATTTTTGCAGTAGGCGTGGTGATTCTCTACCGAAACAATTCATCCAGCGGTGGGACCACTATTCCGCCACTTATTTTGAAAAAGTACTTCAACATCAATCCCTCACTGGGTTTATTAGTGACAGATGGCGTCGTCGTTTCATTGAACTTATTCATCTTTGGTGTCGAAGAGTTCCTATTCGCTATTCTTTCTGTCATTATAACGTCTATGACAATGGAATATCTTGAAACTGGTATGAATCGTAAGAAGTCGATTATGATCATGAGCGAGACAGAAGAAAAACTGGAAGCTATTCGCATTGCAATTGGCAAAGAAGTCAATCGTGGTGTCACTCTTTTGAATGCTAAAGGTGGATTTAGTCGTCGTGAGAAAGAAGTATTATTGATTGTGACCACAGATCATGAGTTTTTCAAGATCAAGAAAGTCGTTCATGAAGTTGATCCTAAGGCTTTTGTTCTGGTCAATAATGTCTCAGAAGTCCTAGGCAGTGGCTTCACCTTCTTCCCTGTCGAGTATTTATAATAATAGCTATGTAATTCTTCTTATAGTCGTATATATAAGCATATGAAAAAAATGCCATTCGGCATTTTTTCTTTATTTCCATAAATTTTTCAGATAATGACGTAATAGACCATAACATGTTGTGTTAGGCGAACGATTCTTTTATAATTTGAACTATCATCCGATCCTAGGAGGTCTAATCGTGTGCAAAACGCTTACAGCTACGCAAAACGCTATCATTATCTTAAAACCAAATACGACTACTTATTAGCAAATCCTTTATCACTTAATATGACACGGGGACTACCTGATAAAGACCAATTAAACTTATCGACACCTCTATTGACAAATATCACTCCGGACGATTATAACACTGAAGACCTTAAAGATATCAGGAACTACGGCGAGCTTTCTGGGATACTAGAAGCCAAGCGCTTCTTTTCTGCGATGTTAGGGGTAACAACTGATGAAGTGTTTGTAGGAGGAAATTCCAGTCTCTCTTTGTTACACATGGCATTAACGTCCTTGCTCTATAGCAAGAATGGTCCTTCTCTCAAAGATAAAGGACCACTGACCTTTTTGTGTCCATCCCCTGGTTATGACCGTCACTTTGCTATGACAGAAAAGCTTGGAATCAATATGATCCCTGTTCCAATGACAGCTGTCGGCCCTGATATGGATGTCGTCGAAAAGCTAGTAGCAACAGATGCTAGTGTCAAAGGAATCTGGTGTGTCCCAACTTATAGTAATCCAACTGGTATCACCTACTCAGATGAAACAGTTGATCGTCTCGCTCGGCTAGAGACTTTGGCTGATGATTTCATTATTCTATGGCTGATGATTTCATTATTCTATGGGATAATGCTTACGCTGCTCATCACCTCACTGAAGATCACAGGATTGCCAAGAATATTCTGACCGCTTGCAAAGCAGCAGGATGTCCAAATCGGCCTTGGATGGTCTGTTCAACTTCCAAAATAACCTTTCCAGGAGCTGGCGTTGCTGCACTTGGTAGTAGTAAAGAAAACATTACCTTCTTTAGAGACGAAATGTTTTATCAAACTATCGGATTTGACAAGATCAATCAAAAACGTCATGTCAAATTTTTAAAAGACCAAGAGCATTTGGCAAAACATATGGCTAATCATGCGAAAATACTGAAACCTAAGTTTGATTTGATTAGTCAAAAGTTTCGCAACTACTTTTCTGACCGTAAGATGGTCGATTGGACCGAACCAAAAGGTGGTTACTTCGTCCATCTCACGACAATGACTGGCTGTGCAACTGACATCGTCACACATTTAAGTCACATTGGTGTTAAAGTCGTCAAAGCAAATTCAACTTACCCTTATGGGATTAACCCATTAGATAATAGCATTCGCTTAGCGCCAACATCTATTCCATTAAAAGAAGTCGATCAAGCCATTGATGCCATTTGTTTGACCATCGAATTTTGTTGCTTACGTCGACAACTTGAGGGGGCAATTGAAGATATTGTCGCTAATGGTAGTCACCTTGGAAACCTTTGAAAACTTTGAAAACTAATACTAATTCACTCAAAAAAAGAATCGCGGTAGGCGATTCTTTTTGGTTCTATAATATTTGGTGTTGTTACTCAAAAAGTAGCGACACCAATTTTTGATA
>OMJG01001932.1_pt1 | contig 10977 bp, 9 predicted proteins | sample 1646431 | NCBI WGS metagenome assembly OMJG01 (sample SAMN03771674, study PRJEB25209) | food metagenome | isolation source: Cotija cheese | place: Mexico:Jalisco,Michoacan | collected 2011-12-12 | reverse complement strand
GACTGGAGTTCAGACGTGTGCTCTTCCGATCTGGCCGGACCCGGTCTGGCCGCTGCCGCCGATGGTGAAGCCGCCCCCGGCTCCGGCGGCGGAGACGCTGCCGTCGCCGGTGCCGCCGATCGTGGTGCCGGCGTCACCGGTGTGACCGGGCTGCTCGGTGGCGCTCGGCTGGGCGGTCGCGTCCTCGTCCGCACCGGGGTTGCCCAGCTGGAACGCGGACTCGTAGACGCTGCCGTCCTCGAAGGTCGCGGTGAACGGAACGGTGAAGGTCAGGCCGGCCGGGACCTCGGCGGGCCAGGTCACGTGCACGGCGCCGGTCTTCATGTCGACGTCGATGCTCCAGCCCTGCGGCAGCTCGGAGCGGTCGAAGGTGAAGCCGGAGACGTGCTCCCACGTCGCGGCGTCCTTCAGGTGCAGGGTGGCCTCACCCGGGGTGCCGTCGAAGGTCAGCACCACGGAGTCCCACTCCAGCACCTCGGCCAGGGGCTTCGGCTGCTCGGAGGGATCCGCGCTCGGAGCGGGGGTCCCGGTCGCCGACGGCGCGGCGGTCGGCTCCTCGGTGGGGGTGGCCGTGGGCTCGGCCGTCGGGGTCGCGGTCGGCTCCTCAGTCGGCTCCGCCGTCGGCTCCTCGGTCGGCTCGGCCGTGGGCTCCGCCGTCGGGGAAGGATCCGGGAAGAGGGCCTGGCGCTGGACCTCGGTCAGCGTCAGCGGGGCGCTGTGCAGGAGGGTCTGCTCGGTGGGGTCGCCGTGAGCGGTCCACACGACCACCTTGTAGTCGGCGTCCCGGTGCAGCCCCGAGGTCTTGGCGGTCACGTCGGTGGAGAAGGCGCCGTCCTTGATCAGGCCCTTCCAGACGAAGCTCACGCCGGCGACGTTGTTCTGACGGACCTGCTCATCCGGGATCGAGGCGTCCACGATCGCCGCGTACACGCCCGCGGCCTCCTTGCCGGTCGACGCCTGGGGCAGGGTTCCGTAGCCGGTGCCGGAGACCCGCACGGTCAGGTTCTCCGCGTCGGCGGAGAGGATCTGCTCGGTGGTCTCGCGCTGGACGGGGGTTTCGATCCGGGCGGAGAAGCTCAGCGGATCCAGTGCGGCGCCGTTCTCATAGAAGGCCCCGCCGCCGAAGGCCACCTGCCCGGCCTCGGTCAGCGTGGTCGGCGCCCCGGAGACGGACAGGGTCCCGTCGGCCGAGCTCAGACCGGACAGGTCCACCTCGGCCAGCTCCAGGTTCGGGTAGGACTCCAGCTCACCCTTGGTGGTGGTGTCGATGAACGGGCGGGCCTGGGCGTCGGCGATCAGCGTGCCCTTGGCCCCGTCGATGCGCAGCCGCAGGTTGCTCAGGGTGGTCTCGAGGATGCCCTTGTGCCCGGTGAAGGTCACGGTGCCCGGCAGGGCGACCTCCCCGGAGGTGCCGTTCCAGGGCCCGGTGCCCTCGCTCCAGTGGTAGGTGCCGTCGGCGTTCTGGGTCAGTCCACCGGAGACGGCGATGTCCCCGCGGGCGATGGGGCCCTTGATGTAGCGGCGGAAGGACTCCTTGACGCCCCAGTCCATGGTGGCCTGGGTCAGGGTGTCCTGCTGGGTCTGGGCGGCGGGCTGGGCCTGGACCTACGCGGGAACCGGGCTCGCATCGGCGACGGCGGGCAGGCTCGCGAGGCCCGCCAGCCCGATGACGGCCGCGGCGGCGACGGTGCCGACGCGGCGGGAGGTGCTGGAGTTGTTCATGATGCCTTCGGGTCGAGTGACGGGGAGGGGTCCGGGTCCTCGGACAGGCGCGGCTGTGCGACGGTCGAGGCCCGACACAGCCCAAACTAAGGTGTGGCTCAGCAGAATTCAAGGTAACCCTCTTGATCGCGTCATCTTTCGGTGACAGACTGTCATCAAGACAGGTTGGCGACACCCTGTCACCAACCCTGTTCACACCAGACCGAGCGCCCGGAGGCCCCGATGCCCGTCACCACCGCCCACCGCCCCCGCACCGACGCCGCGCAGGAGGAGGCGTTCTCCGCGCGCCTGCGCCGCTCGACCGCCGAGCGACACTCCTCCGCCGAGCACTCGACCTTCATGACCGACCTCATGGGAGGACGCCTGGACGCCACGGGCCTACCTCCGGCTGCTGGCGCAGTACCGCCACATCTACGCCGCCCTCGAGGAGGTCGCCCGCTCCTTCCGCGAGGACCCCCAGCCGCTGACGGACCCGTTCGAGCTTCCCGGCCTGGATCGGCTGCCCGCGATCGAGGCGGACCTGGCGGCGCTGGCCGACCTGGTGGGTCGGCCCCTCGACGTCGAACAGGATGCGATCTTCGCGGCCCTGCCCAGCACCGCCGAGTACGTCGCGCGCATCCGGGCCACCCGCACCAGCCCGGAGCGGTTCCTGGCCCACCACTACCTGCGCTACCTCGGGGACCTCTCCGGCGGGCAGGCCGTGGCGGCCCTGATGGCCCGGCACTACGGGATCCCCGCCGAGGCGCTGAGCATGTACCGCTTCCCGGACCTGCCCAAGCCCAAGGTGTTCAAGGACGGCTACCGCACCCTGCTGGATCGGGCGCAGCTGAGCGAGGACCAGCGCGCCGCGCTCATCGAGGAGGCCGTGGCCGACTTCGATCTGAACGCCCGCATGTTCGCCGATCTGCAGCGCGCCGTCGCCTCCTGACGCCGGGGATCACGGATCACCCCGACGATCCCCACCGCCCGCCTCGGGGCGATTCCCGGTGCGCAGACCGGTCCGCCCCGCTGCGGCTCACAGGGCCAGCAGCGGCACCGTCCGCTCGGCGTCGGTCCAGGAGCCGTGCTGGCCCACCATGCCCTTGGCCAGCGGGGAGACCCGGCGCAGGTCGTACAGGGCGAGCTCCCCGGAGGCGGCGATCAGCAGATCCCCGATGCGGCCGCGGACCCCCTCGCGCAGCGCCCCGAAGTAGCCCGCGCGCAGCAGGTCCTCCCGGTCCAGGATCCAGGCCCGGTCCCCTAAGCACTCCCCCCACGCCTCGATCAGCCGCCGCCGCGCGATCTCATCCTCCGGATCGGCCAGGTGCAGCTGGACCAGGCGCGGCTCCCCGGCGGTCAGCTCCACCCCGGCGACCAGCTCCGGGTGCTCGTCGTAGGAGATGCGGTGATGGGCGGCAACGTCGACCATCCCGTGATCCGCGGTGAGCAGGATCAGCGTCTCCTCCCCGGTCCGCGAGCGCAGCCGCCGCAGTCCGGAGTCCAGCTCCTCCAGGGCCTCGCGCCAGGCCGGGGAATCCACGCCGTGCCGGTGCCCGGCCTGATCCAGCTCCGGCCAGTACAGGTACATGAGGGTGGGCTCCGGGCTCTGCAGCCGCTGGGCGGCCTTCGCCACGCGGGCCGTGGTGGAGCCGGCGGCCAGGAAGTCCCCGCCGCGCAGGGCCGCCCGGGTCAGCGCCGACCCGGCGTAGGCGCGCTGGGAGACGGTCACGACGCCGGTCAGGCCCTCCAGCCGCTGGAAGATCGTCGGCAGCGGCTGCCAGTGCTCGGGCAGCACCTGCGGGTCCCATCCGGAGAGCTGGTTGACGACGACCCGCCGGGACGGGTCCACGACGTCGTAGCCGACCATCCCGGTCCGACCCGGGGACTCCCCCGTGCCCAGGGTGGCCAGGGATGCGGCGGTGGTGGAGGGGAAGGCCGCGTCCAGATCCGCCAGGCGGGCGGCCCGGCGCAGGGTCGGGGCGTAGCCCAGGTGCCGGTCCAGCTGCTCGGCCCCGAGCCCGTCCACCAGGACCAGGCACACGTTGCGGTAGGGGCCCCGGGAGCGCCCGGCCTCATCCAGCGCGGCGGACAGGCCGAGCCGGTCCGCGATCCCGACGGGCCGGTGCTGCTCGGCAAGCGCCTGCACGGGCCGATGCAGGGCGGCCGCGGAGGCCAGCGCATCGGCGACGGCGCCGGTGCCGTAGGCCGGGGCGGGGGGCATCTCGCGCCCGAGCAGGTCCCGCAGCGGGGCCGGGCTCACAGGTGGGAGGTCCCGGACAGGGCGGTGTTGGCCCGGCGCAGGGCCCGGGCGAACTCCTTGGCGTCCTCCACCGCCTGCGGGCCGTCCGCCTCCGCGGAGATGCGCAGCACGACGTCCTCGCGGGGGGCCACCCCGGTGTAGCCGTGGTCGGCCTCGCAGGCGGGATCCCCGCAGTCGGCCGGCTGCACGTCGATGCGCTGGGAGCCGGTCCAGGACATCATCAGCGTGACCTCCGAGGCGGGGGTGCGCGGGGTGTACTCCTGGGGCTGGCGGTAGGCGAAGGACAGGGTCACGGAGGTGAGGTTGCGGATCGGCACGGTCTCCGTGGACACGTGGGCGACCACGTCCTGGCCGTCCTCGTCCAGGGCCTGGTCATCCACGTGGGTCACCTGCACGACCTCGCCGGCCAGGGCCAGGACGGTCACGTGCCGGTGGACCTCCGTCTGATCGAAGTGGGTCTCCACCTGCACCAGGTGCGAGGTGGGCACGGCCCCGTCCAGGGCGTCCGTGACCACGTCCATGACCAGCTGCGGGTAGAAGCCCGCGTTGGTGATGTCCTCTTCCAGCTTCCGTCCCTGATATCCCGACTCTGCCATCGACTCGCTTTCCTGGTGCCGCTGATCCGCTGCGCGGGGCGTGCTGTGCGCGGCGCCCCGTCGTCCGGCCATTCTACGTCCCGCCCGGCCAGCCCCGGGAGGCCCTGTGGATCACCGGGTCATGGTGCGCCGGGCGGAGTCCGTGCGCCGCTGGGGGTTGCCCAGATCCACCCGGGCGCCCAGCACCGTGAGCCCCTCGGCGGAGAGCATGACGGGGTTCAGCTCCAGGCGCGCGATCTGCGGGTGGGCGTCCTTCAGCTGCGCCACCCGGGCCAGCAGCTCCTCCAGCAGGGACACCGCCACCACCGGCAGCCCCTCGTAGCCGAACAGCTTGCGGCTGGCCCGCGGGGCCCGCACCATCATCCGCACGTCCCGCTGGGTCAGGGGCGGGACGCGGTGGGCCCAGTCCTCCAGCAGGTTGACCGCGTCCCCGGCCATCCCGAAGGAGACGACGGGCCCGAGCAGGGGATCCTCGATGGCCCGGATGACGCAGTTCTGCCCGGGGGCGCCCATGGCCTGGACCTCCAGGCCCACCTCCCCGTAGCGGCGCAGGGTCCGGCGCATCAGGGCGATGTCCCGGCGCAGCGCGGCCTCGTCCTCGATGCCCAGGCGCACCCCGCCCAAGTCCAGGCGGTGGCGCAGGGTCGCGTCGGTGGTCTTCAGCACCACCGGGTAGCCCAGGCGCTCGGCGGCCCGCGCCGCCTCCTCCTCGGTGGCGAAGGGCACCGATTCCAGCACCTCAATGCCGTAGGCCCCGAGCAGCTGCCGGGTGCGCTCCTGATCCAGCTCCAGCAGCCCCTCCCCCGGGATCCTCGGGGCCTCCTCGCGCAGCAGCCGCCGCACCGCCTTGGCGTCGGCGCCGTCCACCTCGGCCAGGAAGGCCTCCTCCTTCTCCCGCCAGTCGACGTAGTCCATGATCGCCGCAAGCGCGCCGACCGCGGCCCCCGGGGATTCGAAGCAGGGCAGCCCGGGCAGCTCCCGCGGGCCCTCCTCATCCGCGGCACTCCCCGCGAGGGTGCGGGGGCAGGGGAAGATGCCGCGGCGGGAGGCCGAGGAGTCCAGCACCCCGACGAACGCGGCGAGCACGGGGGTCCCGGTCTGCGCCGCGCAGTCCATCAGCACCGCGGCGATCTCGTCGGAGTCGGCCAGGGGCGTGGGCAGCAGCGTGACGATGGCGGCGTCGACGTCGGGGGCGCGCAGGGTGGTGAGCAGGGCCTCGCGGATGACCTCGCGCGGGTCGGCCTCCAGCCCCGAGGTGTCCAGGGCGTCCTCGCGGCGGCGGACCTCCACCCCGTGGGCCGTGCAGGCGTCCTCGATGACCCGGCTCAGCGCGAAGGCGTTGGAGACCACCGCGACGCCGCGTCCACGCGGCAGGGGCTGGGAGACGAGAATCTGGGCGATGTCCATCAGGTGCTCGGAGGTGTCCGCGCGGATCACCCCGGCCTGGCGCATCATGGCGTTGAGCGCCTCCGGCGGGGCGGAGCTGGTGCGCCCGGTGTGCCCCGGGGGCAGCTGGCGCCCGGTGACCTCGGATTTGGCGACGATGACGGGTTTGGTGCGGGCCAGGCGCCGGGCGATCCGGGAGAACTTGCGGGGGTTGCCGATGGACTCCAGGTACAGGCACACCGCCCGGGTGCGCGGGTCGTCCTCCCAGTACTGCATGAGGTCGTTGCCGGAGACGTCCGCGCGGTTGCCGGCGGAGAAGGCGGAGGAGACGCCGATGCGGCGGCGGAACGCCGAGGTGTACATCATCACGCCGATGGCCGCGGACTGGCTGAACAGGCCCAGCGCGCCCTCACCGGGGGCGTGCTCGCCGAAGGTCGCGTTCAGGTGGATCTCGGGGTCGGTGTTGACCATGCCCATCGAGGCCGGGCCGATCACGCGCATCCCGTCGTCCCGGGCGATGCGCACCAGCTCCCGCTGGCGGGCCCGGCCGCGGGCGCCGTCGTCGGCGTACCCGCTGGTGATCACCAGGACCCCGCGCACCCCGGCCCGCCCGCACTCGCGCACCACCTGCGCGACCCGGTCGATGGGCACCGCGATGATCGCCACGTCCACGGTCTCCGGGACCTCGGCGATGCTGGGGTGGGCCATCATCCCGGCGACCTCCAGGGCCTCGGGGTTCACGGCGTACACGGACCCGGTGTACCCGCCCTCCACGATGTTCACCAGGACCTCGTGGCCGGGGCTGGTCCAGTCCCGGCTGGCCCCGATCACCGCGATGGACCGGGGGGCCAGCAGCCGGGCCACGGACTTCGCCTCGGCGCGGTGCTCCCGGGATTCCATGACGGCGCGGGAGCGCTCGGTGGGGTCGATGTCGAAGTGGACCATGACGACGCCGTCGTCGAAACCGCGGGACAGCTCGTAGCCGGCCTCGGAGAAGACGCTGAGCATCTTCCGGTTCTCCGGCAGCACCTCCGCGGTGAACCGTCGGATGCCCCGCTCCCGGCCGGCCGCGGCCAGGTGCTCCAGCAGGATCGAGCCGATGCCGCGCCCGTGGTGGGCGTCGGAGATGAAGAAGGCGACCTCGGCCTCGGCGGGGTCCCCGGTGCGATCGAAGCGGCCGATGCCGATCATCTCCTCCCCCAGCATCAGCACGAAGGCCACCCGGTCCGTGTGGTCCACGGTGGTGAAGCGGGTCAGCTCCTTGGCGGTCAGCGCCGACTTGTAGGTGAAGAAGCGCAGGTAGATGGTCTGCTCGGACTGCCCGGCGTACATCCGCTCCAGGGCGTCCCGATCGGTGGGCAGCACGGGGCGCAGGTGGGCGGTGGCACCGTCGCGCAGGACGACGTCGGCCTCCCAGTGGGCGGGGTACGGGGGCTGCTCGGACTCGGCCATGCCCCCATCCTAGTCGGGCGCATCACACTTCTGGGTGGGCGTGACGACGCGGCGGCGCCCCGGGTCCGCCCGGGTGGGGCGTGACCTAGACTGGTGCGGCACCGTCCCCCGCCCACCCCGAAGCGCAAAGGATCACCGATGGCCCCTCGCCGCAAGAGCTCGAGCATGCAGGAGGAGTTCCCGGTCGACGTCGTGGAGAACATCGTCGACGTGGACGTCTCCGCGGAGATGGAGACCAGCTTTCTGGAGTACTCCTACTCGGTGATCTACTCCCGGGCCCTGCCCGATGCCCGGGACGGGCTCAAGCCCGTGCAGCGGCGGATCCTGTACATGATGACCCAGATGGGTCTGCGCCCGGACAAGGGGCACGTGAAGTCCGCCCGCGTGGTCGGGGAGGTCATGGGCAAGCTGCACCCGCACGGGGACGCGGCGATCTACGACGCGATGGTGCGCCTGGCTCAGCCCTTCGCGATGCGCCTGCCGCTGGTGGACGGGCACGGGAACTTCGGCTCGATGGACGACGGCCCGGCCGCGGCCCGCTACACCGAGGCGCGGATGGCCCCGGCGGCCCTGGCGATGACCGGGGACCTCGACGAGGACGTCGTGGACTTCGTGCCCAACTACGACAACCAGTTCACCCAGCCCGGGGTGCTGCCCTCGGCCTTCCCGAACCTGCTGGTCAACGGCTCCTCCGGGATCGCGGTGGGCATGGCCACCAACATGGCCCCGCACAACCTGCGCGAGGTGATCGCCGGGGCCCAGCACCTGATCACCCACCCGCAGGCCACCCTGGAGGACGTCATGGCGTTCATCCCGGGGCCGGACCTGCCCACCGGCGGCACGATCGTCGGGCTGTCCGGGATCCGCGACGCCTACGCGTCCGGACGCGGCTCCTTCAAGACCCGCGCGAAGGTCAGCATCGAGCAGGTCACCGCCCGCAAGCAGGGCCTGGTGATCACCGAGCTGCCGTACATGGTGGGCCCGGAGAAGGTCATCGAGAAGATCAAGGACGGGGTGCAGGCCAAGAAGCTGTCCGGGATCTCCGACGTCGTGGACCTCACGGACCGCAAGCACGGCACCCGGCTGGTCGTGGAGCTGAAGAACGGGTTCAACCCGCACGCGGTGCTGCTGAGCCTGTACAAGCACACCCCGCTGGAGGACTCCTTCGGCATCAACAACGTCGCGCTGGTGGACGGGCAGCCCCAGACCCTGGGCCTGCTGGAGCTGCTGCGGGTGTACGTGGATCACCGGATCGACGTCGTGCGCCGGCGCACCGAGCACCGGCTGGGCCGCTCCGAGGACCGGCTGCACCTGGTGGAGGGCCTGCTGCTGGCCATCGTGGACATCGACGAGGTCATCCAGATCATCCGCGCCGCCGAGGAGACCGCCGAGGCCCGCACCCGGCTGATGCAGGTCTTCGATCTGACCCAGGTGCAGGCCGAGCACATCCTGGAGCTGCGCCTGCGGCAGCTGACCAAGTTCTCCCGGATCGAGCTGGAGCGGGAACAGGAGGAGCTGCGCGCGCGCATCGCCGAGCTGGAGGAGATCCTCGGCTCGGACGCGAAGCTGCGCTCGGTGGTCTCCGCGGAGCTTGGCGAGGTGGCCGAAAGGTACGGCACGGACCGGCGCACGGTGCTCACCGAGACGGACGATCTGGCGCAGCTGGCGAAGGCGGCGACCCCGGCCGGGGCGAAGAAGACCGGGAAGGGGCTGGGCCTGGCCCTGGAGACCGCGGACGACCCGTGCTGGGTCGCGCTGTCCACGTCGGGTCTGCTCGGACGCACCCCCGGGGCCCCCGGCGGTCGGGAGCAGCTGGCGGATCCGGGCCAGCGGATCAAGCACGACGCGCTGGTCTCCTGCATCCCCGCGACCGCGCGCGGGGAGGTCGGGGCGGTGACCAGTGCCGGCCGGATGCTGCGGGTGAACGTGATGGACCTGCCGGTGCTGCAGCTGAGCGGGCAGGCCCCGAACCTGGGCACCGGGGTGCCGGTGTCGGAGTTCCTGACCCTGGCCCGCGGGGAGCGGGTGGTCGGCCTGGTGCCGACCTCCGAGGTCATCGCCCTGGGCACCCGGGACGGGGTGGTCAAGCGGGTGAATCCCGACTACCCGCTGAACCGGGACGACTGGGAGGTCATCACCCTGAAGGGCCGCGACGAGGTCCTCGGGTGCGCCGCGGCCGCCGACGACGACCACCTCGTGTTCATCACCCGGGCCGCGAAGCTGCTGACCTTCGACGCCTCCAAGGTGCGCCCGCAGGGCCGCACCGGCTCCGGGGTGGCCGGGATCAAGCTGGCCGAGGACGACGCCGTGCTGGCCTTCGGGGTGGTGCGCCCCGGTCAGCGAGCCGAGGTCGTGACCATCGCCGCCGAGGAAGACTCCCTGCCCGGCACCGGCGCCGGGTCCGCGAAGGTCACGGCCTTCGAGGAGTTCCCCGCCAAGGGCCGGGCCACCGGCGGGGTGCGGGCGCATCGCTTCCTGCGCGGGGAGTCCCGGCTGGCCCTGGCCTTCGCCGGGTCCGGCCCGGTGCGGGCCGTGTCCAAGTCCGGGGTGGCCCGGTCCCTGCCCACCGAGCACGGTGCCAGGGACGGCTCCGGGGTGCCGCTGGAGCGCGGCATCGACGCCGTCGGCCCTTCGCTCGGCGGCCTCGACGCCGGGAAGCCTCAGACCTCGACGTCGTAGGCCGGGCCCGCGGGCGCGGCGGGCGGCCAGCGCAGCAGCCTCAGGATGCCTCGCCGGGCACCGGGTGCGGCTCTCGGGCGTCGGCCGTGTCCGGAGCCAGGCGCAGGACGCTGCGGCAGTGCGCCAGATCCGCCGGGCGATGGGAGATGACGATGACGCCGGGCGCCGTCGCATCGTTCTCCCCCGGGCCGGGGCTCAGACCCGCGGCCAGCCGGGCCATCATGGCGCGCGCGGTGGGTTCGTCCAGGTGGGCGGTGGGCTCATCCAGGTACAGCAGGGGCGCCTCGGTCAGCAGCGCACGGGCCACGGCCAGGCGCTGGCGCTGACCTCCGGACAGCAGGCCGCCGGCCGGGCCCACCCGGGTGTCCAGGCCCTGCGGCAGGGCAGCGACGTCCCGCGCGAGACCGGCCCGCTCCAGGGCGGCGAACAGCTGATCCTCCGTGGGCGCGTGCTCCCGGTCCCTCGCCAGGGACAGGTTCCCGCGCACGGTCGAGTCGAAGACGTAGGCGTCCTGCGGGCACCAGGCGGCCAGCCCGCGCAGCCGGGACGGACCGAGCTCGGGCCCCGCCGCGGAGGAGGCGGGATCGGCGGGTGCGGAGACCGCGGGGTCCAGCGCCCGGATGCTGCCGGACTCGCGGGGCAGGAAGCCCAGCAGCACCGCCAGCGCGGTGGACTTCCCGGAGCCGGAGGGCCCGGTGATGCCCCACCAGCGTCCCCGGGCCGCGGTTCCGGTGAGCCCGCGCACCGCCGGCTTCAACTCCCTGGACTACGGCGAGTTCCACCCGGTCACATTGATGGGAACTGACCTTCTGATGTTCATTGGTGGCGGTTCGGCCGGCACAGCCGGCGGGATCAAGATCACCACTGCCGCAGTTCTTCTCGCCGCGATCATCGCAGAAGTCC
>OMJG01001930.1_pt1 | contig 10988 bp, 11 predicted proteins | sample 1646431 | NCBI WGS metagenome assembly OMJG01 (sample SAMN03771674, study PRJEB25209) | food metagenome | isolation source: Cotija cheese | place: Mexico:Jalisco,Michoacan | collected 2011-12-12 | reverse complement strand
ATCGCGCGCCGTCCGCTCGACGAGACACGGCCGTGGGCGCCGGGAATGCTCGTTCTCACCGAGGACGGCACGGTGGAGTACACAACCGGCGATGCCGAGCGGTGGCTGAGCGCACTCCCGACGGGTCCGGGCTATCAACTGCCGGCGAGCATCCTGGTCGTGGCGCTTCAGCGCTACAGCGACCAGAAGAACGCCGCCGGGCTGGTCGACGCCTTCCTGGCGGCGGCGGCGCAGGACCCCAGGTTGAGGCTGGTTGTCGCCGGCTCGCCGGACAGCTGGCTGGAGTACCGTCGCTGCGACCTGCTGCGGGCGGCCTCCCCGTCGGGCCACCGGGTGCATCTGCTCGGGGACTGCGACTCCGGGACCGTCCTGGCGGCCGGCGACGTCTACGCCCTGGACTCCTTCGCCGAGGGTGGGCCGTTGAGCGCCGTGGAGGCTGCGCTCCACGGGCTGCCGATGGTGCTCTCCGACGTCGGATTCGCCGGCGATCTCGTCGGGTGCGACGGCGTGGTGGGCGAGGTGGTGAGGCTGCCGGCCGACGGCCAGGGGCAGAAGGCTCTGGCACGGGTCCGCAGACGTCGGCATCAGCCGAACAGGGAGCTGTTCGCCGCCGCGCTGGTGCGGGCCTCCAGAGGTGGACGAGGATCCTCCGGACGGGTGCCCGCTCCCTTCACCATCCGGGACATGGTGGCAGGGCACGCCGCCGTGCTGGAAGCCGCACTGGCCTGAGTCTCCGGCGGCCGGTCCCGGGTCAGCGCGGAGCGATCGGTGGGACCCGGTACTGGCGCCGGACCCACAGGGCGGTGTCGCCCTCGGGGCAGCGGTCGGCGGAGCGGCACAGCTCGGGGTCGTAGGCCTGGTAGCTCAGCAGTGCTCTGGTCTTGCGCGCCAGGGGCTCCCCCGAGACGTTGGGCGGCTCGGACCTGATGCCATATCCGCGGTAGGCCACCACCCGGGTGCCCGTCCCCGCCAGGGCCTCGGCGGCGATCCTGGCGCCGGCCATATGGTCGGCGTGATCGTTCTGCTGCGGGCGGCCGTCCTGGATCCGCACAGTTCTCGCCCGGGTCGATGCCGCGATCGCCCTCACGGTGGCGATGAGGCCGGTGCGGTCATAGCGGGCTGTCCCGTCCAGCGGCGCGATGGAGGCGATCCGGTGGTCGAGCAGTTTGATCATCGACTGGTTGCCCGTGGTGCGGGTCCCGTTGCCGTCCAGGGCCCCGTCGGGGAGGCGCAGGCTGTACAGGGTCACCCGGCCCGCGCCCGGACTGGTCGAGACCCGGACCTCGTGGCCGGCGAAGGTCCGCTCGGACCGGGTCCATTCCTGACCGGCGTCCAGCCCGATCATGGTGGCGTAGGCCAGCTCGGGGCCGACCTCCCGGTCCTTCCAGTACTGCTCGCCGTTGCCCGAGTCGCCTGCGGTGAGGAAGACCGTGGTGGCGCAGGCCCCCGCGTCGAGGTCGTTCTGCAGATCGGGATTCATGAAGATGATGTCGTCGTCCTGGTGAGCGATGATCGTGAGCACGGTCGAGGTGCAACCGGTGGCGTCGGGATCCGATCCTGCGACGCTGATGGCGGCCGAGGTCAGCGGCGGCGCCCCGTTCCACCCGGCCATCCGGACCCGGTAGTCGGTAGGGGCCGCCGGTCGCCGGAGGCGGAGCAGGAGGCGTCCCGAGGAGTCGACCGTGCCGGTCCCCGACGCCACCCAGTCGCGCCCCAGGCGGCGCTGAAGGGTCACCGTTCGGCCGGGCCGGACGGGGTGGGTGACGACGGTGAGTCGGAGGGGATCCGAGGTGGACGCGGTCGCCAGGTTGACGATCTGGTCCACCGGACGGACGGTGACCGGGGTGGTGGCGACCTCCGGATAGGACCTGCCCCGGTACGTCGTGCTCGGGGAGAGGGCGCGCAAGGTGGTGATGGCCTCGATGCTCAGGGTGAACCGGAACCGGCCGTCGGCACCGGTGCGTCCCGAGGCCAGAGTCACCCAGTCGCGGTTGCGGAGCCTCTGCAGCACCACGGGCCGAGGGAACCGGGTGATCTGGCCGGACCGGAACTCGAAGCGCTCCATCTTCGCCGGCACCTCCGGTGCGACCGATGTGGCGGGCTCGGGGTCCTCGCGGGGAGTCTCGGCGCCGGCACAGCCCTGCGAGGCCAGGGCGAGCAGCGGGGCCAGAATCAGAGCCCACAGCCGTCCTCCTCGCGTGACCATCTGCGCCACCTTCCCGTAACGGCACCCCGATGTGTACAGACATCATTCCAGACCGAGGTGCGTATTCCCCGATGCGACGCCGTCCGTCCGGGGTGATGCGTCGCGGACCCGACGCCCGTTAACATTCGCCCATGAACACGGCCGAGTATCTGGTCGGCGACGGCGAGTCGGGATCGGTGGCGGTGGTGGACTCCGACGGGGTGCACAGCTATGCCGACCTCCGCGCGCAGGCGTCGAGGTGCCGTGCCGCCCTCGAGGAACTCGGGTTGCGCGCCGGCGACCGCGTCGGGCTGATCGGCGCGAACTGCTTCGGCTGGGTGGCCGCCTACCTGGGGGTGCTGGCCGCCGGCATGGTCGCCGTGCCGATCGCCCATACCCTGCGCCCCGACGAGATGGTCTCCAGAATCCGGTGGCTCGGCGTCCGGGCCGCCTTCCTGGGCCCGATGGAGTCGCGCCGACTCGCCGGACAGGTCCCGGGGGGTCTTCCTATGGCCGCCGAGGGTCCGTCGCCGGCGGGCCCCCCGCTGCGATTCGTCGATCGGCCCGCCGATCTGGACGCCGCCCTGGTGTTCACCTCGGGCACCACCGGCCGGCCGCACGTCGTGCGGCTCACCCACGCCAACCTGCAGGCCAACACCGGCTCCATCCTGAGCTATCTGCCGCTGGCAGATTCGGATCGAGTCCTTGTCGTGCTGCCCTTCAGCTACGTCTTCGGGGCCTCCCTGCTGCACACCCACCTGAGGGTGGGAGCGGCCCTGGTGGTGCAGCCGAACGCCGCCTTCCCCCAGCAGATGGTCGAGCGGATGGCCGCCGAGCGATGCACCGGCCTCGCGGGGGTGCCCTCCACCTTCTCGGTGCTGCTGCGCAACAGCACCTTCGGCTCCCGTCGGCTGCCCGACCTGCGCATCATCCAGCAGGCCGGCGGCAGGCTCGCGCCGACGATGGTCGAGGAGTTGCGCGGGGCCCAGCCCCAGGCGCAGGTGTTCGTGATGTACGGGCAGACCGAGGCCACCGCGCGGCTGTCCTACCTGCCGCCCCAGGAGCTGGATCGCCGTCCGGGGTCGATCGGCCGGGGAATACCGGGAGTGGACCTGCGCGTGGTCGGCGAGGACGGCTCGCAGGTCGCCGCCGGACAGATCGGCGAGATCGTGGCCGGCGGGGACAATATCTCGCCCGGCTACCTCGACGACCCCGAGGAGACCGCCCGGCGGATGCCCGGAGGGGTACTGCGGACCGGCGATCTGGCGACGGTCGACGAGGACGGTTACATCTACGTCGTCGATCGCAGGGAGGACTTCATCAAGTCGTGGGGGGTGAGGATCTCGAGTCAGGACATCGAGGCGGTGGCGCTGCAGCTCACCGATCTCGTGTCGGTGGCTGCGGTGGGAGTGCCCGACGAGGCCGCCGGGGAGCGGGTCGAGTTGGTGGCCGTGCCCCGGGAGGGGTCGCGGCTCACCGAGGGCCAGATCATCGACCACTGCCGGGCCCGGCTGGCTAGGACCATGGTGCCGCAGGCCGTGCATCTTGTCCCGTTGATGCCCCTCAACGGCAACGGTAAACTCTCCAAGACAGCGGTCCGCGAACTCTGCGTGGATCTGGCCAGAGCCGACCAGTCCCCAGGAGGATCATCATGAGGCGGAAACCAGTCGTCGTCCTGATCGCAGGCGTCCTCGCGGTGGTGGTCGCCAGCGGCGCATGGGTGCTGCAGGGCAGGCCCGACCCGCTGCCCTCCTCAGTGGTGAACACGGCCGCCGGCGACGACGAGCTCGCCGATTTCAGCGGGCGGAGGATCTTCTTCGGTCACCAGTCCGTCGGGGCGAACATCATCGATGGTCTGAAAGCCGCCTATTCGGGCCGGGAGGGCTCCGGCCTCGACGTTGTCGAGACGCGCACCGATCCAGGCAGGAGCGGCGGATACCTGGCCCATGCCGCGATGGGGGTCAACGGCGACCCGCTCGGCAAACTCGCCGATTTCGAGAAGGTGCTGGCCGGCTCGATGGGCGGCGCGGTCGACCTCGCCGTGCTCAAGCTGTGCTACATCGACGTCACGGCCGACACCGACGTCGACGCGCTGTTCAGGGCGTACTCGCAGACCATGACCAGGCTCGAGGCCGCCCATCCGGGGGTCACCTTCATCTACACGACAGTCCCGCTGACCACCGACCGGACCTGGAAGCAGACCGTCAAGTCGTGGATCGGGCGCGACGAGCAGACGGGGCCGGACGACAACGCCGCCCGCCAGCGTTACAACCGGCTCGTGCGCGAGCGGTACGGCGATTCCGACAGGCTCTTCGACATCGCCGCGGTCCAGGCCACGATGGACAGCTCCCCGACCTCGCGGACCCGTGACGGATCCACCTACTACGTCCTTCACGACCGGCTGGCGGCCGACCCCGGGCACCTCAACGCGCTGGGGTCACGGGTGGCCGCCGCCCGCCTCGTGCACCTGGTGGCCGCACAGCACTAGGCCGGACGGGTCACACCTGGATCTGGGGGACCGGGCTCATGAGCACCGGCGGGCGATGCAGATAGGCCGTGGTGCGCCGCTTCTGCTCGATGTCTCGGATCACGCGCTCGACCTGGTCGGGCGACAGGCCGGTGGCGGCCGCGATCCGGTCCGTCGGGACGCCGTTGTTGTGGCCGTAGAGGCACAGGTCCATCAGGTCGTAGGGGAGACTGAAGTAGAACTCCTCCTGGGACTGCGGCATCGAGTAGGTGTCGGTGGTCGGCGGCCGGGTGCGGATGGCCTCGGGGACCCCGAGGTATTCGGCCAGGGCGTAGACCTGCGTCTTGTACAGGTGGGCGATCGGCTTGAGATCGGCCGCTCCGTCACCCAGTTTCACGAAGAACCCCTGGTCGTACTCGAGCCGGTTGGGGGTGCCTGCGACCGCGTAGTTCAGGCGGTCGGCGTGGAAGTACTCCAGGGCCTTGCGGGTGCGCTGCTTGAAGTTGGTGGCCGCGACGATCTCCAGGTACGCCTCGGTGGTGAGCCGACGCGTCCGGGTGGTGCCGTCGGGGGCCTGGATCACGATGGAATAGATCCTGTACCGGTCGGAGTCCACCACGCTGGGCAGGACGATCTTCGACCGGTATCCGGGACCGTAGTCGCCGAAGACGCGCCGCACGGCGTCGTCGCGTCGTCGGTAGCAGCCCAGGGCCTCGAGTGCGGGGGAGATGTCCTCGAGGCGGGAGTCCACGCCGAGGGAGGCGATGAGTTCGGAGCTGAGGGGCACGGTCTCGTCGGAGGACTCGGACTCGGGGAGCTGGAGGGCGAGCACGCGCTCGGGGCCCAGAGCGTGCACGCACAGTGCGGCCACCACGCTGGAGTCGATCCCTCCTGAGACGGCAACCACCGTCCCCCTGCGGCGGTTCTGGCGAAGGTATCCGCGGATCCCCTCGGCGATGCGGTCGGTCTCGGCCGCCGCATCGATGCCGAGGCTGGCGGTGCTGAAGTCGGTCACGATGTGCTCCTGGTCCGGAAGTCGAGGACGGAATCGAGAACCACCGGGGCGGTGGGTGGTCGGCGGGGGCGCGCGTCCTGTCCGCCCAGCTGCTCGAGCAGCAGCTGGGTGGACAGGACGAGTACGACGCGCATGTTGTCGGTGTTGCTCAGACCCCGGCCGTCGCGGCGCCGGGCCTTCGCCAGGAGGGCGGCCACCATATCCGGTCGGAAGACCCCGGTCCGGTTCAGTGCCGCCTCACAGGTCACGTCGCCGACCCAGTCGGGGGCTCCGTCGGCGAAGAAGCTCTCGGCGTCGGGGGAGCGGTAGGGCTGCTTGGGCCGCGTCAGAATCTCCCGGGGCACCAGATCGGCGAAGGCCCGTTTGAGCAGATGCTTCTCGTCGAGGCCCGCGATCTTCTGCTCGGCCGGCAGCGATGCGGCCAGTCGGCCGACATCGGCGTCGAGGAAGGGGAACCGCCCTTCGACCGAGTTGGCCATCAGCATCCGGTCGCCCTGAGAAGCCAGGATGTAGCCGGGCAGCAGAGTGGTCATCTCGAGCCACTGGGCGCGCCCCAGCATCTCCCACCGCTCGCTGCCGGGGGGCATCCGGGCGATCAGGTCGTCGGCCGCGGTGGACTCCACACGCATCCGGTCGGCGAGCATCGGCTTGATCATGGCAGTCGTGTCCCAGCGGGGGCGGTGCGACATGGCCGGATCGGCGAGATCCAGATTCCTGCCGAAGAAGGCCGCGGCGAAGGCCGGAGCCCGGGCCGGGGACCGCGTCATCCAGGGGTAGAGGCCGGCCACCGCGCGCTGCCGGGCGGCGGGATCGGGATCGGCGCCCCACCTCTGGCGAACCTTCGCCTCGAGGAAGAGGTCGTAGCCCGCCAGGACCTCGTCGGCCCCCTCCCCGGTCACCACGACCTTGTACCCGCACTCGTGCACCAGGCGTGAGAGCAGGAACATCGGGGCCGGGGCGGTGCGCAGCAGGGGGTGCTCCGCGTGGCGCACGACCTCGGGGAATACCTCGGCGATGTCCCGGCCGCTCACCCTCACCTCGTGGTGACGGGTGCCCAGGCTGTCGGTCAGGAGCCGCTGGTAGCGCCCCTCGTCGTGCTCGGCGGAGTCGAAGCGCACCGAGAAGGTGTCGACCTCCACGTCGGTGAATGAGGCGATGAGGGCGGCCGTGACCGAGGAGTCGATCCCACCCGAGAGGTAGGCCCCGACCGGGACGTCGCTGCGTTCGAAGCGCAGCCGGACGGCGTTGATCAGGCTCTCGCGCAGGGCACCGGCATGCTCCTCCTCGCTCGCCTGGTCGGCCGGCCCGGCCTCGGGGAAGCCCGGGGACCAGTAGCGAGACGTCGTCTCCCTGCCGCCGACGAGACGCAGGTAGCAGCCGGGAGGCACCTGACGGACGCCCAGGAAGGGAGTGGTGGGCGCCAGCGGAGCCCAGAAGGTGAGGATCTGATCCATCCCGGCCGGGTCGAGCTCGGCGCCGGCCCCCGAGGCCGCGAGCAGTGCCGTGATCTCGGAGGCGAACCGCAGCTGATCGCCGTCGCGGGTGTAGTAGAGGGGTCGGACCCCGTACCGGTCCCGGCACAGCACCAGCTCCTCGGTGCGCCGGTCCCACAGTGCCAGCGCCCACTGTCCGTTGAACCGGTCGAAGGAGCCGGGGCCCCATTCCTCCCAGGCGTGGACGATCACCTCGGTGTCGCACCGGGTGCGGAATCTGTGACCACGGTCGCGCAACTGCTCGCGCAGCTCCACGTGGTTGAAGATCTCCCCGTTGAAGGTCACCCAGACCAGGGAGTCCTCGTTGCACATCGGCTGGAGACCGTTGTCGGTGTCGACGATCGCGAGCCGGGTGTGTCCAAGCACCACCTGGTCGTCGACGTAGTACCCGCCGGCATCGGGTCCGCGATGGATGAGGTGAGCCATCATGGTCGTCGCCTGCCCCGGGTCGGGAGGCGCTGCCGAGGAGTGGACGCCGCAGATGCCGCACACGGCTCAGCGTCCCGGAGGGTCGGTCGCAGGGGCTTGCATCGCCCCAGCGTAACGGCTCGGGGAGCAATGTGGACAGCAGTTCACCGCAAGGCTGGGAGGGGCGGCCGGACCGGTGTTACAGTCCCTGCATGTCGACGAGTGCCACCGGGGTGCACGACCGGGTCCGAGAGTTCGTGCTGGACAGCCTGCTACTGGGGGACGCCTCGAGGATGCCGTCGGATTCCGAGTCCCTGCTGGAATCCGGAGTGATCGACTCGACCGGGATCCTCGAGCTCATCGAGTTCATCGAGGAGGCATTCGGCGTCCACGTCGCCGACGATGAGACCGTCCCGGAGAATCTGGACGGCATCGACCGGGTGGCCGCCTACGTCACCCGCAAGCAGGCCTGAGCCGGGGCCGATGATGGCTGAGCTCTCCGCGGACCTCGCCCGTCAGATGGCCGCCGTGCTGCCCGGCCGGAACTCCCGGGGTGCCCGACTCAAGTTCCTCCTCGTCAACTCCGAGTTCCACGGCGTCGCGATCTACCGCTTCGGCCGGCTGGCCGACGACGTCCGAGGCCGAAATCGCGCTCTGGGGCTGCCCATGGTGGCGGCCCACCGGGGTCTCAACCGCAGGGTGACCCATGTGCATCATCTCGACATCGCGGCGGGGGCGAGGATCGGTGCCGGCCTGCTGCTGATGCATCGTCACGGGGTGATCATCGGCCCGGCGGTCATCGGCCGGAACTGCGTGATCCATCAGAACGTCACGATCGGCCAGCGGGTCGCCGGCGGCGATCAGGGGGTGCCCAGGATCGGCGACAACGTCTGGATCGGTCCCGGAGCCGTCATCACCGGGGGCATCACCGTCGGCGACGGAGTCACCGTCTCCGCCGGATCGGTGCTGTCCAAGGACGTCCCCGGGCGGTGCCTGGTGGCGGGCAACCCCGCCCGGGTGATCGCCAAGGACTACGACAACTCGGCGATGATCGGCCTGGGTGGGGCCGGATGACCGGCCTCCGCCGCGACGTGCACGCGTTTTCGCGCCTCCCGGGCAGTTTGTGCTATTTTTCACAGGCAGCCGTCGGAGCTGCACACACGACCGGGAGGGCGTCTGAGGATGACCATGGAGATGGCCGTGCTCGATGAACCGTCCCGACACGCGGACACCACCTCGACCCTGCTGTCGCGGATGTTGCGCACGGCTCTACTGTGGGCCTTGGGCTCGGGCATTCTCGCCGTCGCCGGATGGGCTCTGGCGGGCCATCCGGTGCAGGTGGCCGGAGCAGCCGGAGGGGCCGGTCTCGCACTGGTCTTCCTGGCCGGCGGGCGGTCTGTGCAGGTCCTGGCGAGGACCCGCAACCTCGGTGCCGCCATGACCGTCTTCCTCACCCAGCTGCTGGTGCTGGGCGTCGTCGGCGGACTGATCGCCCAGCACGGCGGTGCGGGCCGGTGGGGGATGCCCGCGGCAACCGGTGTGCTGGCCGTCGCACTCGGATGGACGGCGGGCGTCGTCGTCGCCGGTCGCAGGCGGAATCAACCCATCTACGAACGGAGGGCGCAGGAGTGATCGCAGACCTCGCCGAGGGCCGTTCCTCGGGCGGCGCAATCGGCGTCGGCACCCCTGCCGGTACTGATAGAGTCTCACCCGTCATGGACAGAAACGCAGAGCCGCGGACGTCGTCCGCCGCCCGCACCGAGAACTCGGGATCCGAGGACGGGATGGGAGTCCTGAGCTACGTGCTGGCCGGTCTCATCTTCTACGGGGGCATCGGCTGGCTGATGAGCCGGTGGCTGCACCAGACCTGGATCATCCCGGTCGGGATGGTCGTCGGGCTGGCTGCCAGCGTCTATCTCATCGTCAAGAGATACGGGTCTGGGGACCCGGTCTCCAGAAGTAACGAGGAGGACAAGTGAGCCACGGGCTGTTCGTGCCACTGGAATACCACCCCCCGGGTCTTGACGACTTCAAATTCCCCGGGACGTTCGGCGTCGAATGGATGGACAAGAGCTTCTGGCAGGCCATCATCGCCGCCGTTGTGGTGATGGTGCTCTGGCTGTGGCTCAGCCATTCGATGAAGGTGGTGCCCGGGAAGCGCCAGGTGCTCGCCGAGTACTGCTACGACTTCATCCGCAACACCCTGGTCCGCGACATCATCGGTCCCGGCTTCAGGAAGTGGCTGCCGTATCTGGTCGCACTGTTCAGCTTCGTGCTCATCAACAACTGGTTCGGTGAACTCTTCTTCTTCATGTTCCCGACCTTCTCCCGGGTCGGATACGTGTACGGCCTGGCGCTGGTGTCCTGGTTCGTCTACAACATCGCGGGGATCCGTGCCCAGGGGCCGGCCAAGTACTTCAGGCACTCGGTCCTGCCGCCCGATGTGCCGGTCGCGCTGTGGATCCTCATCATCCCGCTGGAGTTCCTGTCGAACTTCATCACCCGGCCGCTGACCCTGTCCCTGCGACTGTTCGTCAATATGTTCGCCGGGCACCTCATCATCATGATCTTCGTGGTGGGCGGGGGCTATCTCCTCACCTATTCCGGAAATCCCCTGTTCAACGTCACAGGTGCCCTGTCGATCGTGTTCAGCTTCGCGCTGTTCGCCCTCGAGCTGTTCGTCGGCTTCCTGCAGGCCTACGTCTTCACCGTTCTTTCCGCCCAGTACGTGGCCAGCTCCATCGCTGAGGACCACTGAGCCCACGCAAGTTCTCGTCCCCGTCGTGGGGACGCTGATGAGAAACACCCCTCAGAGGGACACGCAACAATCCGGAAGGACACACTCCATGGTTCCCATGCTTATCGGCGGTTCTCTGAACGCCATCGGATACGGCATCGCCACTCTCGGACCCGGCATCGGCGTCGCGATGATCTTCTCGGCCGTCATCAACGGCACGGCACGTCAGCCTGAGGCCAAGCCGGCCATGATGAGCACCGCCTTCATCGGTTTCGCCGTGGTCGAGGCCCTGGCGCTGTTCGGCTTCGCGCTGGCGTTCATCGTCTCGTGAGCACCGCCATGGTTGCGCCGCTCACACCTCTGCTGGTAGACCTCGGGCCCCTGATGCCCGAGCATCCCGTCGAGATCATCACCGGCATCGTGCTCGTCCTGATCATCACCTGGGCGTGTGCGAAGTTCATCGTGCCCCGCTTCGAGGACATGTACCACGAACGCTCCGAGGCCGTCCAGGGTGGCATCGAACGCGCGGAGAAGGCTCAGGCCGAGGCCCGGGCCGCCCTGGAGCAGTACAGGGCCCAGCTGGCCGGTGCCCGTGAGGAGGCGGCGAGGATCCGGGAGGACGCCAAGGCCCAGGGGGCGCAGATCCTCACCGAGATGAGGGAGCAGGCCGCATCCGAGGCCGA
>OMJG01001928.1_pt1 | contig 10993 bp, 11 predicted proteins | sample 1646431 | NCBI WGS metagenome assembly OMJG01 (sample SAMN03771674, study PRJEB25209) | food metagenome | isolation source: Cotija cheese | place: Mexico:Jalisco,Michoacan | collected 2011-12-12 | reverse complement strand
CCGTACGTACGGTGGTGTGGGAGGTCGATAGTGTGAACTATCTCCTACCCGATTTGCCGGCAGAAAGGCAGGAGTGGCTCGATTTAAACGTATTTCGTGTTATAGTAATCAGTAACAACAAATTTAAATGTTAAAGGAGAAAAATAGTGAAACTAATTTCATGGAATATTGATTCTTTAAATGCTGCTTTGACTAGTGATTCTAATCGAGCACTTCTATCGCGTGATGTTTTAAAAACTATCAGTACATACGATGCTGATGTGATCGCAATTCAAGAAACCAAGCTTTCTGCCAAGGGGCCAACTAAAAAACATGTGGAAGTTTTGAATGACTTTTTCCCCGACTATGCGCTTGCCTGGCGCAGTTCTGAAGAGCCAGCACGAAAATCTTACGCGGGCACGATGTTCATCTACAAAAAATCGTTAGACCCCACAGTCACCTATCCACAGATTGGTGCACCAGCGACGATGGATCAAGAAGGACGGATCACCACACTTGAATTTGAGAAGTGTTTCGTGACCCAAGTTTACACACCTAATTCTGGCAATAAGCTCGACCGTTTGAGCGACCGCCAGGTATGGGATCAGAAATATATTGAATATTTACAGACATTAGATCAACAAAAGCCAGTCATCAGTTCAGGTGATTTTAACTGTGCGCACGAAGAGATCGACTTGGCTCACCCAGACCGTAATCATCGTTCCGCCGGTTTTACTGATGAAGAACGGATTGATTTTACTAAACTTTTGGAAAGCGGATTTACCGACAGCTTCCGGACTGTTCATGGTAATGTCACCGGAGCTTATTCATGGTGGGCTCAACGGGTCAAAACCAGCAAAACGAACAACTCGGGCTGGAGGATCGACTATTACCTGGTCAGCGACCGCATCAAAGACAAAATCATTAAATCTGAAATGATCGATTCTGGTACGAGACAAGATCATACACCGATTTACCTAGAGATCGACCTTTAGAAAAACATATTTGCAAAAATAAGTCTTAACTTTTAGGACTTTTTTCTAATTGCGAAGGGGGCAGCATGGAAAAAGCAGATCTGATGCAGTATCTGACTGAAATCAGCAGGTTACCGCTCAAAACAGACGGTCATTATACTAAAAAAGAATTGCTCACAAAGCGCTTTTTGTTGGCTCAAGATGAGCGGCTGCAAATTTACTTTGCGCCGCACAACTTAATTACCCAGCGCAAAGCTCGCATAATGATCGTAGGTATTTGCCCCGGGTGGACGCAGACAGAAATAGCCTTTCAAACGTATCGCGCCAACTTAGATTTAACCTTGAATGCACGCTTGCTCAGCTGTAAAAAAGCTAGTCGCTTTGCAGGCGGAATGCGGAAAAACTTGATCGAGATGCTCGATCAGCTAGACTTACCGGCATACTTGGGCTTAAGGTCAGCTGCAGAGTTGTTTGACGGTCGAAGTGAGTTGTTACACACGACCTCATTGATCAAATTTCCGGTTTTTAAAGCCGGTAAAAACTATCCCGGGTATGGACCGAAAATTTTGAAAAGCCCGCTTTTAAAAGACTACGTGCAGACATATTTTTTAGCGGAAGTCCATGAATTTACCCAGCCTTTGCTAGTGATTCCACTGGGCAAGGCAGTCGAAGAAGTTTTACTGACCTTACAGCAGCAACATGAACTGCCGTATTGTCAAGTCATGACTGGTTTTCCGCATCCTTCAGGAGTTAACGGGCACCGTAAAGAACAATTTGCTGCTAACTTTACCTTCTTAGCGCAAGAGCTTCAGAAATTTTTTGCTGCAGTTGGTCAATAATTTAAAAATTAAATTAAGATGGAAGGACCTGACATGAGTACAGATAATGGTAAGCAACTAGTACTTGAAGCAAAAGAGGGAAGCTTTGAGCTGCCCCACGATCCGGAAAACTGGACTTTGAAAGCAGACCGCGGTTATTCACCTGTGCAAATGATTGCTGCAGCGACTGCTTGTTGCGGCGGCTATGTTTACCAGGAGATCTTGGAAAATTCACACGTACCATTTGAAATGCAAAAAGCTGAAGTTATGTACACTAGAGATGAAGTGGAAAATAAGGCTCATCCGATCAATAAGATCGAGATCACTTTTTATTTACGAGTGGATAAAGAGCTTCAAAAGAAAGCAACAAGCTGTTTGCGGTTGATCGGGCGAAACTGTCCCGTAATGCAAACGCTAGACCCTAAAGTGGCAGTGACCGAAAAAGCGGTGTTTGTAGATCAAAATGAGTTGTAAAAAATAAAGAAAAAGGAAACGCCATGGAAATTGTGGTCGTTTCCTTTTTTGAAAAGTAATATTTTTGCTATTTAAAAATAACAAACTTGCTATAAAGAAACCGGCTATCCTTTTTATTGGAAAATTATTGTGAAAACGATACAATAAATTAGTGTGAACGATCAAAAATTATGATCACTCAGAATAAACCTTGGAGGTTGGTATTATGACTGTAAAAACTATTAGACTGGTCAATGAGCAGTGGCAAGGAGGGATGAATGAAAATTATAGTTTTGGTGCGCGGCTTTTATCACATATTGTGCCGCCAAGTTATTCTGATGAAACGGAAACAGTTTTTGCCCCGATTAGTGCTGAGACAAAGGGCGGTAACGGGATCGATGCCGGTGAGACTTTGAAAGAACAAATTTCTGCAGCTTATAATATTTTAACTGCAAAAGATCCGCGCAATGTTTTAACTTTGGGTGGTGATTGCAGTGTCTCAGAAGCACCCTTTGATTATTTGCATGGCAAATATCCAGCTAAGTTGGGTTTGATCTGGCTGGATGCTCACCCGGATGTTGCTACACCAGAAACCTCACATCATTTGCATAAAATGGCGTTAGCTGACTTGATCGGGCAGGGCGGCCCAGGATCTGCCGAAATGATCAAGGCTCCTTTTGACCCAAGTGACGTTTTATTGGCAGGGTTGCGTTATGATCAGTTAAGACCAATGGATGCAAAAGTCGCTGATTTAGGACTCAGCTATGTCACGCCGGATAGACTGCATGAAAAAAGTTTGCCAGTGACAAATTGGATCAAACAGCGCGGTTTTACTAAAGTGGTGATCCACTGGGATCTGGATGTCTTAGACCCAGCTGATTTTCATGCAATCTTGCCAGCACAGCCAGGATTAGACCGGCGGGATTTTGGAGCTGCGATCGGGACGTTGAAGCTGGATGAAGTGTTGCGTTTGTTAGGTGATATCTCAAAAACAGCTGATATTGCAGGGTTGACTCTGGCTGAACACATGCCTTGGGATGCCTTACGTTTACGCCAAGGCTTGGCAGACTTGCCGATTTTTAAATAAACATTATTTCAGCTGTGACAGCGAACTGTTAAGATTGCTGTCTTGGGTCGTAAGCGGGTGTTGGTCTGACAGTGTTAGATCGGACTATGCGGCAAGCAACGGACATAAGCAGCAGATAAAAATCTTGGCGAATTTTTGTGACATCATGAGTATTTGGTGTATTCAAAACAGCTAAAATTTGCTATTGTTAAGGGAGGAAGACTCGAAAGGAGTTTGATCATATTGAAAGAGCCAAGCCAACAAACTTTACAAAGACTTTTAGCAGAGGCAGATGATAATTGCGCCAAATTTTTGAAGTCACCGCTGGGAGTCCCATTTACTAAAACGGTACACCCGGATGATGTTAATTTTATCATTGAGACTTTTACGGGAACTGCTTATATGGGCGATGGCCGAACACCCAAACGCTGGACTGCTGAAACAGCAGGTAACGTGATCGCCTCATACTTTCCCCAATTTATGGAATTTGACGTTAATTTGATTGGGCAGGTGGTGCCGATCTTAGTTAACTATTTCTCATTTTTGGAACACGATTTACACTATATCAAGAATAGTGCCGCTTTGACAAAAGCAGCTTTCACGGCAAACTGCGGCTTAGTTGCTGCCTACGCTGCTGGACCGGCTGAATTGTCTGATGACGAAATGGATTCTCTCGCTCATGGCGAACTGGGAGAGGAATTCTTAAATCGGGTCTCGCCTGAAGAATTAGAGCAGATGAAACAGGCCTATACAGTCTTGTTACAAGAACAGCAACAGGGAACCTTGGATGATGAGGGAGAAAAGATGCTGAAGATCATTGACAGTGTCCTTTCCCGTGAAGATGGAAAAACTTCCCCTCAGCAGCAAAAACCAGCGGGTCACCCGCAGATGAAATTGCATAAGAAACCTAAAAAATCAGAATAATGTCATAGGGAGCCCGTTGGAAATTGCGGACTCCTTATTTAGTAAAAAAACTTGTATCGCTGCAAATTTTTGGCTATTATCAAGTTATGGTGTGCTAATTAGTTAGTTAAATAGGGGGAAATCAATGCACAGGAAAGTTTTAATATTGTTGGAAACTTTGGGAGCAGCAGTTTTGTTGGTCGGCTGCGGAGCCAAAAAAACACAGGAGTCAAAAAAAGATAGTCAGCCCAAGTCTGAGAAAGTACATAAGAAACAGGCTAGCTCCAGCAGCTCATCAAGCAGTAGTTTGGCAAGCTCAACTGCAAAAGAGGAACCAAAAGACGTTAATGAATCGGGGATCGATGATACCGGCTTTAAAAAAACACCTTTCCCCAGCCAAATGCAAGGCACTTGGTACGGTTGGGACAAGTATAGCAATGCTATTAAAACAGTCACATTCGCAGATAATAAATGGATCACCGGCGGAACGGAGCCACAAACTCTTTTTGCCTATGATGGTTCTGCCCGGACAGCTAGCGACCAAGCAGCCTTTAATGATCCCAGCAGTCAACAAATGGATGCTAATAAACAAAATAAGTGGGCTGCGTTTGCGAAAATGAGTTTTGATAAAAGCCCGATCAGTCAAAATGGACAGGCTGTTGAGATCGTCAATTTACGCGGCTGGTATCAAAGTGCGGGCGACGGAAGTTATTATTACATCACGACGGTCAATATCAATGGACAGCCAACGCAAGTTTTGACTGAAGCCAGTGGGGCGGGCATCTGGGTGAACATGCATTATTATCACTCCAAGACTCTCGCTGAAAGTCAGAAAGACGCTGGGATCGAGACTGACGTCAACCAAGATGAAGATTATTCTGATGGGGAAGACAGCGATGATAGTGAAGATTACGATGATGAAGACACGGGCGAAGAGCAAAATAACTACCAAGATAACGAAGATTACGACGAAGAATCAGATGAATACTAACTAAAACAACAGGGAGCCCCGTGACTTTTCATGGTGCTTCCTTTTTTGATGGGAGTAGACTGGCAAAACCATGGAAAAAAAGCGCCACAAGTGAGAATGTGACGCAAACTCCGGCAAAGTAAGTCTCACAAATGGGAATGTAACGCAAACTTTGGCGAAGTAAGTCTCACAAGTGGGAATGTGACGCAAACTCCGGCAAAGTAAGTCTTACAAGCGGAAATGTGACACAAACTCCGGCGAAGTAAGTCTCTCATTTTGCTCCAAAGTCTTTCTAGTTGATTTGAAAAGGCGAGCAACAAAGGATTACTGCTGTTAGATCACTAAGCAAAGTCGTCATGATCGTTATCCGCAGGGAAACGGCGGCAAAATATAAACTTATTACCTTTCTGAAGCCAAGTAGGCTATAATATTAAGAGTAAATAAAGCAAGATGGAGTGTAGAATGACAAATCAGAAAAAAAGTATCGATGAGAAAGTCAATCACTGGCTGACCGACCCAAAAACTTTTTTCTTTCTTGGGTTGGTAGTGATCGTGATCATTGTCGGAGCAACCCTGTTTTCAGGTAACTCAGACAAACGTTATTTGGATAAGCAAGGATGGAATTTGGAAATCAACGAAGGTACAGAGAAATTGAAAGTAAACGTTTATTTTGATGGGGATAAGGCGTACGGATTTGTACCTCAGCAAACGAAGTTATCCAAAAAACATGCTTCTAAGGTTGAATATAATAAGAAACGTCACCAAGTTAGCGTGTATGGGTCTAAGTCGCAGATGACTTTTTTGATCGGCAAAAAGAAAAATGATCAAGTTGAAGGTTCAGTCACTTTTGGTCATAGCAGCGAGCAGTATTCTTATGTGATGACTAAAGACGACACGATCCACCTTAAATAATAGCGAGACACTTAGTAGTTAATTTCACTTTAGCGGTGAAATCGACTGTTAGGTGTCTTTTTTGCTTGCGGTTGGTTATTTTGGCAAAGCGATATTTGCTGGCAAACAAGAAGATCGCTATATGTAAAGGCTTAAAAGGGGCTGCATTTGTAATTCCTAACATTTTAAATAATAGCGTGTTAGAATTAAAAAAACGGTACCGATTTCATAATGGAATGAGGAGGAGTTAAATGAAAAAAGCGACTTTTATTGCACAAGTCCAAAATGGCTTGATCGTTTCTTGTCAGGCTTTGCCGGGTGAGCCGTTATACTCAGAAACCGGCGGGGTAATGCCCATGCTGGCACGAGCGGCTCAAGAAGCTGGAGCTGTTGGGATCCGTGCAAATTCGGTCCGTGATATCAAAGAGATCAAAGCAGCGGTCACTTTACCAGTGATCGGTATCATTAAACGGGATTATCCTCCAGAAAAGCCCTACATTACTCCCACAATGAAAGAAGTGGACGAATTGATGGCCGTTAAACCAGAGGTGATCGCATTAGACTGTACATTACGTCCGCGACATGACGGCTTAACCATCACCGAATTTATCCAACAGGTCAAAAGCAAATATCCTAATCAATTATTGATGGCGGATATTTCTACTGTGGAAGAAGGAGTTAACGCGTCTCAAGCAGGTGTTGATCTCGTGGGTACTACTTTGGCCGGCTATACAGCCGAAAGTGAGCAACTTACTGGTCCAGACTTTAACTTGATCAAAGGTTTGACGGCACATTGCTTAGATGTGATCGCAGAAGGTAAGATCCATACGCCAGAGCAAGCACGACAGGTGCAAGACTTAGGTGTGACGGCTTTGGTCGTTGGCGGGGCGATCACTAGACCGAAAGAAATTGCCGAGAGATTTATTAAAGAATTACATTGACATTAAAGAAATAGCTGATAAAATGAGATTATCATTAAAAGACGTTGAAGAGAAGAGTAGCTCGAGCAGCCAATCTAAAGAGAACGCGAGTGGGTGAAAGCGCGTATTGGTCAGTCGAGTGAAGATGAGCTCAGAGTCTGTTGGCTGTGCAAGCAGCGACACGGAACGGGACCGTTACTACCTGCGACTTTTGTTAGAACAGAAGTTAGTAAGATAGTCAGTGTGAATTGGCTATAAAAAAGGCGGTACCGCGCACAAGCGTCCTTTCAGAATTTTCTGGAGGGGCGCTTTTTTTTGACTGTTGAGCTTATCTTTTACTTTTTTCTTACAAGAATATGAGGGGGATACATATTATGAATAAAAAGTTACTTGCAACATTTGCAGCAACTACCGCACTGTTTTTGACCGCCTGTGGCAATAATGAAAAAACAGGACAGACCGGCTCTGGTAAATATGCCGACAAACAAGAATTGCGCTGGACCGAAGCTTCGACTTTGGCAACAGCTGATCTGTCCAAAGCAACAGATACTTTAAGTTTTAATACCTTGATGAATACACAAGAGGGTCTGTATCGTTTGGATAAAAAAGGTCAGCCGCAACCAGCTTTGGCTGTCAAAACTAAAAAATCAAACGGCGGTAAGACTTATGATTTTACTTTGCGTAAGAACGTCAAGTGGTCTAACGGCGACCCAGTGACTGCTAAGGATTTTGTATATTCCTGGCAGCGGACGGTCGATCCGAAAACAGCGTCGCAAGATGCTTTTTACTTCGATGGTGTTAAAAACGCTACGGATATTTATAACGGTAAAAAGGACAAGTCAACTTTAGGCATCAAGGCTCTAGATGACCATCATTTACAAGTCACTTTAGCTAAGCCGGTCAGTTATTTTGACAAGTTGCTGGCCTGGCCCTTGTTTTATCCTTTGAACCAAAAGACAGTTGATAAATATGGTGCCAAGTATGGGACTCAGTCAAAGTATTTAGTATCTAACGGTCCATTCAAGTTGACAAAATGGGACGGGACCGGCAAGTCTTGGACTTTAGTCAAAAATGGTTCTTATTGGGATAAAAAGCACGTTCATTTGGATAAAATTACAGAGCTAGTGACTGAAAGTACGACTACAAGTTATAACATGTACAGTGCTAAAAAGGTCGATGAGACTTTACTCAATGGGCAGCAAGTCAAGGCTAACAAGAATAAGAAAGATTTTGTCAAACGTTTGCCCACCGCCACCACGCGCTTGGATCTGAACCAAAATAAAGTTCCGGCTTTCAGAAATAAGAAGATCAGACAGGCTTTTTCACTGGCAATCGATCGGAAGCAATTGACGGATAAAGTTTTGCAAGATGGTTCCGAGCCGTTGAAAGGTTTTGTACCCAGTCAAATGGGCGATAACCCTCAGACTGGTCAGTATTTTGAGAACGAAGCATATGTTAAAAAGGCCGTTTCATTTAATTTGAAAAAGGCTAAGTCTTTGTTAAAAGAAGGCTATCAAGAAGAAAACATCAAGTCGTTGAAGGTCAACCTGTTGACATCAGACACTGACAGCAGCAAGCAAGCCGCTGAATTTTTGCAAAGTAAATTAGAAAGTTTGCCGGGAGTTAGTGTTTCGGTATCCAAGGTGCCATTTGTGCAAATGATCTCTCGTCAAAGTCAGAAAGATTACCAAATGACCGTCAAGACATGGCAGTCCGTGTTTGCTGATCCAATCAACTTCTTGGATGTTTTCGAATCCGCTACAAGTTACAATACTTCCGGTTTTAAGAATGCTGAGTTTGATAAATTGCTTGACCAATCAGAAAACGAATATGGCAATCAACCTGAAAAGCGTTGGCAAAACCTGGTTCAAGCAGAGAAGATCTTGATGGAAGACCAAGGTACGATCCCGCTTTATCAAGTTGCTAAATCACAACTGTTACGGACAAACGTCAAAGGGATCATCTTTAATCCGGCAGGTGTGCCGTATGATTGGAAAAAAGCCTATATCAGTAATGAACAGTAGGAGGCAGCAAGCATGGTGGAAATAGACACTAATTATCTTGAACAGCAATTTATTGATTCTTGTCGGTATAATACCCGCTCTGACGCTCAGAGCCAGACGATCCCGTCTACACCAGGCCAGATCGATCTGGGGGTGGTCACAGATTTGAAAAAGTTGGGGCTCAAAGCTTGGTATAACGAAAAGAATGGTTATGCACTCGGATATGTGCCCGGTAACTGTGATAAGGAAATATCAGCGGTGGGTTTTTTCGCTCATTTGGATACTGCTGATTATCCGGCTGACAATGTTTCGCCCCAAGTTCATCCTGATTATGATGGGCGCGATGTTATCTTGAATGAAGAAAAACAGATCATTTTACGTGTAGCGGAGTTTCCGGAATTGAAAGACTTAGCAGGGCAGCGTTTGATCACGACTGATGGAACTACTTTATTGGGAGCAGACGACAAAGCCGGGGTCGCTGCATTATTGGCGGCGGTGCAGTCTTTAGTTACCCAGCCAGAGATAAAACATGGACCTTTGTATGTAGCTTTTGGTCCAGATGAAGAGATCGGTCAGGGAGCTAAACGTTTCGATGAGACAGAATTCCCAGTAGAATTTGCTTATACCTTAGATAACGGACAGCCAGGCGACTTGGAGTATGAAACTTTCAATGCTGCGGCAGCGACTGTCGAGATCGAAGGTACCGCGGTCCACCCGGGCGATGCTTATCATTTGATGGTCAATGCTTCTTCGCTGGCGCATGAGCTGGTAGCGGGCTTACCGCTTGCTGAGGTTCCCGAAAAAAGTCGGGGTCGCCAAGGATTCATTATGGTCACCCGCCAAGAAAGTACGCCTGACCACGCTCATCTGGAATTGATCATCCGTGACTTTGATCAGCAATTATTTGCAAATAAAAAACAGTTGCTAAAAGACTTGGCCCAGCAAATTAACGATCGCTATGACCAAGAAAGGGTCAAAATCGAAATCAAAGAACAATATTCCAATATTGGCGAAGAGATCAAGAAAAATCCAGCCATTGTAAAGTTAGCACTGAAGGCTTATGACACACTGGGATTAAAACCCAACATCGTTCCTTTCAGAGGCGGGACAGACGGCAATTTTTTGACGGAAAAAGGCATTCCGACGCCAAATTTATTTAACGCCGGACATAATTTTCACGGTAAATATGAATACGTCACGGTTGAAGGAATGCAGACAGTGGCGCAGACGATCATCGAGATCAGTAGAACACATGCCAACACTAAGTAATTCTTTTTAAGAACAGGCTTCAAGTCAGAAACCATATGACTTGAAGCTTTTTAAATCAGTCTGAGCGTTAATTCAATTTGAAATATGTTGTTCAATTTGACTATAATTGACAATGTAAAGGGTTTTCAAGATGTAGAGATCCTTGAGACTGCGGCTTATTATGTGAGGGGGGACCTCCAACTGGCTGAAGTATATGTAATTAACAAATATGAGAGCAGGGAAAATAGATGGAAACTAAGATCAAACAGTTTTGGGATGATTTCGCGGCAGAGCACGGGTTGGTCAATGTGAGCGAACCTGAAGCATGGAGTTTTGGGACTGATGCAGATACTTTGGCTCAGTTAGTTAAGCAAGGAATAAAAACGGCAACGACTTCCGGTTTTGAATTATATGCATTTGACAATGATCCACTCCCTAAGGTCGGGGAATATAATATTATATTAGACAGCCAAAATGAACCGGTGTGTGTGACTAAGACTAAAGTAGTTGAGGTCTTGCCTTTTAAATATATTTCTGCAGAACATGCATATCATGAGGGTGAAGGTGATCGGAGTTATGATTATTGGCACCAGGTCCATGTCGATTTTTTTACTAAGGAATATGCATCTTATAATGCAACATTTACACCAGAGTCTAAATGTGTGTGTGAAGTATTTGAATTAGTGGAATAATTTGCGGCTTGTTTTTCAAAAGGCAGATTGCAAGAAATAACTTGAACAAATTTAGTAACGCAGATTACGCAAAAAG
>OMJG01001927.1_pt1 | contig 11011 bp, 11 predicted proteins | sample 1646431 | NCBI WGS metagenome assembly OMJG01 (sample SAMN03771674, study PRJEB25209) | food metagenome | isolation source: Cotija cheese | place: Mexico:Jalisco,Michoacan | collected 2011-12-12 | reverse complement strand
CACCCGGCGGCTTCGTCCTCGGCTGGATCACCGTCGGCATCACCTACCTGCTGTGCGTCGTGCTCGCCTGCGTGCTCATCCGCGTGAGTGCGCGGAGAGCGTAGCCCTGGGCGCACGGCTCGTCCCACGTGCGGATCGACGACGTTCCGAACTCGGAGCGCGAGAGCGCCAGCGGCAGCCGATCTGTAGATAATGAGAATCATTGTTCGTATTGCTGGTGTGACTCGACGGCATCGGGCCGAGGTGGGCTGCTTCTCGGCCCGGCCGGCCGGCGGGTGCGCGGCGTTGTCAGTGAAGCGGCCGATGAGGGGATGTCATGGATGCAGCGGAATTCTGGGCGGTCGGCGACTATTCGGTCGTCGGGGATCTGTGGTCGCAGCCCGGCGAGGATCTCGCGGATGCGCTCGAGCCTGCCGGGGCCGACGTCATCGACCTTGCCACCGGAACCGGTGTGACGGCGATCGCCATGGCAGACAGGGGTGCTCGATCCGTGACCGGCGTCGACATCACCGCGTCTCTGCTCGACGAGGCCAGGCGACGGGCGCTCGCCGCCGGTCACGACCTCACCTTCGTGCGGTCCGATATGAGTTCCACGCCGCTTCCGACCGCCTCGGCGGACATCGTCAGTTCGACGGTCGGACTCGTCTTCGCCGATGATCCTCAGGTCGCCTTGGCAGAAGCGCGACGATTGACTCGCCCCGGAGGTGTGGTCGCACTCACCAGCTGGGCGGGCGGCGGTTTCTTTGACAGGATCCGCAAGGCCCTCGCCCCGTACTTCCCCGAGGCGGGAACGCCGTGGCATGAGGAACCGGAGACCATCCGGGGAGTGGTCGGTGCCGATGCCGAAGTCGAGGAGCGGACGTTCACGATGGCAGTGCCGTCCCCCGAGGGCTTCGTCGACCTCACGCAGCGGCACAGTGCCCCGATCGTCGTCGGTGCCCGCGCTATCGGCTCACGATGGTCGGAGGCGCGAAGGGCTCTCATCGACGTGGCCGAGTCCGGCGGAGCGTGGGACGGTGAGATCTGGCGCATTCCGGTCGACTACCACCTCATCACGATCCGCGTCTGAGGGATCCGCATCCGCGTCTGAGGCTTCCGCGTGGAGGGCGCTGCCGACGGCGTCCGGGATGTGCGGAGTCGCTGTGGATCAGCGGCGGACGAACGGCATCACTTGTGCTCAGTGTTCGTCGTAGTGATCGCCGTGCACCGCATGGCGGCTGAGCGTCACGATTCGTCCGCAGTATACGTGTGCATGCGCATGCCTTCGCTGTTGAAGATGCTCAGCGCCTGGGCCGGGCGAGTGCCTGCCGCAGAGATGCTGTGGGGCAGGCGGGTGTCGAACTCCGCGGCTTCGCCGCGCGAAAGGACGAGGTCCTGATCGCCGAGGAGCAGCCGCAGCTTCCCCGAGAGTATGTAGAGCCATTCGAAGCCGTCGTGGACTCTGGGGTCCGGCGGTTCGGCGACCGGAGGGTAGGTGATCTTATAGGTGGCGACAAGGGACCCTTCGGGGGCGAGAGGGGTGATGATCATCCCGTTCCGGCGCACGGAATTCCGCCGCACTCGGGGGTCCGGGGCGGACGGGGTCACGAGCCCGTCGATGCTGACGCCGAGCTGACGCGTCAGGGGGACGAGGAGTTCGAGGCTGGCTTGACGCTTGCCCGACTCCAGCCTTGAAAGGGTGCTCGGGGACATTCCGGCGCGGGACGCCAGCGCCTCGAGGGTCCATCCGCGGCTGGACCGCAGCTCGCGCAGTCGCGGGCCGATGTGCTTGAGCTCCTCGTTCATTTCGTCCTCCCTACCTGCCCGGTCGGGCTGTGGTCTCCGTCCTGAGCCGCCTGAGACGGAGCCGGGCCGGTTTCGGCGTCAATTTTTGCTGATTGTGCATGAAAGTTTGCGCATCCGCAAGTGAGCGACTGGACTGGAGGCATGAATGAGAGAGTCAGAGATCAGGAATGGGATGTCGTCATCGCCGGAGGCGGTGTCGCCGGTCTCTCGGCGGCACTGACATTGGGCAGGGCTCGCAGGCGTGTGCTCGTGATCGATTCGGGCCGGCCTCGCAATCGGTTCGCCGACCATATGCACGGGATGCTCGGAGGCGATGGTGCCGAACCGACCGAGCTGCTGCGGCGCGGCCGGGAGGAGCTGGGGGCCTATGATGTGACGATCCGCGAGGGCACGGTCATCGACGTCGAGGACCGCGAGCGAAGCCTCGGAGTGACGATCTCGGGCGGCGAAACGTTGGAGACGCGGTCCCTCATCGCTGCCAGCGGCCTCAGTGACGAACTCCCGCCTGTGCCGGGGCTGCCCGAGCGGTGGGGGCGGGATGTCCTGCACTGCCCGTACTGCCACGGCTGGGAGGTTCGCGGACAGCGCCTCGCCGTGCTCGGAACCTCGCCGATGTCCCCGCACCAGGCCGAGCTGATCCGACAGTGGAGCGACGACCTGGTCTTCCTCACCGCCGGCTGCGGTCCGCTTGAGCCGGAGGTCGCCGCCCGCCTGCGATCGCGTGGTGTCAAGCTCGTCGACTCGCCCGTGGTCGAAGTCCTGGCCGTGGGCGATCGACTCACCGGAGTCCGGCTCGACGACGGCAGCACACACGAGCTCGACGCCGTCTTCACCGCCCCGTCCTCCCGTCCCCATGACGACTACCTCGAAGGGATGGAACTCGCACGCGATGAGACCCCGATGGGCAGCTTCATCTCCGTCGATCCTGCAGGACGGACGAGTCATCCGCGCATCTGGGCGATCGGCAACATCGTCAACCCTCCCGCGAACGTTCCCATCTCGATCGGTGCCGGATCGATGACGGCAGGCATGGTCAACATGGCGCTGGTGACCGAGGAATTCGATCGGGCAGTCGGCGCAGACGAAAGCGAGGAGGCCACAGCCGCTGAGGGGCCCGATGGGACCGCAGTCGCCGAGGAGGAATCGGCCCGACAGCACTGGGAGAGCCAGTATTCCGGAAGTGCCGCCCGTTGGTCGGGGCGGGTCAACTCGACCATGGCCGCGGTGGTCTCAAGGCTGCCGGGCGAGTCGGTGGGCGAGGCACTCGACCTCGGGTGCGGCGAAGGGGCCGACGCCGTCTGGCTGGCCGATCGCGGGTGGCGGGTGACCGCCGTCGACATCTCCGAGTCAGCCATTGAGCGGGGAGCCGAACTCGCGCGGGAGGCAGGCGTATCGGATGCGATCGGGTGGATCACGGCGGATCTGTCGGACTGGGCGACCGAAGCGGAGTACGACCTCGTCACTGCCTCGTTCTTCCACTCCGAGGTCGAGCTGCCGCGAACCGAGATACTCCGACGTGCTGCCGGTCGGGTGCGTCCGGGCGGTCGCCTGGTCATCGTCTCCCATGTCTTCGAGGGCCCCGAGGACATCCCGGCTTGGTCGCTGCGGTATCACGGGGTGAGTGACCCGAATGATCCCGCGCTTGAAAAGGTGTTCTCTCTGCTGCTCAAGCCTGCCGAGGAACTCGCCGCCTTGGCGCTCGACGGAGTCGACTGGGAAGTCGAACGCCAAGAGATCTGCCCTCGTGAGGCCGTGGGGCCGGATGGGCAGGAGACTGCGACGGTCAAGGACGGACTGCTGGTTCTGCGGCGGCGAGAGAGCCGCTGAGCGCGTCCGCGGCCGAGTCCGCTGGTTCGGCGTCGCCGAGGCGAACCGATCAGCCGCGGACTCCTCGACGAGTAATCAATCCTCCTCCACAACGCGGTCGGTGGCCAGCAGGGTTCGATCGCCTGCCTTAACCGTGCCCAGGCCGTCGGGGGTGAACGCCCCCGGCACCGCGACCACACCCGAGCCGTCGGCCGGGTAGCCGCGGGCAAGACTGCCGGTCATGGCGTTGTGGACCCGCAGTGTGCCCTCCTCGCGCAGATAGATCAGTCCTCCGACCGCCGCCTCGAGTTCGACCGACTGCGGCACCGAGACCGGCAGTTCGTTCTTACCCGTGTCGTCGATGACCGTCAGCCCCTGCTTGCCGAGCGTGACGATGGCCCCGGTGTTCGCATCCTGGGCGGCCCCGCGGGCATCGTCATCGAGCAGGTCCCCGGTCTCACGGTCGAACACCGGTCCCGCGCCGTCGCCGGTGTCGAGGTGGACGACCCCGTCGCCGGTGCTCGCGCCCGCGGCGGGCGCGAGTTCATCGACGGTCCAGTCGTTGTCGGCCAGTGAATGCTCCCACACACTGGAACCGTCCTCGACGGCGATCAGCTTCCCGTCGGTAACGTCGAGGAACATTCCTCGATACTCGCCGAGGCGGCGCGCCGAATCCGTGTCCCCGTGGTTCGGCTCTGTGCTCGGTTCCGGCACCTCATCCCCGGTGGCCGGATCGAGGGCCACCGCCTCGGTGAGGTCTGCGTCGACAGGGGCGAAGACCGTGCCCGGTCCGCGCATGGGACCGGGCACGTCGACGGGTCCCCACTCCTGCTCGCCGGTTTCGAGGTCGTAGGCGCTCGCGGTGACGTCCTCGTCGCAGTCGGTCGACGAGTCGGAATCGGTGAGCACGGCCAGCGGAGTGCCGTCGGCATCGACGCTGACGGTGAATCCGGTGCATCCGCTCGGCCGTTTCGCCTGCCACAGTGTGGACCCGTGGACGTCGACGGCGGAGAAGTCGAGAGTCTCGTCGCCGGTGCTCGCAGAGAGGAAGACCTCACCGAGGTGCTTGGGCGGCAGATCCCACCCGGGCTCGACGAGCTCGAGAGGTTCGATGATCAGCGGCAGCTGCAGATCGGAGGCGTCGACGGCGTCGAGTTCGGTCGTGACCTGCTCCGGCGTCCGGTCGAAGTCGTCGGGGGCCTGGGAGCAGCCCGCGAGGGCGAAGACGCCGATGAGCGGTCCGGCGAGGGCGGAGAGGAGTCTGCGGGTGCGCATGGTTCAGTGCTTCGCCCTCGGAGCCTGCGACGGCTTCGCCGACTCCTCCGCCGCGGCAGCGATTCGCCGGGCGCGGCGTCGCTCATGGCGGAACCACAGGACGATCGCGAGCACCGCCAGCACGCAGACGACGATGATGTCGGTCGTCGTCGACGACCACGAGCTCACCCATTCCTGCGCATGGGCCAAAGCGGTCGTGGGCACCAGCGACGGTGCCGAGACGAGGCCGTTGGTCATCCAGAACACGATGCCGACGGCGATCATCAGGACACCTGTGACCATCGACATGATCGGCAGCCTGCGACCGAGGAAAGAGACCGAACCTCCGCGCAGGACCGAACGGGTCCGGGTGCCCACGCGGGTCCACAGTGCCGCGATGATGAACAGCGGCACGACCATCCCGGCCCCGTAGACGGCGAGCATGATGCCGCCGAGGACGAAGCTGCCCTTCGTCGCGGCCAGGGTGAGCACCGCGCCGAGGATGGGCCCGGCGCAGACCCCGGCGATCCCGCTCGTGGCGCCGAGGAGGAAGGTCTTCGTCCACCCGGTCGCCTGCGCGGAGCGCTGCCGGGCGGCATCGGCTCCCGGCAGCATCTTGGCCGGGTCGAAGCCGAAGCCGAAGAACTGGACGATGCCGAGGACGATGAGGATCGCCGAGGCGACGAGGACGATCGCGCCGCGGTGGGAGGTGAACAGAGCCCCGAGCGTGCCGGCGCCCATGCCCAAGGGGATGAGCACGAGCAGCATGCCCACATAGAAGATGAGGCCGTGGAGGATCAGGCGCGAACCCGCCCCGACGGTGGAGCCGAAGAAGGCCGGCAACAGGAGCGCGGCACAGGGGCTGAGCAGAGCGAGGATTCCGCCGATGAAGGCGCTGATCAGGCTGATGTCCATCAGTTCTGTCCTTTCTTCGCCGCCTCGACGGCATAGACGAAGACGTCCGTGGGCTGGGCCCCGACGTACGGCTGCCCATCGAGGATGAACGTCGGGGTGGAGAACGCACCGAGGTCGGTGCCCATGGCGGCATTGTCCGCGACCGCCGCGGCGGTTTCTTCGGAGTTCATGTCCGCGGTGAATTGTTCGGTGTCGAGTCCGATCTGCTCGGCCACCGCGGTCAGGGCTTCGGGCGTGAGCTCGTCGGGGGAGCGGGGCTCGCCGCCGGCGAACAGGGCATTGTGGAATTCCCAGTGCTTGTCCTGCAGGGCCGCGGCATAGGCGGCCTTCGCCGCCTGTTCGGACGCGGAGCCGAACACATTGACCTCGCGCCATTCGATGCGCAGATCCCCGGAGTCGACGTAGTCGAGCATCTTCGGCAACGTGTCCTGCGACCAGGCGGCGCAGTAGGGGCACTGGTAGTCGGAGAAGACTACGAGCTTGACGGGCGCGTCGACGGGACCGTCGGACATCGGATCCGATTCTTCTCCGGAGTCGACGTCGCCGAGGTCGGACTGCTCGGGGTCGGCGACCTCGGTGACGATGACCTCGGATTCAGGGCCGGCACCACCGGCCGCGGGCGTCGACTCTTCCTCGCCGCTGCGGTCGATGACGAGGATCATGAGCACGAGTGCCACGGCGATGGCGCCCACCGTGGCGGGGATCCACCAGCGGTACTGCGGGCGCGGTGCCGCATGTTTGGCCATGCTCTCACTCCTAGTTTACTAAGATGCTTAGTAAACTATAGTTCATCGGTCTCGCGCGCCGAAAGCTGCGGATCGTCAACCGCCGGCATCGACGGCCGTTCAATTCTTCGCTGATCGGTCCACGGGCGGGATGAGCAGGGGACTTCCGGGATCGCCGACGAGTCGGGCGCCGGAGTCGGCGATGTGGTGCGGTGCGCCGAAGTCTTCGTGCTCGGGCAGCTCCTCGGTGGTATCGAGGATGCGCCCGTCGTCGGCCGACCTCGTCTGCGTGCCCGCGTCGGCCGCGTCACCTCCGGCGCCTGCTTCGGTGACGACGAGGCCGGCCCCGACGGCGGAGAGCCCGGCACCTCCGTCCAACGGTGCATCCCAACGCTTCGTCCCGTCGAGGCCGAAACCGTGCAACTTCGAGTCACTGGTCACCAGAGTGCGGCTGTGCGAATCGAAGCCGGCGCCGTCGATGCCGGAGGCGATGGTGTCTCCCGAACGCAGGTCGATCAGAGTGCGCTGCCCGCCGCCGCTGCCGAGGAGTGCGTGGGAGCCGCCGACGGTCTCCCAGGGTGTCTCGCGAGCCTCGGCGGCCGTGAGCCCGAGGTCCGCGACGGGACGAGTCCACAGTCGACGACCCTCGACATCCTTGCCGATGAGCTCCTTGCCGTCTGCGAGGACGAGATGACCGTCGAGGAGCGCGAGGATCCGCGGTGAGTCGTCGTCCTCGACGGCCAGTTCTGCTCCGCTGGCGGGATCGAGGGCGGTGCGAGGGCCGCCGGCGCCGATGAAGTCTTCCGGCGGGCCGGCGAAGACGAGCCCGCTGCCGAGCAGTGGTCCGGGCACCTCGACGGGCCCCCAGAGATTCTCGCCGGTGTGGAGATCGAAGCCCGATGCCGTCGTCTTGAGCGAGCCGCTCGATCCGGACTGCTGGTCCATGAGTACGGCCACCGGCCCGTCTGCGGAGTCGGTGACGAGGAACCCGGAGCACACACGCGGACGCTGGGCCGACCACAGGATCGTGCCGTCCGAATCGACGGCGCGGAATTCGAGATCGGACTCGGCCTCGTGCAGCGACAGGAAGACGTCGTCGGCTTCCTGCGCGGCCACGTCCCAGCCGGGGTCGATGGCCCCGGCCCCGCTCTCCGCGGCACTCGTGGTCCCCGAGCCGTTCGTCTCTGCCGGCCGGAGTGTCTCGGCCGGCGAGTGCACCGGCCGGGGGGCGGCCGATTCGCTGTCCGCGTCGATGCTCGAGCAGGCGGTCAGCGAGCCCAGGGCGAGCAGGCAGGCGGGCAGGATCATGGCGGCTGCCGCGCGGCGTTTCATGTCTCAGCTCTCGGCTCGGGCGAGCGCCTCATCGACTGCGTCGGTGAACTGCTGGGTCGGCTGTGCGCCGAGCAGCGGTTTGCCGCCGATGATGAAGGCCGGTGTGCTCGAAACGCCGATCGACTGCCCTTCGGAGGCGACGGTGTCGAACTGCTCGTGGGCCTCGGTCGAATTCATATCCTGTTTGAACTGCATCGGATCGAGGCCGAGGTCCTCGCCGAGGCTGACGAGTGAGTCGTCGTCGAGCTGGGACTTCGGGCGGTGCTTGCCGCCTTCGAACAAGGCGTTGTGATAGTCCCAGTACTCATCCTGCTTGCCTGCGGCGAAGACGGCGCGCGCGGCCCGCTCGGACTCCTCGCCGAAGACGGCGAGATCGCGCATCTCGATGCGCAGATCGCCGGAGTCGACGTAGTCCATCATGGCCGGCAGGGTGTCCTCGTTCCATGTGGCGCAGTAGGGGCACTGGTAGTCGGAGTACATGACGAGAGTGACCGGAGCGTCGACGTCACCGACCGCATTCGCCTCGTCAGGATCCCTGTGCTCGACGAAGGACAGGTCGACGTCTTCTTCGGCGGAGCCGTTCTGCGAACTCGAGCTCTCTTCTTGGGCATCGGCATCTGAGCCGCCTTGGTTGGCGATGACGATGCCGATGACCACGGTGGCGAGGATGATGACGGTCAGAGGGACGAGCCAGAACATGGGGCCGCGTTCGGTGCGAAGCACAGAAGCCTCCTGAGGGTGAAGTCGGTGGAGTGTGACCGGGTCGATGCCGATGTTTACTATGAAGCATAGTATACTAATGTGCATAGTAGACTCGTATCGGTTGCCGCATCGGAAGAGAGGCCTCATGCTCGTCAATGCTGTCAAGGACGCCTGCCGGGGCCTCCTGCTCTGGGACCGCAGGCGCATCGCTTCGGCGGTTGCCGCGGCCGCGGGGTCCGCTGTGGTCATCGGCCTCGCGACAGTGCTCATTCCCAACTCCCTCTTCGCCCGCGATATCCCGCCTGTGTGGTGGGACTACCCGGTGTGGATCCTCACTGCGGTGCTGCTCGGAATGCTCATCGCCACCTATGTTCGCAGCCCGGGAACCGCTTCCGAGGGACGTTCGGGCAGTGTTGATGCCGCCTCCGAGAGACGGACGGGTGTTCTCGGCGGCGTGGGCGGAGTGCTCGGATGGTTCGCCGTCGGATGCCCGGTGTGCAACAAGATCGCGCTGCTCGCCCTGGGCTACACTGGCGCCTTGACCTACTTCGCGCCCCTCCAGCCGATCCTGGCCGCGGCTTCGGTCGCCCTCCTGCTGGTGGCTGTGATCATCCGCCTCAAAGGCCAGTACTCGTGCCCGCTTCCCTCGCCCGAAAGGAGCGTCCGCTCATGACTAACGATGACGATCGGGGCGGGGGCTCCTCGCCGATTCGCCTCGGCGCCCTCGAGAAGCAGGTGATGGGACTGCTGTGGGACCATGAGCCGCTCACGGTTCGGCAGATCATCGAACTCTCGGAGGCCGAGCCCGCGTACACGACCATCGCCACAGTGCTGACGAACCTCGAGCGCAAGGGGCTCGTCAGTCGCGAGCGTCGCGGCCGCTCGGTCCTCCACGCTCCGGTCGTCAGCCGCGAGCAGCACACGGCGCGGACGATGCAGGCGGCCCTGATCGACGGCGGGGATCGCGCGGCGTCGATCCTCCACTTCGTCGAGGGTATAGATGCCGCCGACATCCGACTGCTGCGCGACTACCTCGACGCGAAGGATGTCGCCGAATGAGCCTGCTGATCGGCGGAGCATGCGTCGCTGCGCTCGCCTTCGTCCTTGCTTGGGCCGGGCCCGCCCTCGTTCGTTCAGCCGCGCCGGTCCTCATGCGCGTCCCGCGCTTGGCGGTGTTCGCGCTCCTCTCCCTGCCGATGTTGTCCTGGGCTGTGGTGTCCGCTCTCAGCCTCATGGCGGCTTGGCTGCTCAAAGGCCCCGATGTGCTGCCGATGCCCATCGGTGATGTGTGCCAGCGCTGCCTCATTGCGGCGAACCCGTTCGGCGGTGCTCAGATCGACACGCTCATCCCCGTCGTTCTCTTCCTCCTCCTGCCTCTGCTCGTCACCCTCGGATTCCTCATCCGCGGTGGGTTTCTGGCCAGACGGCGGCACCGCGAGAACGCTGCGACGGCTCGAATCCTCGGCCGGGAGGCCATCGACGTCGAGCTGGCAGGACGGACCGTCAGGATGATCAGCGGCCACCGGCATCTGGCCTTCTCCCTGCCGCGCAGGTACGGGGGAGTGGTGCTGTCTGAGCATCTGTGTTCGGCGCTGGAACCCGGCGAGCTGACGGCAGTGCTCGAACACGAGAGGGCTCATGTCGACCAGGGTCATCACGGGATCATGGCTCTGGTGGAGACCTTCGTGCGGCCGCTGCGGTTCATCCCGCTCTTCGCTGAGGTTGCAGCTTCCGTCCCGCTCTACCTCGAGATCGCGGCCGATGATCGTGCGCGAAAGGTCGCAGGCACTCCCGCGCTCGCCAGTGCCCTGCTCAAGATCGGCCCGCAGGTGAGGGAGGCCGGTCACCTCGGCGGTTCTCATGCGCTGAATATCGCCGGGCCTGACCGGGTCCGACAGCTCGTCGCTCCCGTGAAGATGTCGCCGGGGCTGCTTCCGACGGCGGCTCTGAGCAGCGCACTGACCGCTTTCTGCGTCCTCTTCTCTTCGGTCATCGCCACGTACATCGGCGTACTGCTCGCCGGCTGCACCCTGCCCTGAGGGCTGCGGCTTCGGGCGGATCAGTCTGGCTGCGGGTGATCTTCCCCGTGTCGGCCGCCCGGCCTACAATAGAACGCATGTACGAAAATGAGGGTGTCGGGTCGGACGGTGAGTCGGAGTACCAGCCTCCGGCGTGGATGATCCGCTATCGAAACTTCAAAACGCTGTGCTCCTATGTCTGCGGTGAGTTCATCCGCTTCTACCTCACCACCGGCTGCGATCAGATCAGGTACACGCATTCGCAGATCACCGAGGGTCTGCCGAACTATTCGTGTCGGCTGGAATCCGACGACGGATCGGTTCTGCTGCTGCCGCTCGACGACTGGGTCGATCGTCTGGACGAGGTCATGCCGCTGGTGCGGTCGTGGCTGGGCGAACATTCGGATCTCAAAGGATGCAAGCCGGAGAAGTCGCACTACCAAGGCGACCGCTATTGGTTCACCCGCTGGCAGG
>OMJG01001924.1_pt1 | contig 11014 bp, 11 predicted proteins | sample 1646431 | NCBI WGS metagenome assembly OMJG01 (sample SAMN03771674, study PRJEB25209) | food metagenome | isolation source: Cotija cheese | place: Mexico:Jalisco,Michoacan | collected 2011-12-12 | reverse complement strand
CCGTCCGATGCCGCATCGGCGTCGCCGCTGTCGGAGGGGCCGGAGCAACCGGTTGCGATCAGCGCCAGTGCGGCGGCCAGCAAGGGGAGGGCTCGGCGAGGGCGTGCGTCCATGGACCATCTCGGTCGTCGGGCTCCGGATGCGCCGGAGGGGCGGAGAGGGTGCGGGCGTGCGTCCATTCAGCCCTGCGGGTGGGGCCATGGCAAGGGGGAGCGGGCGATGCAGCGCGCGTTGGCGAACCGCTCAGGTCCCACCGGCTCACCACAGGGCAGGGGCGGTGTGCTCTTCTGAGGTGCGCTCGGCGTCGATCAACGGCTCGGAGGGCTCGGCTGCCCGCAGCACCCCCGATGTGGTCAGGTACTCGAACAGCGCCGTCTCTACCGGTGACTCAAGATCCAGCTTCATGGTGACGACGCTGAGTTCCTTGCCGTCGGATTGGGGCATGGTGGTCTGCTCCGCCTCACGGGGAGCAGCTTCGCCGAGATAGTAGAACTCGCCGCTCTCGGCGTCGTCCTTCTTCACGAAAATGTGAAGTGCCGGTGGCTTCTCACGACTCAGAATGCTCTGCACTTCGTCGCTCTGGAGATTCCGCTTGCTGCGTGTGAACCACTTCAGCGTGTGCGGGTCGAGGAACTCGTCGGCGTAGGCGGTGCTTTCGGAAACCTCGTCGTCCTTGTGATAGGTGACAAAGATGGGGCAGGTGTTCGTCTCGAGGTCCACTTTGTAGCCGTACATGACGCCTTGCTGATTCGACTGCCAGTTCAGGAGACGGCACACGTCCTTGCGGGAGTACCGTTCGCCGACGACCGGCGTGGACCGCCAGCCGTAGCGGTGACGAGCGATGTAGAGCCCGGTCTCAAGGACATCGTCGACATCGGCACAGAAGGTGGGGTTCGCGCCGTATACGTCGGCGAACGCCGGGTGCAGGCTCACCTGGGCGTCGGTGTACTCGATGATCGGCTCGGTGCCGAAACGCCCCCGGTCCTGGTCGGTAGCGAACTCAAAGGCCAGGATACGCAGAAGCGACCTGAAGGTCGCGCCGTCAGACGGGCAGTCCGCGTCGCGGAGGGCCTTGTGGAGCTGGTCGTAGCTCAGCGCCCCGTCGGCGGAGTCGAGGAGAGCGCGCAGAACGATGAGTTCGTGGGGTCGCTTGCCGTTGAGCAGTTCGGTCGACAGGAACACCAGGTAGTTCCGCTCCGTGGGGCTGGGCGCCGTCTGCATCTTCTTGAGTGCAATGAGAAGATCCCAGTAACACTTGCGCTTGGTGGCGATCACGACGGGATCGACGGTGTCGAAACGGGCGAAGTCGAGCAGCTGCGGCGTGTGGCCAAGCCGCTGCTCTAGGTCGCTGACGGCGCGCTTGAGGTTGGGAATCGAATCCAGCTTGGCCTGTGCCAGGGACGCGAAGATGCGCTCCCGGGCGACCTCCTGGAAGTTGATGCTCGAGACACCTGCGATCGCACCCGCCTGCTCGGCCTCGAGAAGCCGCTTGCGGATGACATCCTTGTTGAGCGAGGAGTCTCCGAAAAGGGCGATAGGGATCAGGAAGTTGTTGTCGTAGTTGCCGATGAAGTCGATGACTCGCAGGTGATCCTTGCCCACGGCCTTGCGCAGCCCCCTGCCGAGCTGCTGGGTGAAGACGATGCTCGACTGGGTGCGGCGGAGCATTACCACCTGATTGACGGAGGGAATATCGATGCCTTCGTTGAAGATGTCGACGGTGAGGATGTAGTCGATACGCCCGGCCTCGAGGTCGGCCACGGCATCATCACGGGCCTGGATGCTGTCTGTCCCGCTGAGTGCGACGGTCCGAAGGCATCGGCCGTGGACACGACGCTCGTTGAGCAGTGTCGACAGCTCCCGGGCTTCCTCGTTGCGACCGCAGAACATGAGCCCCTTGGCGCCGCTGGCGTGGCCGTACGTCTCCAGCGTGTGAATGATGTGGGCGACGCGCTCACAGGCCACCAGGTTCTGCAGCCCGGAGGCGTCCGACATGGTCTCGCCGGAGGAGGTCACGTAGTCCTCCACACCGTAATAATTGAACGGGGCGAGCATCTTGTTCTTCAGGGCGTCCTGAAGTCGGATCTCGTAGGGCACCGTGAAGTTGAACAGCTCGAAGACATTGAAGTCATCGGTGCGCTCGGGCGTCGCAGTCAGACCCAGGAGGAACTGCGGGGTGAAGTGGTCGATGATCCGCCGGTACGTGGCGCCGCCGGAGCGGTGCACCTCATCGATGATGATCAGGTCGAAGGTTTCTGGGTCCAGCGAGCTCAGGACGTCGGGTCTCGCAAGGGTCTGTACGGTGGCGAAGACGTGGGACTTGTGCAGCTCGGAGCGCCCGCCCGCGAGGCGCCCAAAGGAGTCAGCAGTTGTCTCGAAAACGCGAGCAAACTCTGTTCGTGCCTTGTCGAGGATCTGCTCGCGGTGGGCCAGAAACAGCATGCGAGCTGGGCCGATACGGCGTGCGGCTAACGCCGCGAGGATCGTCTTGCCGGTTCCAGTTGCCGAAACAATGAGGGCTCGTGACTCGCCCTGGTCGCGGACGAGATCGAGTTCCGCGAGTGCTTCGGTTTGCATCTCGTTCGGTTCGATCCGACCGCTAGGCATCACGGTCTCGAGGCCGGCTTCACGGACGGGGGCGGGAACCCGCGGGGTCCAGGCCTGTTCGTACGTGTCGATCCACTCCGGCGTCAGGGGAATGGAGGTCCTGATCTGACGCTCGGTCGCGGTCCGGAGCTGGTGGACGATATCGCCGCCGGGCATCGCACTGAACCGGAGGTTCCACTCATCGTTGACGAGGAGGGCCGTGCGGGTCAGGTTGGAGCTGCCGACGATGGCGGTAACTTCTGGCGTCTGATCGAAGATGTAGCCCTTGGCGTGGAAGCCCGCCTCAGGGGAATCGATGACACGCACATCGAGGTTGGGGATCTGGAGCAGTTCGCGGAACACCGCGGGGTCGTTGAACCCGAGATACGTCGACGTGATGAGCGTGCCACGGCCGCGGAAGTCGAGAAGGTCCTGCTTGAGGAGTGCCAGGCCTCCCGGGGTGACGAAGGCGACGGAGAACGTGAACGCGGTGGATCTCTTGAGCTCCGCGCTGATGACGCGGAGCATGGTCAACTCGCCCGAGTTGCGAATTAGGCGAGGGTGAAGCACCTGTGCGGTGGCCGCGTCACGGTCCAGGAAGCCGAAGTGTGTGTCTCCGACAAGCGTGGTGTACGGGTCGTTCACCGAGGACTCCTCGACATGGTGGGTGCGTCAGCGCAGCCCGGACAACGGGACGAATCAGGCCGCGGGGGCAATGTCCTCGATGATCGGAACATCAGCAGGTGACCACTCGCGATCACGCAGGTTTGTGAGCGGCACCCACTCGATCGCGTCGTGATCGGTGCTCGACGTCGGAGCAGGGCTATCAAGAGTGACCCAGTAGCAGGCGAGATCGATCAGCTTCGTGCCCAGGGGTGTGGTGTGCCGGGATGCCAGGTCGCCCACGGAGACTTCGATGCCCAGTTCCTCGCGGAGCTCTCGAACCAGGGCCTGCTCAGGGGTCTCATCACCCTCGATCTTGCCGCCGGGGAACTCCCAGAGGCCACCCGCACTGCGTTCGGGGTTGCGGCGTGCGGCGAAAACGGTGTCGCCCTGGCGGATGAGGGCTCCGACGACGGTGAGGGTCTCAGGCGTAGGCATGGTGCTCCGTGCGGTGAGGGATGGGGCTCCAGGCTAGAGCCTCCGCCGGACAAACCAGCCCCTCACCTCCCCGCGAACACCGCCGACTTCACGGGCGTCTCCACCGGCTCGCCCATGTCGACCGAGCGCTGCACGGTCCACGTGTCGCCGGTGGCGAAGGTGCCCTGCATGTCCTCGTCGGTCAGCAGCTCGGAGCCGTCGTCGCAGCGGTACCAGCTGAACTTGTCGTTCCAGTGGCGGTCGTGGTCGTGAGAGATGGGTGCGCAGGTGGCGCCGTGGGCCAGCGTCACGTACAGCGGGAACACGCCCTCGGCGACGTCCTGCTCGGCCACGCCCTCGGAGTAGACCGTCGGGGACGAGAAGGAGACGGCGCGGCGATCGACCGCGTTCGTGATGCACAGGACCTCGGCGGTCTGTTCGTCGGTGAAGGTGCATGCCTCGAGGTTCGCGGCCGTCGGCCCGCACAGGAAGAACTCGCCCCGATCGGAGTACGGGGACATCGACGCCATGCCCGAGGCACACGGGTCGTCATCGAGGTGCTCGACGGTCCACGAGTCGTCCACCCAGATGTGCTCGATGGCGGTGGGCGCCGGGGCGGCCTGCGTCGTCGGGGCAGGCGTGGGCGATGTCGAGGGGGAGGGGGTCTCCGCGCTCGCGGACGGGGACACGGATGTCGCCTCCGCGCTGCTGGGCGAGGGTGCCGCACTGGACGTCGACGCGGACTCGGATTCCGTCGGCGTCGGCGACGCTGACGGCGATGGGCTGCTCGAGGTGGTGGTGGATGTCGAATCCGTCGGGGACGGGCTGGGCGCGGCCGTCGGGTCGCCTCCGCCCCCGGTCAGGCCGCAGCCGGCGAGCAGGACGAGCACCGCTGGCGCGGCGAGGACGGACAGGATGCGGCGCATGGTTCCCCCGAGCGTCGGACGGTGCCCCGGCGCCGATGATCGGGGACCCCTCCCCGCGGCGCGGAAGCCGGACCTCTATTGGACCGCGGGCGGGGGAGACGGGGCAAGGGGGAGCCGCGGCAGCATCGCCGTGCCACGTGCCGCCTCGCTGTCGTCTCAGGGGGGTTTCCGGGAGACGGTGAGGCGTGCGCCACAGCGGAAGTCGCGCAGGGTGCTCGTCCCGGTCGCCGCGTCCGGCGGCGACCGACTCGACATGGCAGGAGGACCAGACATGGCACGCATGGAGGACAAGGTCGCGATCATCACCGGCGCCGCGAGCGGGATGGGGCTCTCGGGTGCGTAGCTGTTCGCCCGCGAAGGCGCCAAGGTCGTCATGACCGATGTGAGCGTCGAGCCGCTCGAGAGCGAGGCCCAGGCGATCCGCGATGCGGGCGGGACGGTCTTGGCGATGCCGCTCGACGTCGCCGACGCCGACGCGTGGTCGCAGGTCGTCGACCGCACCGTGGAGGAGTTCGGGAAGATCGACGTGCTGGTCAGCAACGCCGGCGTCCACAAGCCGCTGGGCGTCCTCGAGACCACCGAGGCGGACTGGGACTTCGTCATGAACATCAACGCCAAGGGAGTCTGGCTCGGCGCCAAGGCCGTCATCCCGCACATGCAGAAGGCCGGGGGCGGCTCCATCATCAACGTGTCCTCCATCGCCGCGTTCATGGGCGGCCTGCAGTCCGACGGCGGCGGCATGGCCTACTTCGCCTCGAAGGGCGCGGTCCGCTCCGTCAGCAAGCACATGGCCCACTCCTTCGCGGCCGACGGCATCCGCGTCAACACCATCCACCCGGGCCCCATCTACACCGGCATGGCCAAGGCCACCGGGATCACTAAGGAGCAGATGGGCGAGATCTACGGGGCGGGGACGCCGCTGCCCCCGCACATCGGCGATTCGGACGACATCGGCTACGCGATGCTCTACCTGGCCTCCGACGAGTCGAAGTTCGTCACCGGCGAGGAGCTTGTGATCGACGGCGGCTCCATCACCCACTGACGCCAGCTGCCGCCGCCACAGTTGCGGCGGCGGCAGCGCCTCGGCCATGCGGCTCGCACCGCCCTCGTTGCCCTGACCCGGGAGCTCGGCTGAGCAGGTGAGGGCCGGCCGGGTCCGACAGGTTGCATCGGGCCGATGGCGGCCGTCTTCGTCCCACAGCCCGACAGCTCGCCTCGTGCGACAGCGCCGGAGTTCTACGCCGCGGATGATGTGAGTTCAGCGGTGCATGACGCGTGCTCAGCGGTGGTCGATGAGTCCCCTCCGTCGAGGCTGACGGGGGACGGGACGGGTAGCCCGCCTGGCGCTAGAGATTTTGGCGTGTACCGCTCGTTCGTCAGGGGTGCGGACTATCGTCTGGAACACGAGGTCGATCACGGAATGAGGGACAGACATGGCCGCAGGGAATGCAACGTCGGGAACGGGCGCGCGACGGGGCTTGCCGTCGCTTCCAGGGGTCTTCTGCCTCGAGGGCGAGCTGAATGAGGACATGCGGAAGAAGTCCACCGTTCGTCCGGTCCTCGAGATGCTGGAGACGCTGGACAAGGCTCAGGTGGTCCACCGCAACGTGGCCACCGAGGAGGATCTCGCCTTCTACGTCGGCGCGCTGCAGAAGAAGCGCTACGAGAAGTTCCAGGTCCTCTACCTCGCGATGCACGGGGACGAAGGGGCGATCTCGATGGGCGGGGCGGGCCTCACCCTCGGTGAGCTCGGCGAGCTGCTCGCCGGGTCCTGCAAGGGGCGCGTTATCTACTTCGGCACATGCCTCACGATGAAGGCTTCCGGGAAAGACCTCAAGGAATTCGCGGCCGTCACCGGTGCTCGGGCAGTCATCGGATACCGCAAATCGGTGCCCTTCGACACGGTCGCCGCTTTCGAGCTGCCGCTGATGCAGGAGCTTGTGACCAATGCTCGCGGCGGCACGATCTACACCCGCCTCAAGACGGAGCATCCCGTACTGACGAAGAAGCTGGGACTCGTGGTGGCCACCAAGAATGATGTCCACATGGTGCCCTTGAGGACTGCGTCGGCCTGAACGCTCGGGAACGAGCGTCGTTCTGAAGCGGAGCACTTGGGGCCAGCTGAAAACGTCGCGATATATGTCCCCTGCGGACACGAGCCGTTCTCTGGGATTGATCATCCACCGACGGTGGGGGACTCAGGCACGGGCGTGGTGCTCGGTGTGGTGAGGGCTGGGAATTCACGGCGAGAGCCCCGTCTGATACTCAGGTCTCGAGAACACAGCTCGTGGCTACGACTAGCCCGTGGCTATGACCGTTGCCACGGGCGCGCCTCGGCTGAGGGCCAAGGGGCGGCCCTATTCGACCCCGTCCGCGACCGTCAGCACCGACGTGAGCGGGAAGACGGCCTTCCATCGCTCCGGGAGCTTCGCGTAGTTCTCCAGGACGAGTGCGACGACATCCTCGCCACCGAGCAGCCGAAGCGCCGCGCGTTGACGTTCGATGGCGAGCGCGTCCTTCGTGTACGCACCCAGCGTCACGAACAGGCAGAACTCTCCAGGGGCCTGGGTGCCGATGAGCTGCTGCACCTCCGGCGCACCGGTCGATCCGACGCGATGCTTGCACTGCACCGTGATCTGCGGGGGCTCGATGCCCAGCGGATCACGATGGGCGATGACGTCCACCCCGCCGTCCTGCGAGTACTGCGTGACGCGCGCCTGGTAGCCGAGCGTGCGCAGCAGATCGGCCGTGAACTGCTCGAACTCCTCATGCGTCAGTGAGGTCGCGAGACGGTCGAGGACGAGGTCCCGCGTGTGGCGCTCGATGCGGGAGGCGCGGGGCTCGTCGATCTGCTCGTCGGTGTCCTCGGCGACCTCGTCGATCACTTTGGTGACGACCTCATCGGGCTCCCCCGCCAGTTCGATCGCGGCGAGGAACTCATCGGCATGGCGACGGATCCGGAACGTCGTGAGCACCGACCCGAGCTCGTACAGCGCCGACTGCGTGAAGACAGTCCGCGAGAGCCCGACCTGGACCCACTCGACCCGACGGTGGTGGCGGTGGGTCGCCTCGTCCGGGTGGTACTCGTAGGGGCCGATGATGCGACCGATGTTGATCGTCGAGTCCGGCCTGTACGGGGCGACCACGACGTCGCCCACCTGCATCTCGTCCCGGAAGCGCAGCAGGATCCCGGCCCAGTTGGCGATCGCTTGCTTCTTGGCATCGGGGTCATCCGCCTCGAGGGCAGCTTTCAGGCCCTCGCGCCCGTCGGGGATCGTTGAGAGATCGGGGAGACCGTCCCAGCTGACGCTGACGAAACCGCCCTCCAGCAGCTCGGTCGTGAGCGTGTCGTTGTGGATGCCCCACACGTTCGGCATGGCATGAGCTCCTGGTGGGAGGGATGGTCCAGAGACAGAATCGTTGGTGGCTCGTTGGTCCGTCGCACCTGAACGGTACTGTTCAGACAAGCCCGAGAAATCCGTCGAATCTAAGGGGAAGTCGATGTCTGCCCAGTCCCGCGAAGTGGCTGCTCTCGTGCGTGAGGTGGCCAAGATCGAGCCCTCCGAATTCGCCCAGTACGGGGGTGGGTGGCCTGATCAGATCGGCCTCGCGCTTCTCGACGCGGTGTTCTCCATCCGGGCGAAGTACAACGCCAAGACGGAAGGGCACGGTGTCCTCGGTCGCGTCATCGCGTTTCGCGAGACACATCCCGATGCCGTTGATGATCTCGAGCGCCTCGCCGCACTCGGAGGCGACGAGATCGCCCGGATTATGGGCGAATCCATGACCTCCTCGCGCCGCAAGGCTGATTGCGTCGTCGAGGCAGCGACGGCGTTGCTCGCGATGGAGCCGACGGTCCGCACGGCAAGAGACGTGCATGCAGCCGACCCGAAAGCAGTCCAGGCGGCCTACGTGGGCGTCCACGGACTGGGCTGGGTCACTGCCAAGTACTTCCTGATGCTCCTCGGCGCACAGGACGTGAAGGCCGACAGCATGATCGAGCGCTTCGTGAACAGTGCGCTCCGGGAGGCGGGGCTGGAGACGGTTGAAGCTGCTGGCGCCTATGAGCTGGTCATCGCGGCGCACGGTGCCGATGATCACGGCGTGGGGCTCACGGAGTTCGAGCACGCCATCTGGCGTCGCAAGGGTGCGCTGATCTTGGAGGCCGAACCCGGCGCGTGAGCTGGCGCGGGCGGGTGCCTCCCGCTTCGTCATTCGTACCCCTGCCGCATGCTGGCTCCATGGGGGAGCACATCTATATCGCTACGCCGATGCTGCGACAGTTCACCCGCTGGGGGGTCTTGGTCGAAGCGATCGGCATGCGCCCCAGAGCGTGCACTCGTCCATGGCTATCTCGACGACGTGAAGAACGGGGTGGACTCGGCCTTCAGCGTACTGTTCTGCGACCTTGGTGCTACGAAGACGGTGGGTCTCCTCCGGCTTGTGCACGAGATCGCCGGAGCTTCTGTGTCCGGCGAGTTTGCGACGGAGTCCGCCAAGCGGATATTTGGGTCCCCTGTGGGGGAACGGTGCGGTGATTATGAGGTTGGCCTGGCCCGGAACCTGGTTTTTGTTCCTTGGATGCCTCCGCAGTTGACCAAGTAGTACGCCGCTGCTCTGCAAGTAATCGCACGTGCCTTGATCCGTTCGCTTCGCCTGACCAGTCCAGAGATATCGGGGCGTGTCCTGCTGCTCCAGACCTCTTTCGAAGTCCTCGAGGAAATTGTCACCGCGGGCGCTATCGATGCCGCGTCCGTCGCCGATGCGGTGCTTTGCGATGGCCTCGCGGCCTTCGGCCCGGCACCAGAACTCTTCGGACTGTTCGCACCCCACATGGGTCCATCGGTCTGTCAGGAGGTGGGCCGACAGTTCGACATCGAGGAGTCCCTTCCGCAGCTCGATGCCGACGGTCGACGGCGCCTCCGCACGGAACTCGCCCTGGGTGCCCACGATGGCCACAGGGTCCTGCAGCTCCTGGAGGATTGGCCGGACCCGCCTTACGGTGAGCTGATGGCGCGAGCCTGGTTCTTCGGACTGCCCATCCGGGCGTCGATCGCCCAGCGGGCGTTGGCGGCGGGAGCTGTGCGTTGGGGCGGAAGAACTCCCTCGGATCTGGGTCCTGAGTTTTGGTGGGGGAGTCTGGCAGCGTGTGAGAGATGGGTCTCTAGGGTAATCGTCTGCACCCCATCGCGGCCAGAATGGCGCACTGCCTGGATCGGCGATGTCATCGAATCTGTCGTCGGGATGGGTGAGGCGGAACATGGTCGTGAACTCCTCATTGCATTCGCCCAGGCTCATCGAGATGAGGCTCGTGAGCAGGAGTTCTGTCGCATCTGGGAGGGAACGGGAATGTGTGGCGACGGGAAGGAGACTGCGGCCAGGATCTTTCGCCAGTAGTAGCGGCTGAGACTGCTGGCGGGTCAGCCTGACTTCGATGGGCCTCGGCGGTGTGGTCGGTCCGCGCTGACCTGGAATGACGCGGCGCCCCCCGTACGCGTTCCCCGCCCCCTCACCCCGCCCCATGGGGAGTTGTCCCCATCGCCCTGTGGCCCGCGTCTCCCTAATCTGGAGCCATCACCGAGGGACGGGATCGAGGAAGCGGCGCGACGCCGCGGAGCTCCCGGTCGGTGGGACCGAGAGCAACACCAACGAACACACGGAGGGGTAACCATGAAGAAGGGCATGAATCCGGAGGCCGTCGAGCAGCTCGCGACCTCTGTCCAGGACGCCACTGACCAGGCCACGCAGCTCTACAACACCGCTCGCGACGCCCTCGAGGGCCTCGACTGGACCGGTGAGGACCGTGATCGCTACGTCTCCGAGTTCGAGGACCTGGGCTCCCAGGTCCAGGACCTCGTGCGCCAGGGCACCGAGCTCGCCCAGCGCCTGACCACCAACGCCCAGCAGCAGCGCCAGGCCTCCGCCTGAGCCGGGTCCGCCTCCACCACGAACTCACATCACACGAAGGGGATTGAACAATGGCTTTCAAGGGAATGAACCCGGACCAGGGGCGCGACACCGCTGAGGCGATCAAGAACGCCGGCACCCAGACGCAGGAGCTCTTCGAGACCCTCACCGGCCAGGTGCAGGGCGTCGAGTGGGTCGGCCCCGACGCCGACACCTTCAAGGGCGACTGGACCAGCTACGTCGGCGGCATCGTCGCCCAGGTGACCGACCTGTACAACACCAAGTCGACCGACCTGAACACCCACGCGGACGAGCAGGACGACACCTCGAACCAGAACTGAGCCGGCGCTCTCCGAGCGCCCCAGGCCCGACGGCCCCGCAGCCTCCTTCGAAGCTGCGGGGCCGCGGTGCGTCCGGGACGCCCAGCTGACGGTCCGGAACCGCTCGTACACTGGCCGCCACGCAGGCAGGACGGGTGCGCGCCCGCCCTCGCCGCGTGGACGAAGGACGCCGGG
>OMJG01001922.1_pt1 | contig 11015 bp, 12 predicted proteins | sample 1646431 | NCBI WGS metagenome assembly OMJG01 (sample SAMN03771674, study PRJEB25209) | food metagenome | isolation source: Cotija cheese | place: Mexico:Jalisco,Michoacan | collected 2011-12-12 | reverse complement strand
AGCCTCTTTCCTTTTGTTTTATTGTTTTAATCTTTTTATTTGTAGGTCAGATATACATAACAGTATTCAAATGTTTTAGGGAGTTATAGATTATTTTTGCATTTTCAACATCTGTTTCTCTATAATCACCCTCGCAGATTAATTCTTGATAGTCAAATTCAATACCGCTCTCCAAGACTACCTCATTTTTCATTTACCAGTATTTATTGTCTTCTTTGTCTTTATCATATGAGCCCAACTCTTTACGTTTATTTTGTTTTGATATAACCTTCAGTCGACTGTATAGACATATTTTTATCTTCATATAAATCTTGTGCATAAATTTCAGTTATTCAAACACTTGAATAGCGTAATCTCTCTAGCATTTCACGCAAGTTATTATTATTGATTAAAGATATAGATGCAACAATATCTAGCAATTAACGTACTCACTTATTGACGAGAAAAAAACTAAATGATACCTTCCAGAAACTGAGAAAGGGAGCTGAGCACATAGTTGTATCCCTACCCGAGCATAAAAAAATAAAATATACTCAAATTAGGATACAACAAATATACTTCCGTCAACCTCGTTTGGTCGCTTGATATACATCTGCACACGTTGGTAGCATTGCTACACTTTAAACCCTCTTAAAATTGTCCCTAAGAGCATTGTTTAAAGTTACCGAGCTTTCGGCTCACAATTACCTCCCCACCTGTTTTAATTGGTCGTGGTCACCATTCAGGGTGCTATGTGTGCAGTAATAGCATAATCCCCTATCCCAGTTTCTTCGAAGTCGCCTAGGCGTCACGTGTCCCCTTAATTCGATTCTTAATCGACGCAGCTTGTCCCCTACGTTTTTACAATCTTTATCTTTGATGATGTAGATTGATCATATATTCAATTGTCTTACAGAAAAAAGAATACCTTTACAGAAACCTAATGTAAATAGCGTTTCTGATTGTGTAGATTGTAGATTGTAGATTGTAGATTGTAGATTGTAGATTGTAGATTGTAGACAAAAATACCCCTTGATATGTAAGGGTATTTTCTGTACTATAAGTGTAGATTGTAGATTGTAGATTGTAGATTGTAGATTGTAGATAATCTACCGTTTTTATTGGAGGCAAATTATGACAACAATTATTACTTTTGGAAATGCTAAAGGTGGGGTAGGTAAGACTACTAATTCATCGATGATTGCATATTGTTTAGCTAGAAAAGGTTATAGAACATTAGTGGCTGATATAGACCCTCAAGCCAATGCCACATCCCTATTATTAAAAACAGCTCAAAGAATCAATAAAAAGGTAGTTAAATTCGATAAAACATTGATGTCTGCAATTAGTGATAATGATTTAAAATCTATAATCACTCCTATAGTAGAAAATTTAGATTTATTACCATCTTTTGCAGATTTCGTTTCATTTCCTATCTTTTTAGAAGAAGAATACAGATCAAGAGAAGATAGAACTAAACATCTTTCAAAAGCACTAGGACCTATAAAAGATAATTATGATTTTATTATTATAGATACACCACCTACAATTTCCTTATATACGGATAATGCATTGATGGCTAGTGATCAGGTTGTAATCGTTATGCAGACACAAGAAAGAAGCTTAGATGGAGCCTTAGGTTATGTTATTTATTTAAACCAGTTGATTGAAAACTATAATGCTGATTACGATATATTAGGTATATTACCGGTACTTCTTAAAAATACTTCTAAAGTAGATAAAAATATATTAGATAGAGCTACTGAAGAATTTGGTGAAAATAATATGTTTGAAAATGTCATTAAAAATATGGAACGCCTAAAGAGATATGATGTTATGGGAATTGGGGATCCTAATTTAACTACAGACCATGATAGACATGATAAAGATGTGTTTGAAATATATGAGAACATCACAAATGAGTTGTTAGAACGTTTAGAGAATAAATAAGGAGGGGGAGAAAATATGTCTGAAAACAGAAATTTATTAAGTTCAAAAAATAATAAAAATAAGGATTTATTGAATTCAAAAAGAATTGAAACCCCTCATCCAACGACACCTTATCAGTCAAAAAATTCAAAGAATAATTCTAATACTAAAACGACTACCGCACGTATTAGCTACGATGTTTTGAATCGTGCCAATGCACTAATCACCATGGGGCATTTCAAAAGTTTTAGCGACTTAGTTGATAAATTATTAACTGATTATGAAGCTGATTATTTAAATGAAGATGAAAAAAGAGAACAAGATGTCATGATTCAAACATATGAATTGCAACAAAAGTACTCTACAAAGAAAAAGAGTAAATAATTTATGAAAAAGTGCCGATTATTTTATAACCTGCGGCACTTTTTTTATTTTAAATCGAATATATATATTGAAGGGTTCGGATCCAGCTCTTCAATACAAATATGTGAGGTATGATGATGGAATCAGTAAAAGTAATTTTATTAGGCGCACAGTCATGGTCATTTAAAGATGAAACTTCAGGTGAATTAAGAGAAGGTACTAGTGTATACGTGTCACCTTTACAAAAAAGTAGCTATAGTAATAATTTATCGGGGCAAAAGCCGGTAAAATATACTTTACCATTATCCGATTTTGAAAAGTATGAAGGTCTAGATATGCCTGCAATTGCTACGATGTCATTTGAATTCAATTTTTCTAATGGTCGATTATATCCAACAGATTTTACAAACATTGAACCGATTAGTGAGTTAGTTCTATAGTATCAGGGGGGAGCTATGCCAGAAATTGTTGATATATCAACTTTATCTAAAGATATCCAAGACTTAAATACGTCAGTTATCAAGTTAGCTGATTATATCAAGAATCGTGATATAGCTAACGCTGAATCTACAGAAGAAGTTCCTCCAGAACAAGATATAGTACTAGCGCTTGAAAGTATTTCTGAAACTCAAACTGAGATAGATGATCAAAAACATGCTGAATTAATAAGCTATCAAGGTGAAATATTAACTAAATTTGACACTCTAGAAGGTCTAATGCACGACGAATTAGAAGTACAGTCAGATATGGTTAAAAAAGATGATTTTAATGCTTATAGTGATGTGGTTGTAGGTGGTTTTGAGCAGCTTGGTGTACATACCACGCCCTCAGATTTTGAGAATCAGCGTGAATCAGTTGGTTATTATGCTGATTTAGGAATAATTATATTTGTTTTTGCAGTAATACCTGTTTTTATAGCTTATCGCCTAATTAGACCATTTGGCGAATTAATCAATCAAATATTCTAGGAGGTATTTTAATGGAATTAGTAGGGATTACAGAATCAATTCAACAATTAGTAACTCAATTTACAGGTGAAGTAACATCAGCAGCTCCAGTAGTCGCTGGTGCAGTAGTCTTAGTTGCCGGTGTACGTATTGGATTTAAGTGGATCAAGCGTTTAGCAGGATCAATTGGATAATATTTACTAAAACTGGTTGGGGGTGGCTATGGCCACTCCTTTTTTTTAGCAAAAAGGGGATAAAACATGCTAAAAATATTAAAAAGAACTCTGATAATACTGATGTGTGCTACCTTAGTTGCCTATGGTGGTCATAGTAAACAAAAAGAAGTTGAAGCATCTGCTGTTGTAATTGGTGGAGGCGCCACCATAGCTCTTGGTCCTATAGCCGTAGCTATAGGAGCAGTCGCTTTAATAGCTGCTGGTGGCTATTTTGTTTCTAGCGGTATGGCAGAAGATGTTGGAAATAAAATAATATTAGGTATGCAAAGTATAGGACGAGATATATCTGAATTTGTAGTTCAAGATGATGATCAAACGAAGTTAGTAATGTCTAACGATTTAGCTAACCAAATGAGTAATGCTGTATCGACTTCATATGGAAGTGTAGTTGAGCACAATAAATATCCAGGTCCTTACCTTATTAATCCCGGAGAAACCCTCGTATTAGATGTTTCACATATTCATTGGTCTTCTGTTGGTGAATATAGACTAAGTGGAGATGTAAGTTTTCAAACAGGTGATGTAGCTGGATTCGGTAGTGTATATGCAGGTGTCAAAATTAGTTTTTATACCAGTGGTGGTAAAAAAATAGCTGAATATACTTTTGTACACAATATTAAATCAAAAGGAAATCAGGAGGTTGCTTTTTCTTCATTTAAATTAGGAAATATGTATTCAAAACCTGCCAGACTAGAGATACAACGTAATGCGACACAAAGTGTTATAGGACCTGTTATCCTATCTAACTTTGAATTCTATAGTGCACCAAAAGCTCATCAAAGAGTAGCTCCTAGCGATTTAATTAATAACTATATGGCAGGTGAAATATTTCCCCTTACCACAGAGGCTAATCCTATAAACATTACTAGTATATTAAGTGCTCCAGCATATGCTTTGAATACAGGTGAAATGACTTTAAGTAATACGACGGCTCTTGAAGATGTAGCTATTTCAACTACTATACCTAGAGATTATGCTGGAGGAAGTACTGAAACCGATGAAGAGACTGAAGCTGAAATAATTCCTGGAGGAAACACATTACCCGGTGATACTGCAGGAACAAATAATCCAGGTGAAGTTGGAAATATAGATGAAAATACAGGTATATTATCCAGTTTATTTAGTTGGTTGAAGGATATTCTAGTTAGAATTTTAAATGCAATATTAGGTTTACCTCAACTATTTGCTGATGCTATTGCAGACGCCTTTGATTGGCTAAAGGGACTTCTAGACTCGATATGGTCCGCCATACAAGCGCTGCCCGGTCTAATTGTCACGGGAATTTCTACAGCTTTTGAATGGTCAAAAGATCTTTTAAATTCTATATGGTCCGCCATACAGGCACTACCTGGGGCTATCGTGACAGGCATTTCTGCAGCTTTTGAGTGGTCAAAAGGGGTTTTAGACTCTATATGGTCTGCTATACAGGCTGTACCTGGGGCTGTTGTCACAGGTATTTCTGCAGCTTTTGAGTGGTTAAAAGGACTTTTAGACTCCATATGGTCTGCTATTCAGGCTATTCCCGGGGCTATCGTCACAGGTATTTCTGCAGCTTTTGATTGGTTAAAAGGACTTTTAGACTCCATATGGTCTGCTATTCAGGCTGTTCCTGGGGCTATTGTCACGGGTATTTCTACAGCTTTTGAATGGTTAAAAGGGATTCTAGATTCAGTTATAGGTGGTATTCAGGCTATTCCAGGCGCAATAGCTACCATATTTGTTCCATTAGATATGAGCAATATAAATACTCAAGTGAGCAGCTTACAAGGTCAATTTGATGCTAAATTTGGATATATAGGAAATTTTACTAGTAATATTTCCAATATTTTTGCGCAAAAAAGGTCCATATATGACCTCAGAATTGATCTAAAGGGGCATACATACCCACTTATACCTATCATCATCAAACCAGGTCTAGACGCATTTAGAGCCTTTTTAACGGGATGTGTTGTGCTTTTTGGCTATACAGGCATATATAGACGTATAAAGGGTAATGGTGATTTGTTTGATTCTTGAATTTTTAGTAGCTATCGGTGTCAGTTTTTTAACATTTATCTTGGATCAGATTACTTTTCAGCCTAATCTATCGACTTTAACTGGATATATAGCAGCAATTGCTGATGTCTGGGGGTATTTAGATAGTTTTGTAGATTTGGGTGTAGTATCTTTCATGGTTTTACAAATAATCATATTTGATAACCTATCTTTTATTCTCAAGCTTTTCTCTTGGATATGGGATAAGTTGCCACTTACTTAATCGACCTCGGCGTAGCATGCGAGCACGAGGAGATTAAGTAATGGCACTAACCCAAACAAGTAAAAATTAGTAAAAAGGAGCTTTAAATGAAATTTAACAAAATGAAAAATATACCCAATTACAAACTAATATCCCAACGTCCAGTGCTTTTAAAATCCTATGATTTCGCTCGTTATTTCTTTAAAGATGTTATGGAAAATCGAAAAAACAGAAAATTTAGTGAGTATGGGATTAAATTATATTGTGGTAAACAAGGATCTGGTAAAACGATTAGTATGGTTGAAGAATTAGAAAGAATCCGTCATCAATATCCTGAAGTACCCATATACACTAATTTTGGCTATATTCATGAAACAGGGGCATTAACCGACTGGCTCAGCATCTTAACTTTAAGGAATGATAATGGTATAGTCTTTGCTATTGATGAAATACAGAATGAATTTGATGTATATGATTCTAGAAACTTCAACATTCGTATTTTAAGGACTATTACACAGCAACGTAAGCAAGGAATAAGAATATTAGCATCTGCACAACAATTTAACCGCGTAACTAAACCTATTAGAGAGCAGACATTTGAAGTTGTAGAGTGTGTTACCTTAGCAGGAAGATGGGTATTTCAAAAATGTTTCGATGCTTATGAGTATAGTGCGGTAATTGATAATCCTGATAAAAAACAGAAATTGAAACGATTAGGTCGTAGAAATTTTGTTCAAACACCGGAAATAAGAAGTCTCTATGATTCTTACGCGGTCATTAATAACATGGCTGAGTTAGAAAAAGAAGCTCGTAAGGTAAAGGCTTTAGCTTAGTAAACACTAGATGAACTATGAGTGTAGCGCTTTTTATCCGCTATACTAGTCAGCGCGACAGTACTAATAATCTTAAACTCCTTGCTGGTATACCGTCGGCAAGGATAAATCAGCGGATAAAAATGGAAAAATCAAGAAAATAGGAGGAAGATTTTTTAGGGTGTGTTCTTCACCAAAAAATACGCTCCGATTCTTGAATTTTACAAGCACTAACTGAGTCGTTTTTCTATACTTGCGGGCACCAGAGGCAAAAGGAGATTTAATGGGAAATGAGCTTAAACATGTATCACCCCCGTACGGTGACACGGGGGTGACACGGGGGTTAACAGTACAAGAGAAAACGGGCTAATCGCTTGTATTGACTGGGTTGGAGTCACTTTTTTTGATGCAAAAAATGATGATGATTTTTGCAATATTTTAAGAGCTCTAAAACTTGATAGAAATAAGTTTAAACTTGATGACAGAGGGTGGCGTGGTTATAAGTATTCTGCTAACTATGGCAATATTTTGATTGCATGGGGGCAAAGTGAAAAGACGTCACACTCTATGGGATATCATATTGAAATGTCTGGTCAAGGATGTAGACAGTATGAACAAATATTTGATGGCCATTTAGACTGGTCCAGATTCTTTCAGATTATCAATGAACGTGAACATAAAATTAGCCGACTAGATATTGCTATTGATGACTATAAAGGGTACTTCACTATAGATCAGCTTTATAAGAAGGCTAAAAACGGTGAGATATTAGCTGGTAGAGTGAGAAAAGGGAGATCTTTTGAAACATTTGATTTAAATACCGGAGAAACGATATCTCAGACCCTTTATATTGGTAAATCTAACTGGTTATTTCGGTTTTATAACAAATTTGGCCAAATGAAGGATAAACATATTGAGCTGCCAGATGATATAACATTTTGGAATCGATATGAGATTCAGTTAAGAAGCGAATTAGCTACTAATGCTGCTGAAATAATTGCGACAAAAAGCTATTCCGTAGGTGAATTTGCAAGAGGAATATTTAAAGAAAAGATGGCTGTTAAAGTAAAAAATAAAATGGATACGAATAAATCAAGATGGCACAACGTGCGGTGGTGGGATAGATTTTTAGGAGATGTCGAGAAAATACCTCTAAAACAAATTGCACCAGACCCTAGCATCATAAAAATTAAGTACTGGATAGAAAAGCAAGTATCTACAAGCCTTGCAACGCTTCTAACAGCATTTGATGGTGATATGTCGATCATTTATTATCTATTAAAAAAAGGACAAGAGAAAATGACTGAAAAACAAGAATATCTTTTAGAAGAGTTTAATAGGGATGAAATTTATAGAGAATTGTTGGAAATAGAAATAAATAATTCTAAATTAAAAGGGTAGGTTTTCACCTACCCTTTTAATTTAGTTATTTGAAATAAATTAAGCAAAAAACTATTATTGTATTTTTATATAGGCAATTTTAAAATAAATGTTATCATAAAGACAAAAATTCTTATTATTAGGTGACATTTAGTGACATTTAGTGACTTTTAAACCATATTTGATCTAGTTAGCTTAGCTAGTATTAAACCCCATGATATAATAATTTTAACAAAATTAATCGTTCAAATACGGACTCTATATCTTTAATACCAAGTTTAAGAAAAAGGAGTGTGGTTTTATGACCAATTATATCCGGTTAGAAAGCAATTTGTCCCACTTACCTAGGCTAATGTATGGTCACCTGGGATCAATTAAGTGTTTTGATACAGTTCGGTATGTTAATACTAACAATCGCAGCTTTTCAAAACAAAGATAAATAAATAAAAAACTGCCAATACGATTAAATGTAGGCAGTTCAAAAATAATAACAATGTCCGTATCTATAACGGCTTAATTTTGAGTGAGGAATTGCGCCAACAATTCCTCTTTTTATATACCCACATTATACAAATAAATTAGCTAATTTACTATAAACATAGAACATTTTCTAAAAACTTTATGATTGACGTACAGATAGAACTCAATTATAATTTGGGTTGTTAATAATAAAATTAATAACCCCCAAAAAAAGAAGTGAGATGTATATGAAAATAAATAAATTAGCAGTATTAAATAAAATGAGTGTATATAACATACAAACTCAAGCTGAATTAGCAGAAAGATTAAATATAAATAAAACACAACTATCTGCTATGCTAAATAGTGACTTTAATCCCATAAAGACTAATGTATATAACATGATGAAAGAATTGAACCTAACCTTTGAAGAATTAACAACTGAAGAAAATGTTTCCTATAATGAAACACATATGAAACAACTGTCTTTATTTGAAAATTTTCAAGATAACTTAGATAGATTTGAATATCAACTAAATGAATACGTTGACATTACAAATGTAGTTAGCAATACATCTTACACTTCATTAGAAGCATTTGCTGGTGCTGGAGGTCTTGCTTTAGGCTTAGAAATGGCAGGTTTTAATAATAAAGGCGCTATAGAAATAGATAAAGATGCTGTTAAAACACTAAAAATTAATCGACCAAATTGGAATATATATGATGGTGATATATATGATTTAGTAGATCAAGAAAATACTTTATCAAATGCTTTTTTTAAAAATATTAAAGATATAGATGTATTTACAGGTGGTTTTCCTTGTCAATCATTTAGTTATGCTGGAAAACGTCAAGGTTTTGCAGATACTAGGGGAACATTATTCTATCCTTATTCTGAACTTATCGATACGATTAAACCAAAAATGTTTATAGCTGAAAATGTAAAAGGCTTAGTAAATCATGATAATGGCGCAACTTTAACAACGATGATTCAAGTTTTTAAATCTATTGGATACCAAGTATATTGGAATGTCTTGAATTCTTGGGATTATGATGTTGCACAAAAAAGACAGAGAATTTTTATAGTTGGTATAAGAAATGACTTAGTGCAAAAAGAAAAATATAATTTTAAATTTCCAAAACCCTTTGAATATAAACCTGTTTTAAAAGATGCCCTAAAAAATGTACCTGAATCTCAAGGTATGACATACTCTGAAAAAAAATATAAAGTATTAGATTTAGTACCTGCAGGTGGTTGTTGGGTAGATTTACCACAAGATATAGCAAAAGAATATTTAGGTGCTTCTTGGAATTCTGGTGGTGGGAAACGAGGAATGGCACGTCGTATATCATGGTATGAACCATCTTTAACGCTTACTACATCCCCTAATCAAAAACAAACAGAAAGATGCCATCCAGAAGAAACTCGTCCATTTACCGTTAGAGAATATGCTCGTATTCAATCTTTTCCAGATGAATGGACTTTTAAAGGTACTATAGGTAGCCAATATAAACAAATTGGAAATGCTGTACCAGTAAATTTAGCAAAAGCAATTGGTTTAGCAACAGTTAAATATCTTAACCAATTTAATAATTAAAAACCTTCTTCTTTATCAAATTGATCTGCTAAATTTTGAATAATCTCTTCCATAATTTCGCGTCCATCAAACTCATAACCAATCTCACTTACTGCATCAGAAATAATATCATAAAAATTTTCTACTCCAGTAAGTCTGTACCAAAACTCTTGAGCTGCAAAAACAGGATAATCTTCATCAATTGCTTTGTAATTATTACTAAGTTCATCTTTTGAACCATAAAATAAGCCGACAACACAATTAACCGGTGATATAGCAATACCATTAGTTCTACCTAAGTTAATTAAACCTTTAAAATGATCTTTAATAGTTTTAACATCATCTTTATTAATAGTCTGAGGACCAGCTTTTATTTGACAATATTTTTTCAAACCATCAACACGATCAATAAATTCAATATCAATACCATTAGAAAGTGATCCCTCACTACCTAATACTTCGTTTACAAAATATTGCATCTGCGTACCAAATGTTGTATTAATAGATGTTCCTAAAACACGGGGATAAACAAGAACACGGGCTAAACTTTCATTATCCATATTTCCTGCAAAAAAGTTTGCAAGATATTTAGTCAAAAATGGGTTAGTTGTAAATTCATTAATATTACCAAGCTTCTTAGTATTTTTTAAATGATTAGCAGCAATTCTATCTCTAAAAAAAACTTTAGTTTTTTCAATAATTTCATTAGTAGTAATTAACTGGTTATCAATAATAATTCCCTTTTGTTGTTTATCAAATTCTTGTTTAGACATGTTTTCCTCCTGATAAAAATATTTAAAAGTAAAGTCTTTATACTAAACTATATAAAGTACTTTACTTTTTTTTATATATTAGTTTACCAGAAATAGTCTGACAATACCTTCCAGAAACTGAGTAAAGGGAGCTGAGCACATAGTTGTATCCCTACCCAGCATAAAAAAAGAAAAAATATGCTTAAGTTAGGATACAACAAGTACTCTTCCGTCAACCTCGTTTGGTCGCTTGATATACATCTGCACACGTTGGTAGCGTTGCTACACTCTAAACCCTCTTAAAATTGTCCCTAAGAGCATTGTTTAAAGTTACCGAGCTTTCGG
>OMJG01001921.1_pt1 | contig 11018 bp, 6 predicted proteins | sample 1646431 | NCBI WGS metagenome assembly OMJG01 (sample SAMN03771674, study PRJEB25209) | food metagenome | isolation source: Cotija cheese | place: Mexico:Jalisco,Michoacan | collected 2011-12-12 | reverse complement strand
CTGATCATGCAACAGATATCTCTGAATACCTAGCCAAAAAAGCTGTACAGATCTCAGCAACTGTAAGCAATGGACAAATAAATGATCCAATCGCAGAACCATTCATTTATCAGCCTGGTACACTTTCAGTCAAGAGTGTGGGGACAAGTCCTACAACGGTCACTCCATCTATTTCCATAGAAGGAAATACCATCAAGAGCAATCAGATCTATTTAGGAAAAAACCAAGAAATCCAAATCCATTACCAAGTGAGAATCCAAACAGAAAATGAGGACTTCCATCCAAATTTCTGGTATCAAATGAACGGCAGGACAACTTTCCAGCCAAACATTGATACCAATGAATTAGCTGAATTCGGTATACCATCTGCTAAAGCTCCCGGAGTCAGTCTTCACATCAAAAAGTTATGGGAAGAATTTGACAACAATCTAGCTGATCGTCCAGATCAAGTTACTTTTGAGATTCAACGGGAACATACGACAAATGCTGCAGCTTGGAAAAACGGATATATCCGCATCATTAAACCAGCTAAAGATACAACAAATACGTGGGAACGTGCAGACATTGACAAATTATCTGCAAATAGCGGAGAAAGTTATCAAGAGATATTATCACTACCTCAATACAATAATCAAGGTCAAGCATTCAGTTACCAAACAATCAAAGAATTACCTGTACCAGGATACGATTCTCAACAAATAGATGCAATGACATGGAAAAATACTAAACAATTCACACCGTTAAACTTGAAAATAACGAAAAATTCCTCTACAGGTGAAAAGGATCTTATTGGCGCTGTTTTCAAATTAACAGGAGATTCTATTGATACTTTACTAACAGATCATGGCGACGGAACCTATTCTCTTCCAGAAAATGTCAAATTGCAAAAAGAAATGACTTATACACTGACAGAAACAAAAGCTCCAGAAGGGCATGAATTAAGCAAAAAGACTACTTGGGAAATCAAGATTGCTTCTGATGGTACGGTAACCATTGATGGAAAAACAGTCACTACTTCCGATGATACGATCCAGTTGACCATTGAAAATCCTTTTGTTGAAATTCCTATAGCAGTACGTAAGTATACGATGCAAGGGACGGACAAAGAGATAAATCTTAAAGGAGCAGCATTTTCCCTACAGAAAAAAGAAGCAAATGGTACTTATCAGCCAATTGACAGCCAAACAACGAATGAAAAAGGTCTTGCCAGTTTTGATTCACTCACACCTGGTAAATACCGAGTCGTTGAAACAGCTGGTCCTGCCGGATATGATACTTCGCCGGGAAATTATGAATTCCAAATCGATAAATATGGAAAAATCATTTACACGGGAAAAAATACCGAGATGACAAATAATGTATGGACGCTCACTCATCAAAATCGACTAAAAGCGTTTGATCTAACGGTACACAAAAAAGAAGACAACGGACAGACATTAAAAGGAGCAAAATTCAGACTGCAGGGACCAGAAATGGACTTAGAATTGCCAAAAGATGGACAAGAAACAGATACCTTTCTATTCGAAAATTTAAAACCTGGAACTTATACGCTGACCGAAACTTTTACACCAGAAGGATACCAAGGTCTAAAAGAGCCAGTTACTATAGTTATACACGAAGATGGGTCAATTCAAGTGGATGGACAAGATCATGAATCTGTTCTGTCACCAGGAGCCAAAAACAACCAGATTTCTTTAGACATCACGAATCAGGCAAAAGTACCATTACCTGAAACGGGAGGAATTGGCCGTTTAGGAATCTATCTAGTAGGGATGATTGGTTGTGCGTTTTCTATTTGGTATCTTTTTTTGAAAAAAGAAAGAGGGGGCAGCTAAATATGAAAAAACTTGGTTGGCTTAGTATGTGTCTCTTCTTGTTACTATTTAAACCAGCTTTTACTCAGGCAGCAACAGAAACAGAAACAGAAATGGTTCAGATTACTTTACACAAATTGCTTTTCCCAAACGGGCAACTGCCGAAAAATCATCCAAATGACGGACAAGAAAAAGCGTTATTACAAACGTATCGAGGATTAAATGGTGTCACATTCCAAGTTTATGATGTCACAGATTCTTTTTACCATCTACGGGAAAAGGGCAAAACGGTAGAAGAAGCACAAACAGAGATCGCAAAAAACGGTGCGTCTTCCGGTACGTTTACCGCAGAAGCAACAACTACAACTCTTAACAACGAAGATGGTATCGCTTCTTTTTCTCTGGCCGCTAAAGATCAAGAAAAAAGAGATAAAGCGTATCTTTTCATTGAATCCAAAGCACCAGAAGTCGTCAAAGAAAAGGCAGAGAATATGGTAGTTGTTCTTCCTGTACATGGACAAAACAATCAAAAACTTTCAACTATCCATTTGTATCCTAAAAATGAAGAAAACGACTACCCTGATCCACCTTTTGAGAAGGTATTAGAAGAGCCTAGAAATGATTTTACGATTGGTGAAAAAATCACTTATTCCTTGCATACGACAATTCCTGTAAATATCCTTGACTATCAAAAGTTCGAATTGTCAGATAGTGCGGATGAAGCATTAACGTTTTTACCTAATAGTTTAACGATTTCATCGAATGGAGAAAAGCTGACAGAAGGCTTTGTCATACAGAAGAAACCTCACGGATTTGATGTTTTATTTTCGATCCCTTCGTTGGAAAAATATGCTGGAAAAAAACTGACCATTTCTTATCAGATGCAGCTAAGCAGTACAGCACAGGCGAACAAGGAAATCAACAACAACGGAACACTGGATTTTGGTTTTGGTATCAGTACAAAGAAAGTTTCTTTATATACAGGGAGTAAGCAATTTGTCAAAATCGAGACAAATAAACCAGATAAACGATTAGCTGGCGCAGTATTCCTTATTAAAAACAAAGCAGGAAATTACCTCCAGCAAACAGCCAACGGATACAAGTGGACAAAGAACGAATCAGATGCGCTTCACCTAATTTCCGATAAAAATGGCGCTTTTTCAATTTCCGGGTTGAAAACAGGAAGTTATCGATTAAAAGAGATCGAAGCACCTTCTGGTTATATTTTAAGTGAAACAGAAATTCCGTTTACCATTTCAACTTTTCTTTCTGAGGATAAAGAGGCGGACAGTATATTGAAAGTAGTCAATAAAAAAGAAAATATCCGTCCATTTCTTCCAAAAACAAACGAAACGAAAAATACACTTTTAGGCGTTGTTGGTATGGTATTCGCAAGCTTTGCAATCTGGTTGTTTATCAAAAAAAGAACAGGAGTGAAAAAATGAAAAATCATAAAAAAATAAACGTTATGTTAGGAGTACTTTTCCTTATTTTACCATTACTCACAAACAGCTTCGGCGCAAAAAAAGTGTTTGCAGAGGAGACAGCAGCTCAAGTCATCCTTCATAAAAAGAAAATGACTGATTTACCCGATCCTTTAATCCAAAACAGCGGGAAAGAAATGAGCGAATTCGATCAATACCAAGGATTAGCCGATATTTCATTTTCAGTTTATAACGTCACTCAAGAATTTTATGCGCAACGAGATAAAGGAGCGTCCGTGGATGCAGCAAAACAAGCAGTCCAGTCTTTGACTCCTGGTACACCAGTTGCTTCAGGAACGACAGATGCTGATGGAAATGTCACTTTATCTTTACCTAAAAAACAAAATGGGAAAGATGCAGTCTACACGATCAAAGAAGAACCAAAAGACGGAGTGTCAGCTGCCGCAAACATGGTTTTAGCTTTCCCTGTATATGAGATGATCAAACAAGCAGATGGCTCTTATAAATACGGGACAGAAGAACTAGATACTATCCATCTCTACCCTAAAAATACAGTCGGTAATGATGGAACGTTGAAAGTTACAAAAATCGGTACTGCCGAAAACGAAGCACTAAATGGAGCAGAATTTATTATTTCTAAAGAAGAAGGAACACCAAGCGTCAAAAAATACATCCAAAGTGTCACAGATGGATTGTACACTTGGACAACTGATCAAACCAAAGCCAAACATTTCATTACTGGTCATTCTTATGACATCGGCAACAATGACTTTGCCGAGGCATCTATTGAAAAAGGCCAGTTGATCGTTAATCATTTAGAAGTTGGAAAATATAATTTAGAAGAAGTAAAAGCTCCTGATAATGCGGAAATGATTGAAAAGCAAACAATCACGCCTTTTGAGATCCTGGCAAATAGCCAAACACCAGTAGAAAAGACCATCAAAAATGATACGTCTAAAGTTGATAAAACAACACCTCAATTGAATGGAAAAGATGTCGCAATCGGTGAAAAAATTCAATATGAGATTTCTGTCAATATCCCATTAGGTATCGCTGATAAAGAAGGAACGCAAAACAAGTACACAACATTCAAACTTATCGATACTCATGACGCTGCTTTAACATTTGATAATGATTCTTCAGGAACGTATGTTTATGCCTTATATGATGGAAATAAAGAAATCGACCCAGTAAATTATTCTGTCACTGAGCAAACAAACGGATTCACGGTTTCAGTTGATCCGAATTATATTCCTTCATTAACTCCTGGCGGTACATTGAAATTCGTTTACTATATGCATTTGAACGAAAAAGCAGATCCAACCAAAGGATTTTCTAACCAAGCAAATGTCGATAACGGGCATACAAATGATCAAACACCACCGTCAGTCGATGTCGTTACTGGGGGCAAACGATTTGTTAAAGTAGATGGTGACGTTACATCAGATCAAACACTTGCTGGAGCAGAATTCGTCGTTCGTGATCAAGATAGTGACACAGCGAAATATTTATCGATCGACCCATCCACAAAAGCCGTCAGCTGGGTATCGGCGAAAGAATCAGCAACGGTTTTTACAACCACAAGTAACGGTTTAATCGATGTGACAGGTCTAAAATATGGCACGTACTATCTGGAAGAAACGAAAGCGCCAGAAAAATATGTTCCATTAACAAACCGTGTAGCATTTACTATCGATGAACAATCTTATGTAACAGCAGGACAGTTGATTTCTCCTGAAAAAATACCAAATAAACACAAAGGTACACTTCCTTCAACAGGCGGTAAGGGAATCTATGTGTATATCGGTGCAGGAGTAGTCCTTCTATTGATTGCTGGACTGTACTTTGCTAGACGCAAGCACAGTCAGATTTAGTCTTTTTGCAAGAATTGGAAAAAGGAGCAGCGGATTACGCAAATGCTCCTTTTTCTTTTATTATCAAACAGTCATCACAAGGAGAACACAAATGAAACCAAAGAAAAGGAAACTTCTAGATCTGCTGATGCTTTTCTTGCTTCTCTCAGGAATAGGGATACTAGCTTATCCATTTGTTAGCGACGCGCTGAATAATTATCTGGATCAGCAGATCATCTCTCATTATCAGCAACAAGCGGTCAAAGAAAATGAAGAAGTCATGGCTAAAATCCAAGAAAACATGACAAAGAAAAACCAGCAATTAGCAAAAGAAGGTGGAAATCCAGGTGCAGATCCCTTTACTAAGAAAAAAGAACCTGCGAAAAAGGATAGAACCTATTTTGAGAAACATACGATCGGTATTTTGACGATCCCCAAAATCAATGTCAACTTACCGATTTTTGATCAAACAACGATGAAACTATTGGAAAAAGGAGCTTGTCTGCTCGAGGGAACCTCATACCCTATTGGAGGCAAATCGACACATGCGGTACTTTCTAGCCATAGAGGCTTGTCGCAAGCAAAATTGTTTACAAATTTACCTCAATTAAAAATAAAAGATCACTTTTATATTGAAATTAACGGACAGTATCTTGCGTATCAAGTCGATCAAATCAAAACCGTAGAACCCACAGAAACAGAAGCGCTGCAAATCCAAGAAGATCAAGATCTAGTCACACTGGTTACTTGTACTCCGTATATGATCAACAGTCACCGTTTACTGGTGCGTGGACACAGAATCGTTGTTGAACCAGAAGAAATAAAGGAATCCTTAGAAAAAGTGAAACAGGCAAAGTGTACTGCATTTTTACTTGTAAGCGGTTTGATCAGTGTGCTCTTGTTGCTATTTTTAGTGATCCTAATAAAATTTTTAAAAAAGTAAGTATATAGTTTACGTAAACAGAATATCTTTTGTGTATAGTGGAATCTCACGAATGAAACGGAGTGTAATAAGATGGAGATAGAATTTAGACGAAAGCACGAATTCATCAATTAAGTATTAAATACAGTTACACATGGAATCGCAGCGTTATTAAATTTGCTTTTCTTCTACATTATTTCATAGTCTAATTTTTATAAAGGTAAAGAAAGTTTTCCAAGTATTCGATCATTGTTCGATCTATCTATCTCTTGATCACTGGTACGTATACACATTTTTGTCTCTTAATAGTACATGGAAAACGACTGATTTGATCTTGCTTAGTGTCATTTGAATACCATCAATAATTGGGAGTGTTTACAAATCTTTGACGTTAACAAAAAATAAATAAGGTGTCGAAAGTTTCAATGATCATTTACAATGTGATGTTCAATCATCGTTGTCTTATCTAATCTCTATCAAAATATTAATTTAACTGAATCACTAATCTTAGTTGTTGGAAGTAGAGCTGATGTTTTTAACTATCTATGTAAGTAATTGAGCGCTAAGAAATACGAATAAATTGGAGGTGTGACATAAGTTAGTTACACTCTATAAAAAATAAGGAGCACTCGAAAATGGCTTATTTTTTCGAGTGCTCCTTATTTTTTATATTTATCTTCAATGTTTCCAGTATCTATTTTTGTCAATCCCATTGCGCTTAAATCATATTTATTCTCTTGGACGACTAAATATAGGGAGAATTGATCTGAAGAGTTACACATGCTTCTTTTTTAGCGACTTATGTCACCGTTTCTTCTTTTTATAATATCTTTATGATAAAATCAACTTTATTTTCAGATTTAGATAATTCTTGCAAATATCTATTGTACTTAATCGATCAACTATCCATAACTTTATCTTTGAGTCGTAAATAAACATAAGATTATTGATATGGAAGAAATTCAAAAAGATATGAAACTAATCAGATAGGTAAGAAATATCTTAAGTTGTAATAAAGAGATACAATAACCCTTAATCAACAATTACTAGAGAGCTTAAAAAAATACGTGAATCATTTAGAAAAAAATCAATTATCTTCAATTATAGTAAATGAACTTAACTTCATAGCTGAAACAGAATAACTTGAATCCTCAAATAACTTCTCTACCTGCTGTTTTGGTTACGATATTGGCTACGTTCCCGATGATAATATCTGCTGCTATATACTGTCAGTCTATAGTAATTTGTTAAATGAAATATCTATACAAAGCTTATTCCTTTACTCTGATTCCCAAAAGAGTCATTGGAAGGGTCTGTTGGATAACAACTAATTCATTGCTCGAAACGTTTATATTAAAGCGTTTCGAGCATTTTTTTATTCATCAGTATATTAACTTAAAACAAACGACCGTCCAGAAATAATGAACTGAACAGCTAATATTATCCATTTGTCTGATGAATCTAAAGACTTGAATGTTTACTACTAGATTGTTCAAATTCTAGTAGTAGCTCAAGCAACATTTTTTAGTCACTACTTTGAGTGCGAACGACAATAATAAAATGTATGAAAGGGAATGGGGATAATTTTCTTCCCTTTTTACTAAATACATTCTTTTCCGTTATTAGAGAGGACTGAGCACTCAATATAATCCTATTCGTTGATTATGATGCCAAACAAACTTGCGAAGGCTGAGCTTGCTAGTGAGTAACCTTTTTAGAAATGGAGCGAGATAAATTCACTTCTTCCATTTGTTCGAACTAATTGGGCCGTCGGTAATGAGTATCACGATTAGAATAAACGATTGGATTCACTTTGACTTGGCGGGTAGCGAGTCTAGCACTTAACATATTATTTACTGATCCTGCATTAAGCTTGAATTTAATGGACTAACTAATGATAGCAATATCGTGATAATCAACAAGTAGTAATAAATGAATTTTCTCTGCGGGAATTCTAAACTCAAAATTATCTGTCAGCCAATTTCAGTTGGCTTTTTTCTTCTTATTTGGAGATAAAGAATTTTTCAACATATCCTCTTTATAATTTTTTGGTTAATTTTTCCGTATTTTTCCAAAGTTTTCTAGCCTTGGTTGCTGCTATTTCTTCACACCATTGCGTCAGGTATCACTATTTGGATTTGGAACTGTACTCCCAGAATTAATGGGTACCTTTAATTTGATTTTTTATCAAACGCCGGAAGATGCTGTCTTTAAAGCCCTTGGGGTAGAATAGACAACTTTTTATTAAGCTAATATCTTCAGAAAATTAATCAATGAACTTAACTTCATAGTTTAAACAGAAAAAATTAATTGCTTAAATAACTTTTCCATTTGCTGGTTTGACCACGTACCAATCTATATTACTTACTAGATTAGTCGTTAATCTATTCGGATCGAATGGGCAAAATATTTTTGTGTATGTTCGTCCTTGATTATGATTCCAAAAAGAATCATTGGGAGGCTGTGGCGTAAATATTATACTATAAGCCAGAAATACCTATATTTAGTTATTTCTGGATTTTTTGATAGAAAAATAACAGAAGAATAATACAAATAGCCTAATACTAGAATAGTTAGTCATTTTTTTTACCCATCATTCTGAACTTTTTTATTTAGGAACTTTCATCTCAAAGCTTTTTCAATTAATTTGTACCCCTGTTTTTTTTGATAAGATCATGTGCATTGTTCTATCTCTACGTTCATCTCCTACTTAATGCCTATCTGGCTCCTGAGGGCTTCTTTTTAAGGCGTCGTCATAGTCTTGGCTGAGGATTTCTTGGTAATCTGAGGGAATGGCTTCCCAAGAGAGCAGGCGAACGTTCATGACGTGTTTTCCTTTGTGTTTGATTACAGCATGATTCTTACCTTTTTCTACCTCTCCAGCGTGAAAAGAGAGCCATGTACCATGTCCAAAGATATCATTACATACCCAATGTTCGATGGAATTTTCCACGTATCCTACAGGGAGTGTGGTATAGCCGATTTGTGGTTTCAAAAAAGGATTGAATCGATCAACCGTTTCATTTTTGTATTGATAATTGATAAGAAAAAGATAGACCAAAAAAAAGACGAGAAGAAAGAAAGATAGTGCCTTTTTGAGTGATAATGGTGGTTTTGATGAATAAGATTTCTTGTTAACAAGAGGTTCGTCTGGCAATGTTGGTTCTATTGATTCGGTAGCTGATTCAATAGAAGGAAAATCAATCGGCAGACCTAAAGTCTGATGTAAAAGTGACAGCATTTCAAGATCTGGCATTGTACGAGAATTTTCCCAACTAGAAATCGTTTTATCGGAAACACCAATTTTTTCGCCTAATTCTTTTTGCGTAAGGTTACAATTTCTGCGGTAAGTTCGTATTTTTTCTCCGATGTTCATCTTCTTCTCCTTTCGATTCTACAGTATATAGATTTATTCTACATGACCTATACACTTGATAGATACGTTTTTTTGATGAAAAACGGTATGATTTTATCAAAGAATCATTTAAGTAAGGGAGAGTGGTGATAATCAAAAAAAGTTCACAGTTTTACTCACAATCATAGTGACCGGTATCATGAGTGGTTTTGCCTTGGTTAGTATAAATAAACAGGTACTCTATCGGACAAATGAATTTTTCCATCAAACAGATACTTATACTCCGATTCGATTGCCACAACATTTTATTGGGCAAGAAGAATATGAGCAGCTAATCATGGTATTTGAAAATGTCTCATCAGAAACTGAGCTTTCTTATATGAAAAAAACAGTAAATGAATCCAATGAAGTAGATACATCTTGGAACTTCAAGATACAGCCAAAGCTTGAAATGACATTGTATTATCAAGGGGATGTCAAATCTTCTCACGAGAAGGTACCCTATTCTAATACCTCCTTTCGCGTAACGTCCATTGAAGAATCGATCAAAATAAAAGATTTTGAAGGTGAATTTTTCTTGATGACGAGAGAAAAAGAAGCCTATGAACGGTTCATTTCACTATTTGTGGAACGATTCAATCAAGCATTTCACACTGATTATGCCACTAATATTTTTGAAGACTTTGAAAATAGCTATTCGTATTCGGTTATTTCAAGTACAGACGTATATAATTATCGAGTGTATTTAACTATTGGATTGATTCTTTTATTCCTTTTGTTATCATCCTTTTTCTTATTGATGAATAAAGAAATCAGTTTATTGTTGAATAATGGCTTTTCATTACATCAAGTATTGTGGTGTTTATTGGGGAAAAAGAAAATCATTATTACATTCATAATTGCAGGAATCATTGGTGGTTTTATTTTTATGTATTATAAGGAGCAATTTCTTTATTTGTTCCAGATGTACGTTTTCTTGTTCAGCGGAATATATGGTATCTCTTTGATTTCTCTTTTATTAGTTGAAAAAATCGCTTCGTTAAGAGAAGCGTTCAACTATATCCAATACATTCTTTTTACATTTGGATTGTTGTTTTCTCTTCTTTTGACCGTTGCCAATGTCGAATTAGCAACTATCGTTTTTTCTTCTTCACAGTTAGCTGTTTCCCATGAACCACCAAAAGAAATCGCTGGTGAGGACTATCATGTATTTTATCCAGTAACCATCGGGAAAAACCACGTGGATTTTATTTATTCCAATCGTTTTGCATCAGCAGCAGATCAGGAATTATATGAAACTTTGAATAAAAACGGAAGTATATTAGTCAATGTATCAGATTACTTGAATGAAGAAAACGAACAGTTTGGCAGAGGGATAAAAATAAATCTGAATTATCTTAAGAAATTTCCTTTGATTGATGTCTCTGGAAGGTTGATCCAAATAACCGAAGAAGAAACGCACCCTGTTATATTGATCCCTGAACGATATAGACATACAGATTTAAAAAATGACCTGGCGCAAATAACAGAATATTATCAAGAAATCAGTGAAAAAGAACCAAAATTTCTATTTATCTTAATTGTCAAATTAAGTTAGACAAATCATCAATACTTACGTAACTCAAAAAT
>OMJG01001919.1_pt1 | contig 11020 bp, 12 predicted proteins | sample 1646431 | NCBI WGS metagenome assembly OMJG01 (sample SAMN03771674, study PRJEB25209) | food metagenome | isolation source: Cotija cheese | place: Mexico:Jalisco,Michoacan | collected 2011-12-12 | reverse complement strand
GATGACGCTCGTGCTCTTCCTCCTCCAGGTCATCTTCGCCGCCCGCGCCTCCGCCTTCGAGGAGGAAGGATCGTTCACCTTCAGCTTCTCGGCGGTCACCGCCCGATCATTCTTCCTGCCGCTGCTCGTCATCCTCGTCACGAGCATCGCCGGTCGTGTCGCCGGGCATTTCAAGGGCACCGAGGCGATCGGTGCACCATTCCTGCGGTGGGCTGTTCCGCCTCTGCTGGTGACCTGGATCCACCTCGCCCTCACCGTGGCCGTGTTCTCGATCGTCGCGCTCTTCGTCCTGCCACTGTCCGTCGAGATGCCGGGCCAGCTGGTGCCGCTGACGTTCGTCAATATGGGCCTCATCCTCACGTCGCTGACCCACCTCGGCGGAATCAGCGCGACCGCCCAGGGCGACTTTGGCTTGTACTCGGACACCTTCTCCGAGAGCCTCACCATGTTCAGCCGCGAGGCTCCCGGGACACTGTGGCTGGGTCTGCTCGTCGTCGTGGCCGCCGTACTGATCGCGACGATCGTCGCCACCGTCACCCAGCCGAGATAGAGGCCGATGGTGCCGTCCATCGTGACCGCATCCTGCCACCCGTCCGCTGGGATGTGCTGCAGGCGGATGAAGATCAGGACCAGCACGATGAGCAGGACGATGATGATCAGAACCGACGCCCCGAGCAGGCCGGCCTGGACGCTGAGAATCCACGCGGCGTTGAGTAGCTGCGACGCAAGGATCCACCATCCCGTGCCGCGATGCCGCGCGGAAAGAACACGGCACGCTGGTCGAAGCGCGACCCGGTGCTCTCGGGACTTGCCCGCAATTCGAGCCAGGCGAGCCCCGGAGCCCGCATCTCGGCGCGCAATCGCAGCAGTCTGCCCGGTTCCAGTGCCTCGACACGCCAGAAGTCGATGACGTCGCCGACCGCCACCTCAGAACGGCTGCGTCGTCCCCGCGCCAGTCCTACGCCGCCGGCGAGCTTGTCCGCCCGCCCGCGCAGCGACCACAGCAGCGGCGTGGAGTACCAGCCGTTGCTGCCGCCGATCCCGGCGATCACAGCCCACAGCTGCTCGGCAGGCGCTCGGGTGTGCGCCGTCCGCACGTCGGTGTAGACAGTGCGCCCCGCCCAGTCCGGGTCGCTCGGCAGCGGGTCGCTGGGTGCGCCGAGTACGGCCGAGTCCTGCCAACTCGTCTCGATCGAGTCGGCATCGATGCGGCCGAGGGCGAGCTGCACGGCGCGCCGGTAGGGGGTGAGTCCTCCTGCAGGCGGGGGGATGAGCGCATCCACGCTGCGGTCGCGGACGACGCAGTCGTGTTGAAGGGATTCGACGAGGGGCCGCGCGATGGAGCGCGGGATCGGGGTGACCAGGTTCACCCAGTGCGAGGCCAGCCACGGTGTCAGCACCGGCAGCGCTGCGATGGGTCGCTGGTGCAGACCGGGCTCAACGGCATACCCGTTCATCATCTGGCCGTACCGCAGAACGTCCGGCCCGCCGATGTCAATGGCCCCGTTGACCTCGGGCGGCACGAGGGCGGCGCCGAGCAGATAGTGCAGCACGTCGCAGACCGCGATCGGCTGGATGTGATTGCGCACCCAGCATGGCGCGGGCATATACGGCAGCACCTCCGTGAGGTGCCTGACCATCTCGAATGAGGCGGAGCCGGATCCGATCACCACACCTGCTTGAAGGGCCAGCGTTGGGACGCCGCTTCCCAGAAGGATATGACCGACCTCGACGCGTGAGCGCAGGTGCCGGGAGAGGTCCCCACCCGGATGCAGGCCGCCCAGGTACACAATACGACCGACGCCGCTTGCGGCAGCCGTCCGAGCTGTCGTAAGGGCAAGCTGTCGATCGGTCTGCTCGAATCGCGATCCGGATGTCATCGAATGGATCAGGTAGTAAAGCACCTGTACGCCTTCGGTCGCCGCTCGCATCACGGGCTCATCTGCGGCATCCCCGACGATGACGTCGACGCGGCCCGCCCACGAGAAGGCGTCGAGTCGTTCCGGACGCCGAGCGAGCACGCGAACCCGATAGCCGCCGTTCAGCAGCCGGGGCACCAGTCGACCGCCGAGGTATCCGGTGGCGCCGAGGACGAGGCAAGAGGTGGTTGGCCGTCGGCCGGAATGCGCGCGCGCAACTCTGGCTCCGCACCGGTCGGGGCGGACGTGCGGTCTGATTCCTGCTCCACGCGGCGACCTCCGATCATTGGAACCGGCTTTTCTTTCCCTGATAGTGTTTCACTAGATTATCTAGTGAAACAAGGGGGTTCCCATGGCACCGAGGCTTCGGAGCAGCGAGGCGGAGCAGCGTCGTACCAGCAGGGGCGGTCGCTGGGTGCGGATTCTGATCCCCGCACTGATCATCCTGGCCTGGCTCGTCGGCGCCTCGCTCGGCGGGCCGCTGTTCGGCAGGGTCGACGAGGTCTCATCGAATGATCAGACTGCCTACCTTCCGGAGAACGCGGAAGCCACCGAGGTCCGTGCTGTGCTGGGTGATTTCCTCGGCACGGACGTCATCCCTGCGGTCGTGGTGTTCCGCGCTGAGGGCGGCATCGATGATGCCCAGAAGACGGAACTCACTCAGAGCCTTCGCACGGCAGCGGATGCCGCCGGAGTCACGGGGGACATCTCTCCGGTGCTGGTCTCCGAGGACGGCCTCGCCGCGCAGGCGTTCGTGCCGATCGATGTGAAGTTGGATCTGGGGGATGCTGTCGCCGAGTTGGGCAAGACATTGAAGGCGAGCGTCCCCGCGGGGGTCGATGTCTTCGTCACCGGACCGGCCGGCTTCACCGCCGACCTGATCGCCGGGTTCGCCGGCATCGACGGCCTGCTTCTGGGGGTGGCGCTGCTGGCGGTGTTCGTGATCCTGATCGCGGTTTATCGCTCGCTGCTGCTGCCAATCGTGGTGCTCTCTACGAGCCTTTTCGCACTGTGCGTGGCTTTGCTGACCGTCTGGTCGCTCGCCAAAGCAGGCGTCCTGCTGCTGAGCGGCCAGACGCAGGGGATCCTGTTCATCTTGGTGATCGGCGCAGCCACCGACTACTCGCTCCTGATGGTCTCGCGCTACCGGGAGGAACTGCATTCGACGCGTGACCGAGGCGTTGCAGTGGGCAACGCCATCCGCGGTTCGGCGGAGCCGATCCTCGCGTCGGGGGGAACCGTCATCGCGGGTCTACTCTGTCTGCTACTGAGCGATCTGAAATCGAACAGCACACTCGGCCCGGTTGCCGCGATCGGCATCGCATTCGCCATGCTGTCTGCGCTCACCCTCCTGCCCGCACTCCTGTTCACGTTCGGGCGCCCGGTGTTCTGGCCGCGCATCCCTGCACTGGACTCGGCTGGTGTGCGGCATCCGCATGTCAGCGTAGGGTGGCGTCGCCTGGCCGCCTTCGTCTCGCGACGCCCCCGCGTCATCTGGCTCGTCACGACCATCGTGCTCGCTGTCGCAGCGACTGGATTGCTGCAGTTGAACGCCCAGGGCGTCCCGCAGTCCGACCTCGTGCTCGGCCAGTCCCAAGCCCGCGACGGCCAGGCCGTGGTGGGCGAACATTTCCCTGGCGGGTCCGGCAGCCCCGCCTACATCCTCGTCGGCAAGAGCAGTCTGACGGATGCGGCGGATGCCGTGCTCGACCTGCCCGGCGTGAGCAGCGTCTCAGTCGTGTCCGCCGACTCGCCCAGCGGCTCCGCACCGGTCACGACCGCCGGGATCGTGGCTCTCGGACCCCCGGGAACGCCGGCGCCGGAGCCGACCGTGCGTGACGGGCGAGTGTTGCTACAGGCGACGCTGACGGATGCTGCGGACTCGACCGCCGCTGCCGACACTGTCGTCGAGATGCGTGAACGGCTGCGGCCCATGGATGCGCTGGTCGGGGGTGTCACCGCGACGGCGGTCGACACGAACCAGGCGTCGATCCATGACCGCAACACGATCATCCCGGTGATCCTGGTGGTGATCCTGTTGATCCTGATGGCGCTGCTGCGCTCGATCCTCGCCCCGATCCTGCTCATCCTCACCACGGTGCTCTCGTTCGGGGCAGCTCTCGGCGTCTCCGCGGTCGTCTTCAACGGCATCTTCGCCTTCCCCGGTGCTGACCCTGCTGTGCCGCTGTTCTCGTTCGTGTTCCTGGTGGCGCTGGGGATCGACTACAACATCTTCCTCATGACGAGAGTGCGCGAGGAATCCCATCGGCACGGCACCCGTGAGGGGGTTCTGCGCGGGCTTGGCATCACCGGTGGTGTCATCACATCTGCCGGCCTGGTGCTGGCGGCCACGTTCGCCGCGCTCTCGATCATCCCCATCCTCTTCCTCGTCCAGATCGCGTTCATCGTCTCGTTCGGTGTGTTGCTTGACACCTTCCTCGTCAGGACCCTGCTCGTGCCCGCGCTGAGCTACGACATCGGTCGCGCGATCTGGTGGCCGTCGCGTTTGAGCCGGGAGTCCGCACCGCCGATCGGGCCTGACGAAGTGCGAAGCGAGGAGTTGGCATGAGGATCTGGTCGTTGCATCCTCGGCACCTCGACCGGATCGGTCTGGTCGCCTGCTGGCGTGAGGCGCTGCTCGCCCAGGCGGTGCTCGCCGAGCGCACGAAAGGGTACCGCCACCATCCGCAGCTGCTGCGGTTCCGTGCTGCACCCGACCCGCTCGCGGCCATCGGCTGCTATCTCGACGGGATCGCCGCCGATGCTCGCCGGCGCGGCTATCGTTTCGACAGCGGGCGGATCCTGCGACCAGGATCGGAGGCCGTCGCCTTACCGGTGACTCTCGGTCAGCTCGACTTCGAGTGGCGGCATCTCGGTGAAAAGCTACGCGCCCGCAGTCCGGATGGCGCGGCGATCTGGCTGACGGGCGCCGCATCACCGCACCCGATCTTCCGAACGATCCCCGGCGGCATCGAATTGTGGGAACGCGCGGCGTCCGAATCGAAGAGCTGAGGCGGGGATGCTGTCAGTCGGCGTCCAGCGCTACGCTGATCGCGCTCAGTAATCGCCGCGCGGCATCCAGCTCGGCATCCGTGAAGTCCGTGAGCACGGAGCGCATGGCGGCCAGCCTCCGACCGAAGAGCCGGAAGAACTCGGCGCGAGCGGCATCCGTCAACTCGATCGAGCGAGCGCGACGATCCGACGGATGCGGGTGGCGCGTCACGTGACCGGATGCGACGAGTCGATCGAGAAGCTTCGTCGCCGATGCAGTGGAGATCCGAAGATGGCGAGCGATGTCGGCTGGGGTCACCACGAGACCCTGTTCTTTGCGCATGATGAGCAGACGCAGGGTGGCGACATCGGTGATGTTCATGTCCATCCCGTGCTTCATCCCGCTGCTCATGCGGTCATGTGCATCGCCGAACGCACGAACTTCGCGAAGCACGTCCATGACCAATGCTTCGCGATCAGATGGTTCGATTCCGGGCACACTCCTCCGTTCTCCACGCGTGACCATTCCATCATGAACCCGACTTTGCTATATTGCTAGATAAACTAGTGATTGGGGCAGCATGGATGCGGGTGAGGAGGTTGTGCTCCTGAACGAGGCAGGCGTGCCGATCGGGACCGCGCTCAAGCATGAGGTGCATCATCGCCAGACCCCGCTGCATCTGGCGTTCTCCTGTCACGTCATCGACGCAGCTGGTCGTCTCCTCGTGACGCGGCGGGCGCTGGGGAAGCAGGCCTGGCCCGGGGTGTGGACGAACAGCTTCTGTGGGCATCCTGCGCCGGGTGAAGAGATGGCGGATGCTGTCCGCCGACGTGCGCGGCAGGAGCTGTCCATCGAACTCGACGATCTCGCCCTGGTGCTCCCCGACTTCCGCTACCGTGCGCTGGACGCGAGCGGCATCGTCGAGAACGAGATCTGACCGGTCTTCCGCGCGACGATCGTGGGCGAGCCCAGGCCGGATCCGAACGAGGTATGCGAGTACGTCTGGGCGGAACCGGGTCGCATCCACGCCGCCGCGCAGCTGACGCCGTGGGCGTTCAGCCCTTGGTTCGTGATGGCGCTCGCCCAGCTGGAGCAGCGATGGGCAGCCTGACCGACGCGGACCGCAGCCGTATCGAAGAGGAGCTGCAGACCGCCATCGACGCTCTCCCGCTCCCCGGCGAACCGGGTGAGACGCTGCGAGGACAGATGCGGGCCGCGGTCGCCGGAGGCAAGCGCTTCCGACCCGAGCTCGTCATCCGCTCGTTCCGATCGTTCACCACCCGGCGGCCCGAGCCTGCGGCGCTGTGGCACGTCGCCGTGGCCTTCGAGCTCCTGCACGGCGCGTTCGTGGTGCACGACGACATCATCGACCAGGACACTCGTCGCCGCGGTGTGCTCAACGTGCGCGGCACCCTTGCGCAGGACGCTCGACGCACGGGAGAAGGCCTGGACGCGAGCCGTCGTGTGGGCGATGCCGGCGCGCTGCTGGTCGGCGACCTTCTGCTCTACGCTGCGTCGCGCACCCTGCTCACGGCAGATGTGCGACCGCCGATCAGAGGTCGCCTGGTGGCCCACCTCGATGAGGCGATCGCGGTGTCAGCCGTCGGCGAATGGGCCGATGCCACTCACGGGGGCACGGACTCCGCAGCCGCGCTGCGGATGACCGCCGACAAGACGGCCGCCTACTCCTTCTCCGCACCGTTGCGCTGTGGTGCGCTGATGGCCGGCGGGGGGGCGAAGAGGACCGCGACCTCGCTGGGATCGGCATCCACCTGGGTATCGCGTTTCAGCTCGTCGACGATCTCATCGGCGCCTTCGGTACTCCGGCGCAAGCCGGACGTGAAGCCGGATCCGACCTACGCGAGGGAAAGCGGACGCCTCTGGTCGCCTTGGCACGCGGCGCCGCGACATGGCCGGAGGTCGAGGGAGCGTTGGCGCTCGCCCACACCGGACCGTTTGCCGTGCGGCGTGCACGGCTGGAACTCGAGCGCAGTGGTGCGCGGGATGGGGTCGCCAAGCTGGTGGAGCAGCACCTGGAGAGCGCTCGCTCGCTGGCGCGATCGTTCTCGAACGGCGTCGCGGCGCTCGTGGAGGACGTCGCGACCGAGATTGAGGGGCGGATGCCATGAGAGATGCCCTGGGAAGGGAAGCGACCGATGCCGAGCGTTACGACGCGGTCGCACGTGCCGCTGCGCTGGTGGTGATCGATCGCTACTCGACGTCGTTCACGCTCGCGACCCGCCTGCTCGGACCCCGGGTACGTGATCATGTGCGCACCGTCTACGCTCTGGTACGCATCGCCGACGAGATCGTCGACGGACCCGGTCGCGCCGCAGCAGGGGACGAGGCCGGGCTGCGTCGACTCGTCGATGCCTTCGAGTCCGAGACGATCGCCGCCGTTGCATCGGGGTTCAGCACCGACCTCATCATCCACGCTTACGCGAGCACCGCGCGAGAATGCGGCATCCAGGAGGGTTTGATCCGCCCATTCTTCGACGCCATGCGCACCGACGTCACAGTCACCACGCACGATGCCGCGTCGCACGGAACGTACGTCCACGGGTCTGCTGAGGTCGTCGGGCTGATGTGCCTGCAGGTGTTCCTGAACGCCGGGCGGCACCGCACCCTCACCGCCCCCGCTCATCTCAGGGCAGGTGCGCGGCGCCTGGGGGCCGCGTTCCAGGACATCAACTTCCTGCGCGATGCCGACCATGACCGACAGGTACTCGGGCGCGACTACCTCGGCGGCGACGACGCGGCCGTGCGAGCGGCGACCCTCGATCGCATCCGCCGCGATCTCAACGTCGCCGCCCGTGCGATCCCCGACCTTCCCCCGGACTGTCGCCGTGCTGTCGTCGCCGCCCATCAGCTCTTCGCGGCCCTTGCACGGCGTCTGGAAGCAGGGGGATCGGGCCGCGCCTCGGTGCCCAGTTCGCACAAGGCGCTCATCGCGTTGCGCGCCTCGTTCGGGGGCACCGCCCGCGAGGTCACGGCATGACCCGGGCGATCGTCATCGGCGGCGGTGTCGCCGGGCTCGCGACGGCCGCGCTGCTGGCCGCAGACGGACTTCAGGTCGAGCTGCACGAAGCGCGCAACGAACTGGGTGGGCGGGCAGGCACGTGGGAGCAGGACGGGTTCCGCTTCGACACCGGACCGAGCTGGTACCTGATGCCGGAGGTGTTCGAGCACTACTTCCGGCTGCTCGGGACCACCGCGGCCGATGAGCTCGATCTCGTGCGCCTCAACCCGGCGTATCGGGTGTTCAGCGAAGGTCACGACCCCTTCGACATCGTGACGGATCGCGCGCAGACCACGTCGCTGTTCGAATCGATGGAGCCCGGCGCGGGGGCGCGGCTCGACGCATACCTCGAATCCGCCGACAGCGCCTACCGGCTCGCGCTCGACCACTTCCTCTATGACAGCTTCTCCACCGCCGCCGTGCTGCGGCATCCGAAGGTCCTGCGCAACCTGCCACGGCTCGCGCCGGCACTGCTGCGCACGCTCGCCGGGCACGTGGAAGACCGCTTTCACGACCCGCGACTCCGCCAGGTGCTGGAATACCCTGCCGTATTCCTAGGCGGCTCGCCGTTCACGGTTCCCGCGCTGTACCAGCTGATGAGCCATCTCGACCTCGATGACGGCGTCCTCTACCCGTTGGGCGGAATGCGAACGGTCGTCTCCGCGCTGGAGCGACTGGCGACGACTCGGGGTGTGCGCATCCACCGCGGCAGCGATGTGCGGCACATCGCCCACCGTGACGGGGCCGTCACCGGAGTCGATCTCGCCGACGGAGCGCACCATTCAGCGCAGATTGTCGTCTCCGCCACCGACCTGCACCACCTCGAACACGACCTCCTCGAAGGCGCGGCCGACAAACCCAGACGACGTGACCGGGCACCGAGCTCCGGGGCGCTGCTGCTTCTGCTTGGTGTGCGTGGGGAGATCGAGCAGCTCGCGCATCACACGCTGCTGTTCACGGGCGACTGGCGTGCGAACTTCGAAGCGATCACCCGCTCACCCGGCCACCTTCCCGACCCGGCGTCGCTCTACGTGTGCGCGGCGTCGCACACTGACCCCGGCGTTGCGCCGCCCGGCCACACCAACCTTTTCGTCCTTGTTCTCTCACCCGCTGACCCGTTGTCCGGTCGTGGCGGAATCGACGGGACGGGAGATGCTCGCATCGAGCGCGCCGCCGACCGCGTCATTGAACAGATCTCGCAGTGGTGTCGGATTCCCGACCTCGCCGAGCGGATCGTCGTGCGGCGCACGATCGCACCCCAGGATTTCGCCACTGATCTGCGAACGTGGCGCGGGAATGCCCTCGGCATGGCGCACACCCTGCGCCAGAGCGCGATGTTCCGTGACCGGAACACCGTGCGTGGAGTCGACGGGCTCTACCGGGTGGGCGCTGACGTGGCACCGGGCATCGGGTTACCGATGTGTCTGATCTCCGCCGAGATCGTCACCAAGCTCATTCGCGGGGATCGATCACCCGGACGGATGCCCGAGATGACGGCAACTCGCTGATGCCTGGCCTCTACCTGACAGCCATCGTCGCCGCGACCGCCGGTGTGATGGCGTGCGATGCCCGCTGGAAGCTGGCGCTGTGGCACCAGCCGGCGCGCACCGGCATGCTCCTCGGCGGCGGGTGGTTGTTCTTGCTCGCCTGGGACATCGTGGGCATCGCGACGGGCGTGTTCGTGCGCGGATCGGGCCCATGGTTCGTGGGAGTCGACGTCGCGCCGCACCTGCCCATCGAAGAGCTGGGGTTCCTCGCCTTCCTCACCTGCCTTGCGCTGGTGCTGTTCGCCGTCTTCGAGCGCGTGATCTGGGTGCGCTCGGCTGATAGTGACGGTGGTGACCGGTGACGTACCTCCTGATCAGCCTGCCGTTCCTTGTGGCTGCTGCGACCGCCGTCGGGTTCTCGATGCGGCGACCAGGGGCGAAGCGTCGGCTGGCCGCGTCGTCGTGCGCGGCGGTGGTGCTGGTGGTGCTGACGGCGATCTTCGATAACATCATGATCGCTGCCGACCTGTACAGCTACCCCGATCAGCTGGTCAGCGGTCTGCGCATCGGACTCGCCCCGATCGAGGACTTCGCCTACCCGATCACGATCGCATTCGGCCTTCCCGCCGTCCGGGCTCTCGCCTTCGAACGAGAGGTGACACGATGACGACCTCCGCAACGCCTCGCGCAATTCTGGTCTCATCGCGCCCGATCAGCTGGATCAACACCGCTTTCCCGTTCGCTGCCGCATACCTGATGACGACGCGCCACCTCGACATCGCCCTCGTGGCCGGAGCCGTATTCTTCATGATCCCGTACAACCTGCTCATGTACGGCATCAATGACGTCTTCGACTACGAGTCCGACCTGCGCAACCCGCGCAAGGGCGGCGCGCAGGGTGCCGTGCTTGATCGGCGTCTTCACCGCACCACGGTGATCGCCGCGACCCTGTCGAGCGCGCCCTTCATCGCCTGGCTGCTGATCATCGGCAACCCGGCGAGTCGCATCGTGCTCGTCGTGAGCGTGTTCTTCGTCATCGCCTACTCGGCCCCGCCGTTTCGATGGAAGGAGGTGCCATTCCTCGACTCCGTCACCAGTTCCGTGCACTTCTTCTCGCCGGCGGTCTACGGCCTTGTTCTCGCCGGTGCCGCCTGGGACGTTCCGCTTGTGCTGACAATCCTCGCGTTCGCCCTGTGGGGGATTGCGACCCACGCGTTCGGCGCGGTGCAGGACATCATCGCCGATCGCACCGCCGGCATCGCCTCGATCGCGACCTTTATGGGGGCCGGACGCACCACCCGGTTCGCGCTGATCGGCTACATCGGGGCCGCTCTGCTGATGCTGCCCAGCTCGTGGCCGGGTCCACTCGCCGCCGTCGTCGTGCTGCCCTACATCGTGACGATCTGGAAGTACAGATCTATGGCGGACGAACGCTGCGAAGAGGCCACGATCGGCTGGCGACGTTTTCTCTGGCTCAACCAGATCGCCGGTTTCCTCGTCACGATGCTGCTGATCTGGACGTGGGCGGTGCACGCCTGAACACTCACCTACTAAGGCGAGCGTTAGTAAGTAGACTTTTGGGAATCCGGATCGGGCGGTACTC
>OMJG01001918.1_pt1 | contig 11024 bp, 8 predicted proteins | sample 1646431 | NCBI WGS metagenome assembly OMJG01 (sample SAMN03771674, study PRJEB25209) | food metagenome | isolation source: Cotija cheese | place: Mexico:Jalisco,Michoacan | collected 2011-12-12 | reverse complement strand
GACAGCTTTTCGGAGGAATTATTACCACATTGCTGTCCTTTTAGTGCAGTTATCTCATTCTGCCCTTACATGTACATGCCAAGACGAAATATCTCACGTTATCCGACTAGCTTCGACCTGAGCTGTGACCATGAATCTGTCCAATTGACGGAATCGCTTGCATCGTGAAAGCGGGGGCTGCATATTCTCGGGGTTATGAGTGAGAACAGCACAGAGCAGGAATATCGCATCGCCGTCATCCCAGGAGACGGCATCGGCAAGGAAATCGTTCCCCACGCGCAGGCCGCGCTTGACAAAGCATCGGAAGGCTTCGCCAAGTTCGGCTATGAGCCCTTCGACCTTGGAGCGGAACGCTATCTGAGGGATGGCGCCATTTTGCCCGAAGACGATTTGGAGCGCATCAAGCATACGGACGCGATTCTTCTGGGTGCCGTCGGAGACCCGCGGGTGACGCCAGGCGTGCTCGAACGAGGTCTGCTGCTCAAACTGCGCTTCGCGTTGGACCAGTATGTGAATCTCAGGCCGTCCAAGCTTTTCAAGGGCGTGACTTCGCCGCTGGCCAACCCCGGAACCATCGACTTCGTCGTGGTGCGTGAAGGTACCGAGGGTCTGTATGTCGGTGCAGGTGGTGCGATACGTCGCGGGACCCCGCAGGAGGTGGCCACCGAGGTGTCGTTGAATACGGCCTTCGGCGCTGAGCGGGTCATTCGTTATGCTTTCGACCTCGCCATGAAGCGCCGCAAGCATGTGACTCTGGTCCATAAGAAGAATGTGCTGACCAACGCGGGTGATATGTGGCAGCGTCTGGTGGACAAGGTGGCCGAAGAATACCCCGAGGTCACCCACGACTACCAGCACATCGATGCGGCCACCATCTTCATCGTCACCGATCCGGGCCGTTTCGACGTCATCCTCACCGATAACCTCTTCGGGGACATCCTTACCGATGAGGCGGGTGCGGTCGTGGGCGGAGTCGGATATTCGGCCTCGGGCAACATCAATGCGTCGAATGAGTATCCCTCCATGTTTGAGCCCATCCATGGATCGGCGCCCGATATCGCGGGGAAGGGCATCGCCAACCCCACCGCAGCCATTCTCTCGGCGGGCATGCTGTTGAGGCATCTGGGTTTGGAAGAACCGGCTGCACGCATCGAACGCGCCGTTGAAGCCGACATCGAGCAGTCGGGTGACGCCAAGCGCACCACTGCAGAGGTCAGTGCGGATATCCTCGCCAGAATCTGATTATCCCACTCTGATTACCCGACGACCGAAGCGCACACTGTCAAGTGCGCACTGTCGAGACTCAGACTGTCGTACGATATGGGGAGCGTTGTGGAGAGGGGTGTCGGGAAGTATGGGTCAGGCTAGGAAGCAGCAGGGTCGCGGAGAGTGCAAGATGCGAGGCGGCAAGCTGATCGCCGCGAATGTCGTCGTGTGCGGCGACCGCATATCAAGTTGCACGCTCGACGGTGATTTCTTCGCAGAGGGCAGTCTTGACGCGCCCCGTGTCATCGACAGCATCGAAACGTCGCTCGGACGGTATGCGCTGCCATTCGACGCGGATGCCGCGACGGCACGTGTTCGCGAGATACTCGACGAGCAGAGCGAATCCCCGGTCATAGGGGCCACGCCGGAGACGATTGTTCTCGCGGTCCAGCGGGCACTGAACACGGCGTCAGCGGACGGCGATTCCGTAGACGCGGCAACATACGAGGAAGCGTCTGAGGAGCATTCCGCCAAGACGGCACAGGTCCCGTTCCGGCAGGTGGCCGTGCCTGCAGAGTTGCTTGAGGAATTCCGCGGAAGATGGCAGGCGATGCCCCTTGCCGTGGTGCACGACAAGCCCCTGCAGCCCTCACGGCAGATGGCGACCGACCATGCGATTGCCCAGGCGGTCGCCAGAGGTGACTGTGGGCCGATGATTCGTATGTGGGAATGGGCCGCCTCCACGGTGGTCATCGGACGGTTCCAGTCATTGAGCCATCAGGTCGACCTGGAAGAGGCCCGCCGTGCAGGCGTCGGCGTTGTTCGCCGTGTCACCGGTGGAGGGGCGATGTTCGTCGAACCTGCCAATACGATTACCTATTCGCTGTATGCACCGCTGTCCCTTGTGGAAGGCATGAGCATAGAACAGTCATATCGCTGCTGCGACGATTGGATTCTCGCCGCACTGAGGGAGATAGGAGTGGATGCACGGTACGAGCCGATCAACGACATCTCATCCTCCGCAGGGAAAATCGGCGGGGCTGCTCAGCGCCGCTACCTCCCCAAGGACGGTGGTCCGGGAGCCGTGCTGCATCATGTGACCATGTCCTATGACATCGATGCCGTCAAAATGTCTCGAATACTCAAGGTCTCCCGCGAGAAGATGCGGTACAAGGCCGTGCAGTCGGCGGTCCGGCGCGTGGACCCTCTGCGCTCGCAATCAGGGTTGGGACGCGAGGAGATCATCGACTCGTTCATCAGCTATCTGCTGCGGACGATTCCGGGGGCTGTCAAGGCTTCGGTGAGTGACGGTATCGCACGGGAAGCCGCCGTTCTTGACGACGCCCGTTTCTCCAGGGAGTCTTGGACACGCGGCATCGCCTGAAAGCGAGTTACAATCGAGCAGAACCATGTGGTCGAGGACGACTGAAGGAGCGGAGGAAGGTGGAGTGATCATTCGCAAGCCCAATGAGATTCCAGAACCCGGCAACGCTTTACTCCAAACCGCCCTGTTCAACCAGGTTTCCGAACAGGAAGCCGATTTGTTGCTGCCGCACCTCAAATACTCATCCATAGGCAAGGGCGAGAGCATTTTTCGCGAAGGCGATACCGATCATCGCATGTATCTGCTGGAAGAAGGCAGGGTCAAACTGATTCGGCAGGCTTCCGACAGGAGGGTTCAGTTGCTGAGCATTCACGGTCGCGGCGAGGTGCTCGGGGAGATACCGGTTTTCGACCCGAACGGCGGTCCCAGGACGGCGACTGCGGTGGCCATGACCAACCACACCAAAGTCGCTGTTCTTGAGCATGAGGATCTGTTCACCTGGTTGAACGATCATCCCCGCGTCGCTGTGGATATGCTGCAGGTTCTGGCGAACCGTATGCGCAGCAACAACGAGCGGATATCCGACCTGGTCTTCATGGATGTCCCGGCCCGTCTGGCGAAGACTCTGCTGAGTCTCGCCATGCGTTTCGGGGAACCCATCGAGGCGGGACTGATGGTGCCTCACGACCTGACTCAGGAGGAGCTGGCTCAGCTGGTGGGTTCCTCACGTGAAACCGTGAACAAGGCCTTGATGGATTTCTCGAACAGAGGCTGGATTTCGCGCAAGGGGCGATCCATCATCATCTTCCAGCCCGGGATGCTGATTCGTCGTTCGCGCAGGTAGTGTGCAAATTGCTCGCAGAAAGAGCATTCTCGGATACTTAGTAGGTAGCCGGTTTTAGAATGAACAGCATGCCGAAGAACCAGCCTATGACCGTTAGACGCTTTTTCACCCTTATCCTCGCCTTCTTGATTTTCTGTACGGCGGGCGGCGTCGTCGCTTCCGGCTTCCTGCTACCCGCAGTGTTCGGGCTGAATGGGGCAGCCAAGTCCCTGATGCCGTCGCTTCAGGCGCAGGGCATTGATTTCGATGTGACGGATCTGCCGCAGCAGTCGCGCATCTACGCTTCGGACGGCAAAACGGTTATTGCGACCTTCTACGCACAGAACCGCATCGTGGTTCCTCTCAACGAGGTCTCCGACTATATGCAGAAGGCCGTCGTCGCCCGTGAGGACAGGCGCTTCTTCGAACATGCCGGCGTCGATATCCAGGGTGTGTTCAGGGCTTTCGTGCAGACATACGTCAAGAAGGGCGATACCCAGGGTGGTTCGTCCCTGACGCAGCAGTATGTGAAGAATGTGCTGATGAGCGAGGCCGAGGAGGACAATGATCCGATTGCGGTCTACCACGCTCAGGAAGAGACCGTGGCACGCAAGATGCGAGAGATGCTCATCGCCGTGCAGATGGAAAAGAAATACACGAAGGCCGAAATCCTGCAGGGCTATCTGAACATAGCGCAGTTCGGCAACGGCATCTACGGTGTGGAAACCGCGGCCAGACGATTCTTCAACAAGAGCGCCAAGGATCTGAATATCGTAGAGTCCGCGACCATCGCCGCGATCACGAAGAACCCGACCGGTTACGATCCGACGGCCAACCCGGAGCAATCTCAGGAACAGCGCAACATCGTGCTTGACCTGATGTACCAGCAGGGTTATATCAACGCCAAGGAGCGTGACGAAGCCAAAGCGACGCCAATCGCCTCGACTCTGAACGTGCAGAGCGTGGCGGCAGGCTGCCAGGCTGCAGGGGATGCGGCATATTTCTGCGACTACGTGACCAAGCAGATTCTGAACTCCTCGGAGTTCGGCAAGACGCAGGAGGACCGTGACAAGCTGCTGAAGCAAGGTGGTTTGGAAATATACTCCACGATGGATGTGAATGCGAACAGCGATGCCATGAAGGCGGCGAGAGCCACGATTCCGGTGGAGGACCCGACAGGCTTCGAGGTGACGATTGCCGCCATCAAACCAGGTACCGGAGAGGTTCTTGGTTTCGGCATCAACAGGACGTACGACGCTTCACAGGACTCCGGCGGAGGTACCAAAACCGCCATCAACTACGCCGTGGACGAGGCGGACGGAGGCGGTTGGGGATTCCAGGTCGGTTCGACGTGGAAGCCCATCAACCTTGCGGCATGGATGGGTGCAGGAAAGTCCATCAACCAGTCGCTGCGTACCTCGACTTCCTACAGTCTGAGCTCCTTCCCCGACTATTCGGGAACCGGCACATGGTCTGTGCAGAACTCCGGCGGTGGCACCACATCGCCCGAGACTCCGCTCCAGGGTCTGATTCGTTCTCATAACACGACTCAGGCGTCGATGGCACAGATCATGGGCCTCAAGCAAATAGCCAACACCGCCAAGGTCATGGGCTACCATAATTCGCCCGAGGGGCAGGAGGATATCTTCTCCGCCAACTCGTACAACCCTCCTATGGTGATCGGAACCGTTCAGGCGTCGCCGTTGACGATGGCGAATGTGTATGCGACCATCGCGGCGAACGGGGTCGCCTGCACGCCAATCGCCCTGAAGAAGGTTGTGGACAAGGACGGCAAGCAGTTGAAGGTGCCTTCCGCAAACTGTCACCAGGCCATCGAGCCGGGTATCGCCCAGACGGTTGCCTATGCGATGAACCAGGGTGTTGTGCAAAGCGGTGGTGAGGCTGCGGATACGCAACTGGACGGAGGTCGCAAGACCTTCGCGAAGACCGGAACGAACGAGGATACGTATATGCTTACGGGCGGTTTCGTACCTTCTGTGGCGGCGTATGTGGCGGTCGGCAACGCCGAGTCACAGGTGTCCTTCAACAACAAGACCATCAACGGTGTCTATCACGGCACATGGTACGGCGCTTATATCGCTACTCCTGCATGGAAGACCTTCATGAACAGCTACCTCGCGGACAGCAATACGCCGGCAGACAACAGCTACGGCAACCCCGACGCGAAGTACATGGGTGCTGCGATGACCAGTTCGGGAAGCAGCTCATCCAGCTCCACAACAGGTAACTAAGGCACGGCAGGGGAGCGGTCGACGCAATTGTCGATGTGCTTCGTCATGCAGCCCGTTCGCGCTTCCGGAGTGCGAGCGGGCTGTTGCATTTTCCCTCTGAGCTTGGAGCGTTCCTTCCAAGGTGTGTGCAGCGCCGAATACCTCCGCTTGTCCTCCGAGATTCCGCCGTGGGCGTGCTTTGTCCTTTGAATACAGAGGGGCTCTCGAATGTAGAATGGCAGTGCATGTGCGTGCATCGAGCACAGCCCGGACAGAGGAAGGTCTGACATGGCACAACAGGACGATGAGGCTTTCGCGAAGGTCAATGATGAAAATGCGAAGTCGGAGGAGACGGAGATTTCCGAACAGCTCCAGGACGGCGCGGAAGAGTGGGATTCCTTGGATGCCGCTTCCGCTTTGGGCAAATCCAGTGACCCTTCAGTGAATGACGATGACGATGCAGACAAGGAACATGGCAAGACCGCGAAGGGGAAAGACAAGAAGCGGCGCAACAAGGACCGCAAGAGCCGCAAGGTCAAGTCCGGCAAAACCGGTGATTCGCTGAGCAGGGCATCCGCCGATGCCGTAGAGCCACCAAGCCTGTTGTCGCCGCTCACCTTGCGTGGCGTCACCACGCGCAACCGGATATGGATGCCCCCGATGGATATGTATTCGGCCTTCGACAGGGATGGGCGGCCGACGCGCTTCCACTATCAGCATTACGTATCCCGTGCGATGGGTGGATTCGGGATGGTTATCGTGGAGTCGACTGCCGTCAGTCCCGAGGGTCGTATTTCACCGTGCGATGTGGGCCTGTGGGATGACGGACAGATCGATGCGTGGCGCTGGATAGTCGATGATGTGAAGAAGGCGGGTGCCGTAGCTGCGGTTCAGCTCAATCATGCCGGTCGAAAGGCCTCCACCGGGTGCGTGCCCACCGGTCATATCAACGCCACCGTCCCCGAAAGCGAGGGTGGTTGGAAGACGGTCGCCCCCAGTCCGATTGCCTACGGACATTATGATGTGCCGCGCGAGCTGAGTGTGGACGAGATTCATGCCATCGTCGATCAGTTCAGGTATGCGGCCGGAAGGGCCGTGCGCACAGGCTTTCAGGCGATTGAGCTCCATGCGGCTCATGGCTATCTCATCTCCCAGTTCCTCGATCCTCTGAGCAACCAAAGGAGCGACGAATACGGTGGCTCGTTGGAGAATCGCATGCGTTTCCTCATCGACATCGTCGATGCGGTGAGGGGAGAGATTCCCGACGATATGCCGCTTCTGGTGCGTATCTCTGCAACCGATTGGGCTGCGGGCGGCTGGGATCTCGATCAGACCATCGAAACGGCCAAGGTCATGAAAAACCATGGTGTGGATTTGGTTGATGTCTCGACCGGAGGGATTATCTCCGGCGTGACGATTCCCGCCCAACCCAACTATCAGGTGCCTTTTGCGCACGAGATTCGTGAGAAGGCACTGATACCCACAACGGCGGTCGGGCTGATTACCAAAGCCAAACAAGCGGCGCGCATCGTGCGCAAGGGGCAGGCCGATGCCGTTGAAATCGGGCGTGCGGCCTTGCGTGACCCGTACTGGCCGTTGCGCGCGTCCTACAAACTGGGGCTGAAGTCTTCCGAGATTCCTTACCCGGAGCAGTATGCGAGGGGTGCCTACGGTACCAAACGCTAGCGCCTGCGGGCGTGACGTAGGACGCACGCTGCGAGGGATTGAACAGGGAGGTTCAATCGGACTCGCAGCGGAGCGTCCCTCTTGCGTATTACAGTCCCGTTGAGTGTGTATGCATTCTCTGGATTCAACTCAGCAGGCTGTGTTCGACGACATTGTGGAGCTTTGTGAACGAACGCTTTCGGTGCAAGCGCATCGCCCTGTCGTAGCGCTTGTCCATGGTGTGGCCGGGACCGGGAAAAGTGCGCTTCTGGCTTCGTTGTTCCAGATGTTGTCCGAACGGAGCAGGCGAAGAGCGCTCGGCGACCCCCTTGCGGATTCCACGATACGCATGATGGTCAATCATGCGGAGATGTGGAGACGATACCGTGATTTCGCCGGTGATATGACCGTTCTGCGAAAATCCCAGGTATTGCGCCCGACGTCATATATCAATGCGGCTGACAAGCAGGGTGCCGGTGCCGATGTGGCTCTGGTGGACGAGGCGCATCTGCTGCTGACGCAGCCGAACCCGTATACGCATTTCATGGCTGACAACCAGCTGGCGGAAATCGTCCGACTCAGCCGCATTACGGTGCTTGCCTACGATGGGACGCAGGTCCTGAGGATGCGCAGCATGTGGGATGACACCGTCCTGAAACGCGCTCTCGGTGATGCCGAAATCGTCAATTTCAGTCTCGGCAACCAGCATCGCATGGGGGCCTCTGACGCCGTCCGAGATTGGATACGGCGCCTGCTGAACGGGGAGGGCAGGGTTACGCCTCCTCCTTGCGGGGATGAGCATTTTGATATGAAGGTGTTCTCCGATGCGGGAGCCATGCGAGATGCCGTGGTCGAGCATGCTGAACACGGTACGTCGCGGATGCTGAGCACCTACGACTATCCCTATCGTCTGGATGGCAAGGATTATTTCATCGAGGAGCCGGGTCTGCGCATCCGATGGGACCGCTATGAACCCCAAGCGGCCTTGTCATGGCCTGACAGGCCGGAAACGCTTGACGAGGTCGGTTCCGTGTATACGATTCAGGGTCTGGATCTTGATTGGGCAGGTGTGATTCTCGGGCCTTCCAATGTGCTGGGGGAGGACGGCAAACTGCACGTCAGGCCCGACCTGTACCAGGATCAGGCGGCGTTCGTAGGAGTCTCGCACCTCAGGCAGCAGGGGTATTCCCCGCAGGATATCGAGAGCATGCGCCAACGTCTGTTGCGCAATGCCTTGATGACGCTGCTGACCAGGGCGAGAAAAGGGTTGTTCCGGTATGCCCATGACACGGGACTTCGTGAAGCGCTGATAGGAGCGTAAGCCCGCGGTGAGCTGTCTGTCTTGCGGACGATGGCGGTTGCTGTGGTGTCTGACCTGTACGGTGCCGGACCTTCCATGATGTGCGACCCGTGCAGAACCGTGGTGCACGGGTCGGGACGGCTTCGCGTACCACGGTTCTGGCGTACCACGGCTCAGTTCATCACAGCCCGCTGCCGACCGCCTGCGCTACGTTGTCGAAACCGTCCCGATGCAGCAGCTCCACCAATCCGCGTTTGAACAGGCTGATCTGCTGCGGGCCTCTGAACATCAGCGAGGAGAGGAACATGACCAGACTGGACCCAAGGCGAATCTTTTCGTATGCCTGCTCCGGAGTGAACACGCCGCCTATTCCTGCAATGGCGAACCTTTCGCCGAATTCACGGCGGGTCTGGGCTATCAGAGCATTGCTTCCCTGGTAGCAGGGGCCGCCCGACAGGCCGCCCTCCCATTGCATCGGCACCGCAAGTCCGGTGCGGTCCTTCTGCAGATTGGCGATGGATACGCCCTGAACGTTGTGCTCCGCCAGCACGTCGAGCAAAGCCTTGAACTCGGCCCAGCTCTTGTTCAAGGGCATTTTGACGAGCAGCGGCTGCTCGTGCGCGACGGTGTCCAATGAGGCGAACAGCCTATCGAGGTTCTCGGGGCTTTCGTTGAAGGGTTCGCCTACATGGGTGTTGGGGCAGGAGATGTTGATTTCCACCATCGAGGATCGCCCGGCCGCGCGTTCCAACGATATGCGATAGTCCTCTATGCCTTCGTCGATGTCGCCGCAGAGCTCGTCATTGGTGCGGGCGATTGAAATCGACAGGGCCATGCTTCTGGCTTTGGTGTAGGCCTTTTCGACGCGTGGAATGACCTTCTGGGAGCCGTCGTTGGCAAGTCCGACGTGAACCATCATCGAGTCGTATTCGGGGAGTCTGTGGAACCAGGGACGCTCGTTGCCTGCGCAGGGGCGTGAAGTGGTCGACCCCACGGTCTCGAATCCGAACCCCGCGGCATCCAGAACGGTTGACAGATCGCAGTTCTTGTCCAATCCTGCGGAGAGTCCGAAGGGGTTGGCGAAGTGCAGTCCCATGACCTCGCACTCCAATGCCGGGTCGGTGTAGTCCAGCATCTGTCGAAGCATCCACATCAGCGGAGGAATGGTACCGGCGGTGCGACAGAATGAGATCATCTGGTCGTGTGCGGTGTCCGGTGGCTGGTTGAACACGATGGGTTTCACGGCATGCTTGTACACGAAGGAGAACAAGTCCGTACTTGCCTTATTCACTGCGTCTCTGGCAGTTGATTCTGATACGTACTGCATGAACCTATTCTCGCACATGACGGCTTTGGTGCTCAGATGTCGTCTTGCGGCGAAGCCGTCGAGGGGCGCGTGCGCCCGTTCTTGTTGGAGGCTCCTCGAAATCGACCATGTGAGGTGCAGGGCGGCGAAGCTGATGCCAGCGCCTGTCGCGCGGCGTCTCTGTCATATTCAGACTTCGGGGTATGTCAGGTACGTGGGTTGGATGGTCAGGGCGATCACCGGGACGTCCTGCGCTCTGACAAGTACCGAAACAGTGTTCGAATCTACATGAAACGCCGTGTCGCCTGGTATGAGAGCCACCCTGGAATCGACTACAAGATGCACCCGCTTGACGCGCTCGTCGCCATCGAGCAGGTCGAACATGGTGACCTGGCCTTTGGATGTGCCGAACACCGCCCCGAAGGTCTTCAGTGACGCGAAACTCAGGCGGGTGCATCCGAGATGTCGTGCCATGCCCTTGAGATCGACCCTGCCCATGCCCGGTGCGACAAGCAGATAGCATTCGCCGGTGGTGTCCGTGAGTAACAGGTTCTTCACCATGCTTCCGGTCGTCATTCCCAAATCGCTCAGCAGACCTGACTCCATGGCTTCCTGAATGGAGGTGATGGGCGCGTGATGCTCGACTCTGTACGCAAGCTTCAGCGAATCCAACAGATGCTCGACGTCGGCGATGGTGACTGACATGACCCTCCTCATGGTTACGTGTGCCGGTAACCGCCATCGGCCGCCAGCACCCGGTATTGTAGTCGGGCATCGGAACACCGGCAGATGGGTGATCGCCAGCGCTGCACGCGCAGAGGCACGGGGAGAGTCAGGAGCTTATCGACAAGGTGCTTTCTCCTTACGAGGCGGATGCGATCGAGTACTCGTGAATTGGCATGTGTCACCGTTGTTTCGTGCGATACCCTTATCCCTCTGCAGAAATTGCTCGAGGTGAACCTTTATCGGCATGTCCCTAGTCTATGCGGCTGCCGATTTCATATCGAGAGTGCCGGAGGGCATCGCGATGTGCGTTTTCTCGGGCGGCTTCGAGCATTCCATGTGGATACTCGCGTTGCGCACAGTACTGTTGTAGTGAATACTGCAGGGGGTGCATGATGTCGGACAAGACTGTTCAGCATGTCGATGAGCTTTCGCCGTCACACATG
>OMJG01001917.1_pt1 | contig 11025 bp, 16 predicted proteins | sample 1646431 | NCBI WGS metagenome assembly OMJG01 (sample SAMN03771674, study PRJEB25209) | food metagenome | isolation source: Cotija cheese | place: Mexico:Jalisco,Michoacan | collected 2011-12-12 | reverse complement strand
CTGGGCGCACCATGATGACCGGGGGGGTGAAGTTTCCACCACGTACATGCAGGCCTAAGGTGGACCTTCGTGCTTACCATCACGATCATCCTGCTGGCGGCCGTCTTCATCGGGGCGGTCCTCCAGCGCATCACCGGCATGGGCCTCGGCCTCGTCGCCGGACCGGTCCTGTCCGTCGTCCTCGGGCCCGCCGCCGGCGTCACCGTGGTCAACGGCCTGTCCGTGGTCAACGCCGCGAACAACGCCTGGTCCGTGCGTGACCGTACCGACTGGCGACGGTTCTCCTTCCTCACCGGCGGCTTGCTTATCGGCTCATTGCCGGCGGTCTTCGTGGTCATGGCGATCGACGGTCCATGGCTGATGGTCACCCTCGGCGCGCTGGTGCTGCTGGCGCTGAGCGCGACGATGATCAAGACCGGCCGCATGCAGCTCAGCGAAAACGCCCGGGTACCGATGGTCATTGCCGGTGCAGCCGGCGGCTTCATGAGCACCGTCGTCGGTATCGCCGCCCCGGCCTTCACTGTCTACGCCCGGATCACCGGATGGGACTACCGGGAATTCGTCGCGACCCTGCACCCGGTGATCCTGGTGGCGAACACCCTGTCCTTCCTGCTGAAGATCATCCTCATCGGCAACCTGGACATGGGTGGGCTGCCCGGGTGGATCTGGATCGTGGCCCTCGCCGCGATCTTTATCGGTGCTTACTTCGGGGACAAGCTCAACGGGAGGATGTCCAGTGACGGCATGCGTAAGCTCGCCACCCTCCTGGCCTTCGCCGGTGCGGTGACCCTGCTGGTCAACGGCACCACCGAGTTGCTGCAGGGATAATCGAGGGATGACCCCAGCGATGACCCCAGCGACTACCTGGCCACGCACCGTCGCCGCGGTGGGCATCATTGTCACCCTGGTGCTGCAACTCGCCGACACGATCGGCGTCGCGCAGGACGCCGGGCTGGATGGGACGGCGGTGACCACCGCCGTGATCAACTGGTTCAGTTTCTTCACCACCCTGTCGGCGGTGATGGCGGTCATCGCCCTGCTCGTCCGGTCGGGGACGATACGGATCAGTGCGGCGGCCTACACGCTGGTCGCCGCCGTCGGCTACTTCACTCTGCTCGGTGGACTCACTGATCCGGTGGGCAGTGTCGCTTGGTGGACGAACCTGGTGCTGCACGCCGTGGTTCCGGCGGTGATGCTGGTGGACCTGTGGGTGTCGCGGCATGGGGCACACATCGCCTCCCGAGGCAGGATCGTCGGGTCGGCGCTGGTTCTCCCGGCGGTATGGGCGGTGTACACCCAGGTGCGTGGCCCGCTGGTGGACGCGCCGTTCTCGGACGAACCGTGGTGGTTCCCGTACGGTGTCATCGACCCCCACCGGGTTGCCGAGGGTTATGTCGGCGTGATCGGAATGTACCTGATTGTCGGGTGTGCACTGGTCATCCTGGTCGTCCTGCTGAGGTCCGTGGTTGTGTACCGTTCGCGAGGCGCAGCAAAAGCTGGTTGAGTGGCGGAGTTCCGTGCCGCCGGAACCGTCGCCGAAGCCCATGAACTGGTCGGTGTCGTGCGGGAGCGGCTTCCGGTGTGGGGCTGAACGGACCTAGCCGGAGCTAGGCGGGACTATTCATCGTCGCCTTCTCCGGTCTGGGTTTCGCGACGGCCCGGACCACCACCCATTCCGGAGTTGGGCTGGGGTGCCTCCGCCACGATCGAGGTGATTGTCGAGCGCAGGTACTCTGACAGAGTGGTCGCACCCTCGTCGCCGATGGACTCGGCGCGTCCGGTGAGCTCCCCGAGAGTCGACTCCGCGTAGCCGCTGGCGATGAGCTGGTCGTACAGCTCGGAGTAGGCCTCCTCGTACATCGCGTAGAACTCCTCGTTGTCGAGGAAGCGCTCCTTGAGGACGCCGCTGCCGCTGCCGCGGCTGCCTCCGCTGCGTCAGTTCCTGTCACACCGGCTCGATCTGATCGGTGGGGACGAGGTATTTCAACTCATACCGGTTGAACGCGTGCATCGAGCTGGGCTCGCGTAGCCGGTGGCTGAGATCGTTCGAATGAGTCATAAGATCATTGTGGTTCCCCATTATCTCGACCGAATCGGGCAAACGCGGTATTTCACGGAGTTGGACGTACTGCGTTCGCAGTACGTCGTCCTGTCATGGGTGTCCTGGGCGGCACGGTGGATCACACTATTCGGACGCCTGTGTCGAGAATCACGGGCGACCAGCGGAAATTGGCGTGTCCCTCCACTTGCATCTGGTGCCGTCGAGGTCAAGAATGGAGCACCTGCTGAACCGATACAGGTGCCCCGGACATGACTTTTCACCTCCGGGGCCTTTGTTATTGACTGCCGTTTCAGCCCGCGACTGAGATCCGCACCTGACGTGACGACACCATGATGACACCATGAGGAGGCATGACACCGTGACACGCAACGAGAACGCAGCCGTACTGACCCGCCTGGCTCACCCCCAGAAGATGTCCCGTAAACCGGTGCCGCGGCAGACCGAAATGGGACGTCGCCGTCGCCCGATCGCCATGCTCGCCCTGGCCCTCGGTGGCTTCGGCATCGGCACCACCGAGTTCGTCTCGATGGGCCTGCTGAGCTACATCGCCGACGACTTCGGCATCACCGAAGCCCAGGCCGGCCACGTCGTCACCGCCTACGCCATGGGCGTGGTCGTCGGCGCCCCGCTGATCACCACACTCACCGGACGCATCCCCCGCCGACGGCTGATCATCATCCTCATGGTGGCCTTCACCCTCGGCAACGGGCTGAGCATGTTCGCCCACTCCTACGGGCTGCTCATGGTCGCCCGGTTCATCGCCGGCTTCCCGCACGGCGCCTACTTCGCCGTCGCCAACCTCATCGCCGCCTCGATGGCCGAACCCGGCAGACGGGGTCAGGCCATCGCCCGGATCTCGTTGGGCCTGGCCACCGCGACAGTGATCGGCGTTCCGGCGGCACAGTGGATCGGTTCAGTGCTGGGCTGGTCCGCGGCGTACGGTGTCGTCGCCGTGATCGGCCTGGCCACCCTGACCGGACTGTGGATATCCATGCCGCACATGACGCTCATGCCGATCACCCGCCCCAGCACCGAGGCGGGAGCCCTGGTGAACCCGCAGGTCTGGCTGACACTGCTGTCCGGGGCGATCGGCTTCGGCGGCATGTTCTGCGTCTACACCTACATCTCCTGGACGATGACGGAACGTGCGGACTACCCCGAGAACATGATGTGGTTCGTGCTCATGGTCTACGGCATCGGCATGGTCATCGGGAACACGCTCGGCGGACGCCTCGCCGACCGCAACATCCCCCGATCCATCGTCGGCGCCTTCCTGATCATGGTGGTCATGCTCATCGGTTTCTACTTCGCCAGTACCGTCGCCCCGCTGGCGATCCTCATGTTCGGCCTGGTCTCCGTCGGCGGCGGCATCCTCGTCATCGTCATGCAGACCCGGTTCATGGATGTCGCAGGTAAGGCCCAGAACCTCGCCGCGGCGATGAACCAGTCGGCGTTCAACATCGCCAACGCCTCCGGTGCCGCCATCGGTGGCGCGGTCATCAGTGCGGGGTACTCCTACTCGGCGCCTGCGCTGGCCGGAGCGGGGCTGGCACTGGCCGGTCTCGCGATCTTCATTCCGACCCACCTGCTCTACCGGAGGCAGCTGGCACGGGAGGTACCTGCCGCCGGTTAGGGTGGTGCGCATGAGCCTCACCGTCGCCACCGTCAACGTCAACGTGGTTAGCGCCGCCGCGAAGCAGCGCAATGAACTGAACCACGGCATCCTCCCCTGGTTGGACGCCACCCCGGCGGACATCGTCCTGCTGCAGGAGGTCCGCGCCACCCCGGAACAGACCGAGGCGACACTCGCCCCGGCACTGGCGTCCGGCTGGCATCTGGCGCAGGCCGAGGCCGCGGCGCAGACCCTGCTGCGCAACGCCTGGTGGGCGATGCTCCGAGGCGACCGGGCCACCGCGCAGCGCAGGGCACAGGAGGCGCTGGGGCAGCTGGTCCTGGCGGACGCGATCCAGCGGTGGGATTCCCGCCCTGACGACGACATGAACCCCGCGGCACCGGGTGCCGCACGAGACGAGGGAGCCGACCGATGAGCACCACGATCACGACCGAGACCACCGTGTTCGACCAGGAGAAGGTGACCCCGCGAGGTGCCGCCCCGGCGGCCCCGGCGGAGGATCCGGCCCGGCGGGCGTACGAGGCCGCCCGCGCCACCGGCCGCTACCGCCCATCCCTGCCGGTGGAGCAGATCCTGCCCCACGCCGGGAATGTCCGGACGGAGGTGGGGGACACCTCGGAGCTGGCGGATTCCATCCGGGCGAAGGGCATCTTGCAGCCGCTGCTGGTGGCCCCGCACCCGGACCGCGAGGGGGACTTCGTGCTGCTGGCGGGGCACCGGCGCCTGGCCGCGGCGAAGGCGGTCGGGTTGATGACGGTGCCGGCGACGATCCGGGATGACCTGACCGACCCGGCCGCGCAGCTGGAGGTCATGCTGTCGGAGAATCTGCAGCGCACGGACCTGACCGTGATGGAGGAGGCCACCGCCTACCAGACCCTGCTCGAGTTCCCCGGGTACAGCGTCGAGTCCATCGCCCGGAAGACGGGCCGGTCGGCGTCGACGGTGCGCCGGCGCCTGGATCTGACCCGCACCCCGCAGCAGGTGCAGGAGGGTGTGGTCTCCGGGGACGTTCCTCTGGAGCGGGCCCTGACCATCGCCCGCATCGAGGATGACCCGGAGGCGGCCGAGCAGATGGCGAAGATCGCCGCGGCGCAGGAGTGGCAGTGGAAGACCGAGTCCGACCGGATCCTCAAGGCCGCCGCGTGGCGCAAGGACGCGCCTGTCCTGGTCGAGTGGCTCAAGGACCTGGGGGAGGAGCCCCAGGTGGAGGACTGCCAGGCTTACGGGATCGCCGATGTGTGGAAGCGCGCGGGGGAGCCGGAGTGGCGCCTGCACAACACGACCGACGCCCCGGCGGTGGTGGATGGGAAGGTCCAGCCCACCGAGGACGACGTCGCGACCTTGCGGGAGCAGTTCGCGGCCGGCCTCGTCCCGGTGCTGTGCAACCTGGTCGGGCGGATCGCGTGGATGGAGCCTGTGCCGGTCCACGATGAGGACGAGGTCGAGGAGAAGATCGCGGCCGCGGCCCGGGAGCGGGCAGCCCGGGACGTGGAGGCGTCCCGGCTGGCCGATGCCCTGCGGGTGCAGCGCGCCCAGGCGGAGCAGACCCTCCGCAAGAAGCTGTCCACCCCGGGCGCCCTCAAGGGGACCGCGAAGCAGGCGCTGGTCCTGACGCTCCTGAACGATCCGGCCTACGTCGTCCAGCAGCTCCTCGACCCGCTGGACAAGGACCTGGAGATCCCCTCGCAGGGCTACCTGACGGCGGAGCTCGCCGGTCAGGTGTTCGACGTGCTGATGCGCCTGACCCTGGACCAGCTGGTCCTCCTGATGGTCATGCAGAAGACGGGCATCGCGAAGCCGGATGCGTTGGCGTTCCAGCTGCCGGCCCGCTCCGCGGGGAACTGGGCCTACCCCTCGGCGCTGCGGCACCGGGCGGCGCTGGAGGTCTACGGCATCGAGGAGACGGCCCTGGACCGGGAGGTCGCGGACTACTGGGCCCCGACCCTCCCCGACGCCGAGAACGACGACGAGGGGGAGTAGGTCATGGGCTACGTCCACCCCGCCGAGAAGGCCCGCAGGGCGGCCGCCGGGCACGGTGACCCGCAGGAGCGTCTGCGGGCGATGATCGCCCGGGAGGCGACCCGCCTGGCTGAGCACCAGACCCGGGAGCTGTCCCAGGAGGTCCGCCGCCTGCGCCGCGCCGTGACCCTCACCCAGGAGCACCGGGAGGCCGCCCAGTCCACGGCCCGCACCCTCCGCGCGTCCCTGACCGCCTCGAGGGCGTCCCAGACGGCCGCCGTCCGGGCGCAGGAGGAAGCCGAAGACGCCCTGCAGCAGGCCCGCGCCGACCTGGCCCGCCGGGAGAAGGAACACCAAGCCGAACTCGAGGAACTCCGCACCCAGCAGCAGACCGAGCAGACCGCCCAGGCGCCGGCGGAGCAGAAGACCCGACCAGCCCGGCGGGGCACCGAGGGGGAGCGGGAGCTGCGCGCCCGGTTGCGCAAGGCCGAACGCGACGCGGACACCCGCCGCGCCGCGGTCCTCGCCGAGGGGCACCGCGCCATGGAGGAACAGCTGGCCGCCGCCCACGCCCGGATCGAACAGCTTCTGGCCGCTCGCGTCGTCACCCCCGCCGGCGAGAACGGCACCGACGCCGTCGAGATCTTCGGAGCGTTGGACGACGCGCAGCGCCTCCGGGCCCTGCGCCGCGCCCGCCAGTCCATCCGCGTCTCCATCGACCTGCTCACCCACAAGAACGACAGGAGCACCCGCTGATGCTCGGAACCTTCATCCTCACCCTGATCACCCTCTACGCGGTGCTGCTCGCCTGGGTCGTCGTCCTAGCCGCCGGCGCCGCCCTCGTCACCGCCCTGATCGCCCGGCCCATCCACGCCCTGTCCCACTGGCTCGGCATGACCACCCCCGCGAGGAGCACCCGATGAACACCGACATCCGACCATTCGAGTTCGACGGACAACCCGTCCGCACGATCACCGACGAGAACGGCCAGCCTTGGTTCGTCCTCAACGACGTCTGCCAGATCCTCGGCATCAGCAACCCCCGCATGGTCGCCTCCCGCCTCCCCCTCGAGTACGTCAGCCAGGCTGACGCACTCGACGGCCGCGGCATCAACCGCCCCCACACCACCGTCAGCGAACCCGGCCTCTACCGGGTCGTGCTCCGCTCCGACAAGCCCGGCGCCGAGACCTTCCAGCGGTGGGTCGAAACCGACGTCCTCCCCACCATCCGCCGCACCGGCTCCTACGGATCCCAGGCCCCCGCACAGCTGACCCGGGCAGACCTGGCCCGCATGATCCTGGAAGCCGAAACCGAGAAGGAACAGGCCCAGGCCGCGCTCGCCGCCGCGGAGCCGAAGGTCACCTACCACGACACGTTCGTAGCCACGGACGACATGATCAGCTTCCGCACCCTCGCCAACCAGCTCGGCATCGGCGAGCAGGCCCTGCGCCAGGTGCTCATCGACCACCGCTGGATCTACCGCGAGACGCACACCCGCTGGTCCAACGCCCGCCACGCCCTGGTGAAGGCGAACCAGTACCGCGCCTACGCCGAGAAGAAGCCGTACTTCACCCTCAAGGCCCAACACGACGCACCCCGCCTCGGCGGCAAGGTCCAACAGAGCCTCTTCATCACCCCCGCCGGCGCCACCGCCATCGCCCGACTCCTCGACCGCGACCAGATCCAAACCGAACTCGACGTGCAGGACGGATGCGCAGCATGAACCCCCACCTCCACACCATCACCGCCGCACTCCACGCGCTCGCGGATGAGCTGCCGACCATCGCCGCGGCCGTCGACCGGATCGTCGCGGCCACCCATCCCGCCCCGCAGGAGAAGCCCTTCGTGTTCTGGGACGGCACGACGCTTCACACGAACACCGAGGAGGATTCCCGTGGCTGAGTTCACCGTCACCGCGCAGGACCTGCGTTCCGCGCTCCAGGCCCTCAAGCCGTTCGTCCCCCGCCCCACGAAGCGCGATGACGAACAGCAGGAGAACATCGCCGTGGTCCTGGGGCACCTGGTCCAGGACCGGGAGCTCATCCTCACCACGGTGGGCGCCGCGGGCACCGCGGTCGCTGTGCTCCCGCTGGTGGACTGGGATGGGGAGCTCACGGACTTCGCGATCCACACGAGCGACGTCCCCACCCTCATCGCGACGTTCCGCCGCCCGGACCGCGCCGTGGACGTCACCATCCGCCACCACTCCTACACCGTCCCTGCGATGCGCGAGGGCCAGGCCGAGCAGCACATGCGCAACACGCTCATCTCCCTGACCGAGACCGGGCAGCTGTTCGGGGCGGCCACCATCACCCTCGCCGGGTGCGACGCCCGCGAGATCGACGTCGCGAACGCCTGGGCCTCCCTGGCGATCGAGACGGCCGGCCCGTTCCAGACGTCCACGGCGATCCCTGGCCGGATACTCGCCCTGACCTCGGCCGCCGAGAAGGCCTACGGCGGCGACACCCGCTACGCCGTCTCGGGGTCGCGCCAGGTCGTGGCCACGGTCGGGGACACGTTCCTTGCCGGCATGTGGGTCCAGCGGTTCACCGATGACGGCTCCGATCGGGATTTCCACGAGCGGACCCGGTCCACCTGGCGTACGACCATGGACCGGCTGACCAGCCAGGCCCCCAACCACCACATCTACAGCTGAAGGAGAGCACACCATGAGCAAGTTGACTGAGACCTTGAAGGATGCCGGGTGGGTCGAGACCACCCTCGGGGAGTGCCGGATGGGGGAGGAGGTGCTGCTGACCCAGTATTTCATCCCCCGGGGCGTGCGGATCACGCAGACCAAGGACCGGAAAGGGTACGTCCGCACCAGCGACAGGGCTGAGCGGATCCACGTCGTGACCGTGCTGCGCGCTCCGCGGCCCGCCCCCTTGGAGGGCACGGTCGCGCTGATCCGGTGGCGCGAGGACCAACCGCCTGGACGAGCGTGGAAGACCACCGGGCACTGGGTTCTCTCGGGTGGCGCGGTGCTGGACGATGACGCGGAGGTCGTGCGCGTCCTGCTCCCCGCCGACCAGGACACCCCGCCGGTCGAGGTCACAGACGAGATGGTCAGGGCCGCGGCGAAGTGCATCACCAACGCGCCGGCGATGCGCGACGTCGCGTGGCAGGACGCGGTGAAGGGTGCACGCGCCGCCCTCGAGGCCGCCCTGGAGGTGAACGCATGATCACCCCGACCCTCGCCGCCGTCGCGCTGGCGTCCTCGCACGCCCTGGGCGTCACCTGTGACGACACACCCCTGCCCACCCCGCCGACCGTGCAGGCGCAACGGGAGGACCCGGCTGCGATGGACCACTGGCGCCGGGACATGGAGATCTGGTGGGGCCGCCGCCACCTCTGCGAGATCGACACCCGGGCGGGGGTGGAGCGATGAACCGCGAGGACCTCGAGCAGATGACCGACGACCTGCGGCACGTGTGGTTCCGGCACGCCATCGAATCCATCGCCCCCGACCACCGGGGGACCCGGGGCGTGGTGGCCGGCGCCTCCGCGAACCGGCAGTTCACCGAGTGGCTCCTCGCCATCCGCGCCGCCGCATGGGACGAGGCCATAGCGGAAGCCGAGATGCAAGGAGCCATCCAGATCCCCGATAACCCCTACCTGAGGAGAGACCAATGAGCACCATCGAGAACGACGTCCGCGAGACCATCCAGCACATCGCCACCGACCCGGAGGGAGAGTTCCACGGCATCCTCCGGGACCTCGGTCTGGACCCGGAGACCATCCCCGAGGACCAGCTGCACCAGGCCGCCGCCCGCTACGCCCGGGCCGCCCTGGCCGTGGCCGTCACACGCCTGGCCGCCACCCTCGACGATGTGGTGCAGTGCCGCCGCCGCAAGACCTCCGACCGGGTGGTGGTCGCTTACACATCCGAGGCGATCGCCCAGATGTTCGCCGCCGACCGCCTGGCCGAGACCCCGTCGGCCTCATGGTGAACACCCCGGCCGTCAGTCCCCGGGCGGGCCCACCACCGCCAGCCCGTTCCCCGCCGCACCACGACGAGAGAGAAGCCCCACCATGACACCACCAGCACCATCCGCCACGACCACCCGCCCCAGCGGGCCGGCCGGTGATGCCTGATGCCATGGCTCAAGGTCTCTGATCAGGCCGCGTTCCACCCGGTGCTCCTGAGAATCCTCGAGCTGCACAGCTCGGATGATCGGTCGATGAACGAGGTGTTCGGATTCGTCACGCGACTGGCCGTCTCGGCCGCCGCCTACGAGACCGACTACATCGTCAGCCTGGGCGTGATCAAGCAGGTCGCGGGCATGTCCCGTTGGCAGGAACTGGTAGAGGCCGCGGTCGCGTGCGGCTTCCTAGTCCCCGCCCAGGATCGGACCGGCCACGACGTCTACCGCCTCGTCGAGGAGGAAGACCTCTTCCACATGATCCTCCGCGAGGAGAGAGCCTGGAAGAACCAGCGCGACCGCGATCTGCGCAACCCCGCCCTGACCATGCCAGTCAGGAAACGGGACGGCGACGAATGCCGCTGGTGCGGCCAGATCGTGAACTGGAAGGACCGCAAGTCCGGCAAGGGTGGGACGTACGACCACCTGCGCCCGGGCAAGCCCGACACGACCGTCGACGACCTGGTGATCAGCTGCAAGCGCTGCAACTCATCCAGACGCGAAGCGGTCTCCGGGGAATGGGCCGGCCGCAAGCCAATGCCCGTCCCCACCGTGCCGTTCTACGGCGCGGAAACCGTGAAGGCGCTCGCGAGCTCCGGGATCACCGTTGAGCCGTCCGCCTCCCTGCCCATGGAAATACCCGGTGCGCGCCCGACGGCGTCGCTGATCCTGGTCGAGTCTCCCGCGCGGGTCGACACCGAACCTCGTCACGAGGTGCACGGCTCCCCGCAGCAGGCTGATGATTCCCGGTCGCATCCGACGCCGTCGGGTAGCAGCACCCCAGCCCAGGCCGCCGCTGGAGCAGGCCCCACGTCGCGACCCCCGAAACCGGGTACGTCGGGCACGGGGAACCGACCATCGCGGCGGACTGCCGTCGAGTCGTCGGGATCTGGCAGATCTCGACAGATTCCGGCAGATCCCGAGTATCGCGGAAGTGGATATGCCGGGACGGGTCGGGACGGGTCGGGCCGGGATGGGAAGGGCAGGGGAGAGAACGCTACCCCTCGAGAACCTTCACCTCCTGTCGAGAACTCACCAGAAGGCCAGCGGAGGAAACGCCCCCGCAGGAGACGGAAGAGGAAGAACCCATGACCAACACGAAGACCAGAGCATCTGCCCCCTTGGATGTCCTGCCCACTCGTCGGCTGGCGACTGCTGCCGAGGCGAAGGAGCACAGGATCCTGGGGTGGTCGGAGAAGGAGCTGCAGGAGCACATCATCGGCCTGGCG
>OMJG01001916.1_pt1 | contig 11029 bp, 11 predicted proteins | sample 1646431 | NCBI WGS metagenome assembly OMJG01 (sample SAMN03771674, study PRJEB25209) | food metagenome | isolation source: Cotija cheese | place: Mexico:Jalisco,Michoacan | collected 2011-12-12 | reverse complement strand
CTGTTAAACCTGAGTCGATCATGAATGTCATTCCTTGTTCAAATACTTGAACTAAGTCGGCACCAACATCAGAACCAGAGGCAGAAGAACGTAATTTTGTTAATGTTTCATCATAAGTTCCTTGATATTGTGCATTGACGAAAACTTCATCTTGCGATTCGTTATATTGGTCAACGATTTTTTGTAGTGCTTCACCAGTAGAGCCACCCATACCATGCCAGAATACTAATTCAGTTTCGCCTTCTGCAGCACCAGTAGATGAGTTAGATGATTCAGAACCTGCACTAGCATTTCCACATGCAGCTAAAAATGTAGCTGATAATAACCCCACACCAAAGCGCATAACTTTCTTGTTAAATTTCATTGTCCTTATTTCCTCCCGAAAAATTAATCTCAAAATTTTAACTCCGCTATTTATCTTAAACTACCAATATTAACTTCCAATCAATTTTCAGTATTAGTTTTGAAAATAATCAGTAAAGTCTTTAATTCGACATCTTTACACTTAATTGATTTTATATATCTAATAAAAAACGAATAAAACCCTTTATCATCAACTAAATAAAGGCAAATATACCGCTATACCGACTTTGATAAATATATTTTGTGTAAAGATTGTATATATATCTTTACAATTTCACGCCATAAATGGGTATTTTTAAACTGTCAAATGGCTTATTGTTTATGCTAAAGTCATTCTTATATGTTTATACTTTAATTTTTAAGCGTATTTAGGTTACTATATAAGAAATTAATGATGTAGGAGGATGGTCATTTATGGCACGATTACAGCAATGCACCCTAGCCGATGTAGATGAGTTAAGAGCTGTCTCAATCGAAACTTATACGGACACTTTTGGGGAATTTAATTCGGATGAAAATATGCGGATTTACTTGGAGGATGCCTATAATCGGAACAAATTAGTAGCAGAATTAGAAACTGCCAATAGTCAATTCTTCTTTTTAAGAGTGAATAATGAAACTATGGGTTATCTTAAATTGAATGTGGGCGAAGCACAGTCAGAATATGTGGGCGACAATCTCCTTGAAGTCGAAAGGATTTATGTGCGAACAGCTTTTCTACGCCACGGATATGGCACTAAATTAATTCAAGCTGCTGAAGAAATTGCACGTAGTCTAGGTGTGGCTGGTATTTGGTTAGGCGTATGGGAACATAATCAACGCGCACTTAATTTTTACAGCAAAATGGGCTTTCGCCATATTAGCCAACATTCCTTCTTCATGGCAGACGACGAACAAATAGACTTGATTTATTATAAAGACTTATAAAACACAAAAAATCCCTGGATATATAGTGGACCCAAAAAGTTAGACTAAATTTTGGCACTTCGTCAAATAGGACTGATGAGTAATATCTACCAGGTAATCATTAGATTGCCTGGTTTTTTATATACTCTTTTCCATTATTCATTTTTATCTTTATAATATGCTTTTGGAGCAGCCCTTAGGCTGCTTGTACTACCGGTATTTCAATTAGATATAGCTTGTTCGTGAATAATATTCTAGTTCTAAAATTTTGGAGCTTTCGTATCCATAGGCTATCCGTATTAAGACCTCAATTTTATTATTCAAAGTGATTTGGGATTTAGCCATGATATTGGACTAAAGGTTCAAATTTTAGTAAAACTTAGGCTTCAATTTTGAAACTATGGATATCAAAAAAGGCATAACACACAGTCATACCTTTCTTAAACTTATTAAAATGAATGTTTATAATCTTACTAATGGTCCTTATATACCTCAATTGATGATGTTAAGTTTTCTTCATAATTTTTAGACATTAAATCCAAGTACATAACATCTAAAACAAAAATCATCGCAGTATAAATACCAATCTACTCAATATTAAAAACATGATTCTTATCATCAATCACAATATATTCATGACACATTTCTTTAAGCGTTACTGATTTGCGCCACCAATTCTTATGATATAAATCCCATTTCTACGTTGGTTTAATCGATCTTTTTCCGAGATTTACTTTATCAATGTCATACGCAAATCGCTATAGCCCGACAAGTCTAGTTTTTGACATAATCGCAAAACGGTTGCCTTACTCGTATAAGAATTACTACCCAATTCAGTTGCAGTCAAATTTTGAATATTTGTAGGATTTTTTTAAATATAATCTGCAATCTGTCGTTCGAAATTGGTAAAACCTTCTTTGCTTTCTAATCTTTCTAATAACATCAAAAATTTCCTCCAAAATATGTATCACTTTTAATATTCATCTTATTAAAAAGTTTGCAATAACACTAAATTTATCATCGGCTATTAAATTTTAAGATTTTTCATATTTAAATATATTTGGCATCCTTGACCTAGGTCAAGGTAGAAACGCTTACTAGAATCTATACTAAAGTTATCAAACGAAAAGAAGTGTTCAATATGTCTGATTATCAAAAAATTTATGAAACAGAAGCTACAAATACAGGTGGTCGTGATGGTTTTAGCTATTTAGAAGATGGCTCTTATGAAGTAAAAATTACTACCCCTAAAGAAATGGGTGGTTCTGGAGTTGGCCAAAACCCTGAGCAATTGTTTGCTTTAGGTTATAGCGCTTGTTTTCACGGTGCTTTAGAGATTGTTAAAGGTCAACACAAAGTGCGTGAAGATTCACAAGTCACAAATATTGTGCGCCTATACAAGAAACCTGATGCTGCAGACTTCCAATTAGCTGTAGAAATTACTGTTGCTATTCGTGACCTTGACACTTTAGAAGTTCAAAAATTAGCGGACGAAGCACATAAGGTTTGCCCTTACTCTAAAGCAGTTAGCGATTCAATTGAAGTAACTGTTCGCGCAGTAAATTACGACGCTAGCAAAGAAAAATAAGCTTAAATTGCACACAACTCTCAATAAACGTTCACTAGCAATTCAAAATTAGTGGACGTTTTATTGCGCTATAATATATTAAGAAAGGATCGGTGGATATGAAAAAGACAATTGATTTTACAAAATATCATCATTGTGTCAGTACAATGCCCTTATTTCAGGGATTAATCGTTGAAGATATCCAATCAATCCAAAACTATATTACTGAAAAAAATGTTTCGGCAGGAAAATTAGTTTACGCTGCAGGCGAAAAGTTGCAATCACTCTACCTATTACAAGAAGGCCAGTTAAAAGTTTATCGCCTAGCTGCATCAGGAAAGGAACAATTGATTCGCATACTACAACAAGGTGATTTTGTAGGGGAAATGTCATTATTTGAGGAACGTCATTATGACTATTATATTGAAGCAACTCAGCCTAGCAAGCTATGTGCCATTAAAAAGGACGATTTTGAACAAGTTTTATTAGCTCATCCACAAATAGCTATCGAACTTTTAGGTGAAATGGCCCGCCGTCTTGATGATGCCGAGCAGCAAACGACTGGCATAACTACAAGCTCGACGAAAGCGCGATTGATTCAATACTTATTGCATATGAGCGAAAAACAAGATTCTTTAAAAGTAAAATTAGCAACAACCAAGAAAGCTACAGCCTCGTATCTTGGAATGTCACCAGAAACTTTTAGTCGTTGCCTATCTAAATTAACTAAAGACCAGCTTATTTCGCAACCACGTCCAAATATTATTGAAATACTAGATAAAAATGCGCTAGAATTCGCATTACTTGATGAAAGCATCGAAGCAAATGAATAGTATTTTATTATAAAGTAACAGATTAATTGCTGTTACTTTTTTTGTCGCTCTAATAAGCTAATCCATAGAAACTACCAGCTAAAATATTTGTTTACCTACTTGTGAATATGCTCTTACCCTACTGTTTATAAAACTTTAATCTCCTATGTCGAATAACGCAAAAATATGTCCTAAATCTATTGACTTTTAAAAAAGGTTCATAATTTGGTAACCTTGAAAAATTTTTAAGATATTAAAATTTTGAATATTAATGGAGATTATAATAACAAGTAAACATACTTTACACAATAAACTTTCCATTGCAGGTTTGCTAATTGCAATGGGTGTCGTATATGGAAATATTGGAACTAGCCCTCTCTATGTAATGAAAGAAATTGTGACTGGAAATGGTGGATTAGCGAATATAAGTCCTGATTTTATTATCGGTTCTGTTTCACTAGTCTTTTGGACTATTACCCTACTAACTTCAATCAAATACGTTTTAATAGCGTTAAAAGCAGATAATAGAACGGAGTTCCTTTTTTGATATTGTTATTTGAGTAATCTTGGTTAATTATTTGATTGATTATCTTTTTTGTTTTAAAGATGTAAATTATGGCTGAAGAAAAATGAACACAAAAAGAAAGCTTATATATCAGCGTTCTTAAAACCCACCTTATTCCCAGCCTGTTTTAAGCTGGTCTAAAAATTTAATCATCATGTCAATGTTATTCAACCAGTCATCCATTTTTTGCGAGCTAGCTTACGATTTATGATTTCTAATAGCTAGTAATACTTCACTCGTTAACCACCCCATCGCTTGAAACGTTTTGGGGATTCTAATTTGCTACCGAAGATTTATCCGTACAATTCGGAGTATTGATGATGGTCATATTCCGATTTTGAGCTGATGAACTTATTTGGTGCATTAGCTTATCTTCCTCATCTACATAAGTTCTAATTATGTTATCAGCTCTCACGGAACCATGAACCTCATCTACCCCTTACCACAAAATATGGTTTATTTTAAAAATTAAGGATCTTACTTTATCACCTTTAAAATCAAATAGTTTTATTTCATTCATTGTTATGCCTTCTATTTAAAATCTTCGTTGTACCCCTAAGGACACTATTCATTAGAAAATATTTAATACTTCTTCATCACTCAAATTTAATACTTCAGAAATTGCTTGCATTTCACTCCAACTAAATTCTTGTCTCCTTGTAAATTTTATAGTAAGTCGAACGAGACATGAAAGAGTATCCATGAACTAGATAGTTCTTAATTTATTAAGCGTATAAACTCATCTATCTTCATTCCATTAAATACTATTTTTACATCATCACTATTCATATTTCACTTCTTCTCTTTTTTGTGTGCCTTAAGATACTTTTAATAAGGATTGCTATCAACTTTTTTGCCATTACATAGATTTATTTTAGAACACTTTCTTGGCTAATTAATGAATATTAGTTTCCGAAGCGACATTCCAATTTTCTTATTCTATCAATACTAAATATCAGGAGAAGTAACTATGTATGGTATTAAATCTAGGAGGAAAGAATTAGGTATCACACTTGAACAAATTGGTGATATAGTAGGTGTAGGTAAGTCTACTGTCCGTAAATGGGAACAAAGAATGACTGAAAATATGCGACGTGACAAAATTTCTTTATTAGCATCTGCTCTTAAAATAAGTCCTTTGTTATTAATAAACGATGATATGATAACTGAAAATTCAGTATCTACCCAGATTAATCAAAAAATAACGAAATTAGATAATAACAGGAAAATTAAAGTGTTAAATTACGTTGATAAACAATACCATGAACAAATTGAAGAACAAACCAGATCCGAAAATGATGATGATATTCTAATTGCAGCACATAAAGATGATGATCTTACTCAGGAACAAGAAGCTGAGGTAAAGGCTTACATTGATAAGATTAAAAACCGACACAATAAGTAGGTGATTAGTTGAATGAATTAGAAAAATTTATTGCCAAATATGATGATAAGTTTTGTTTTCATTTTAATGAAGAAATGCCTGATGAATTATCAGGGATGATTATAGGTAGAAATATTTACATAAATAAGCGTAAGCCTCCAACAACACAACTTTCTACTGTTGCTGAAGAAGTTGGTCATTTCGCAATAGCTTCAGCACATACAGTTACTCGTCCAATGTATGCTTCTATGTGTACCGAGGAAACAATATTCCCCGACTTTGTTTTTAACGCTGCCCCTACATGATGTCTATCATCTTCATAGAGATGAGTAATTTTACTTTTAGCTTCATCAATTAATTTAAAATCATTTTCTGTTAAAGGATAAGTTTTCATCATTTTCCCCTCACTATTAATTAAAGATATAAGTTATCATAACGTTTTTACTAAAAAATCTGCTTATTCAACTCTTCTGCCAGTTAGTTTAAGTATTTTTCTTCACAAACTCACTTATATCACCCGAGTTATAATTATTCTATAAATTCAGTTTACACCTACCCACTCGATTAAGTAAATCTATTCCTCCACAATATGGCCCGATTCTGGAACATCACTATGCCGCAATCACGCCCTTTAATTGATAAGTCAAAGCTATTATTTATTGTGATCAGCATTATAAATAACCAGGTATAATTCTTGTAAAAGTTCGTTTTTAATAATTGGCTTCTTTGCTAAATCAAGTTCTTTTTTACTCTTATAAGTATCTTTATACTTATAATCATATAGCATAGCTATAACTTTTCGTCGCGGAGTATCAAAACGTATGCCCATACTATTAAATTCTGGATAAGTATAATAAAACTTTTCATTTCTATTCTTTTGAATTTGTTTTTCTCTTTCTTTATTTTTCTCTGCCTGTTTTATATCTTCTGTTTCTCTTGCATCTTTCAAGGCTTTAAATTCTTCTATCGCCTTCTTCTTTGCTTCATAATAATCAAAGGGCGTATTATAATAAGAATTGCCTAATGCTTTTTCCATTTCTTTTAATATATTAATCGCCTGTTGAGGTGTTAGAAAGGATTTATAATAACAGTTTTTCATCCACTTAGGTTTTGGTACTTTCTTATCTAAATACCATTCTTCAATAATTGGCTTTAAATATACAGCGTATCCTGGGTAACCAAATTTAAAAGAAGTTTCTTTAGTAATCAACACGTGTAAAATAGTGTGTTCTATTAAATCACAATAAACCAATCTATCTTTCCTTTGGTAATTAAAGGAAATTTTATTCATTTTTACAAATAATTGGTTAGGTATATTCAAATATTTCTTCTCATCTATATGATGACAATATAAACCCTCATCAGTCCTTGAAAACTTTCCTTTTGTGATATTTTTTATTTCTCCAGCCATAAACCTTTGATATGATTTTTCTCTAAAATAATCATCTTGCGCAGGACCATATTTCTGTAATAAGCAATCGACTGCTTTATCATAAGTTTTCGACAGTAAATCCTTATATTCTTTATAAGTATCCACTTGCAATTCCCCTTTTTTACTCATAGACAAATCTCATACGTCCAATAAAGTCTGCTACAGTGTAAGGTTCGAACGGTTCTATGGATATCGTATCAGCATTATCTAAAGCGTCTTGGGCAAGTTGTTGGTATCCTTCTTCTGATTGATCCTCTTGGTGATAATGCAATGGCATAGGATATCTTGTGATATTTCCATCACCATGAGGCGAGTAAGTTATGATTCCAGCAGCCATCCCTTGGCTGGTTAAATCTAAATGAGTTACGTCTTCCGGATAATGAACTTCATTAGAAGCTTCTGTAGTATCGCCAGCAGAATTATACCTTACATTAACAATCGGCACACCCGATTCATCGTTCCACACAGCCCATTGATCTAAACTTGGTTCACCATTTATTGTCATAATAATTCGTGCATAGTCAATTTCTGATTGACTATAGTGATCTTGTAGATCCTGGTTAGACATAGAATAAAGAGATTCATCCTGTGTAATTGAATAAAGAACTTTTTTATCTCCGTCATGACGTAATTCGAATTGTTCTGTTCCGCTTTCGCTATGAAATCCCCACTGTTCATTTTCATCATTATCTAAATTAAGCGTTAACACATTTTCTTCTACTGTTTTATCCCGGATAGTTGATGTCATATCAAAATCCCAACGATTAAAACTTTGGTAAAAATCGTCTCCTAACACTATGATATCTGACATTTCTTCTATAGGTGAGTTATACGGTTCTCTTTCAAAAGGCACATAAGTTCCTTTAAAATCATCATATGTATACGTTTGTTCTTCAACACTTTCTTCATCTAAGACTTCATGTTCTGAGTGTTCTGTTTCATCGACCTTTTCCTCTAATTCTTGTTCTGCTGGTTCATCTGCGATTTCATCTTCACTAACAAGAGTATAAATTCCAATGGTTCCAAATATTAGACCAAGAACGACAATCACCCAAAACCACGGTTTCTTATAATATGGTTTTGAAGGTCTTGATCTAATTTCATTTCCATTTTCATCATAAAACTTTTTATTTGTCATCTGTTCGCTCCCTATTTACTCTCCCATTTCTATCGATACAATTCTATTGCTTAGTATAGTTAAATAATATTATCATAGTTCCACAATCTGTTTGTTGAAGAGTGTTTTTATTGAAACCCAATTAGATTTGTACAATAGTATAAAATTCTCGGTACCAAAAACAACGAATTTTTAGTTATGATTATCCAGAAAGTATGAAATGATAAACAGTCTGTCATTCACTGGTACATTTACTGTCATTAAATGGTAAAGAAGATGTCACTTGTGGTACATTTCATTGGCGGTAATCACTACTTAATTAAGTAAGTCTATAACTGCCAATTTAAGCTTGCAGCCGTATTATACAGAATTATAATAAATGTTGTTTCTACCAAGTGAAGTTATCTCGATTCTTTTGATAGCTATGTGCGTTTTTCGATTCAAAGGTAACATAAGATTTTTGGAATGAATCTAGTAAATTATCATTTTTCTGTAGTTCATTGATCACCCATGGTTGTAAAAAATAAGGGAATACAGCATTATTTAAATCTGCTACAGCATACTGTGTTGTGGCTTTTTGAATCATCATATTATACTCTAGTATTTGAATAGCTCCATCATGGATTGGAAGTTCTCCTGTATGATTATCTTGCTGATATAGTGCGAAAATAATTGTTTTCTGGTAATCACTTAGATTATTTAATCTTTGGCTTGCACTTTCTAAGAACCATTTATTAGCTCTTTTCTTTGATAAATAAGAATAAAAAGTTATGCTGATACTAACAGTAAAAATCACAAAAGAAATGACAAATACTATTCCCAGAATAAAACCATATTCTTCTCTAAAACTTACCATATAAAGCTTTTCAATAAGCCAATTTGGTGAGAACAATAGTAGACCTGTACCTAACGCAATTGAAGCCATTATTTTGATAGGTAAATTGAGTAAATCTATTATATTTAAGTCTAACTTCATTTAGTAGCTTCCTTTCTAGAAGTAATTTCTATTCTATTATACCAAATTCATTGAACACATAAGAGATAGGAATTAGTACTCATTATATATTGATCCTATAAACTAAACATTTGAAAGGAGCCCATCATGTAAAGTCTAGTGGCCGTAATATCAGAAATTAATAAAAGCACATGATACACTAGTTTAAAGTAGGTAAAAATAGATAAAGGATAAATGTTAGGAGGATTATCATGTCAGAAAGAGCTTTTAGTTTAGAGTTACAGAAAAATATTTATGCTAAAAAAGCAAGCGGGCTTTCTATGAAAGGTGAATTAGTAGATAAGCGTGCTTTCCAATGCAGTGATTCAAATTGTAGGATCAACCTCACATGCACGAACTGGAATCAATATGGGGAAAAATACTATTTCACTCCTTCTTCCAAAGAAGAATTGCATATTGTAGGATGTACTGAGATTTCACCTAGCGAAGCAAGCGAACAGTACAAAAAAGAAGCAGATGGAGCCAAAAGTACAATCAACAAAAATGGTTTAATCAAAATGACTGAATCGATCAATAAAAGTAAAACTGACATCAGAGCAAAGATAGAAGACCTACCTGTCACAAGTAACTTTATAAATTCTGATTCTAGACCAAATAGAAAGAAAGAAACTGAATCAAGACAATTATATTCAATTGCAAGTTTTGTTGAACTCTACGAAGACAACGCTGTAAATAATGACTCTCAATTCGTGTTAATTAGTAAATCTAAAATCTCATTAAATGAGTTGTTTGTGAAATCACAAAATTTTTATTTCCCTTATAACAAAGTGAGAATATTCTTTGGAAAAGCTTTGATAGAAACTGCTTCATTTGGAGAGAATATGCTTCAAATCAAATTCCTTAACAGGAAACTACCAAAAATTTACTCAAACATTGATAAGCTTTCAAATAGACCACTTACTTCGAAAGTCACTTCGTATCTTGATAAGAAGAAATATGCAAATGTTTACTATCGCGGAAAATTAATTGATAATGGCACTAAATTGGTGCCCTATAATGACAAGGTATATAAAGACATATATATAAAGTAGATTTAATAATAATCAAGCGATTTGCCTTCTGAGATACCAGTTGCTCATCAAAGTTTGAGCAATAGATATGAGTTCATTTTTCTTAGCTATTAGGTTGTTTATAATCTCTACCAAGTTATTAATTTCTCCTCATTATTATTTTTTGCCTTGGAGGCCTTTATTCTGTCACTAATCACTTGGCTACTATTTTGAGCTAAAAACTTAGTAAGAGAGACAAACTAACACTTCGACAGAGAAGTACTATTTTCCTGCTTTTTATTTCTCGAACCATGTCGTATTACCCTGATGGTATATACAATTCCGATAATCAAACTCTTAAATAAAAACCAAAATTAAATCTGCTGGATAAGAATTCATTCTGAATAATCTAAATCATACAATATTTCTTTAAAGTTTACACCCTCATTTAAGGATGTAGAGCTCCATACTTATTACGGTAGTAAAACCATACAGTTCGGAAGGGAAGCTTATATAAAAAAGTCACAATTCTATTCCGAAAATCGAAAAAGCATCTATTGATATCTCAACGATATTTTGAATGTATAATTCAAAAAAATAATCCCTACCAAAAATAAGATGGTAGGGATTTTGGTAGGGAACTATATAATTTTTAACTTATTTCTTCCGTTTAGATTAGTATAAACACTGTTAAATAGGCGTTCTCTCTTCAAATCAAGTTGTGTCCTTATTCCCACTCGATTGTTGCAGGTGGCTTGCTCGTAATATCTAAGACTACGCGGTTGATGTGTGCACATTCGTTTACGATACGTTTAGAAATGGTGTCTAATACGTCGTAAGGGATGCGTGCCCATTCAGATGTCATACCGTCGATTGAGG
>OMJG01001912.1_pt1 | contig 11051 bp, 9 predicted proteins | sample 1646431 | NCBI WGS metagenome assembly OMJG01 (sample SAMN03771674, study PRJEB25209) | food metagenome | isolation source: Cotija cheese | place: Mexico:Jalisco,Michoacan | collected 2011-12-12 | reverse complement strand
CCAAGAGCTTCGAGCTGAGGGCCATCGAGGCCAGCAGTGTCTGGCTTTCCGGTTCGGCCGAATCCATGGTTGCTAGGGCGGAGTCCGAGAACTCCTCTAGGGCCGTCAGCAGTTGATCTCCTGAGGCTTCGGCTGGTGCCGCCGTCTCTAGGGGCGGGTTGGTATATCCGGACGGGGCGCCGGAGGGCCACGGTACCCATACTCCGCCTAACTGTTCTACGTAGGCGGAAGCGGTGTCATGGATCGCAGCAAGTTCCATCGAATCTGGAGATGAATCGAGGAGATGTTGAGCAGAATCGCTGATGTTGCGAGCTTCAACGGCCAGTGACTGGCGGGCACTTTCTTCGGCTGTGGGTTCTTCGGGGGTGAGATCCACATTTTCCCAGCGGCCGCCCATTGCCACGATGGCTCCGGCGAAAATGGCGATTCCGATGAGGACTCCAACGATGAATCGGAGGGTTGAGCCCTTCTCCTGTGATTGCTGCATGCTGCCATCTTGCCATGCCGGGTGTTGTTACACACGAAGGACTCATTTCAACGGACGCTATGGGGGCGGGTAGTCTTGACCCCATGGCAAAGTCCTCACAACGTAATCGCAAGCCGCATACCGATAAGCGCCGCGACAATGACGCACTGTCGTCGTCGATCGCTGTGGCTATTGAACCCATCGTGACCGGAGAGAATCTCTATTTGGAGTCCGTTAAAGTGGGCAGGGCCGGGAACCGGGCGGTTGTGAAGATTGTGGTTGATCTGCCCGACGGCCCGGGCGGAGTAGATTCGGATTCACTCGGGGCCGTTTCGCGGCTGATCTCAGCTAGGCTGGACGATGTGGATCTTGTTGAAGGCGCCTACACGCTTGAAGTCTCAACGCCCGGGGCTGATCGGGTGCTGACAACGCCGCGTCATTTCTCCCGTTCTGTTGGACGGCTCATCTCCATCCGAGGTGCTGACGGAACTGCGAAGATCGGGCGCCTCGAATCGGTTGAGGGAGACACTCTGTACCTCAAAGGCGATGAAGGAACATATACTTGGGCGTTGTCAGATATTGAGAGCGCGCGCGTTCACGTTGAACTGAGCAATTCTCAAGCGGACTCGGAGGACTAGGGAAACGCCATGGATATTCAGATGAATGAACTCCGCATCGTGGAGAGTGAGCTGGGAATCAGCGTTGGCGTCTTGGTCGAGGCCATCGAGGATGCCCTGTTGCACGCCTACCAGCGTGTGCCCGGAGCTATCCGTGAAGCCCGCGTAGAAATGGACCGGACAACCGGCAAAGTGACTGTGTGGGCACCCGAGGTTGACGATGAGGGCAACAAGATCGGGGAGTTCGACGATACTCCAGGAGATTTCGGGCGAATCGCGACGGCCACTGCAAAGTCGATCATCGCTCAGCGCCTGCGGGACGCCGAATCGGATCGCGTGCTCGGCTCATTCAAGGGCAAGCAGGGCGAAATCGTTTCCGGCGTGGTCCAGCAGGCCAGTACACGCAGCGAATCCCGCGACATCCGCGTGGATGTGGGTGAACACGAAGCGGTACTGCGCTCCGAGGAGCAGGTTCCAACCGAACATTTCCATCATGGCGATCACATTCGAGCGCTCGTGCTGGATGTAACCGTGACTCCGCGCGGCGCCTCAGTGAGGCTTTCGCGCAGCCACCCAGATTTCGTCCGTCGACTCTTCGAGCAGGAAGTTCCCGAAATTCAGGACGGTACGGTAGAACTGGTTGCTCTGGCGCGCGAAGCTGGTCACCGCTCCAAGGTGGCTGTGTGGACGGCTGATGCCGATCTCAACGCTAAGGGTGCCTGCATCGGCCATAACGGTCAGCGCGTACGTGCCATCACCACAGAGCTCAATGGGGAAAAGATCGATATCGTTGATTATGACGATGATCAGGCAACGTTTATCGCTGCCTCCCTTTCCCCGGCAAAGGTTTTGCGTGTGGATATCCTCTCCCGCGATCAGCGGCAGGCCCGCGCCATTGTCCCGGATGAGCAGACTTCACTTGCCATTGGGAAAGAGGCACAGAACGTTCGGCTCGCAGCTAAGCTGACCGGCTGGTCCATTGACATTCGCAAGAAGTCGGAGGATCCTCTGGCGGAGGAGGAGCAGGAGATCTAGCCCTCTATCCGGCCATTGAGTGACCTTGCGCTCGGCCGTGGGCATTTTGTGCCCAAACACGTTAGGATACATACGGTTGACCAATAGGTGGGAGCCTCTGTGACTCAAACACAGCGCACATGCGTGGGCTGCCGTCAGGTCGATGCCGTGAAACATCTAGTTCGGATCGTTGCCGTTAACACTGCCTGTCAGGTAGATGAGAAGGGCAATGCTGCGGGTAGGGGAGCGTGGATTCATCCGAATTCAAGCTGCTTGAACCGTGCAATACGGACTCATGGATTTGATCGAGCCTTCCGCAAGAGCGGGCTGGATTGTGAGCCCGTAAGCCGATGGCTAGACAACAAGAGCTCAGGCGTGGATGCGCCCGAGCTGACCCGAGAAAAAGAAAGCGGGTAGGAACCCGATGGGCACCCAATGAGTACCCAGCGATGAGCTGCCAGCAATAAGGGTCTGACGCGTGGCGCAGACCCTACGAAGGAGAACTGTGGCCAAGTTACGCGTCCATGAGCTCGCGAAAGAATTGGGCATTACGAGTAAGAACTTGCTCGAAGTGCTCAAGGAATCCGGTGAGTTCGTTAAATCAGCTTCGTCAACAATCGAGGCACCTGTTGTGCGAAAAGCACGCGAATACGTGGAAGCTCATCCCGAGCTTTCCAACAAGAAGCCTGCCGCCAAGAAGGCAAAGCCAAGCGGTGAGGCTGAGAAGAGCGAGCCTAAGAAGGCCGCCCCGAAATCCAAGGCGAAGCCAGGCCCTAAGCCTGCTGCGCCAAAGCCTGAACCTGAGGCCAAGCCCGCTGAAACTGAGGCTAAGCCCGCCCCTGCGGAGCCAGTAGCGGAAGAGAAGACCGAGTCTGCTGAGCCGCACCCCACACAGGCGAGTGGTTCACCAATTACACCGAAGTCCGCGGCACAGTCGGCCGCCAAATCGGCACCTAAGCCGCACGCACCGAAGCCCAAGCGTGATGATCGCCGTCGCGATGATCGGCGTCACAAGAACGATGGTCAGCGCGGTGGCGGACGCAATTCCGCTCCGCGTCCGGGTAACAACCCGTTCGCTTCGAATCAGGGAATGCCCCGCCCAGCCGGTCCGCGTCCCCATGCTCCGCGTCCGGGTAACAACCCGTTCGCTTCGAATCAGGGAATGCCCCGTCCAGGCGGAGGCCAAGGCGGCGGCCCGCGCCCGCAGGGCGGCGGTTCGCGCTCCGGCGGCGCGGGTAAGGCACGCCCGAGCGGTCCTCGCCCCAGCCCCAACATGATGCCTAATCATTTGGAGCAGCAGCCTTCTTCACCCAGCCGTGGTGGAGGCCGTGGGCGCGGCGGCAATAGCGGCGGTGGCCGTGGTGGCCGTCCGGGTACCGGTGGTGGCTTCACCCGTTCCGGTGGTAAGTCGCGTGGCGGTTCAACCGCCGGCGCGTTCGGCCGTCAAGGAGGGCGCCCCACCCGTGGGCGCAAGTCCAAGCGGGTCAAGCGCGAAGAATGGGAGAACCAGAGTTCGCCCATGGTTCAGGGTGTTCAGGTTCCCCACGGCGATGGCACCACCGTTGTGCGTGTGCGCCAAGGCGCCTCTCTTGGGGACTTCGCGGAGCGTATCGGCGCGGATCCCGCAGCACTGATCACCGTCTTGTTCCGTATGGGCGAGATGGCAACCATGAACCAGTCGCTGGACGAGGACACGTTCAAGCTGCTAGGCGCAGAACTGGGATACGACGTTCAGGTAATGTCCGCTGAGGACGAGGATCGCGAGATCCTCGAGCAGTTCGATATCGATCTGGATGCCGAAGAGGCTGCAGAAGACGATGAGAACCTTGTCGCACGCCCGCCGGTTGTCACGGTTATGGGCCACGTTGATCACGGTAAGACCAAGCTGTTGGACGCGATCCGCCACGCACGCGTGTTGGAGACCGAACACGGCGGCATTACCCAGCACATCGGCGCTTATCAGGTGCACATCGATTATGAGGACACGGATCGTGCCATCACCTTCATCGATACCCCTGGTCACGAGGCGTTCACGCAGATGCGTGCTCGCGGTGCCGACATTACGGACGTTGCGATCCTCGTGGTTGCGGCAGATGACGGCGTGATGCCCCAGACGGTTGAAGCGTTGAACCATGCTCAGTCCGCCGGAGTCAAGATCGTGGTTGCGGTCAACAAGATCGACGTGGAGGGGGCCAACCCCGCCAAGGTGCGCGCACAGCTGACCGAATATGGTTTGGTTGCCGAGGAATACGGTGGCGATACGATGTTCGTGGATATTTCCGCGAAGCAGCGCACCGGTATCGACGATCTGCTGGAGGCCGTGCTCTACACGTCTGACGCAGAGGTTGATCCGAAGGCCAATCCGGACAGGCCCGCTCGTGGCGTTGCCATCGAGGCAAAGCTGGATCAGGGCCGTGGAGCGGTTGTCACCGCACTAGTTGAAACCGGCACTCTGCGAGTTGGCGATCCACTTGTTGTGGGCGCCGCTCACGGTCGCGTTCGCGCTATGTTTGATGAGTCTGGAGCTAACGTGGAAGAGGCGGGGCCGTCGCGTCCCGTCCAGATCCTCGGCATGTCCGCGGTTCCGTCCGCAGGCGATAGCTTTATCGTTGCGAGCGATGATCGCACGGCCCGTCAGATCGCTGATAAACGAGAGGCCGCCAAGCGTGCCGCGACACTGGCCAAGCGCCGCAAGCGCGTCTCCCTCGAGAACCTCAACGAGGCGCTTAAGGAAGGCACGGTCCAGACGCTCAACCTCATCCTCAAGGGTGACGCCTCCGGTTCTGTCGAAGCACTGGAGTCCTCTCTTCTGGAGGTCGAGGTCAGCGATGAAGTTCAGCTGCAGATCATCCACCGCGGCGTTGGCGCCATCACTCAGAATGACGTCAACCTTGCCACCGTGGATAACGCGGTCATCATCGGCTTCAACGTTCGGCCCGCCGAGCGCGTTCAGGAGCTTGCTGACAGCGAGGGTATCGAGATGAAGTTCTACTCGGTGATCTACAAGGCGATCGAGGATGTGGAGGATGCTCTCAAGGGCATGCTCAAGCCCATCTATCAGGAAGTCCAGCTGGGAAGCGCGGAGATCCGTCAGGTCTTCCGTTCAGGCAAGTTCGGCAATATTGCTGGTTCTATCGTGCGCTCCGGCACGATCAAGCGCGGCACAAAGGCTCGCTTGGTCCGCGATGGCGTTGTGATTGCTCCAGAACTGGAGATCGCCTCGCTTCGCCGCGAGAAGGACGATGTTACGGAGGTCCGCGAGGGCTACGAGTGTGGTATCACGCTTGGCCACAAGGACATCCAAGAAGGCGATATTATCGAAACCTTCGAAATGCAGGAGAAGGCGCGCGACTAACATATCGCGCAAGCATCGGCGGCGGGCTACCCTAGTGGTGGCCCGCCGTTTCGACCGAAAGGTGGCATCATGCCAAATCCACGAGCAACACGTATCGCGGGGCGCATCCAGCAGATTGTTGCCTCCCTTGTGACAACACGACTGAAGGATCCCCGGCTGGACATGGTCACGATCACCGATGTCAAGGTGACCGGCGATCTCCAGCATGCAACGGTCTATTACACCGTTTACGGCGATCACCAGAAGCAGGCAGATGCCCGGCGCGGCCTCGAATCGGCCAAGGGGAACATTCGCTCGCAGGTGGGCCACCAGCTGGGTCTTCGCCTGACACCAACGATTGAGTTCGTTGCGGACGCACTGCCGGAGTCTGCCCGAACCTTCGAGGATGCCCTGACAGCGGCAAAGTTCCGTGATGAGCAGATTGCGAAGACCGCCGAGGGAGCTGCGTGGGCGGGGGAGTCCGATCCCTACCGCAAGCCCGAGGATATTGAGGGCGACGAGCCAGATGCCTGACCGGCCGCCACGGCCCTGGGGTGAGTTGCCTCGCGCTGAGGCAACTGCGCCCGACGGGCTGATCGTCGTGGATAAGGATCAGGGCGTCACCAGCCACGATGTGGTTGGAGCGATGCGGCGCTTAGCGGCCACTCGAAAGGTGGGACACGCAGGAACCCTCGATCCCATGGCCACGGGAGTGCTGTGCATCGGCATCGGTAAGGCAACGAAACTGCTGCAGTACGTCACGGGCGCGGACAAGGAGTACCGCGCGACCATCCGGCTGGGTGTGAACACCCACACCGAGGACGCCGAGGGCGAGGTGACCGCCGTGCGCGGAGTTTCGAGCCTCGGATCGGATACATCTGCGATCGATCGAGCCATCGGGCAGCTACGTGGAGATGTCCAGCAGCGTCCGAGCTCCGTGAGCGCGGTGAAGGTGGATGGCCAGCGGGCGTATGCCCGCGTGCGGGCCGGTGAGCAGGTTGAACTTGCTGCCAGGCCCGTGCACATCGAAGGATTCGAGCGGGTGGGTGAACCCCGCCCGGCACTGCACGGGGTAACGCCCGTGCTGGACGTGGACGTTTTGGTCCGGTGTTCGGCAGGCACCTACGTTCGCGCGCTTGCCCGTGATGTCGGAGATTCGCTCGGAACCGGTGCTCATTTGACTTTCCTTCGGCGAACCCGGGTTGGAGCATGGGAGGTTGGGCAAGCCAACTCGGTGGCTCAGCTCGCGAGCTTGGTTCGAGCCGGGGAGGAACTTCCCGTCGTCGGTATAACAACACTCTGTACCCAGCTCTTGCCGTGCGTGGAGGTGAGCGAGGAAGAAGCAACCGCGCTTGCCCACGGCCAGTTCATCGCGGGACGCGAGACTGAAAACACCCCTGCGGCAGCATTATGCAACGGCCGAGCCGTCGCTCTGATCTCCCGGCGCGGATCGAAAATGAAACCGGATCTCTTACTCGTGCAGTGAGGCGCCACCGAAGCGATAAGGTATGACTCGTGAGTAATGAGAAGAAGCAAGAATCCACGTGCGGTTGCGGCGGAGCGTGCGGCGGCCACGGATCGGGGGCCCGGCAAGCTGGCGGTCCTGCTCGCCACACTGACGGCCCTGCAGCCAAGGAAAAGGCGGCTCAGGGATTCGCTGACCTATCTGATGGTCGATTGAATTTGGGGCTGCGGGCGTCCAAGTGAACAGAATAGACGTCTGGCGCCGCCCCGAGGATATTCCCGCGGACCTCGGCCCAACTGTTGTGACTGTGGGCGTGTTTGACGGAGTCCACCGCGGGCACCACGCGGTGCTCTCCGAGACGGTGCGCAACGCCCGGGAACGGGGGCAAAGGTCCGTTGCCCTCACATTTGACCCGCATCCGGCTACCGTGCACCGTCCGGATCATCCGGTCAAGTTGGTTGCGACTCTGGAGGATCGCATCGATCGCCTAGCGGCTGCCGGAATCAATGCCGTATACGTTCAGCACTACACGCTTGATTACGCTCAGGCCACCGCTGAATCCTTCGTGCGCGATCAACTCGTGGGTGGCCTGCACGCGAGCCTCATCGTGGTGGGCGAGGATGCCCGATTCGGCAGGAACAACGCCGGGGATGGGGACCTGCTGATCGATATGGGCAGCAAACTCGGCTTCGAGGTGATCCTCCTCAATGATCTTGGCGAACCCGCTGGACGCCGGTGGTCCTCGACATGGGTGCGCGAGCTGTTAGCCGCGGGTGACGTAGAAAAGGCTGCAGAAATCTTGGGCAGGCCCCACCGCCTACGCGGCGCCGTAGTGCACGGATTCCAGCGTGGGCGAGAATTGGGTTTTCCCACCGCTAATCTCAAAGGCGAGGAGTTGGGCGAGATCCCAGCCGATGGTGTGTATGCCGGATGGCTGGTGAGAAACGTACCCGGCACAAGTGCGGCCGAATACCTCCCGGCCGCCATCTCCGTAGGCACAAACCCGCAGTTCGATGGTGTTGAACGCACGGTTGAAGCCCACGTGCTGGGCCGTGCTGATCTCAACCTCTACGGCGAAGAGCTAGCCGTTGATTTCATTCAGCGCCTTCGCCCGATGGTTTCCTTCGAATCGGTGGACGGGCTGCTGCACCAGATGGATGAGGATCTGCGCAATACGGCCTTAACTCTGGGCGTGCCAACCGCAGGGCGTGTTGATCCCGATGAGGTCACGGCGATTTAGTGCGGCGTGCAACTTCACACTTGGAGCAAGGACTCGCACGTATTTACCAGTGTTAGACTAGCGGAGCCGTCAGATCGGCCACGGATGCGTCATTGCCTGGGAGAACATGCCCCGGAGCTCCGTGCAACGGAACCTTAAAGGAGAAACATGGCCCTGAAGCCTGAAGAAAAGCAGAAGATCATCGCTGAGTATGCAACGCATGAGGGCGATACCGGTTCACCTGAGGTTCAGGTAGCACTTCTGAGTGCACGAATCAGCGAACTTACGGAGCATTTCCGCACTCATCATCACGATCACCACTCACGTCGTGGTCTGATGCTTCTTATCGGCCAGCGCAAGCGCCTTCTGGCATACCTTGCCGAAGAAGATATTGAGCGTTACCGTTCATTGATTTCCCGTCTCGGCCTGCGCCGGTGACGAAGTGACGGCCCTGGCCTAGCCCGGGCCGTTTACTGTATTTCTACAAGTTGAATTAGGCCCGGTTGTCGGTTGTGTCCTCCGGAAGGTTTCCGTGGGTTTCAACTGATGGCCGTGCCAAGATAAGAAAGGGGTCCCTGTGGAGGGTCCTGACGTACATAGTTCAGAAGCCGTTATTGATAACGGCAATTTCGGCACACGCAACATTCGCTTCGAGATCGGCCGGCTAGCCCAGCAGGCCAACGGCTCGGCTCTCGCCTACTTGGACGGAGAGACAACCGTCTTCTCCGCCACCACGGCGTCCAGCAAGCCGAAGGAACACTTCGATTTCTTCCCGCTGACCGTTGATGTTGAGGAGCGCTCCTACGCTGCTGGCAACATCCCCGGATCGTTCTTCCGGCGTGAGGGCCGTCCTGGCACGGAGGCGATTCTGGCTGCCCGCCAGATCGATCGCCCGCTGCGTCCCGCCTTCAAGAAGGGCATGCGTAACGAGGTCCAGATCGTTGCCACCGTAATGTCCATTCATCCGGATGATCAGTACGATGTGCTTGCGATCAACGCCGCATCGCTATCCACTTCACTCGCTGGTCTGCCGTTCTCCGGCCCAGTTGGTGGCACCCGCATGGCCCTTGTTGATGGCCAGTGGATCGCCTTCCCGCACTGGAGCGAGCTGGATCGCGCCACATTCTCCATGTCGGTTGCTGGCCGCCTCACCGAAGATGACGTTGCCATCATGATGGTGGAAGCCTCAGCTCCTGAGAACGCCGATGCCACGATCAAGTCCGGTGGCGCCAAGCCCACCGAAGACGTTGTGGCTCAGGGCCTGAACGCGGCCAAGCCGGTCATCCGCACCCTGTGCGAGGCTCAGCTTGAGCTCATCGAGAAGTATGCGAAGCCCACCGGCGATTACCCGTTCTTCCCCGATTACACGGAAGAGCAGTACGCTGCCGTAGAGAAGCAGGTTGGCGATCGCTTCCAGCCGATCCTCGGCATCGTTGCCAAGGCTGAACGTGATGATGCTCTTAACGAGCTCACCTCGGCCGTTGTGTCCGAGCTTGCCGAGCAGTTCCCGGAGGAAGAGGGCATGCTTGCCCTCGCCGTGAACGCCAACTTCAAGCAGGTCATGCGCCGCCACGTGCTGACCGAGGGCGTGCGTATGGACGGCCGTACCCCCGTTGAGATCCGCTCGATCTCCGCAGAGGCCGGCGTGCTCCCACGCGTACACGGCTCCGCTCTGTTCCAGCGCGGCGAGACCCAGATTCTGGGTGTCACCACGCTCAACATGCTCAAGATGGAGCAGCAGCTGGATAACCTTTCTCCGGTCACCCGCAAGCGCTACATCCACCACTACAACTTCCCGCCTTACTCCACCGGTGAGACCGGCCGAGTTGGTTCCCCCAAGCGTCGCGAGATCGGCCACGGTCACCTCGCAGAGATCGCTCTGGAGTCCCAGCTACCCGAGCGCGAGGAGTTCCCCTACGCGATCCGACAGGTCTCTGAGACCATGGGATCGAACGGTTCCTCCTCGATGGGCTCCGTCTGCGCCTCTACGCTCTCGCTTCTGAACGCGGGCGTTCCGCTCAAGGCCCCCGTGGCCGGAATCGCTATGGGCCTCGTGTCCGACGTGATCGACGGTGAAACCCGCTACGTCTCCCTCACCGACATCCTCGGTGCAGAGGACGCGCTTGGCGATATGGACTTCAAGGTTGCCGGAACTCGCGAGTACGTAACGGCCCTTCAGCTGGACACCAAGCTGGCTGGCATCCCCGCCGCCGTTCTTGACGCCGCTCTCAGCCAGGCCCGCGATGCACGCTTCGCGATTCTGGACCTCATGAGCGAAGCCATCGATGGCCCGGACGAGATGGCAGAGACCGCACCTCGCATTATCTCGGTGAAGATCCCGGTAGATAAGATCGGCGAAGTGATCGGGCCCAAGGGCAAGATGATCAACCAGATCCAAGAGGATACTGGCGCCGACATTTCGATCGAGGACGATGGCACCGTGTTCATCGGTGCATCGGACGGGACCTCCGCAGAGGCCGCCCGCACCACGATCAACGCGATCGCCAACCCCCAGTTGCCCGAAGCCGGAGAGCGCTACATCGGAACAGTGGTCAAGACCACCACGTTCGGTGCATTCGTTTCCCTGACCCCGGGCCGCGACGGCCTCCTCCACATCTCCCAGATTCGCCGCCTCGTTGGCGGCAAGCGTGTGGAGAACGTGGAGGATGTCCTCAACGTCGGAGATCGCGTAGAGGTGGAAATTGCCGAGCTGGATCAGCGTGGCAAGATCTCGCTTCACGCGGTTGTTGAGGGCGAAGAAGAAGCCCCCGCTGAAGAGCAGAAGCAGGAGCAGCCACGCCGCGAGCGTCCCGAGCGCGGTTCGCGCCGTGGCTCCCGTCAGCGCCGCCGTACGCACGAAGGCTCCTCTGACGCCGAGTAAGTACTAGGCACCAAGTGCAGCTAGATCGGAAGAGCGTCGTGTAGGGAAAGAGTGT
>OMJG01001911.1_pt1 | contig 11058 bp, 19 predicted proteins | sample 1646431 | NCBI WGS metagenome assembly OMJG01 (sample SAMN03771674, study PRJEB25209) | food metagenome | isolation source: Cotija cheese | place: Mexico:Jalisco,Michoacan | collected 2011-12-12 | reverse complement strand
AGAACACAGGTGCTTGCACATAGGCAATCTTAATTTCATCACCATCTACATAAGGGCGCATTGCTAAACCGCCCAACGCTAATCCAGACTCCAAATAGCGTTCAAAGTTCTTAATGAAATCATTCTTGGAAAACACGTCATGAACATAATCATCAGCTGACTTATTATCAGCAATCGTGAATGTCATCTGCTCATTAACCAACAACGAAGCCATGCGCCTAACCAATACTTGAGCCATGTTTAAGGACGTATATGGACGATGTCTAATCTCCCCATACGTGTTGCGGTAAGCTACGTCTTTAAATTTACCCTCAAAGTACATCAAGTTCTCACGAATGCGGTCATATTCCGCCTCTGGCATGTCTATTCTTGGGTGGTCAGTGATGTTGGTTAATGTATTCGTAACGCCCATCTTAGCGCCTCCTCTGCGAAAAAAATTCAAAACGGAATCAACTAACTTCATGGTTCACTCCTTATATTTTTAGTTCTAACAGTCGTGCATTATCTAATACGAAATACTTAAATGCATCAACTGTGTGGTCGTCTACTTTAATTACCTTTGGATCGTCTGTCTCCACTGTCTTTTCATCCCAACGATAATTACGGTGTTGTTCAATAAATACCTTATTCGATTGATTGTCTAGATAATAAAAACGACCACTCGCTAATAATGAGTAGACGCTATCAATCATTGTTGTATTTTTCTTTTTAGCAACTGGATGCCAGCCAATGCGATAATCTTTGAAATACTGATTACGTAATGCTGCTTCAGCACTATCAATGGTGCGTTTAACGATTGGCAAGTGTCCCCATGGTTTAGAAGACTGGTTCTTAATAAAATCATGTATCTTAATCGATAAATCACTGGGTGCCAACTTAATTGACTGACCAACTGGTGAATAATAATACGTATCTAATAAGATGACTTTTTTCTTAGCTGTCAAACCAAATAGCACTACCGTTGTTGCTGAATTAGCATGACCAGCATCCAACGCATAGGCAACTTGCGTAATTGGATCATCATTTGGTATTGCTTGTAATGGATGAAACATATCCATATTGTAAACATTGGTTCCTAATCCAACAGCTTCACCTAAAAATTGCCAACGATAATAGTCTGGATCACTAACTTTTGATTGTTCAATTTCTTTTACATACTGGTCTGATAGAAATTCCATCTCATCATCCAGGTATGTTGAATGGTCAACTAGCCAACCATCTATTGTCTTGCGTTCCTCAACCCATTGATTGACCCAATCATACGGATTTCTAGGTGGATTATACGAATAAAAGGTAACAACCTGCTTGTCGTTGGGTAGTTTAGCACGAGTATAGGTTAGACGGACTGTATCCACCTCTTCCCAGCTGTCGAATTCAGCTAACTCTTCAAACCACAATGAACTAACATATCCCTTAGCTATTTTCTGTGATTTCTGTTTCATAGGATCATCAACCCCAAAGAAATAAAAACCACTGCCAGTTACCCTATCAACGATTTTTAATGGTGAGCGCATATATCGAAAACGTTTTTCAAATCCTAGTGTAAAGATAGCCCATTTAATTTGCTCATACACTGAACCAGCTAATGTATTACCAACTTTACGAAACACAGCAACATTTGCCATTTTATCTGCTAAAAAATCAGTCACGATTTTAATGGAAATAGCAGATGATTTAGTTGAAGCTCGACCACCTTTCAATACGAAATTTGAGTACTCCGGATGAAAGAACAAATAATCAAAATGTGGATTACTTAAATTAGCAACATTAATCTTCATTATCCTGTCCTTTCTTTTGCCTTTCCTCAAACACTAAGTGAACCTCATCATAGGTACTAGAATCTTCGACAAACTCCTTAACCCTAGCTTCTGCCATATCAGCTTCAGCAGTCAGTTTGCGCAATTGTTGTTCCATTACTTTATCGTTGTCTGGATAGCGTTTTAATATCTCTTTGGCTGCGCTTATCCGTGTTTTAACATCAGGCTCTTTCTCGACCTCTTCAGCGCCCATTGGCGTGCCGATAACAACCGTTTCTTTCACGTCACCTCTAACTACACTAGTTAGGAACTCAACGGCTTCCTTGGCGGTCATAATGCGGTTATTTTCAATGGTCCGCATACGCTCATCTATGTAGTTTTTAACATTAAGTTTTGTTAAGTTTTGTGACGCCACTATTGTAGCTGTCTTCTTACTATAACCAGCTTTAATCGCTGCCTGCGTAGCATTACCCGACTTGATGTATTCATCCGCAAAACGCTTCTGTTTCTCCGTCAATTTCATCACATATCACCCACCTCGCTTTTTCTTTTGCGCTTCATCAGCTTTCTTTTTCTTATTATCAATCGTGCCGATAATCTGATCTTCTAATCGGCGATACCATTCATTTGCCATGCTTTTCGATTGCCTCTTTCATAGCTTCACTAAATGCTATTCCAACAATCTTTGTAACTGGAAATATAAGGACATTTAAAATTGTTGGTACAAATACTAGCAACCAATTCCAATCAACAGTGCCATTCAATTTAAAAATCACAAATATAATCGTTAATAAATTTAAGAACCCTATCTTCATATCTTTACTCCTTGTCCTTTAAATATTCATCAGTCATTTTAATAGCCATATATCCTATCGCTGCACTTACCACACCTTGCATATACTCATCTAAACCAAAGTGTGCAAACAATGTGATAACACCCGCAGGGAAAAATGTAATAACAGTTAGTACCAATGCATATCCAATTATCTTTTTCATGCTGTACTCCTTTTCAGTGCAAAATAAAAAGCGCCCTAGGCGCTTAAAATTGTAATTTGTTTATCAATCATTTTAGAAATACTATCAAGTTGTTTCTTCATTTCTTTGATATCTGGGAATTCTTCAATTGTATCCACTGTTAACAAATTACCAATTTTATATCGTTCATACGAATCTAAAAAGCGTTCTAACAGTACTAAGTTTTTTGAATACTTATTCTGTTCTTCAAACATTTCCTGATCCAGCAAATTAGATAAAACATTAGTAATAAAGTATATATTATTATTTGCTTTTTTTAAGGATTCATAATTATTATCTTCAAAAATGTTAGCACTGCCTATAAACTTAAAATAGTTATACCTATACGCAGTAAGTTGTCGTTTTTCCACGAATACTTTAGTTTCCAATTGTATTCTTGTTTCTAATATTACAATTGATTTAGAAGTGTCATTTTTCATTTCATAGCAATAATCAATCAACTTTGAATTTCTCATCATGATTAACTCTTGTTGCCTAGATTGATTACTTTGTTTGTTAGCAGCTTTTATCTGATATCCAGCCACCGATGCTGCAATCACCCCGGATGGCAACACGCCAACATAACTGCCCCAAAATTGCAACCAGTCGCCACGATCTCCTGGAGTCATTTTTTTGACTGGATTGTATATAAATGCTACATGGCATTGTATCAACACTGGAACACCAATAAAAATGAATATCAAAAAAATAACAATTATCAAGCGCCAATACTTTTTCAAAAAATCTATCATCAAGCGCCAATACTTTTTCAAAAATTTAATCATAACCCACCTCTTTCCAAAGTAGATTATATCAATTTTTTATCTGAGTATGGTGCTTTATCAACAAGGCCGTTCACTTAACACTTACTTTGCAAAATAAAAAGGCAACAATCAAATGATTGCTACCTAAACTATCTATTTATTTTTATCATACGTGATTTTGTACCGCACCATTAAGTGATTTAATTCATCATATCCAATTAACTGATCTTTTTGTAATCTTCCTAAAACGATTCCAGGCAGAACATCTATCTGGTTTGCGAACCCTACTATAGAGTCCTCTGTAAAATTTTTAGCAGAAATAAATTTTTCATAATCAATATCAGGAATCAAAAAATTAGATGCAAACTTATCCGCAAGCTCTTCCTTATGTTGATATTCATCTTGATTTTCTACATTTGAATAAAAATCTTCATTATAGATATGAGCTAACTCATGGATCAACGAGAACCAAAAAATATCAGCCTTCTTCTGCCTATCAGTAATTAACAAAAGCACGCTACCATTCTTAAATTTTTTTGTTGCTCCATGCAACTGAGCACCCGAAAAATTTGGAAGAGCAACAAGAACAATACCACACTCTATAAGAAGTTGTTGTATTTTTTCGTAAAACACACTTGGATCTTCTGTAATCATTTGATGAATAACAGGTAATGCATCTTCTAACTTTTTCCGATTATATTTATTTGACGTTGCATTACGAGCCTGGTTCATTGCCAATTCTAGCATAACATTTGAATTAACTATTGCCTTTTCATCAACACTTCTAATTCTATAACTCACAGCTGTATCGAATTCTGACAAGCGTGTTAAATTTGAAACGTTAAATAATATTCTCAGTCGACTAATTCTCTCTTGGACGGAGTATCGTTTGTCTTCAATGAATCCATTTGTCTTTAGAGCTTTTAAATCAATCAATTCACTAATATGATGTTCATCTTCATTTTTTTTATTTTCTATTTCCATGACTTTTGCATCATAGTTTGCTTGAAGATTTAGCCATGTTTTGATATCTATACCTGTCAATTTTGCTAATTTATTAGCAATGTTTTTACTAATGCTTTCTTCACCATTTATAATCTTGCTAACTGTTTTACTTGAAGTTTCAAGTCGATCAGCAAACTCGTTTTGAGTAATATTTAAATCATCAATAATATCTTCAACGTATGAACCTGGATGAAAGGCAATTAAATCTTTGTATTCCACTTCTTTACTCATAATGTTTACTTACCTCCTCAACTTGAATTACTTCAATCATTTTTGGGTCTCCAAATATTTGTTCATTATCGTATCCCTTAAACCGAAGAATCAATCGATATGATGACCTTTGTCCATCTATATCTATGGCGTACAAGCCTTTTTTATCGCCTAGTAGGTTATGGAAACGAAAGGGGCTATATTGTTCAATTGACATAAGATTATCAGCAGCCTCTATAAAAGCAATGTGTTTTAACAACTTTTTAGCAATTTTTTCAGGAAAATCCTTTTTCGCTCTACGAAGCGAAGTACACTGTTCTTTTACTTTACCATTTCCATAGTCAATTCTCATGCCTTCCTCCACATAACTAATTACCTAAAAGGTAATATCAGTATAACTTTTATTGACAAAGCAGTCAAATATTCTAATCGTAAAATAAAAAGGCTACCCGATTGGATAACCTTGTGTCTTCTATATGCAAGCGGTTAGGATTTGCACCTAACATGACCTTATCCGCCACGCTTGCTGTTATTTATTAATTATTCGATACTACTATATTACGACCGATTACCTGAAAGATGTTCGTACAATATTAGAAACTTGCCTGAATTTTTCCCGAAATAATGTAAGTAAAAGTTAAATTATTCAAAATCATTTAGACAAATACTTTCTAAATCTTTACGTATTTCCCATTTTTTATTGTCTTTTTCATACTTCCAAGATTTTGGATGAAAAGAAATATTAAATCCATTGTTCGGCATACTTTCTGATTGTTTCTGGATTGTGACACCAATTCTGAATTCTTTTTGCTCCTCAAATTTAATATCTTTTTCTAGGTAAGCTTGTAATAGGTTAGCTTTAATTAACTCCTCAGTAGACATTGAAGATACTAGAATACTTTTCTTTTCAGCGTACCTAATCTGTCCAGTCCAGAAACTCTCTAATCCTTCTGATTTTTCATTATATACAAAACTTTTTTTGTCTATTTCCATATTATAATAATCAAGTAAATATTTACGTAATAAATCTTTTCCTGCATGAACAAAACTGTTTACCGGAAAAATTAATAATGGTCTTTCAGCACTTGCATTTGACTCTTTAGTTATACCCGAATCTCTAATTCTTTTTTTTATATCATTTTTTAATCTAGAATTTTTATCAAAATCCTTGTCATATATTGCAGTAAAAGCTGCAATATAAACTTTGGCATCGTACCCCTTTAAAAAACTACACTCTTTTATTATTTTATATCCATCTTGACCATCGGCAGTCTTTCCTTCAAAGAAATCGTTGATTCCCGGTCCGCCATTTTCACTAAAATAAGTTATATCGTTGAGAAATATTTGTCCCTTAGATGAATTTAAAATGTAGTCCTTATCTATAAATTTAATAAACCCTACTAAATGACCTTTATCAGACTCGATATTAGGTAATGATTCCATCTGAATTACCTCCTTAAAAAGTAACATATTATCATTTATTTAATATTTTCATTATAACAAAAGGTACAACGATTAAATTCAGCGCCATACTCGAAAATCATATGTATCAATAAACCCATAAGCAAACATCACAAACGCTTCATTGATGATTTGCTCGCCACGTCTAGTTGAATAGTCAGTTAGTGCTTCAATATCCAACCATTCCATATCTTTAAAATAACGCAATTCTAAAAAATGTCGATGCGGTTGGGTCATACCTTGGCACGCTTGGATCACACCATCAACCCATTTAGTTGCCTGTGCATGCGCTGAAAACTTATCATCATTAGCATTACCCACCATACTAGCTCTTGGCATACCACTAATGACAGGAGACTTAGTACCAGCCCAACTAACACGAGCTTGAGCGCGAGTGGTTGGCCATTCTTTTTCAAAGAACTCACGCACATTAGCGATTGTTGCACGTTTATTTAATACTCGCTTATCCGTATCTAATAGTACCAAGTTTATGTCCTCCTAATGATATATTGTTATTTATATTATACCATTTATAATAATAGAAATGACTACAATTATATTAAAAAACCGCTACATATCAGCATGTAACGGCATTTTATACACAAAAAAAGTCGTCACATTATATATGTGGCGACTAACAACTTTAATGTTTACTTTGAATTATCTAATGCTTTTTGTGCATAATCTTTTGTTGCGTTAGCATCAGCTAATGCCTTTTGCAATTGTTCATCATTTGCAGCCGCATCTTGTAATTTAGCATTCAATGCATCAACTTCCTTTTGCTTTTCAGCAACCTTTTGGTCACCTTCTGCAATCTTTTGATTAATTTCTTGAATCTTTTCATCAATTTCTTTTTGCTTATCAGCAAGTGCTTGTTGCTTATCTGCACTCATTGTAGCAACAGTATTATTTAATTCTGTTTGCTTAGCTTCTAGCTGTTGCTTCAAGCTGCTAACTTGGTTATTCAAATCATTAACAGTTGATTGATTGTTTTGTAAATCTTGACTAGCTTGTTGATATTTATCAAATAGTTGTGTATTTTTGTTTGTCAATTGATCAATAGTTGCACGAACTTGTGCTAGAGACGCTGACCCTAGCCAGTTATTATCAGCTCCAGCTTTAATACCAAAAGCCCCTACTGCTAATGCAATAACAATAGCTAGTGCAATTTTACGTCCTCGTGACCAAATACTATTTTCTACAAACATAACAATTATATATCTCCTAAATCTATATATATTTTCAGTTTTTTCACACAAAACTTCATAAGTTTACATCTTTCAATAAATCTTGTACATGATTTTTTTGTGTCTTTTTTGTGTCTTTTTTGTGAATTTCCATCGAATTCATATTACATTTAAATATTGGTCTCTTATTTCTACCCAATTATAATACCCTGATAACTGCTTACTAACGTGGTGCTTAATCAGCCACTTGTTATCTACTCTATAAGCCTGCCTGATGTCGTTCGTATGCGTCCATACAAGTCGTGTAGTTCTCTTTAAACCAGCCTTGACATTCTCTGAAATATTAATACGTTCTCATCTTGAGTTATGCCATCTGTCTTCAAATTCACGTTTCATTCGTTCACGTTTCTTACTCATTTCAATTCGCTTAGCATTGCTAGTTTCCATTTGTACCAATACCATTTGAAATATCTTATAAATGAGACTGCCAACGATTAGGATAAAAAATAGAAACAAAACTGCAAATACGACTACTAGGACTTTCATCCTTCCACCTCAATCACTTCTTGATGAGCATTAGCCCAGCTTTCAGCTTCTTCACGGGTCTCAAAATAGGTAGCCCAATCATAGTCAAATTCTACAGTTGCATTAGTTAATTCAGATGAACTGATAACCAATCGAACATAGGAATGCCTATTATTGTCGCCCACCTTTTTACTCCTCACAATCCATTTCTTTTGTTTCTCGACTTCAAACACATCTTCGCCATTCACCCAACGAATGATTGCAATGAGGCGGTTATTACATTCAAAATTGTTTATTTCTGGGTAGTTCCACCAACGTTTAACGTCATCTGGTAACATTGATAGGTAATACGATCCAACAAAATATACATCAGTATTTCCTCGCTTTTTCCACTCTTTCAACTCATTCATAAACTCTTGTGACACAACATATTTATCACTCATCTGCTCTTCCTTTCGCCCGTCAAATACGATTTCGTAATCATCTTGTAATTCGCTTATCCTGCACCAACTAACCACGTCATTACCAAATAAGACATACGGGAAAGTAACATCGATGTAACCAATATCACGAGTTGGCAACCATTGCGTTGGCTCTTCCGAAAAGACTTTCCATTTAAGACCTTCTCGTTCCAACGTCTCCAACACTTCGCGTTCTTGTTGCTCATTGGCAACGATATATGCTTTATCTGTCATATTAAATTCCCCATTTATCTACGAAATCTTCTAATTCATCCGTGTCTATATATCCATCTTGATTTTCGTCTATTAATTTAAGAACTTTATTTCTCAATAGAATCAGCTTTTCTGGATAAGTGTATTCACTAACTTTTTTAGTCATTATTTTTTACCTCAACAATCTCGACATCTTCTTTGCCCAAATATACATTTATCAATTCGTTTAGAGACACCTTACATCCTGCATCAAACCAGTTGTTTGCAAAGAAACGAGCCAGTGTCTTCTCTTTTTCATAATCATCAGCTGGAACAAATTTCTTTTTCTTATTTTCATCAACAATTTGAACGTGCCTGTTTTTAGCTGCTTCAATAACGCCGAATTGTTTTTTCGTTAATTTAACTGTCATTAGTAGCCCCTCTCAATCATCTTGCGTGTTTTTAATTTCATTCAATGCTGCAACGATATCTTCAACTTTTTTGGTGGTATCTACAGATATACCGTCGATAAAAATATTTTGATCTCCAATCCATTTAATTTGATTTAGATCATATGTGTTTGTTGGTCGGTAGTAAGTAACCAATGCGCCGTATCCATTTTCAAAACGATACTTTTTCTGTTCTAATTGTTCAGGTACTAAATATTTATCAAACTTACTATACTCGTCAGGACTGACTTGCCCTGGTCTAGGCATTGTTGTTGGTTTAATTCCTGGCGCTGATCTAAAATTTTTAAACATTTTCATACGGGCTCGCAGTCTTTCCACCCCTGGCTGTTTGTTCTAGTTAGCGTGTACTACTTTGCGCAGCTTCATCAGTTGCCTGTCGTCCTCTGGTATCTCATCAGTAAGCTTGCCATATCGGTTTTCTAGCTCATGAACTAACGCCATCATTCTGTCGACATTAATTCTGCCAGGCTTCACATGTGGGTGTTCTTCGTAATATCTACCCATAAAATTTTTACCAGCTACTGTAAATTCCCTTAGGTGCAACCGCTTAGCAATCTCTGCCACTGTGTAGTCGTCTTCCCACATTTCAACGAATAGTTGGTACTTATATTCATGGTTGTTTTTAATCATGTGATTGGCTCCAATCTATTTCAACTCTGGGGTTATCTTTATCAATGCCTCTAAAATCGTCATACGTCGCCACCACGAAGTTTAAATTGTCGTTTGGCATAAATACCTGTCCACGGACTGAACTTGCCTGAAAGGCGTCAAAAATGAACTTATGCGTAAACGTCCAGTTATCTAAGTCCGTGCGTCTGTCGGGAAAGTACCAATCAAACTTAAATTTAGTCTTTGCTCCAATCGGAGCTAGTCCATCGACCATGGCTTGGTCAACTAGTGGCATGATTTTCGCTTGAATTTGGTGCTTACGCTTATTGGCAATCATTCGTCCAGCACGCATACCATGGATCATGATCCAATTGTTTAAGGTCATTTTTACTAACCACATCTTGCCTTTCTTTTTCATGGGCAGAATAAATGCACTCAATGGAATTACTATCTTTGCCATTAAAACCTCTTTAATACTCGATTGCCATGGGCTGTTAATCCTGTTTTGGGTTTACTAGCCAATCGTTCTGCACGAGTTTTTCTTAAATTAATCAATATGTCATGGGTGCCTTTTGCCATTGCCTCAACACTTTCATAGCCAAGTTCTTTGGCCCAGCGCTCATTTTGTTGTTGAATCTCATCGCTTGTTGGTGCTAGAATCTTGCTTTCTTGCTTGATGGGTTGACCATAACGTCCTTTTCGTTGCTTTTGTTGAGCATCTTTTTCGTAGTCCCCAACTGCTTGGGCATTGGTTAGGCCTGCTTGTACCCAATAATTGGCATTATTACTTACTGCCCATTGTGTAGCTGCACCATCTTTAGCGGCTTTCCTAATAGCTAGAATAAACATTTTATGTGCTTCGACTTCACTATCAGCGTTGTGAGCTAAATGGTTATAGATATCCTTTATATCTCCACTGGTAAAGCCGTTTATTTTCAAGCCTGCTTTTTGCCACTCAACCATAATTTGCGTTTGATTAAGCATTTTTATTACCTCATTTTTGTTTGCTTGTTTACTAATAAAATTCTCCACTGAGATGTGAACGGAACAAGCAAGCAAGCGCCTTAGTATTCTTAATAATTAGTATTCTTAAATAATTAGTATTCTTAGGGTGAACAAAAACCACCCCCTGGTTTTTCTGCACCTGGCTAATGCCTATTTATCAACGTTCTCCAGGTGCTTGTTTTCTGCACCTGGTAAATCGTAAACAATTCGTTCCCATGACATTATTTTGCCTTCATTATTTTTGATGGCTGTTCGTTGTACGTAACCAGCTTTTTCAAGTTCCGTTAGGCCTGCCTGAACCCAGCGTTCGCTTTTACCAAAGTCCTTAGCTATCTTGCTATTGCGAAATATCCAATCATCTGTCATTGAGAGCATATATATCAACAACCGATAAGCGC
>OMJG01001909.1_pt1 | contig 11081 bp, 9 predicted proteins | sample 1646431 | NCBI WGS metagenome assembly OMJG01 (sample SAMN03771674, study PRJEB25209) | food metagenome | isolation source: Cotija cheese | place: Mexico:Jalisco,Michoacan | collected 2011-12-12 | reverse complement strand
ATTTTGCTCTTCTGTCACCCCATAGCCAAAACTTATTCTGACCGATTCTTTAGCTGCATTACTGTCTTTTGAATAAATGGCTTGAATAATGCGTGACGGTTTTACGTCTCCTGCACTACATGCAGATCCAATTGATATGGCAAAACCAGCTAAGTCTAAACGAGATAACAAAATGTTATTAGGAACATTTTTAAACCAAATGTTTAAAATATGAGGTAATTTATTTTTTGTGTCTCCATTTATCTGATACTCTATCTGTTGCTCATCTAATGCCTCTAAAATAAGACGTTCGAATTGTTTATAATGTTCTTTATTTTCAGCTTTTTTCTCTGCTGTAAGAAGTGATACAGCCGTTTTTAGTCCCACTATTCCAGCAAGATTTTCGGTTCCTGCTCGTCTTTTTTCTTCTTGGTCACCACCCTGTATTAAAACAGGCGTTGGTTGACCTGAACGAATATAAGTAAACCCAACCCCTTTAGGTCCATTAATTTTATGAGCAGAGATGGTCAGATAATCAACTAACAACTCATTCACATCTATTATTTCACTACCAAATGCTTGTACTGCATCTGTATGGAATAAAACATTTTCTTCATGAAGTAACTGACCAATTTCTTTAATTGGATTTAACGTTCCAATTTCATTGTTTCCATACATTATTGACACTAATATGGTGTCAGGAGTTAACGCTTCTTTAATTTGTTCTATTGTAACCTTACCAGTGTTGTCTACTGGTAAAAAAGTCACATCAAATCCTTGCTCCATTAATTTTTTTAGTGGGTTCATTACTGCTGAATGCTCAACATTAGTGGTAATGATATGATTCCCTTGATGTTTCATTTGTCTAGCAATATCCAACAACACTGTATTATCACCTTCAGAACCACCACCATTAAAGACGATTTCGCGTGACTGTGCACCAATCGAAGAAGCAACGACATCTCTTGCCATATCTAATTCAAACTCTGCTTGGCGACCAAATTGGTGCACACTAGATGGATTACCAAATGTTGATGACATAATTCGTGTCATTTCTTCAATCACTTCAGGAGCCATCGGAGTCGTTGCGGCATGATCTAAATAAACTGCTTGCATATTTTTCACTCTCTCATTTTTCTATCTTTTTGTTATTACAATAACGGGGCAAAAACCGATAAACACGCCTGTAAAACTTTTTTAGGGAATGACACGTTTTTTGCTTCTTCTAATGTAATTAATTGACTTAATTTTTCTGTTTCTAAGTGATCTTGTAGGACATCGTCTACTCCTTTCGTTTTATACATCCACACACCACATTCAAAATGTAAAAATAAACTACGATAATCTAAATTGACTGTGCCGACAGTTGCATACTCTCCATCCACCACACAGGTTTTAGAATGGATAAAACCTGGTGTATATTCATATATTTCTACTCCTGCTTCAATTAGTTGAGCATAGTTTGATTTGGTCACAGTATGGACATACCACTTATCAGGAATATGTGGGGTAATAATCCTCACATCGACACCACCTTTTGCGGCATTACACAGAGCTTCCATCAATAAATTATCAATGACCAAATAAGGAGTAGTAAAATAGACATAATCCGTCGCACGATTGATTAGATTTAAATAGACATTCATTCCAACTGTTTCTCTATCAAATGGAGAATCCACATAAGGTTGATAATATCCTTTTGTTTCCGGTAGTTCATTGGCCTCATAGATTGGAATAAATTCTTCTACTCTACTTTCAGTTGAATTTACAAAATCCCACATAGATAAAAACAACAAAGAAAATCCCCATGCTGCCTCTCCGACAAGTTTGATTGAATTATCTTTCCAATGACCAAAACGCTCAATCGCATTAATGTATTCATCAGCTAAGTTAATCCCACCTGTATAAGCAATTTTTCCATCAATGACAGTTATTTTCCTATGATTACGATTATTGAAAATTGGAGATAATACAGGAATAAATGGATTAAAAACACAACACTTTATGCCTTCTTTTCTTAACTTTTTATCATATCCATGAGGTAATGTAAACAAACATCCAAAATCATCATAAATAAATCGAACATCTACACCTTCTCTTGCTTTTTTTATCATAATATCAAGAATAGTTTGCCACATTTCACCATCATTAACGATAAAAAATTCCATAAAAATGTATTTTTCAGCTTTTTTTAAATCCTCAATCATGGCTTCAAAAGCTTGTTCACCCAATGGATAATATTCACTGGTTGTATGTGTAAACACAGAAGATTCTCCATATTTACTTAAATAATTAGACTGTATTATAGCATTTTGATTCCCATCTGTTATTTTTGCTTTTGATACTGTTCGCTCATTGGCAAGTTGTTCTCTTTCTTGAATGACTTCCATTTTTGTTTTTTCTTTTTTACTAAAGCGAACACGTCCAAATACTAAATAAATAACTGTCCCAAAAACAGGAATTAACATAATTGGAATAATCCAAGCAATTTTGTAAGCTGGATTACTTCGACTATTAATAATTTTTATCACAACAAAACTGGAAATTAATAAATAGAACGTATAAAAATAAACAAAATAATTTTGAAATCTAAACACAATCGCAAATAACACACCTAATTGAAGAAGGATTAATAACACAATAATAACAGCTCTGTTTGAGATAACTTTTAATAACTTTTCCATCAATTTCTCCCAATCTACTCATCTTTTTAATGAAGAAAAAGGCTCTTAATAAAGAGCCTTTTAGAAGGTAACTTCATCCGGATTTCTTGCCTGACCAGCTTTTCCTTGTAAAGCATCAATGAGTCCCATCTCAAATTCAGATAGTTCAAAATCAAACAACTCAATATTTTCTTTAATTCGACTAGGAGTGACAGACTTAGGAAGTGGCACAAATCCCTTTTGAAGAGACCAACGTAATACAACTTGTGCTACAGTCTTACCATGCGCTTTAGCGATTTCTTCTAATTCATCTAATTTAAAAATATCACCTGTCCCTAGTGGACTATATGCCTCTAGTAAAATCCCCTTATTTTTACAATAACTAACAATTTCTTGTTGTTGATCACTAGGATTTAAATAAATTTGATTCACCACTGGTTGAAAAGAAGCTATCTCTTCTAACGCCTTCAAATGATGTATCATAAAATTGGAAACGCCGATACTTTTTACTTTTCCAGAGTTGAGAGCTTCTTCCATTGCTTTCCAAGCACCAGCATTCGCTTCTTGCCAATGGTCCCGATAATCAACTGGATTTGGCCAATGAATTAAATATAAATCTAAATAATCAAGACCTAATCTCTCTAAGGACTCATCGATAGCCAGTTTTGCTTTATCGTATGAATGATCTTTGTTCCATAACTTTGTGGTAATAAATAATCTTTCACGTGGAATACCACTTTCTTTAATTGCTTCGCCTACACTTTCTTCGTTACCATAAATCATTGCTGTGTCAATATGACGATAACCCGCTTCTAGTGCAGATTTTACTGCTTGTTTTGCTATTTCACCACTTTCAGCTTGCCACGTACCAAATCCCACTACTGGAATTCTGTTACCATCCTTTAGAGTATAGTAAGTCTGTTCTGTCATCATTACATCCTCCCTTATTTTTTTCAACGAAAATTACCTTCGAGAATAGCGTTTCATTCTCTCTTTAATCCTTTTTCGTCGGTTTCTTTTAATAATATACCATATTATTAAAAATAGTAAAAAAATTAAACTAATAAATCCAATAACTATTTCTTTCCAAAATCGTTTTGCTATCTGCAACCATTCAGATTGCGTTGTTGGGATACTTAATGCTATTGATTCAACAGGTGTATTTTTTAATGCTTTTTTAACAGAATGTTCTTCTTCTTTTTCTTTATAGGACACTTCCACTACTGGAATAGTCGCTGAAATTTTTTCTATCCCATTAACAACAAGTACATTGCCATCATCTAAACTCAATGTATAAGATTCATCTTTTTTCACTGTGTCATATAGCGACTTATCTGTCATAATAACTTTACCATCTATTTCATGTTCACCAGACTCTAAAATAGTTTTGTATTCATAATGACTGAAGCCGTAATTTAACATTGCATTGGCAAAGGGATGGCGTTTGTATTCTCCCGTTTGATCTGCCCAATCTCCCACACCTAACACAATCGCGATAAGACGTAAATCCCCTTTTTTGGCTGTCATATCTATATTAAATCCACCCGAAGGACTCGAACCTGTCTTTAACCCATCTACCCCTTCATAAGAATATTCTAATCCTGGTAGCGAATAATTATACGTGTCAAATGTTTCTTCAAATGGTGTTCCAAGCATTGATGTCACTTTTGGTGAGTTAGTGATAGTTAAAATATCAGGATATTTTGATAGTAAAAAATAAGTAAATGTTGCTAAATCTCTTGCTGTTGTTGTATTAGATGCCTCCACTTCTAAGGTTGATGTATCTACCCCTTCTGCTGCATACATCCCTTGAAACGCACTAATTTCTGCCCCTGTTATATTAACTATTTTAGTATTTGTCATACCTAACTCTTTTGCTGTATCATTCATTTTTTGTAACATTAATACCGCATTTGGTTCAACTAAATCAGCTAACATGACCGTCGCGACGTTTGAAGAGGGTACAACTGCCATTTTTAGCAATTCTCTTACTGGATAGGAAGCTCCTAACTGAATCTTATTATTACTTAATTGATAAATTTGAGAAATTGCCACATAGCGCTCGTTGGCTTCAATTGTTGTATCTAGTGTGAGTTGTCCTTCTTCAATTGCTTGATAAACTAAATAAACAACCATCAGCTTCATGATACTTGCTGGATTATGTGGCGTATCAGGATTTTCTCCCCACAAGAATTGTCCTGTATTTGCATCTATCAAAACAGCACCTTTTGGTTTATCTGCTTCATTGACAGTAAAACCCGATTCATTAATTAAATCCATCATGCTTGGCATCTCTTCTGCTGAAACCTGTGTTACAAATAGAAAACTAAAAAAGATCATTCCCACAAATAATCTTTTTAAACACTTTTTTAATACCATCCCAATCTCCTTTAATATATTATCCCATTTATAATACCAAACTTTTATTTGTTTTTCTGTCCTTTTAAATAAAAAAACAATTAGCACATGATTATTATCACATACTAATTGTTTTTATATTATCTGAATTCAATGTTTAACTCATTAACTAACGCTTTTTCTATCTTCTTCATAACAGAAACCACTTCGTCTTCAACTAAAGTTGAGTCGTCATTTTGGAATACAAGAGAGTAAGCAAGAGATTTTTTCCCTTTACCCAATTTTTCTCCTTTGAATAAATCAAACAGATGAATAGATCTTAAGTTTTTACCACCATTTGCTTCAATAACGTCCACAATTTGTTGATATGTCACTGCTTCGTCCACTAACAAGGCAATATCACGTTTAATTGATGGGTATTTACCAACTTCTTTATAAACATTATCTTCTGGAACAAATTCAAATAATTTATCTAAGTCAATTTCAACAACATATGTTTCTTTTAAATCCATATCTTTAGAAAGTTTAGGATGGATTTGTCCAACAAATCCAACGCGAGTTTCACCTACTAAAATATCTGCTGTGCGTCCTGGATGCATCTCTTTTAGTGTTTGATTTGGTTGATAAACCACTTCATTTTCAAGTCCTAAGAAGCTAATTAATGATTCAACAATACCTTTCATTGTATAAAAATCAACTACTTCTTGTGATTCTTTCCAGTCTTTTTTACGAGAAACACCTGTCATCGCCATACCTAAATGAGTTGTTTCTTTCGGTAAATCTGATTTATCATACCAATTAAAGACATGACCTATTTCGTAAAATGCTACACCATTTGCTTTTCTCGCGACATTATAAGAAACATCTTTAAGTAAGCCATTAATTAAACTTTGACGTAAGACTGAATGTTCTTCACTCATTGGAAAATCAAGTTCAACAATGTCTTCTGAATTTTTCGTATCTAGTTTAAATTGAACAGCTGATTCAGGGGACATTAACGCATAGCTAATCGCTTCAGTTAATCCTTTTCCTGCTAATAATGATCTAATATGACGAGTCATTTGTTGTTTAAATGATAATTTACCTGGTAATGAGGCACCACTTGGCAAAGTAGATGGTAAGTTGTCATAGCCGTAAATACGAGCAACTTCTTCAATCAAATCAGCTGGAATCTTAATGTCCCATCGTCTTAATGGGATTGTCACATCAAATGTTTTACCACTTAATGACACATCAAATCCTAATTGTAAGAAGATTTTTTCTACATCCATTGCTGATAACTCAGTTCCTAATGAACGATTGATTTTCTCTAAGGTGATGGAAACAGTTGGTTCTGTTGGAACACTTGATTCAACAAGAGCTTCACCTGTCACAATCGTACCACCACCAAGTTCAGCGATTAAGTTGGCAGAAAATTCACTAGCTTGACGAATCACAGACCAATTAATTCCACGTTCAAAGCGACGGCTCGATTCACTTGATAAAGCTAGTCTTCTTGCTGTACGACGAACGCGAGTTGGGTTGAAAACAGCTGTTTCTAATGCAATCGTTGTGGTATTATTTGTGATTTCAGTATTTTCTCCACCCATTACACCAGCTAAAGCGATGGCTTTTTTACCATTTGTAATCACTAAATCTTCAGTAGTTAATTCTCTTTCAACTCCGTCTAAGGTTGTCAACTCTTCCTTGTCTGTTGCACGGCGAACGTAGATTTCTTTTGAATCAAGTTTATCATAATCAAACGCATGTTGTGGTTGACCAAATAATAATAAGGTATAGTTTGTTACGTCGACAATATTATTAATCGGGCGAATGCCTTCATTCATCAAACGAGTTTGTAACCACATTGGGCTTTCTTTAATTGTGACATCTTTAATGATTTTCATACCATAAGATGGCACATCTTCTTCATCTTCCAATCTGATTGATACATAACTTTCAACTGGTTCATCTGGATTTTCATTGATTGTCACAGTTGGTAACGTGATATCTTTGTCATAAATCGCGGCTACTTCATAAGCCACCCCTAGCATGCTTAAAGCATCGGCTCTGTTTGGTGTGACAGATAATTCAATAATCGCATCATCCATTTCCAAATATGGGAATACTGGTTGACCTGGTACTGCATCTTCTGGTAAGAAATAAATCCCTTCAGCGTATTCTTTTGGCACCACACTGTCTGAATAACCTAATTCTTGTAATGAACAAATCATACCTAATGACACTTCACCACGCATTTTACCTTTTTTAATTTTGACATTTCCAGTAATACGTGAATTTGGTAAAGCCACAATCACTTTTTTTCCTGCCGTGATATTTGGCGCACCACAAACAATTTGATACAACTCTTCTTCGCCAACATCTACTTGGCAAATTGATAGGTGATCACTATCTGGATGAGGAACACATTCTTTAACGTCTCCAACAACAATTTTTTTCAGTCCTTCTTCAGGGATCGTCACATCTTCTACTTCAATACCTGAACGAGACATTTTATCTGCTAATTGATTTACATCAATATCTTTTACATCAACTAATTCTTGTAACCATTTATATGATACTAACATTTATCTCTACCCCTTTACCTTAAATTGTTCTAAGAATCTGACGTCATTTTGATAGAAATAACGGATATCATTGACACCATATTTTAACATTGCGACTCTATCAGGTCCTAATCCAAAAGCAAATCCACTGTATTCACTTGAATCAATGCCTGACATTTCAAGAACGCTTGGATGCACAATGCCTGCTCCAAGAATTTCAATCCAACCAGTGTGTTTACATACGTTACAGCCTTTACCACCACATTTGAAACAGCTAATATCCACCTCAACTGATGGCTCTGTAAATGGGAAGTAACTTGGTCTTAGACGGATATGACGATCTTCCCCGAATAATTTTTTAAGTAACACTTCAAGCGTTCCTTTTAAGTCTGCCATTGTGATATGTTTATCAACAACTAATCCTTCAATTTGATGGAATTGATGACTGTGAGTGGCATCATCACTATCACGTCGGTAAACTTTCCCTGGACTAATCATACGAAGTGGTGCTTTTGAAAAATCATGTTTTTCCATCGTACGTGCTTGAATAGGTGAGGTATGCGTACGTAATAACATATCATCTGTAATATAAAAGGAATCTTGCATATCACGAGCTGGGTGATCTTTAGGTAAGTTCATTCTCTCAAAGTTGTAGTAATCTTTTTCAACTTCGTAGCCTTCAATAATTTCATAACCTAGACCTAAAAAAACATCTTCAATTTCTTGCATCACTTGCGTTAAGATATGTGGTGTACCAGTACTTGATACTTTACCCGGTAAAGTCACATCAATCGTTTCATTTAATAACGCCTGATTAAGTGCTTCTTCTTCAAGTTCTTGTTTTTTCTCATCTATTTGTGTGGATAATACATCTCTAATTTCATTAGCCAAACTTCCGACAACTGGTCGCTCTTCATTTGATAAATCTTTCATTCCACGAAGTATTTCTGTCATACTTCCTTTTTTTCCCATTACCTCAACCCGTATGTTATTTAAATGGTCTAATGTTTCCACTTGCGCAATCTTTTCAATAAAATCTTTACGTAGTGATTCCAATCTTTCTTTGATTTCCATTTGTTTCATCCTTTCTTAATCCAACAAAAAAGACATCATTCCTTAATGAAAAGGAACGATGTCTCGTGGTACCATCCAATTTTTATGCTAAAAGCATCTTTATTTGTTAACGATGATAATAATCACCGGTTTGATAACCAAACAACTAAGGAAGTGAACTTCGTCTAGATTTTCCACAGTTTGCTTTCAGTCTTTGACAAACCTCCCTGAGCGAGAAAAATACTAAATTACTCGTTTCCGTAAACGTTTTTTACTATATATCTAAAGTGTACAAGAAATAAAATGGTCCGTCAAGATGATTCTTACATCCATTTTTCTCCCCAGCTTTGAACTTCATTCATAACAGAACGTAACGCTTCTCCTTTTTCAGTTAAAGAATAATCAATGCGTTTTTTTTCTATAGGGTGTTCATCTCGTGTTATAATTCCCTTTTCTTCCAATTCTTTCAATCGCTCAACCAACACTCGGTCACTAACATCTGGTATTTTATTAGCTAACTCAACAAATCGCTGTGTGCCATCCTCTAGTAATACATCAATAATCAAACCATTCCATTTTTTACCTAACATATCAAATGTTTTTTCAAATTTTGGACAAAGTTCAAATTGTCTTTTCTCACAAGAATTCATAAACTGCCTCCTCACCATCAACTATCAATTTTTATACGATATCTTCTAGTATAAAACAATAAGCTGACAAATACTATCTGTCAGCTTACAAATGTACCACTTTAGAATACTCAGCGGCTTTTAATTTTACTTTTTTAAACAATGGTTTAATAACTTCTTCACAGGCACAATATTTATCAACCAGTGTGACAATATAGCTTTCTTTATATTTAGGTGGTGCAATTGTCGCACCAAACATATGCTTAATAATGATATCTTCTTCTAATGGTGAGATATCTGTTAATTTTTTGGCATTTTCTAAAGCAATACGCGGATGAACATAAGCATGTGTGCCTTCGCCCATTTTTTGTTCACGCCAATCATAGAAAAATAAATCATGAAGTAAGCCTGCTCGAGCAGTCGCCCTAACATTTCCACCCCATTTTTTTGCGAGTTTGTAACTCTTATAAGATACTTGAATCGAATGTTCTAAACGATTTGAGTAATGATGTTGTGTGTATTTTTTTAAACTTTGAACGTCATCTGTATAAATTAAATCTTCAACAAGTTCTAAGTAAGCAGTATCTTCTTGCCAATTTAACGACATTTACTATCACTTTCTTTCTTAAACAATAACTTTATCAATCGTTTCATGATAACAATATATCAGTTATTTTTTAAAAAACATATCAAAAAACATGACTTTAATAAATTTATAATAATTTAAAAGTGAAACATAACAATCCCAGCAGCAACTGCGACATTTAACGACTCTGCTTGTCCTTTCATTGGAATGTACACTTTTTTATCAACTTGTGATAAGACTTCCTGTGACACGCCTTGGCCTTCATTCCCCATAATAATAGCAATTGATTCTGTTAGCTTTAATTCTTTAAAAGACATCGCAGTATCATCTAATGCTGTTGCAACTGTTAAAATATGTCGCATTTTTGCCTGTACTATCCATTTATCTAACGCAACATTAGTCACAATAGATACATGAAATTGACTGCCTTGTAATGCTCGTTGCACTTTTGATTGATAGACATCTACGCATCCTTCACTTAATATAACTTGATCAAAACCAGCTGCATCTGCTGTTCGGATCATCGTTCCCACATTTCCAGGATCTTGCACATGATCTAAAACTAAGATTTTTTCCCCAAATCCTGTTAATTCTTCTGACTTTTTCATAATCGCGATAATTTCTTGTGGTGTTGGTAATTCAGATAGTTGCTTTAATATCCCATCAGTTACAACAACCAATTGTTCCTCTGATACCTTTGATAGAATAGACTTATATTTTAATAATCCATCATCAGTTGTAATCACGCAATCAATCAACCCATTATTTTCTAAAGCTTCCTGAACAGAATGCTCTCCTTCTAAAATATATTGATTGGTTATATCACGATACTTCTTTTTATGTAATTTCTTGGTTTCTTTTACCCATTGATTAGTCAAAGATTCGATTCGCTTCATATCTATATTCATTCCTCTCAATTCTGGATTCATTATATCAGATTTTTTATTTGTTTAACCCCTTTATCATTAAAAATTGTATAATAGAATAAAAAAACACAAAGGAAGTGATTAAATGAAAATTTCTATGATTGTTCATGGTCGAGTTCAAGGTGTCGCGTTTCGTTATATGACAAAGATAGTCGCTGATGAGTTAGGGGTTTATGGAATTGTCCGTAATTTAGATGACGGTGGTGTTTACATCGAGGCGAACGGAGATAAATTAGCTGTTCAACAATTTATTGAAGAAGTAAAAAAATCACCTGCTCCGATGGGTAACGTCAAACCCTATCTACCAAGCAAAATCTGTTATAGTTAGGGTGAATTTATTC
>OMJG01001908.1_pt1 | contig 11084 bp, 9 predicted proteins | sample 1646431 | NCBI WGS metagenome assembly OMJG01 (sample SAMN03771674, study PRJEB25209) | food metagenome | isolation source: Cotija cheese | place: Mexico:Jalisco,Michoacan | collected 2011-12-12 | reverse complement strand
CAACTCCTCTTTACATAGTAAGTATAGCAAGATTTCAGTGAAATATCAACCTTTTTCTCTACAGAGATAGTGTCAAGAATTTGTTGGAAAGTAGATTTCTCCAAAATCTATTTTATTATTGGATGTTGATTTATTAAGTTTTTTTACTGCATAGCACTGGCTATTGGTTTACTTATTCCAGTAATTAATCTATTTTCCAACAAAGGAAATTAGGTAAGAAACTGTTGAGTGGTTCAGTGAGTCGCCATAGCTTTTTAGAAATTACAATTGTGCTATATTTTTAATATAGGTAAAGTACTTTATACCTACGAAAAATCAATGAATAAAGAGGAATCCTGTTATGAAACTAATCCCATACAATAAATCATTTCAAGGTAATATTGATAATTACTATTTAAATGATCTGTCCTATACCGCACTGCCCAAAGAAATTCTCAAAGATTCATCAGACAATTTTTTCCCTGTACTTTGTTTTGAGAAAGATCAATTAGTCTGTTTCTTTATTTTAGATAGCGGGAAAGACAAGTTTAAATACACAAACGATACAGATAGCTTATTACTTAGGGCGTTTTCAACCGATTCTTTCCAAACGAAAAAAGGATTTGCGACTTCTGCATTAAAGAAGTTACCAGCATTTGCTAAAAGGACGTTTCCGTCAGTAAATGGTATCTATTTAGGCGTAAATATAAAAAATGAATTAGCCATTCATTTATACGAAAATGTGGGTTTTAAAGATACAAAAAGAACGTTTAACGGCCCTAAAGGAATACAAAGAATATTCACTTTGAGCCTCCAGTAGTGATGTCAATTACAAAGAATAGATAGCTTAATTATCAACTAAATTTTACCATAAAAAATTGATCTAACTAAGCCTCTTTACTGCATAACACTGACTATTCGATTACGTGCTCCAGTAATTAATCCATTTTCTAACAGAGGGAATTTGGCAAGAAATTGTTGGTTGAATTCCTTTTTAGGTCCAATCACACGTTTATCCAAACGCTTAATTCGGGTTTCTTTTTGAATTTTTTTGTTTTCATTCTCTAAATAGACCAATAACTCTCCTTGATTTTTTAGAAATACGCGTAACTTGGCTATATTGTTTGCGCCAGTTTTACTCCAGCCCAAAGGGCGGGAACTTAAGCGAGAGGACAAAATATGGCTCACATAACCCTCAGCGCTACAACCAATATAATCCTCATTGTGTTGCTTTTGAATAGCTGCCCAATTCCCTAGTAAATAGCTTTGGGCATTGAGAATGTTCTTTCTTTGATTCTCTGAAAGCGTACCATCTTCTAAGCGACTCTTAAAGAAGGCTTTTACATATTTTTTCTGATTTTGATCGACCCAATCAAGTAGAATAGCTGTACATGAAAGCATACCTATACAAGCTTTTTTTACATACTTCACTACATGAAATCGGTCTAAAACAAAAATTGTCTTCGGAAGATATCTCATACCTTCCTTAATCCATTTCGCTCCATCTCCATAAAAATAGATTTTTTCTACTGATTTTAAGTTATATGAATCATCTAAATAGCTGTATACCTCTTCCCAAAGACGTTGACTATCTTGATAGAGACCACTGAAATAGTGACAATTTTTTAGCTTTTTCCGTGTCGATGTAAAGGGCCACGATAAAATGTAGGAAAAAGGCCATCGGAAATGTAGGTTTTGGGCCATCAACATTTGGCTATTTAATCTAATTTTCATTATAAAATCCGGTAGAACTTGACAAGGAACCTTCTAAAGGTGTGATATGAGCCTTTAAAAAGCCTAAATTTAAAAGATAGCGGCTCACCCACAGGCTATCACACCTTAGTTCCTAATCAAGTTCTACCTAATGAAGTGTTATTAAACCAACCTTCATCTAAGTTGTATTTAATTGGCCCAAAACCTACATTTTTACATGGCCTTTTACACACATAACGAAGAATGCCGGAATGCTGTATGAAAGAAAACTTCACGTACGGTTTGATGTGGGGGAACTGAAATCCTACAACCATCCGAAGATGAACATAGGTTTTCAGTTCTATACTCTACAATTGGACGACTTGTTTCGCATTATATTTAAAATCTTCTAGAATTGAAAATGTATAAGTCGTTTCTGAATGATACGGACGTGAAGGATTAAAAGTGACTAGCTGTAAATCATTTGCAGGGTACTGCGTTTCAAATGTAATACTACTAAAAATAGGAAATTGCTGACTATTTTTTGAAAATATCTTTTGCATGATATTAAAGGTATAAATAACGACACAAGGAAGTGTTGTCTTAAATTCTAACTGCCTCCCGTTTGTCGGATGCTTCAAAACGCCAGCATGTTTTCCAGTTAGCTGATACGTATGATTCAACCCGTTTATTTCTGGTAATGTCAAAAGGCTCCTTTGTAAATTATAATTACAATTGGATGAAACTTTTGACAAATGATCAGATTGAATCACTCCATCAATCTCAGTAAATACCGCATCAGAGTCTAGTTGAAGGGAAAGATTGGTAATTGGTAGAAAGGGCACACCGTTCAAGTTAAAGTACATGTGATTGGTTGGATTTAGATAAATTTCTTCTTTAGGATATATATCGATTTTCATGGATAATGAAAAACTGTTATCAATAGTATACTTTATGATTGCTTCATAAGCTGACGTTAAATGAGTAAAGAGGATGGTCAGTCGATCCGTATCTTTTATGATTGACTGATGCCACAAAACTTTATCCCAACCGTCAGAGCCACCGTGAAAATGAAGCGGAGAACGATTTTGTTCCAACGTAGTTCCGGCAGTCTCGTATCTACCAGCAAGAGGACCTACTATACTTCCGGCATAAGTTCTTTCTTTCAACCAAGTTTTCTTTTCAGGAGTTATTAAAACATTTTCTAAATTGCCCTTATTGTCTGAAAATAAAATTTCATATACGGATGCTCCTAGATTTGAAAAGGTGATTTCTAATTCTTTTTTCAAAGAAATTTTGGTGAAAATTACTTTGTCATCAATGATTTCGTGTGATAATCGAAACATCGGATCCCTCCTTTTCATGAGTATAACTTTATTTGAAAATAATTTCCATATCCATTGACACTTTTTGGAAATGATGTATTATTGTTCTTGTAAACGCAAACAGAAAGGGGTTGCATATTTTGGATTCAGGTAACTTGAAGGGAAATTATGATGTCGTTGTTGTAGGAGGTGGCATGTCAGGTGCGTTCGCGGCAATCGCTGCTGCAAGAAATGGTGCGAATACATTGATTATTGATCAAAATGGCTATTTTGGAGGTACTTTGACGGCAAATGGAGTGGGACCTATGATGACTTATTTTGCCGGAGATAAGCAGGTCATTCAAGGCTTAGGTCAAGAAATGGTTGAAAGATTGGTCGAACGAGGGTACTCGCCTGGCCATGTGTTGGATTCCACAAACTATATTTCTTACGTTACGCCATTTTCAGCAGAAGGCTTGAAAATTATTTTAGATGAAATGATCAGTGAATCTGGTGCACACGTTTTGTTCCACACTTATTTGATTGGCTTGGAAAAAGAGGACGGTGACATCAAAGATATTTCTATCGTGAACAAAGATGGTATCAGCAAAATTTCAAGCAAGATTTTTATTGACGCGACAGGTGACGGTGATTTAGCTGTAATGTCTGAGGTTCCGTTCCAGATTGGACGTGAGTCTGACAATGCGATGCAACCAATGACGATGAACTTAAAAGTTTATGGAGTAGACACAAAAAAATTACGTGAAACTGTTTTGAAAGACCCCAAAAAATTCCCACGATTGAATAGAGACTTGGATGTGATGAAGAACACTGAAATCTTGTCATTCGTCGGTTTTGATGATGAATTTAAAAAGGCGAAGGAAGCAGGCCGAATCAATATTCCTCGAGAAGATATTTTATTCTTTGAGACCAATGTTCCGGGAGAATTTATCATGAACACCTCTCGGATTATTAATGAAAGTGGTGTTTCAGCAGAGGGGCTGACGCGTGCGGAAATGATTGGACGCAAGCAATGTGAAGAGCTTTATCATTTCTTAGTCGAATCCGTGCCGGGATTTGAAAATGCGAAAATTGCATATAGTGGTCCAAGTGTTGGTGTCCGAGGAACGAGACAGATTAAAGGAAAATATACGTTAACTAATCAAGATGTACTAGAGAACAAACCGTTTACTTCAACGATCGCTCATTCTGGTTACCCGATTGATATCCATAATCCAAAAGGTGAGGGGACTGTTTCCGTCCATGCTAATCAAACGGAAGAAGTGGCGCATGAAAAGTTTGATAAGACAGTATTTGACAGCTATTATCGAATTCCTTACGAGATTATGATCACCAATGAAATCAGTAATTTGATTGTTACTGGACGTTGCGTATCAGCTTCCTTTGAAGCACAAGCGGCAATTCGAACAACTCCAACCATGACTGCGTTAGGTCAAGCAGCAGGTACAGCGGCGGCTTTCGCAGCTGCAGAGGGTGCAGCTGTCGGAGATATTGATATAAAAGCATTACAAAATAAATTGATTGAGCAAAAGAGCTTTATCGAAATCTAGGGGGAAAAACAGTGGCAACAGTACAGTTAATAGGAATATTACTCGTATTCTTAATTTTAGTTGGGCTTATGATGACGAGAAAGGTCCCGACGATTTTAGCGCTGCCGATTATGGCAATCGCTATATCATTGATCGCGGGGATCACAATCATTTCAAAAGATGTGGAGCAATTTACCATCGTTAAAGATGTCTTAGAATCGGGTTCTATGAGGATGTCAACGGCTATCTCAGGATTGATCTTCGGATCACTGTTTGGGAAGGTTCTTTCTAAAGTCGGAGTTACAGAAACAATAATAAAAAAAGCGGCCGAAATGGCTGGAGACAAAGCTTTACCAATCGCCTTGTCCTTCTTAGCAGTATGTTCCGTAATTTTTGCAGCAAGTAATGGTTTGGGAATGGTTATCCTAGTTGGTACGATTATTATCCCAATCATGATCTCAGCTGGTCTTTCACCAATGGTCAGCGGTATTATTCTATTGCTGTCAAATGGTATCGGGGTAACATTCTCGGTGTCAACATTGGCTGTCTACATCGATGTTTTAGGTTTAAAACTTAGTGAAGTGACTTCTTATTCTTGGATGGTTGGTCTTCCATTGGTTATCGTTTCAGTTATGATGGTCATTTACTATGTGAATTTCAGCGGGAAGCGTCGAAAAGCCTGGGCGATGCCGACAAAAAAAGGTCGTAACGGTCAAGTTCGCAGTATTGCTTTGATATCACCAATCATTCCAGTTGTATTAGTTTTCGCTTTCCAAGTGCCATTGGTAGCAGCTATTATTGTCGGTATCATTGGCACCTTAATTTTAAGCACACCAAAAAATCCAATCCATGTTGTCAGCAGTGCTTTTGTTGAAGGGATTCAAGAAGTTGCAGGGGCAGCAGGTTTGATGATTGGTATCGGAATGTTGCTTAACGCAGTAATGTCAGCGGAAGTATCAGCTATCCTACAACCAGCGATCTCAATGATGATTCCTAAAAACCAGTTGATGTTCATTCTGATTTTCGGTTTGCTTTCACCTTTAGCAATCTATCGCGGACCATTGAATGTTTGGGGCTTAGGAAGTGGGATCATCTCACTACTAGTAGCTGGCGGAATGAATCCGATCGCTGCGATGGTAGCGTTGCGTCTTGACAGTAATGTACAAGCCGTCTGCGACCCAACTAACTCCCATAATGTTTGGGTATCAGATTTCATCAAGACAGATGTCAATGAAGTGATGAAGAAAACGATCGGTTGGGTAGCCGTCTCAACCTTTATCGGATTAATTGTTGCATCGTTTTTCTTATATTAATTAAGATTGAAGGTAAATGAGAATGGAGAAAAAAGTAAGAATCGGAATTGATGTCGGCGGAACCTTTACGGATGCAGTAGCCATCGATAACGAGACATATGATGTAATAGCTAAGCTTAAGATTCCAACGACTCACGAAGAAGGAGTTGCTAGAGGAATTGTAACGATCATTCAAAAGCTTTTATTAGAAAATAATATTGCTCCAGAAGATGTAATCTTCATTGCTCACGGAACAACCCAAGCAACCAATGCGTTGCTTGAGGGGGATGTGGCGAAAGTCGGAATCATCGGCATGGGGACAGGAATGGATGCTCGAACTGCAAAAAAAGAAACATCAATCGAACATATCGAATTAGCACCCAACAAATTTTTACATTCAGAGCACATGTTTGTTGATTCGGTGAATTTGACAGATCAGGAAATTGAAAAGAGTATTCATGAGTTGATTAATAAAGATTGTCAGGTAATCGTTGCCAGTGAAGCGTATTCAGTGGATGATCCAGAAAATGAACTGCGCGTCATCAAAAAAGCCCAAGATGAAAAATTATTTGCGACGGGTGGTCATGAGATATCCCAGCTTTATGGATTGAAGATGCGCACTCGGACAGCAGTAGTTAATGCTTCATTGATTCCCAAAATGATGCAGACAGCGAACATGACAGAATCGGCAGTATTAGATACAAAGATCCAGTCCGGATTAATGATCATGCGTTGCGATGGTGGAGTCATGAATATTAACGAAGTACGCCAACGTCCGATCTTGACGATGTTGTCCGGATTAGCTGCTGGTGTAGCCGGAGCCTTGATGTATGAAAAAGTCAGTGATGGTATTTTCTTTGAGGTCGGTGGAACCAGTGTTGATATCTCTGTTATTAAAAATGGGAAAGTTATGATCAAGTACGCGCAGGTCGGCGGGCATAAAACCTACTTACGTTCATTAGATGTTCGGACGCTGGCAGTCGCTGGTGGTAGTATGATTCGTGTGAAGAATCGTAAAATCGTGGATGTCGGTCCACGAAGCGCCCATATTGCCGGATTGGAATACGAATGTTTTACAGATGCGGGAAATCTTGATCAGCCAGTCATCGAATTTGTCTCTCCACGAGAAGGTGATCCGAATGAATATGCAATCGTACAAGGAAGCTCTGGACTTTCTTATTCTTACACATTGGCTGGAGCAGCAAATTTATTAGGTTATGTACCAAAGGATGATTATGCTGAAGGAAATGCAGAAGCAAATGAAAAAGCTTGGGAAGCATTAGGTGAGTATTTAGGAATCTCTGCTGAAGCTGCCGCAAAAGAAGTTTTAAAATTTGCGATGGAGAAATTGGAGCCAGTCATCAACGACTTAATCGATGAATATGAGATGGACAGCAACTTTATCACATTAGTCGGTGGCGGTGGTTCCGGAGCGATTGTGGTACCTGCCTTGGCAGAGCATTTCAACTATAAATGGAAGCTGGCAAAAAATGCGCCGTATATTTCAACGATTGGTGTTGCCTTAGCGATGGTTCGTGAGCAGATCGAACGCTCGATAACAAATCCAAGTGAAAGCGATATTAAAAAGATTCGTGCAGAGGTCATTGAAAAAATTGTTCAATCTGGTGCAAATGAAGAAACAGTCGAAGTAAATATTGAAATTGATACCCAACGGAATATCGTTCGTGCGGTTGCGACAGGAGCGACCGAACTACGTCAGAAAAATCTTGGTGCATCAGATGTGACGGAGGAACAATTAAAAACAATTACTTCAGAAGCCTTAGGGATAGATGTTAACAGCGTAACCCTTGCTGAAAAAGTTGGTCGTTGGAACCTGATGGATGCTACAGTTGTTAAAAAGAAATTTTTCTTCAAAAGCAAACGGACGAATGTCTGTGTAGTCGATAGAGAAGGGGTCATTCGGTTCAAGCATAGCAACGCTCACTATTTCAAATTCCCGAAAAGTCAATGCGACAAGGATTTCCTTTCCTTTATTGATGAGCATACGATCTATTCAGATGCCAACGCAACTATACCAAAGGTCTTCTTGTTCTTTAGAGAAAAAATGTTAGACTTAACTGGAATGCAGACGCTTGAACAATTGACCTCCATTATGGATGTCGAAACAGAAAACTTAGATATAAATGAAGAAGTTATCGCAGTAGCATATAAATAGAGGGAGTCACAATGAATTATTTTACAGATGAATTTCTAGCCTATTTGGAATTAAAGCAGGATATGCTGTTTCACAAGATCCCAGAGGAAGATATCTTGTATTATATAGAAGAATCTTTGAAAGCAGGATCTGAGTGTGCAAAAAAGCAAAAATCAACTGATATTATTGGTTTGTATGAGGAGAAAAAGATTCAAATCAAGCAAGAGACACATGATGGTGTTTTCTTCAAAGTACAAATGCGAGCACAATTTGAAACGGATCGAAAAGGCAACAACCTTGTGTATTTATACGAGCAATCAATCAGTCAATTAGCCCAAGTCAACCAGCTTGGGCTGGAAGAAATGAAGAAAATCATTTTGGCTCACGAATACTTCCATTATTTGGAAGCAAACGGAGAAGGACATGTCCATGATCAATTGATGCCGATCGAAAGTGCCAAATTTTTGGTTTTTTCTCAAAAGGCCCATGTGCGTCGAACTAGTGAGATCGCAGCGAATGCTTTTACTAAACGTCTATTAAAGCTGAAACATCTGCCAAGTTTCTATGACTACCACTATTTATTAACGACTGATCAACTGACGATGCAAGACATCGAAGAAGATTACGCGCAATTTATTGCGTTAAAAATAATAGGTAACAACAGCTAGATGCACTCGCGTCTAGCTGTTTATTTCGAAAGGAAGCTGACTATGACGAAAAAAAGATTCGGGAGCATCGAGGCAGGTGGGACAAAATTTGTGTGTGCTATCGGGGATGAAGATTTTACTATTATTGAAAAAGTGATGTTTCCAACAGAAAGTCCAGAAAAAACGATGAAACATGTTAAGGGATTTTTCCAACAATATTCGGTGGATGCGTTAAGCATTGGGACATTTGGTCCGGTTGATGTGGATGAAAGCTCATCAACTTATGGAAAAATCTTAGCTTCTCCTAAGAAAGAATGGCGAGGGTTTAATTTTGTCGAGGCAATCAAGGAATGGTTTTCAGCACCGCTGTTTTTGACGACGGATGTGAATGCGAGTGCTTATGGCGAGTATTGTGTAGGGGGGGCAGAAACTGTAGCTTCTTGTGTTTATGTAACTGTTGGAACAGGGATCGGAGCGGGGGTGATTCAAAATAATCGCTTCGTAGGTGGTATGACTCATTTGGAAATTGGTCATGGATTTATTAGTATACATGAAACAGATCAATTATTTTCCGGCGTTTGTCCTTACCATGGCAATAAATGCTTCGAAGGGGTCGCTGCTGGACCAAGTATTGAAAAACGAACCGGAATAAGTGGTGAAAATCTACCTTTAGATCATCCAGTTTGGCAGGTTGAGGCTTATTATTTAGCTCAGTTAGCTTATAATCTTCGAGTGAATTATGCTCCCGCAAAAATTATTTTTGGTGGTGGAGTGATCAGTGAAGAGCTGTTGGAACAGGTACGAGTTCAATTCGAAACCATCAATGCTGATTATGTCAGTGTGCCGGATTTGAAGGAGTTTATCATTATTTCGAAGTTCGAAGACAATGCTAGCGCGACCATTGGCAACTTTGCTTTAGCTCAAGAAGCCCTAAAAGGCTGAAAATGACCGATCATTATCTAAAAAATAATGATCGGTCATTTTGTTTACCATTCGTAAATAGCAGAGTCAGCCGATTGGTAGGAATTGATGATGGTATCACTGCTCAATTTTCGTTGTCTTAATCCACGATTATCCCGAAGAATTGTCGCGAAGATAATATCGAACACTAAAGAAATCATTGCAGAATTCGTTAATACTAAAGAATTATTTGCGGACATATGGTCTGGAATGACGAACTTGATATCAATCAAGTCATTGCCCTTCGGATTGTCATGGCTAGAAATTAAGATCGTTTTGACGTCTTTCCTTTTTACTTTTGAAAGAAAAGGAATAATATCCTTTGTAATAACAGACGGTACAACTGCTATGAGCACAGAATCACTAGTCATGTTTTCAATGGCAAGCTGTGTCTCTAAGTTTTCCTTTAGAGTAGTGACTTCCATACCTAATTGTCGCAATTTAAAGGCGAACTCTTTGCTGACAAAGGAGGTATTATAGACCGATAAAATAAACACTTTACGATTTAGGGTGATCATTGAGGCAGCATCTTCAATATCCTGAGCCTCCAGCATCGCACATGTATTCGTTAACATTTTTTGGTAATCACGAGTGACGTATTCGATGAGATTGGATTCATCGATAGTCTTCTCTTGATCTTCAAGCTGTGTCATACTTTGAGCTAATGCAATTTTAAATTTATTAAACCCCTTGAAACCAATTTTTTTACTGAAGCGGTTGATACTAGCTTCGGATGTATCGGTTTTTTTGGCTAAATTAGTGATAGAATTTGAAATAACGTAATCAGGGTTCTCAATCACGAACTTACTAATGTCATGTTCGCTAGAAGTAAAGCTGGATTCCAATGATTTTATTTTAAGTAGAACAGCTGACTGCATAACATCTCCTCGTTTCTTTCTATATTATAACAATAAATGATAGCACTGAGTAGTTAGAAACCATAAGTTTTTTAACCAACTCATGTAAAGCACAAATTTGAATATTTTGGTCAAACAAGATCCAATTCTAGTAGAAGAGGGATTGTTTTTAGTGATATTTTTTTATAATTCTGGGTTTCTATAAATACATAGGGGTCAAGCCTTGATGTTAGGGTGAATTCATGGACATGATTGCTAGAATTTAAATCCTAAGCAAAGGGCGTGTCCAAAAGGGCAATATCCAAGAAAAAATAGACAAGCCATTTAAAAAACAATCGTTGAGCTATATCAGGGTAGTTAATCAGTAGAACAGTTAGCTGAGGAATATTGGATCGCTACACAAACCGCTTACCACTGGAACAAGCTCTATTCCAAGTCGGAAGTTTAGCAAGCAAATGACAAAAGAACTTGTCATCGAAACGTTAGACAATGCGCTTTTAACTCACGCATCTTCAAAGAAGCTGACTATCCACTCGGATCCTAGTTAATAATATACCAGCGACGCCCATCAAGCGAAACTGAAAGATTAAATATGGGGTACATGGAACATAGAAACGAAAATGCACGGTAGAAAAGCGAATGAATGTA
>OMJG01001907.1_pt1 | contig 11089 bp, 8 predicted proteins | sample 1646431 | NCBI WGS metagenome assembly OMJG01 (sample SAMN03771674, study PRJEB25209) | food metagenome | isolation source: Cotija cheese | place: Mexico:Jalisco,Michoacan | collected 2011-12-12 | reverse complement strand
CTAAGTTTTTCAAATGCCAGCTGTGGTCTGTTGAATGGTTGGATTAGGTTGACAACACCACCAACAATCATACCAAGCCATTGTTTTCGACGCATCGCCGGACTAAAGCCATTGTCTGATCGATAAGAAAATGACAAGTAGCCTTTTTTGGTTGCGAAAGGATACCAAACCATATTATTCGGCATTTTGACTTGAAACATATAAGAAAAAAAGAACAACACAAAAAACTGCCAAATATTTAAACGATAGCGTTGATACTCACCATTTTTTAAGTTGTACGCATCAGAGTAAACAGGTTGCCAGTTAATTTTGGTAGCAAGCTGTGCTATTTTGTAATTATCTTGCACCTCAGAGAAATGATTATCTTTTCTATTCTTTATGTACAATTATTACTACCTCATTTTCTACTTTTAAACATTAAGGTAGCATATTACCCGCGGCCAAATATATATCGTACCAGTCTTGCCTCGTAAGATTAACGTTATCACCTTCAGCCATTTCCTGAATATGGTGATCGCTCATTGAGCCAATGATAACCTGCATGTTGGCAGGGTGACGGAGAATCCAAGCTACTGCGATAGCACTCTTATTCGTTTGGTAATGATCAGCTAACCTGCCCAATACTTCATTTAATTCCGGAAAATCAGGATTATCAACAAAAACACCACCAAAATAACCAAATTGTAATGGCGACCATGTTTGTATTGTCATTTCATGAATACGGCTATATGCTAGTAATTCAGCGTCGCGCATGTTAGCCGCATCATCGGTCATATTGACATGAATCTGTTGGTCAATCATTCCTGTGTGCATAATGCCAAACTGCAACTGATTAACAATCAAAGGTTGTTTTACAGCAGTCTTTAATAATTCAATGTCTAGTGAATTCTGATTAGAAACACCAAAGTATCTCACTTTACCACTTTGTTCTAAAATATTGAAGGCCTCAGCAACTTCATCTGGTTCCACCAACACGTCTGGCCGATGTAAAACAAATACATCTAAATAATCCGTTCCAATTCGACTGAGTTCATCTTCAACAGATTGAATTAAGTTCTCTTTTGAATAATCCACTCTTTTGAATTTATCACCACGAACAATGCCACCCTTAGACTGAATTAAAATCTTGTCGCGAGAAATTTTAGCATCTTTTAGTGCCCGACCAAAGGCAGTTGATGATTTGCCAGCACCATAAACATTTGCTGATTCGAAAAAGTTGATCCCATGCGAGATTGCAGATTCAATGGTTTTCTGCGCGTCACGCTCACTCCGTGTGCCCATGCGCATGACACCAAGACCTATTCTGGAAGCATTTAGTTCACTGTTGCCTAATCTTATCTTCTTCAATACTCTCACCTCATAAATCAATCATTGAAATTAAATTACGTAGCTGTATATTTAATACATTATTGACTTGGATAACATAATTCAACGTACTATAATTCACCCACAAATACTCATCAGGCAAATCTTGAATGGCATTATCGTCAACTTCCATAATAACATTCAAATTCTGTTCATGATAGAAGCGGCCACCCTCTTCAGACAACAGCGTTTTACGATTAATGCCTTGATTAAAAGAGAGTTGATTAGCATAGATTTTTTCAACATCATCAACAGGTTTACCACGTTTTGTTGTTTCCCATTGAATTGTCGGGCCATATTCAACACTATCCAGTGTGCCAATCTCGGGCTGTAATTTAATCAAAAATTCTCGAACGCCGTTATGGTTTCTTGTTAACAAAGCAAGCTCAGCAATGCCTTCAGCCACAAATAAAGGTTGATCCCATGACGTGATTTCTCGACCATCAATACTAATTTGGTATTGTCGTACTGAAAAGTCAGCTTTCTGTTGACTAAAGACACCGTTATCTGTCACTTTCCAATTAGCAATATCTAACAACGAGGTGATATGCGTTTGTGTTTCTTTAAACATTTTAAAGTCATTTAACTTTTGAAATAACTTGGGTAAATAATCACTTGGGGCGCTTGTGAAGATTGATTGTCCTAGGGATTGATCTTTAAAATATTTTAACCAGTCATTACTCTCATTAGTCAATGTATCAGTCACAAATGGTAATCCTGATAGCACAGTTCGTGTGTCCATGTTAATCAGATTATCCTCGTCCATCATTTTTTTAATCTGGCCAAGCGTCATCCAACGAAAACGGTCTAAGACTTCTACATCATCGTCAACCTTAATAATGATATTACGATTTCTTTTTTGATAAAATCGAGAACTTTGTTCAGACTGTATCTGATCATATATCACGTTATGTTGTTTGGCATTCAAAAAATATTCCAAGTAAGCAGGCTTCTTGCCACCATGTTTGGCAGTAAAGTTACTTTTTGTGGCTTGAATTGTTGGTGATATCTGTACTGAATTGATATTTCCCGGTTCTATTTTTGCCTGCATCAGGAAGTTCAACACGCCATCAATTTCTGAAACAATAATGCCCAAATAACCTATTTCTGGTTGCAAAATCATAGGTTGTTCAGCCACTATCTCATCGTTAACAAGCTTTTTCACACCGACAACTGAAAAGAAACTATTATTTTGATTATGAATCGTACCTTTGCTTTTATCAAAAAACCAGTTAGCTGATTGACTTAACTGTGTTTCTTCGACACTGACAGCAGTTTGATCAATTTTGTCATTGATCCATGACAATATTTCTTGATAAGTATGGACATTACCATCAATATTTTGCCATGACTTTAACACAAGTTCTGTAAAATTTTTCATTATTTCCTCAAGTTAGAGTTACATGTATTTTTAATACATATCCCCATATTTAGCCGTAATACCAGCATCTTTCCATAAAGGATTTTTCCTGTCTTTTTCAGACATAATTGCCTTTGATGTGTCGTATTGCCAATCTATACCTATCTCAGGATCATTAAAAGCAATCGGTGTTTCAGCCTCAGGTGCATAATAATTATCAACCTTATAAGTGAAATGAACGTCATTGGTTAATGATAACCAGCCGTGCGCAAAACCGCGTGGTACATAGAGCTGTCTGCCATTATTTGCTGATAAGATGTAACTCTCCCATTGTCCGTACGTTGGCGAACCCTCGCGAACATCTACTAATACATCATAAACGGCACCTGTAATAACTCTGACCAACTTACCTTGTGAATGATTTTTGCCATCCTGAATGTGTAATCCGCGCAATGTACCTGCTTGAGCCGTGTATGAATGAAATTCCAAAACAACGTTCATGTCAATTCCAGCATCATGTAAGTCTTTTACAGAATAATCTTCGGTTAAAAATCCTCGCGTGTCACCAAAGTATGGTTGCTCAAGAATCTTAACGTCTTGAAGTTTAGTGGTATGAATTGTATATTTAGCCAATTTTGTTAAGTCACTTTCTTTGATTTGATATTATCTTTTGAATTTTAGTGTTATCACCCCAAATTGCTTTTGAATCGAAGGGACGATCCGGAAATGCGCCATAATCTAATTTTATGTTTAAATGATTATCCAAAATAAATCTTTCAACTCGCTCACTCAATCGCTCTGGTTCACCTGAACTGATGTTGATAATACCCTTAATTTCTGTTTGAGTAACTGTTGCTGCAACATATTTTGCAAAAATCCCATAGTCCAAAAAATCATACTGTGATTTTCCGGTTGTAAATGGAAAACTGGTTTCACCTCTCTCAGAGGCAGCAAACAATTTTGAAAATATTGAATTACCATATGCAGTGCCGTCAACAATATAAAACGCTCGTAACCACTGCATAACCACGCCATTATTTTTTGCAACTAAACTTGTATACTCGCGTATCGCATTCTTTGCAATACCATAAAAATTCATAGGATTAGTTGGCGTATGTTCATTAACACTACCTTCAAAAAAACCAATTTCGTGCATCGTTCCCATTACGGCAACTTGCTGAATGCCTGAAGCAATCATTTTGTTAATAAAGGTTGTATGTTGGATAATATTTTGAATATGCGCATCGGAATTAAGCACAAATCCATCTTTATAGGCAAGATGCAATAGAACATCCGGACGGCCGTAATATTCGTAGGGATCATCAACTGCAAACATATCTCCATCAATATGAATCGCTTTTTCTGAGACTTTATCCGTTTTAAAACCAGCAGCAATAACCGTGTTACCGGTTTTAATAATTTCATCAACAATACCACGTCCCAAAAAACCGTTCGCACCTGTGACTAAAATTTTCATATTTACCTCTTAACTACTGATTATTCTGCGCGTATTTCGCTTCCACTGCAGCTTTTTCCGCTTGCCACCATGATTGATGGTCTTCATACCATTTGATCGTATCTGCTAAGCCAGTCGCAAAGTCCGTATACTTTGGTTCCCAACCTAATTCTTCACGAATCTTCGTAGCGTCAATAGCGTAACGCAAGTCATGGCCTGAACGATCTTGAACAAACTCAAAGTCATTTTCGTCCTTGCCCATGTCTTTCAAAATCGCATGGAGGACCGTGATATTATCCTTTTCACCGTCGGCGCCAACCAAATAAGTCTCGCCAATTTTACCCTTAGTTAAAATTGCCCAAATAGCTGTGGCATGATCATAGGTGTGAATCCAATCACGGACGTTCTTCCCCGATCCATATAATTTAGGCTTAATGCCAGAAATAATATTGGTAACTTGTCGCGGAATGAACTTCTCAATATGTTGGTAAGGGCCATAATTGTTAGAAGTGTTAGAAATCGTAGCTTGCAAACCAAATGAACGCACCCAAGCACGCACTAACAAATCAGAACTAGCCTTCGTTGATGAATAGGGACTTGATGGTCGATACTGTGATTCAGGCGTAAACTTTTCGCCGACACCTTCACCATGTCCGGGCAAATCTTCTCGTAATGGCAAATCACCATACACTTCATCAGTTGAAACATGATGGAATCGCTTGTTGTACTTGCGTGCTGCTTCAATTAATGTATACGTTCCAATGATGTTCGTTTGCACGAATGGTGATGGATCTTTTAGTGAATTATCGTTATGACTTTCGGCAGCATAATGGATCACCGCATCGGTTTCAGATACGAGTTGGTCCACCAATGGCGCATCAGCGATGTCGCCAACCACCAGCTTGACACGGTCTGCTGGTAATCCAGCCAAGTTCTCTTTATTACCGGCATAAGTTAACTTATCAAGCACCGTGACAAACACGTCTGGGTGTTCCGCTACAATATAGCGCACAAAGTTAGCACCAATGAAACCGGCGCCACCGGTTACTAAAATATTTTTGTATTCAGTCATTTTGTTTCCTCTTCTACAATGCGAAGCAAATATTGCCCATAATCATTTTTCTTTAATGGTAATGCCAACTCTTTTAACTGTTCGATTGTAATATAGTGCATTCGGTACGCGATTTCTTCCAAAGAAGCAACTTTCACATTCTGATTTTTTTCAATGGTTGCAACAAATTGTGATGCTTCCAACAATGAATCATGCGTACCAGTATCAAGCCATGCATAGCCCCGATTCATTAACTTAACATCTAAATCACCACGATCCAGATAGGCTTGGTTAATATCAGATATTTCGATTTCACCACGCGCTGATGGCTTAACGTTGGCAGCAATGTCGACCACATCATTATCATAAAAGTACAGTCCAGTTACCGCATAATGTGACTTAGGCTTTTCAGGCTTTTCGACGATTGACAATGCTTTACCCTCTTTGTCGAATTCTACCACACCAAAACGTTCTGGATCTTTAACTTGATAACCAAATACTGTCGCACCATGTTCTTTTTGAGCAGCTTCATATAGAATATCAGACAACCCGGCACCATAGTAGATATTATCCCCTAGTATAAGAGCCACAGAATCTTGTCCAATAAATTCTTTACCCACAATGAACGCGTCAGCTAATCCTCGCGGTTCATCTTGTACGGCATATTCAATGTTGAGTCCTAGGTTATGTCCATCTCCAAACAATTCCTTAAATTGACCAATGAATTCCGGTGTTGAGATTAATAAAATATCTTGAATTCCTGCCAACATCAATACTGACATGGGATAGTAGATCATTGGTTTGTCATAAATCGGTACTAATTGTTTACTGGTTGCTTTGGTGATGGGATAGAGACGTGTTCCTGAACCACCAGCTAATATAATGCCTTTCATTTCAATCACCTCTCTTGAACCTTTTTTATTGTGACATTGCCTAAATAATTTTCAAATATCTTATATCTTGGATTCTCTATACTTTTAAAGTCAGACATTTGAAGAGGTATTATGATAATAGACTGATGATTCTCGATTTTCCAAAACATATCCACCTTTTCACCAGTATCAAAGTTCATTAAGGTACAACTAAAATCAATTGTTTGATTTTCCAAACCTAATTCCATGTAAAAACGTTTATTATCACCTCTGTTTTTTAAAAGCAACCCTACATGTCCAGCAATAGATAGACTATTCAAATCAGTAAAACCAATTTTATCAATCAATCTTATACTGTGCCCAAATGTTTGATTCCCCAAAATCAATTTGTACTGCGTCACCTGTTCTACAACATTTAATAGGCCTTCTGGGGTTTGCAAAGAATTATTAATAAAGATTTCTACTTTCTGATTCAATTGCATATATTCTTTAATGTTTTCAAATATTTTTTTAGCTTCATAATAACCGTATTTTATAAATGCACTAGTAACCAATTCAGTTTCTCGATCCAAATAAGGAATCACACCCTCATCCAAAATATTTTTTAAAGCATTTTTAACCTCAAAAAAACTCGTCTTTTGACTATGCTGTACATGGCAATCTTCCTCTTTACTGAAAAAAGCACGAAACCCAATACCCTTAACTGTTTTGTTCAAAATCTCTGCCTTCACAACGTTATTTTTAGATTTACTTTCTGCAATTTTTTTAATAATTCGGGTATCTTGTAAGCGGCGCTTGGATAAAAAATCAGGTTCTTTTCGCATGGTCTCCGACAAGGTATTTTGCTCTGGTTGATTCCATGAATATACGACATTATCAGCATAAACAGAAGTACGCAATTGATCCTTTAGATAAACATTTGCCAAAAAATCCATATCAGCGCGCGGAACAATATCTTCAACATATCTAATGTTTAATTGTTTTAAAACTTGGAGTCTAAATAGTCGTCCAAAAGTTGAAAAGGGACTCATGGGATTTGATAAATCAAAATTAGTTTTTGGCATATTACCAAATCTAAATTGTTGATTTGATGCTCCTCTTCCAGCATTACCGAGTTTCCCACTCACTACATCACTGTTCCATTCCATAGCATGCAAAAACATATCATAAAGACTGCCTTTTACACCAAAGAAATCATCAGTGTCAGCAAACATAACGTATCTTCCCGATGCTTCGTCAATACCTTTATTCCACCCGACATACGGACTACCTGCTTTTTCTGTTAGCCGAAATGATTTTCCATTGATATTCGGATATTTTTGAATGAATGAGCTAATTATTTTTGCTGTATCGTCTGTAGATAGGTCATCTACGAAAATAGTCTCTAATGAAAAATTTTCATGTACTTGATTGTTAATGGTATCAATTGTGTTAAAAATAGTAGGTTTTCCCTCACCATCAGTACGTTTTGAAACATTCCATGTCGGAATAATAATTGAAACATCATATTTAGCTTCCATCAGTAGCTCCCCTTATTTAAATTCTTTCTCAATCTTGTTGTATATCCGTTCACTATTGTTTGAATCTATATAAGCAAAATTATTATCGCGCATCTTAGCATACTGTGGTTCATTAACAAATCCTTGTGCAATTTGTTGGTGAATTACGTCAATCAGCTCATCTATATTTTTTGCTAATGGTCCAAAGAGATTGTCTTGAATGTCGATATAAGATCCACTTAAGTTCATATAATCATGGTAATCAAACTGATAAAATACCACTGGCTTATTCATGTAATGCTCATCCCAAGCAACACTTGAATAATCTGTAATCAACATGGCACTTTCCATTAATTTTTCATTCACCTGTGTATCTTCAAAATTTAAAATTTTTATATTTGATAGGTTACTATTAAAATCACTAGTGTATTCCTTGAATTTGGGGTGTAAAAAGAATTCTAGTACAATATTATTTTGAACAAGAAGATCATTGAGTAATTGAGAATTCAATAATGACATATAGTTTTTGTAGTAAGGTGTTTCTACGAACTTCTCATTACTAACAGAATCTAACCAGCCACGCCAAGTTGGCATAACAAAAATTTTTTTTGTTTCACTTTTTTGGCTTTTGTCTGTCAATGCATCCCAACGAGAAAAACCAGTGATCCAAATATCTTTCTTAGGATAAAATAAGCCGTTTTGAATAATTTTTTGTTCATTTTCAGAAGTTACAATATATTTGGTGACGGCTGATGGAGAAGTATAAGCAAGAACAGAATCATTATGCTTGAATGCTGTGACGCCATGTTGAAGAAATACTAACTTCTTTTTATTCAATAATTTTCTAATACGACCTTTTTGCTGACGCCATGTAAAAACATGTCCTCTTGTCTCGGGTGCAATCAATAATGTAGAGGCAGCAAGGAAAAGCAAGTGTTTGAATGACATATAACGCAATACGCGATCGTTCATATCGCTGAGCTTTCCAAAGTCCTTGGAGTTTCTCTTGATGACGTAGTAGATTGGTAACTCATGATGATTTTCATAAACCCACTTAAAAAAGTAATAACCATTGTCTTGCGCGGTAGATGAATTTTTTTCAAACACTAACCAAATATTTTTCTTTGACAAATGTTTACGAAATATCCTGTTGATACCTGCTGCTAACCATTCGTTAACTTTATCACCAAATTTTTCATCAGAGTCTCTGACTCGATGTGCTATATACAAAACATTTCGATCAGTAATGAAAGGATAATCAACCGAATGGTCTTTTTTATTCTCAAAGTTATATCTAAATATACTATTGTTGATCCTGTACTTGATTTCCTTACTTGCTTTTTCCAGCCTTGAAAAAGCAATGTCACCATCTAAAAAGACCAACTCAGCAAATAACTCGTAATAAAACTCCCCGAGATTGTATTTTTTCAGATCAACAACCACCTCATAATTATTTTTGTTAAGGTTATTTACATCTAGAAGCTTGATGTCATCCACTGTATCTGAACGCAACCTCATCTGAACATGGCTTATTTTAAATGCTTCACTAGCATTGGTAGAAAAAATGATAGATAACCTACCAGATTTCATATTAATACTTTTAACAATACTACTCTGATCATATTTTTCTTTAAATATAAAATATTTATTTCTTAAACTCAATGCAAGATAATTTCCATTAGTTATGTATGGCAACAGTACATGGTCACGAAATGCAGTAGAATACTTCTCAATTATCTGTTCATCAGCTGAAATTTCTTTCAAATATTTATCAGATTTTGTGGCAAAAAATTGCTGAACCACGTGCAAACCTTTGTATTGTAGGCTAATACCATCAAAATATTCAACTTTGATATCCCATTTTGCTTCGTTAACGTCTAGAATATGAAATAATTTTTGAAGTGGTATTACATAGTGTCTGTAATCTGTTTTCTCCAAAGGAACAATGACTAGTTCTAGACTATTTCTACTAATTGCAACAATTTTTGATTCCAATGGTAGATCATTAGTTAAATCAAAATGAAGATTTCCGCTTCTCACTTCAACATGAGTTATTTCGTTAAAATATTCACTTTCAGAAACATTTTTTATTATCTCTCGTCGAACTTTGATAACATTATCGGCAAATATGACCGAAAAATCTCCCATCTGTTGTTTAAATCCGTTGTCAATATCACTGTGTATTAAGAAATTTGTCTCTTCCAATGTATCAAAAACACCACCAACTGATGCTATAAATAGTTGATAATCTGATTCACGTTGAAAAGAAATTCTATCTAAGTCAAGAGTCGCTACATTTTTATATAACTCATATTCGAATTCAATAGATTCTTGCTTAGAAACTAAAAATATTTTCGGATGCTGGTAAGGTTTGAGCACGTCAAAGAATTGAATCTGAATTTCATTAATTTGTTGAGATACTCTCGTATTAATCGTTTTAGCATCACTCAATATTGTGTATGAATTTAAATAATCTAGGTAATCTTGTTGTGCAGAAATTTGTCTTACAATAATTTTATTAGAACTATTTAGGACAGCCTGTACGCCAAGGTTTTTTTCACCATCTACACGGCGGCTTAATTCATTAACGTTGTTCAAGTCCCTAGGATAAAAAAAAGTTAACTCTTCATAGCCTTTATTTCGACTTCTTACAGCTTTAAAAGAATATTCATAGTTTTCCAACTCCTCAACATTGAACCTAAGCTTACCTTCTGTTTTTCGAAGTCTGATAGTTTTTTTTGGCGAATAAAGATAAAATTCATATTGGCTGAATTCGAAAGGATTGACACTGTCAAACAAAATACTATTATCAATAAATTCAAACTCTTTTAATGTGCATTTTAGCCTTTTCTTAGCCAGCCGTTTTGACCAAATGTTAAACCTTTTTCCACCAAAAGCAGCTAAATGACCAGAACTAGCAACATAAGGTACCAGTACAACATCAGAATCAATATCAATATTAACTCTAATGTCATTCTGAATTTTTTTTGCTAAAAAAAGTCTTTTAGTTCCTTCAGATGTTTCAACAAAAAAATCAAAGATGGGCTCTTCTTCTGGATTATCAATAACTAATGATCTTAAATCCACAATGTACTCATTAGTTTGATTGCCTTTTTTAAACGCCAACTCTTGACTAATACTACTTTTTCTCTCATGAACCGTAAAATCATCGGCTTCTTCAGACAATATTAGTGAAATAAAATTGTCCTTGATGAATAGAGTTTTTACTTTTATATCTAACATTCTCAAATATACTCCATAAAATTCTTTTTAAACTTCAAATGCAAGAATGACCCTAATAACAAAAATATTATTGTGGTACTCCAAAAAATAATCGTCCCTGTCTGAAAATATGTCTCAAATATCTTGTCAGAATGGATCCACGCGTCTCGCATGCCGTAGACAACATAATAAAACGGGCTCAATCTCAAAATGTCACCAACAATGTTGTTCAAATTGTCAATTTTAAAGATAACACCAGACAAC
>OMJG01001906.1_pt1 | contig 11094 bp, 11 predicted proteins | sample 1646431 | NCBI WGS metagenome assembly OMJG01 (sample SAMN03771674, study PRJEB25209) | food metagenome | isolation source: Cotija cheese | place: Mexico:Jalisco,Michoacan | collected 2011-12-12 | reverse complement strand
CGCATTCAAGTAACGCTTTCCTCATTAAGTTAACTACTTTTTCAGCAGTCTCCTTTTAACCTGACTTTTTTTAATATTAATTGACTGCAATGTCTAAAGCTTTATCACCAGCAGAGACTGATTTATCTTCAAAATCCCCAATGTTTTTGACAGCATCTGAATTAGTGATGATTGTCATAATAGGAGTATCTTTGCCACTATCTTTAACTTTTTGCAAATCCATAGTAGCTAATTTTTGACCAGCTTTAACGGTATCGTTTTCCTTAACGAACATTTCAAAAGGTTGTCCGTTTAGTTCGACCGTGTCGATACCCAAATGTAGCATAATTTCTAGCCCATTTTTAGAAGTGATCATCAAGGCGTGTTTAGTAGGGAAAACTGTCCCAATTACACCACCGATGGGAGCGACGATTTCGTTGTCACTTGGTTTAACTGCAAAGCCGTCACCCATTAGCTTTTGTGAAAAGACTGGATCGTTGACCTTGTCCAAGTGGATCAGTTCACCATTAGCAGGTGAAACGAATTCATCGATCTTTTTTCTAGAAAATAACCCCATGTTTAATCTTCCTCCTTGAAATTCTTAGCAATAAATTTTTGTGAAGAGATGATCTCTTTGACGTGCTTAGAAAAGTCTAATTTGAAGTAACTGTAATACAACAAGTCAATTGCATAGAATTGGGCAATCAAAGAGGTGGTTGCGGCACTTCGTAAAGAACTATTTTCAGTACTGTCATCGTGAATCAAAACTACATCTGACATTTTTGCTAAAACGCTTTCATTTTTATGCGTTAATACAATTATAGGGATTTTATTTTGTTTTGCAAGACGTGCTAAATTGATTGCCTCCTTAGTCTCACCAGAGTTAGAGACGATCAGGACTGCCGCTTGTTGCTTTTTAGCTAGTAAAATTGTTGATATAACATGAACATCGTTATTAGTGATCACAGTTTTACCAATGCGGAAAAATTTTTGTTGGAAGTCCTCGGCTACTAAATGAGATGCACCAATTCCAAAACTAATAATAGTTGTTTTTTGTTTCAAAATTCTTAATGCGTCAGATAAGGACTCGTCGCTTAGGATACTGTTAGTCCTGATTAAAGTTTGATTGATTCGAAAGGATAATTTATCTTTTAAGTCATCAATGGAATCTTTTGGATTTAATTCTTCGTAAATTTTTTGATTCAATTCACTTTCGGCTGATAGTCTTAATTTGAAATCAGCAAAACCATCTGGACAAAAAATTTTCGCAAATCTGACGATTGAAGCGGAGCTCGTTGGGATTGCACTGACTAATTCTTGAACGCTCATTGAAATTACTTTCGTAGGGTTGTCAATAACGTAGTGAGCTATTTTTTGTTCCGTCTTCGTTAATTCGGGTAATTTTTGTTTAATAGAAAAGATTAAGCTTTCCATTTAATTAGTCCAATTCAGTAGCTTTCTTGGCATCATTTGGAACGCCAAAGAAGTAAGTAGCGATGAAGCCCCCAACGTAGGCAGCTAGAAGTCCTAAGACGTAACCCAAAACGTGTCCATTATTGATCAATGGGATCAAAGCGACACCAGAAGGTCCAATTGCGATTGAGCCGACATTTCCAAAAGCTCCAACAACGGCACCACCAATACCACCACCGATACAAGCAGTGATAAATGGACGACCAAGAGGCAAAGTAACACCGTAGATAAGTGGTTCACCAATTCCTAGGAAACCAACTGGTAGAGCACCTTTGATCATATTAGTCAATTTCTTGTTTTTCTTGCAACGAACCCAAAGAGCTAAAGCAGCACCAACTTGTCCAGCACCGGCCATAGCAAGGATAGGTAGTAATAAAGTAGAACCAGTTTGGTCGATCATTTCAATATGAATAGGCGTTAAGATTTGGTGTAGACCTAGCATTACCATAGGCAGGAAGAATAGTCCTAAGATAAATCCAGAGAAGGCACCACCGACTTTTAGGACCCACATGATGGAACCAACTAATGAATCAGAGATAACACCAGCAATAGGCATGACGATAAAGATCGTGAAGATACCGACTGCTAGAAGGGTCAACGTAGGTGTAACGATGATATCGATTGAATCAGGGATGATTTTGTGAAGTTGTTTTTCAATAAGTGAAAGGATCCAAACGGCAAAGATAACCCCGATGATACCACCTTGACCTGCTGAAAGAGCGGATCCATTAAAAATGTTTTGCAGAGGTACTTTAGGATCGACTCCAGAAAGTAAGGTTACGGCACCAATGACACCACCAAGACCAGGAGTTGCTCCAAATTCTTGGGCAGAATTGATACCAACATAAATAGCTAAATAAGCGAAAACACCATTTTTAATAACATTTAAAACTGTAATAAATTCTGTCCAACTCTTACTGATGTCACCAGCAACTAACATGTTAGACAAGACAGCGGCGATACCACCAATTAAACCGGCACCGACGAAAACAGGGATCAAAGGTACGAAGATATTAGAAATTGATTTTAAAACGGCTTTAGTTTTAGAAGGTTTGATCTTCTTTTTTTGTTCAGCCTTAAATTCAGCAGCTCTTTGAGTAACTTCAGCTTTAGCCTTTTGATGTTCGGATAGTTGAGGTTGGTCATCGTCAGCTAAATCTTTAGGGAAGGGTTCGCCTAATTTGACACCAACTTGGTCAATCATTACTTGGGCTACTTTGTTAACTAATCCGGGTCCAACAACGACTTGTAAAGTATCTTCTTGAACGACACCTAAAACTCCATCGATTGCCTTTAATTTTTCCATGTCGACCTTGTCATAATCACGGATCGTCATTCTGACCCTAGTCATACAATGAATCAATTTTTCTACATTGCTAGGTCCCCCGACAGCACTGTATATTTCACGAGCTAAGCGTTCTTCTTTTTTCTCAGCCATGGTTTAATCCTCCTTCATAGCTTTTCTGACAAAGCCATCGTTTTGTTTGAGATTGTTGATAGCATTTTGTTTATCACTACCAGTTAAAATCATGATAATAGAAACTTTGACATCTTGGTCCGCAGCTTGTAGCGTATCTTCAGCTGTTTGATAATCGCAATCAGTTGCTTGCATGATGATTCTTTTAGCACGTTCAACTAATTTATCATTAGTAGGTTTAACGTCGATCATTAAATTTTGGTAAGCTTTGCCGAGTTTGATCATCGAAGTAGTAGAGATCATATTTAAGACTAGTTTTTGAGCAGTTCCAGCTTTTAGACGAGTGGAGCCAGTCAAAACCTCCGGACCAGTGACGACTTCGATTGGATAATCAGCAAATTTTGAAATTTCAGCATTTTTGTTGCAGGCGATACTGATAGTTGCTGCATTAACATTCTTAGCGTATTTTAAAGCCCCGATGACATAAGGTGTGCGACCACTAGCCGCTAAACCAACGACAGCATCATTTTCGTTTAAGTCGAGCTTTTTTAAATCTTCTTTTGCTAAACTTAATGAATCTTCAGCGCCTTCAACGGCAACTGTCATGGCACTTTGACCGCCGGCAATCAATCCTTGAACTAGTGTTGGATCAGTTCCAAAGGTAGGCACACATTCTGCGGCGTCCAAAACCCCTAAACGACCACTGGTACCAGCACCTAAGTAGATCAAACGGCCACCTTTTTTGAATTGTTGGATAATAGTTTCAACAGCATTCTCGATTTGAGGTAGTTGTTTTTGAATAGCAAGTGGAACGGTCTGATCTTCTGAATTCATTAGTTTTAAGATCTCAGCGACTGACATCATATCCAGTTCCATACTTTTTTGATTACGTGTTTCAGTACTTAATTTTGTTAAATCCATAGTTTCACTCCTTGTAGTTGATTTTAAAAGCGGTATTGGCACTAATATAAGCTAAGAGTTGGATCGATGTTTGATCTAAATGACCAATGACGTTGACCTTTTCATCCATTGGTAAGTCAGTTTTGATAATTTGGACTTCACCCATATAGCGTCCGTATTTTTTATTGTCGATCGTAATTGAACCGACATTTCGAGGGATGTTTTCGAGTGGTTGTATCGTTTGTTCATTTAAAGCATTCATCCCACGGCTCTCGACAATTCTGACAACTTGAGCGGCAGGGTCAGGACGATTATGCAAGACTTTGTTGACTAAATATGGTGGAAAATTTGGACTAGCTTTTAAGCAAAGGTCTAAAATGCCTTTAGCAAAGTAGTCATTGAATTTAGTTTGATAGGTTGGATCCAATCTAGGGTCACCGATAAAGATTTTGTCGACACCGTATTTTGTTAGTTCTAATGCCGAAGCTAACAAATCTTGATGACGCTGATGCTCTAGAGTTGGTAACCCAGAGTAAATAGGTCCACGCAAAGTCTTATTGCCAGGAATAAATGCCTGAGTGGTCAAGCCTAATTGTTTCAACCAATTATTCTTTTGAATAAACCAGTCCTTATCTAAGCCCGTTTCAGGACGGGGATAAAAATTGTGCCAAGCTTCTAAATTATTGAAGTCAGCTTTGAAATCCTTTAATTCGGTAATGTCTTGTTCACTTAAAGTACTAGCATTTAAAGCGATTGGACCGTCTTGGGATAACTGAGCAATTTCTTGATTAGTAAAGCCATCATCAAGTCGCAATGAAAAACCAGTTAAACCACGTGGCAAGTTCTTGAGTGAATTTTTGTCAATATCTACGAAGACATGTAGTGACAAATCACTAGTGAATTCGAGCAATTCTTGAAGTCGAGTAGCATATTGAGATGGTTCATCTTCAGGGATGTGAAGCGAAGTAAATATTTCAGTAAAATTGTGTTGCTGCATACTTTGAAGATATTGTTTATCATCTTCATTCAAGGCATGGTCGAGGTAATACGAAAACCCGAGCAATTGTTGATCCTCCTTTTTAAAAAAATGTAAACGCTTAACTTACAAGAAACATCATATAACTTATGTAACAAAATTACAATATGTTTCTTTAAATATCTAAAAAAATGTAATAAAAATACAAAATGATTAATTGAAACGATTGGAGTAATATTTTAGCCAAAGGGGGGGATGGACATGAAAAAATTGTATTATCATCAATTTACGATTTTAAAACAGCCTTATTTATTGGCGGCTACATCGACTGGTTTAGCATTTGTTGGTTCAAGTGATGATTTATCAGAATTAAGCAAATTTTATCCTGATGCAAGTTTAATAGATGATGAGTCAAAATTAAGAACGTCTAGAAATGAACTAGAAGATTATTTGTCAGGTAAGATCAAAACATTTGATTTGGAATTAGATATTTCTGGAACGGCGTTTCAAAAGAAGGTCTGGCAGGCTTTGCGACAAATTCACTATGGACAAACTAAGAGCTATACGCAGATTGCTGAAGAGATTCATGAGCCAAAAGCTGTTCGAGCCGTCGGTAGTGCAATTGGCAAGAATCCTGTTTTAATGGTTGTTCCGTGTCATCGGGTAGTAACAAAGGCTGGAAAAGTTGGTCAATACCGTGGTGGTGTTGAAATGAAGAGGAAACTTTTGAAGTTAGAGGGTCATCTCAAATAGGGATGGCTTTTTATTTTGGTTAGTACTATACTATGGGGAAAAGCATAGTGAGTAATCGCTCACTTACTAAAAATGGAGGGAAATTTATGGTCGATAAGGTTATTTCAATGCAAGGAATCGTCAAAAAATTTGGACAACAAGTGGTTTTAAAACAAATTGATTTTCAAATACCACAAAAGAGGATCATTGGTTTGATCGGTCCATCTGGTGCAGGAAAGTCAACCATCATTAAGATAATTCTAGGTATGGAAGTAGCTGATAGTGGTTCTACGACAATTTTTGATGCCCAGATGCCTGATCGTAAATTATTGGGAAAGATTGGCTATATGGCTCAATCAGATGCCTTATATGAACAATTAACTGGTCAGGAGAATTTGCAGTTTTATGCAGATATGAAGACCTTAAAACATTCCAAGCAATCTATTCAACACGTCGCTTCAGTTGTAGATTTAACTAAAGATTTAGACAAGCGTGTCAGTGGATATTCTGGAGGGATGAAACGTCGGCTTTCTTTAGCAATTGCGATGTTGGGCAATAATGATATTTTGATTTTAGATGAACCGACAGTCGGGGTCGATCCGGCCTTAAGAAAAAAGATCTGGGCAGAGTTGAAAAGTCTTCGTGACCAAGGAAAGACTATTCTAGTAACGACTCATGTCATGGACGAAGCTCAATTGTGCGATGATGTAGCTTTATTACTTGATGGTCAAATCATCGCTTATGATGATCCAGTGAGTTTAGAGAAAGCTTACCAAGTTGATTCGATCGAAGAAGTATTTTTGAAAGCGGAGGAATTGGACAATGCGAACTATAGCAATCGCTAAACGTGTTACTAAAGAATTATTGCGAGATAAGAGAACTTTAATGTTAATGTTTTTGGCACCAATCTTGATTTTATTTTTAATGAAACTAGTCTTTTCAGTCAACGCTACAACTGACGTGAAAGTTGCTACAGTAAACGTCAGCAATAGTTTAGTCACGCAATTAGATAAAACTAGTCATTTAACTGTTTTAAAGTATGACAATGTCTCAAAGGCTACACAGGCGATGTCAGATAAAAAAGTAGATGCTGTTATTCATTCTGTTGATAACGATCTTTACGTAAATTACAGTAACATCGATGCTAGTAAGACTAAGGCGACTAAATCATCGTTAAAAATGTCGATTTTACTTAATTCGCTACAACAGATGCAAAAGAATTTACAACCTCTAGGACAACGAATCGTTCAACCTAAAATTCATCAAAAATATCACTATGGCAACGCTGATACTAATTTCTTTGATAAAATAGTACCTATCTTAATGGGATTTTTTGTTTTCTTCTTTGTTTTCTTGATTTCCGGGATGGCATTATTGAATGAACGTACTTCGGGAACACTGAATCGACTTTTAGCAACACCAGTAAGACGATCAGAGATAGTTTTTGGGTATATGCTCAGTTATGGCGTCTTAGCGATCTTACAGACGTTATTAGTTGTCTTGTTTACCGTTTGGATGTTAAAAGTTGAAGTGGCTGGCAGTATTTTTTACGTAATTTTAATTAACTTCGTTTTAGCATTAGTTGCGTTGGCGTTTGGAATCTTAATGTCGACGTTTGCTAAATCTGAATTTCAGATGATGCAATTCATACCTTTGATCATCGTGCCTCAAATATTTTTCTCGGGGATCATACCTTTGGATACGATGGCTAAAGGCGTACAAGCAATATCTTATATCTTGCCATTAAAATACGCCGGAGATGCCTTGAGTGGTGTAGTCATGTCTGGTGATGGCTCTGGTAAAATTTTGCCTGAAATTGGGGTTTTATTGTTGTTCTTAGTAGTATTGACGTTTTTAAACATTCAAGGATTGAAAAAATATAGAAAGGTGTAACAAAATGGAACAAGCATTTGAAGACTTAAACGACTGGTTAATGACTAGTGACATGCCGTTTGGAAAGAAACAAGTTTTAAAAGCCGCAATTGAGCTGTTTTCTAAACAAGGCTATGATGGGACTTCTACTTCACAGATTGCTGAGGCTTCAGGGATGAGTCAAGCAACTATTTTTAAGTATTACAAATCTAAAGAAGACTTGTTACTCGTTATTTTGGAGCCTTTGATTGATCATTTACTACCGACTTATGGTAAAGAATTTGCACAGAAATTGTCGCAACAAGACCAAAATTTAGCTAGTATGATTCATTTTATCGTTTCGGATCGATATCATTTTCTGGTACAAAATAAAGATGCGGTGATGATTTTGATTTCACAGTTGTTGATTAATCAGCAAATCAAAAATAAAGTTTTACAAAAGATTGCTGAAGTAAAAGATATTTTTGAACAAAATATTTGGTTGCCACTTCAAGCAACTAATGAGTTGAGGGATGATTTGGATGAATTGGGTTTTTTAAGACTAGTTGTTAGTCAAATTATTTTTTATTTCATTCAAACGCAACGAATTTCTACTGCAGATGAAGCAACAATTCAAACTGGTTTGGAACAAATCGAGGTCAGCATTTTAAGGGCTATCGAAAAATAGTTTTACATTTATGCTATGCTTTAACTATATATTTTTTGATAAATAGGAGTTTTTTACTTTGAAATTAGAAGCTACCTTAAAAGAAGAATTTGGTTATGATACATTTCGTCCGGGTCAAAAAGAATTGATACAAATGGTTTTAGATGGTAAAAAAGCTATGGGTATCATGCCGACAGGTGGTGGTAAATCAATTTGTTATCAATTACCAGCTACCATAATGTCGGGACTGACTTTAGTCGTATCGCCATTGATTTCGTTGATGAAAGACCAAGTTGATAGTTTGAACGAAGATGGTATTCCAGCGACTTATCTAAACAGTACTGTTGAATGGCACGACCGCGAAGAAAGAATGCGCTACATTGAAAGTGGTGCGGTAAAATTGCTATTTGTTGCTCCAGAAAAAATCGTCGATGATGAATTTTACAGTTGGCTCTCTAGCTTAGATATCTCTTTAATTGCGATTGACGAAGCACACGTTTTATCATCTTGGGGACATGATTTTCGTAGTAGTTATTTAGAGATGATCCAACCATTAAAAGACTTATCGAGTGATTGTGCTTGGTTAGCTTTGACAGCCACGGCTACAGAAGAAGTTCAGGCCGATTTAGCTAGAATTTTGGATGTTCCTGATGAAAATATCATTAAAACTGGTTTTGATCGTGATAATTTAGCCTTAAAAATAGAACGTGGTGTAGATAAAATTGATTATGTATTGAATTATGTCAAATCTCATCCGGATGAATCAGGTATCATTTATGCTGGTCGCCGAGAAGATGTTGATAAAATATATAATTTTTTGAAGGAAAATGACGTTTCAGTCGGGCGTTATCACGCTGGCTTAAGTGATTCTGAACGCCACAATCAACAAGAAGATTTTCTATTTGATCGAATCAACGTAATTGTAGCGACAAATGCGTTTGGAATGGGTATCAATAAGACTAACGTGCGCTATGTGCTGCATTTTACGGTGCCTGGTACAATTGAAAATTACTATCAAGAAGTTGGTCGTGCAGGACGTGATGGCTTGCCTGCTGAAGCAATTTTATTGTATACCCCAGCAGATTTACGTTTGCATCAATTCTTCATTAATAAATCCTTAGGTGATGATCAATACAAGCTGAGCTTACGTAAGAAGCTATTTGAAATGAGTCGTTATGCTGAAACGCAGACGTGTCTGATGAAATTTATTTTGGATTACTTCGGAGAAACGAATACTCAAGTCTGTGGTCGTTGTTCTAATTGTTTAGATGATCGTGAAGTTATAGATGTAACAGCTGATGCTCAAAAAGCTTTGAGTTGTGTCGTTAGAATGGGTCAAAACTTCGGTAAAAAGATGATTACTAGAGTTTTAGTTGGCAAAGATGACGTAGCAAACGATTGGCACCATTTTGAAGAACTGTCGACTTTTGGTATTTTTTCAGATAGGACCTTAAAAGAAACGAGCCGTTTTATTGAATTTTTGGCAGCTAATGGTTATTTGACTGGGTCAGGTGGTAAATATCCAACCTTGAAATTGTCCAAAAAGGGCGTTAGTGTCTTAAAAGGAAAAATTAATGTTGCTAGACGTCAAGATCTTCCGAAATACAAGCCAGAAAACGTTACTAAAAGTAGAACTATTGTCGCTGATGGCAGCTTCGATATGAATCTATTCGAAAAATTACGTGCTTTGAGAACAAAATGGGCGAGAAAGCAAGCTTTGCCACCATTTATGATTTTCTCGGATAAGACTTTGAAAGATATGTGCGTGAAAAATCCAGTCACCGAAGCCGATTTCCTCAACGTCAGTGGAGTGGGTAAAGTAAAACTGGAACAATATGGTGAAAGCTTCTTAAATGAAATTAAAGAGTATCAAACTTCAGAAACGTAGTTAATAGGTCATTTAAAAATGATCTATTTTTTTGTCAATATAGGGCAGATAATAATAAATGTTTTACGAAAACTCTAAAAATAAAGACAAAAAAGGAAAAAAGGCGATAAAGCTTGATATAATAGGAATTTGAAAAAGAGAGAATATGGATAAAACCATAATTGAGGTTAAAAAGGGGCTAGAGAAAGATTAAATGAGACCTGAGAGACGCATTCTATGGTTATTTAATGATGAACTGTTCAATTAAAGTGACAAGAAACTCAATAAAACAATCAGAATGTAATACTTATTTGAAGTGTAATAATCATTTAAATAATATGTTTTACGAAAACATATTTCAAAAAATAAAAAAACAAAAAATTATAGCACAAAATGCGTTAAAATCAAAGAATAGGGACTAAAGAAGGGGGCAAACAATGAAAAAAGTAGCAATTATTTCTGACATTCACGGCAATCTGACCGCCTTTCAGCAAGTCATTAAAGATGCAGAAAAGCAAAGGGTGGATGAATATTGGTTTTTAGGTGACCTACTCATGCCAGGGCCTGGTGCTGAATCTATTCTAGAACTTCTCAATCAGATCAATACTACCCAATTTATTCGTGGCAATTGGGACGATTTTCTATTTGAGAATATTTTGAGTATCAGCCATCAGTACATCAATGAGCCCCAAACTACCTATATGATTGAATTAATCAAATATATAAAGAGTCACCTTGATCCAAAATATATTCAACAAGTTCAGCAATGGCCTATTTCAAAAAATATTCACTATGAGGATTTAAACATTCTCTTAACACATAATCATCCAAAGAAAAACTACGGACATGAATTGCTGCCGTATGAGGATCAAGCAAACTTTGATAATTTATTATTTGATAAGCCTTATGACTTAGCAATTTATGCTCATATACATCATCAACTACTAAGAACTAGTAGTAAAGATCAATTAGCTATCAATCCTGGTTCAATTGGTCAACCATACACTGCTTGGAAAAAATTCCGTGCTGACAGACGCGCTCAATACGCAGTTTTAACTCTTGACCAAGGACTTGTCGACGTAAACTTCAGAAAAGTCGCATACTCAATCGATGATGAATTAAAAATCGCTGAAACAAATGATTTACCATTTCGTGAATTGTATCAACGACTATTTACTGTAAAAGGCACCCGTAAAATGTAGGAAAACGGCAGGTTAGAACTGTTGGTTTTC
>OMJG01001905.1_pt1 | contig 11101 bp, 11 predicted proteins | sample 1646431 | NCBI WGS metagenome assembly OMJG01 (sample SAMN03771674, study PRJEB25209) | food metagenome | isolation source: Cotija cheese | place: Mexico:Jalisco,Michoacan | collected 2011-12-12 | reverse complement strand
TGAGGACGGCGCAGACTCGGCCGGGCGTGCGGCATCGCCGGGCGATCCGGCCGCACCGTCAGCGGAGCCCGACGAACTCGTCTGCTCGTCCTCGTTCATTCAGCGTCCCCGACGCTTCTCACGGATGCGCATCGACACCTCGATGGGGGTGCCCTTGAAGCCGAAGGTCTCGCGCAGACGACGGATGATGAACCGACGATAACCGGGATCGAGGAAACCGGTGGTGAAGAGCACGAACTTCGGCGGACGCGACTGCGCCTGAGTGCCGAAGAGGATGCGCGGCTGCTTACCACCGCGCACCGGGTGCGGGTTGGCTGCGACGAGCTCACCGAGGAACGCATTGAGCCGTCCCGTCGGAATGCGAGTGTCCCAGCCGTCGAGAGCGGTCTCCATCGCCGGAACGAGCTTCTCCGCGTGACGTCCGGTCTTCGCCGAGATGTTCACGCGAGGCGCCCACGCCACATGGCCGAGGTCCCGTTCGATCTCCCGCTCGAGGTAGAAGCGACGTTCGTCATCGAGCAGATCCCACTTGTTGAACGCCAGCACCACGGCGCGTCCCGCCTCGACGGCGGTCGTGACGATGCGGACGTCCTGCTCACTCAGCGGGTCCTGGACCTCCATGAGGACGAGGGCCACCTCGGCGCGTTCCAGTGCGGTCTGTGTCCGCAGCGCGGCATAGAAGTCGGCGCCGCTGGCCTGATGGGCTCGACGACGGATGCCGGCGGTGTCGACGAAGCGCCACTGCTTCCCACCGAGCTCGATGAGCTCGTCGACGGGGTCACGCGTGGTGCCGGCGACGTTGTCCACGAGCACCCGGTCGGTACCGATGAGCTGGTTGAGCAGGGAGGATTTGCCGACATTCGGACGACCGACGAGGGCCACCCGACGCGGTCCGCCCTCTTCGACACGGGTGTCGACGGCCGAGACCTCGGGCAGGATCGTCAGCACTTCGTCGAGCAGGTCGGCGACTCCCCGACCGTGCAGAGCCGAGACGGTCCACGGCTGGCCGAGGCCCAAGCCCCAGAGTTCGGCGGCCATGAGTTCGCCGCGCTCGTCGTCGACCTTGTTCGCGGCCAGCAGGACCGGCTTCTTCTTCCGGCGCAGCATCTTCACGACCATCTCATCGGTCGAGGTCGGACCGGTCGTGGCATCGACGACGAGGAGGACGGCATCGGCCATGTCCACGGCGACCTCGGACTGGATCGCAATCCGCGAGGCCATACCCTTCGAGTCCTGATCCCACCCGCCGGTGTCGACGAGGGTGAACTCCTTCGTGTTCCATTCCGCTCGGTAGCTCACCCGGTCACGGGTGACGCCCGGAACGTCCTCGACGACGGCTTCGCGGCGGCCGAGGATGCGGTTGACCAGCGTCGACTTGCCGACGTTGGGGCGACCGACGACGGCCAGCACCGGTGCGGCGCCGAGGGCCTCGTCTTCGTCGTCGTCGAAGCCGTAGGCGCGCAGCAGCGCCCGGTCCTCGTCTTCGAGCTCATAGCTTTCGAGTCCGGCCTCGAGCGCGGTCGCCCGCTGCTCGGCCTCCTCGTCGCTGATGCTCTCGACACGGTCGACGAGGTCGTCGTCGGGTGTCTCATGGAATTCGGATTCGCTCATTGTGAGTCCTTCACCAGCTGCAGCACCGTCTCGACCACCTGGTCGAAGTCGATGTCGCTGGTATCGAGTGTGTACACTCCGTCGGCGGCCTCGAGGAAGCTCGTCGTGGCGGAGTCCTTGGCGTCACGGCCCGTGACGAGGTCTTGGGTGGCGGCGATCGCCTCGGCGTCGGCATTGCCGTGCACTTCCTTCGCCCGGCGGGCCACACGGACCTCGTCGCGGGCGGTCATGAGGATGCGCACATCGGCGTCGGGGGCTACCACGGTCGTGATGTCCCGGCCTTCGACGACGATGCCCTCGGGCGCGGCGGCGATATAGGTCCGCTGCATGTCGATGAGCTCCTCGCGGGCGTCGACGACGCCGGAGACCGTCTGCACGTTCGCGGACACGTCCGCACCGCGGATGTCCTCGGTGACATCGATGTCGTCGACGGAGACGAAGAATTCGTCGGGGCTCAGCGAGATCTCCAGATCCGCACCGCGCACCTGCTCGAGCACGTCGACGGGGTCGGTGACCCCGCGGTTGAGGCACAGCCACGCCATCGCCCGGTACATCGCACCGGTGTCCAGGTACTGGAAGCCCAGCCGACGCGCCACCTCCTTGGCGGTGCTCGACTTGCCCACTCCGGACGGTCCGTCAATGGCTACGACGCTCATACAGTTCCTTCTTTCTCGATGGCGGATTCGGGGATCTGCCATCCCTTCGACAGCAATCCGATCTCCAGCTCCTGCTGGATGGCCGGGACCACGGACACGTCGACCATGCCCAGTTTCCGACCGGAGGCGTGATCCATCCGGAAATCCTCGACATTGACGCCGAGGTCGCCGATGTCCTTGAACAGCCGGGCCAGCATTCCGGGCGTATCCGGAACCAGGATCGTGACAACAGCATAGGTGGTCGGCGGCTGCCCGTGCTTGCCGGGAATCCGGTCGTGGCCTTCGTTGCCCAAAGCGATCGCCTTGGCGAGCAGTCCCGTCGACCCGGGTCCGAGTTCGAGTGCGCCGATGACCTCGTCGAGTTCGGTGCGCAGAGCGACGAGCACGGAACGGACCTCCTCGGCGTTGCCGGTCAGGATCTGCGTCCACAGGCCCGGGTCCGAGGCGGCGATGCGCGTGACATCGCGCAGTCCCTGCCCGGCCAGCGAGATCTCCTCCAAGGGCGCATGCCGCAGCTGCGAGGCGACCAGGGAGGAGACGATCTGCGGCACGTGCGAGACCTTCGCGACCGCGGCATCGTGGATGCGCGGATCCAGGTGGAGCACGGAGGCGCCCGTGTCCTCGGCCATGGCGATGACCTCGCCGAGGCGGTCGGCCGGGGTGTCCTCGTCCGAGCAGATCACCCAGGGTCGGGCCGTGAACAGGTCCGATTGGGCGGCGATCGCCCCGGACTTCTCGCGTCCGGCCATCGGGTGGCATCCGATGTAGCGATCGAGCTGAGTGCCCGTGACCAGTTCGCGCACCGCTTCGAGCAGGCGGGTCTTGACGCTGGCGACGTCGGTGACCGTGGCGTTCGGGTAGTCCTCGAGGGCCGCGGCGATGACCCGAGCGGCGACGTCGGGCGGGGTGGCGACGACGACGATGTCCGGGTGTTCGGGTGCACCGACCTGACCGGCACCGAGGTCCGCGGCGAGCTGCTGCGCGGTCGGCGACGTGTCTTCGAGACTCACCTGATGGCCCTGCGCGCTCAGCGCCAACCCCAGGCTGGCACCGAGCAGGCCGGTGCCGATGATATGGACTCTCACAGACCGACGGCCTCGAACAGTGCGCCGACCTCATCGGAGCGCAGCGGGCGGATCTTGCCCTGCTTCTGCTCGTCGAGGACGATCGGTCCGAACTTCAGGCGGACGAGGCGCTCCACCGGGTGTCCGATCTCGGCCAGCAGGCGGCGCACGACGCGGTTGCGGCCGGAGTGAAGAGTGAGTTCGACGACGGACTTGCCGGGGGTCGAATCGACGAGCTTGAAATCATCGACCTTGACGAAGCCGTCCTCGAGGTCGATTCCCGCCTTGAGGATGGCTCCGGCGTCCTTCGCCAGCTGGCCCTTGACCTTCGCGAGGTAGGTCTTCGGGATCTCGTAGCGCGGGTGGGCCAGCCGGTTGCTCAGCTCCCCGTCATTGGTGAGCAGGATGATGCCTTCGGTCTCCGTGTCGAGACGGCCGACATGGAAGAGGCGCTCGTTGTTGTTGCGCACATAGTCGGCCAGGCAGGGCCGGCCCTCGGGGTCGCTCATGGTCGACACGACTCCCGCGGGCTTGTTGAGCACGAGGTAGACCTTCTTGGTCTGTGTCGAAATTCTCACTGTGTCCACGTACACGGACTGCGTTTCCGGGTCGATCCGGGTGCCCAGCTCGGTGACGATGCTGCCATCGACCTCGACGCGACCGTCGACGATGAGCTGCTCACAGGCACGACGTGATCCCAGACCCGCCTCGGCGAGCACCTTCTGCAGCCGCACACCCCCGCTGACGTGCGCGTCCGATGTCTGACCGGCACCCGACCCGCCGCTGCTGGAAGCGTGATTGGCCGTCGCTGCGCGTTGTTTTCGGCTGGGTCGGTTCTGGCGCCCGCCGGGGGCGCGGTGATCACGGTAGGGACTCATACATCCATTCTCTCAAATCAATCAGCGACTCGTGACATCTCAGCGGTCGAATCGGAATCGGCGTCGAGATCGTCGTCGGAATCGTCGTCGAGGGCGCCGTCGATCTCGGCGAGCACCTCGGTGTCCTGCGCGCCGAGTTCGGCGACGTCGGCGTCTTCGGGCAGATAAGGGGCGATGTCCGGAAGATCGTCGATCGCGTTCATGCCCATCGTGTCGAGGAACGTACGTGTGGTGGCATAGAGCAGCGCCGAGGTGGTCGCCTCCTTGCCGGCTTCGACGATGAGTCCGCGCAGCAGCAGAGTGCGGATGACACCGTCGACGCTGACTCCGCGGATGGCGGCGATGCGGGGCCGGGAGATCGGCTGCCGGTAGGCGATGACCGCAAGCGTCTCGAGTGCGGCTTGGGAGAGTTTCGCACTCTGCCCGGCGGTGAGGAAGTCCTTGACGACTTCGTGGTAGTCGCCGCGGGAGAAGATGCGGAAACCCCCGGCGACGTGACGGATCTCGAACCCGCGCTGGCGGTGGTCCTCATCCCCGTCGTAGTCGGCTTTGAGGATGCGGATGGCTTCGAGGACGGTGTCTTCGTCGAGGCCGAGGGAGCCGGCGAGGTCTTCGGCGGTCACGGCCGAATCGGTGATCATGAGCACGGCCTCGATGCCGGCGAGGATCTCGTCATCGATCATTCCGCACTCCCCTCTTCTTCTTCGACTTCTTCTTCGTCGCCGCTCCAGTCGCCTTCGGTGCGCAGGTCGACTCCGTCTTCGTTCATCTCGGTCCGGTGGATGAGCAGCCGCCCCAGAGGTTCGGGCTGGTCGAAGTCGCAGAGGCCGACCTTGAACAGTTCGAGCAGGGCGAGGAATCTCGCGACGACGACCAGGGTGTTCTCGGCCGTTTCGAGCAGGTCCTGGAAGTCGACGTCTCCGACGCGCAGCAGGGACAGGATATGCCCGCGCTGCTCGGAGACGCTCACGAGCGGTAAGTGGATATGGTCGACGGCGACGCTGGGCGGGGTGTGATCGCGTTGGAGCACGGTGGCGAAGATTCCGGCCAGTTCGCCGGGACCGATGTTCAGCTCCAGCGGCGGCAGCACGTCCTGGAACTGAGGCTCGAGGTCGACATCGCGTGGGGCGCGGATGGAGCCGGCGGCCATCGCCTCGGCCAGATACCCGGATACGGACTTGTATGCCTTGTATTGCAGCAGCCGGGCGAAGAGGAGGTCTCGGGCCTCGAGCAGCTCGAGGTCGAGGACCTCGTCACCGTCTTCGTGCGGCAGCAGCCGGGCCGTCTTGAGGTCGAGCAGGGTCGCGGCGACGAGGAGGAACTGGGAGATCTCGGCGAGGTTCGCCTGATCCTTGAGCTCGGTGGTGTAGGCGATGAACTCATCGGTCACCTCGGCCAGCGCGATCTCCGTGACGTCGAGGCGACGTTTCGAGATCAGACCGAGCAGCAGATCGAAGGGGCCGGTGAAGTTCTCCAACCGCACCTGGAAACCCTGCGCGGCGTCATCGCCGGAGTCGGCCTCGGTCGGTACGCCGGCCGCCTCCTCCTCGTGGACTGCGGAGTCGCTCAGGGTGCGCCTCCGCGGGCGATGAGCTCCCGGGCCAGTCGACGGTAGGCTTCGGATCCGGCGTGCTTCGGGGCGAAGCTCGTGATCGGTTCGGCGGCCACGGAGGCGTCGGGGAACTTCACGGTGCGGTTGATGACGGTCTCGAAGACCTTGTCGCCGAAGGCTTCGGTCACGCGCGACATGACTTCCTTCGAGTGCAGGGTCCGCGAGTCGAACATCGTGGCGAGGATGCCGTCGACCTCGAGTGAGGGGTTGAGTCGGTCCTGGACCTTCTCGATGGTCTCGACGAGCAGGGCGACACCGCGCAGGGCGAAGAACTCGGTCTCGAGCGGGATGACGACGCCGTGGGCGGCGGTCAGAGCGTTGACGGTGAGCAGTCCCAGCGAGGGCTGGCAGTCGATGAGGATGACATCGTATTCGTCGGCGACCTTCGACAGGGCACGGGCGAGCACCTGCTCGCGGGCGACCTCGCCGACGAGCTGGACTTCGGCGGCGGAGAGGTCGATATTGGCCGGCAGGATGTCGATGTTGTCGAAGTCCGTTCCGACGATGACTTCGTGCGGGTCCAGTCGCGGGTTCATCAGCAGGTTGTAGATGCTGATGTCGAGTTCATAGGGGTTGAGTCCCAGTCCGACGGACAGGGCGCCCTGCGGGTCGAAGTCGACGAGCAGCATCTTGCGGCCGTACGCGGCCAGGGCCGCACCGAGGTTGATCGACGAGGTGGTCTTGCCGACCCCGCCCTTCTGGTTGACCATCGCGATGATGCGGGCGGGTCCGTGCGACGCCAGGGGTGCCGGCTCCGGGAAGTCCTGGGGCTCGCCTGCTGCCGACTTCTGCTGGGGGATATCCAACGCCTCTTGCGTATTCATCTCTCGGATGGCCACCTTTCGTTGCTCTGCGTCCAACCCTACCGCGCCCGAGGGTGCGAGGTCGCGTACACTTCCCGCAGTGTGTCCTCGGAGACTTTCGTATAGATCTGCGTCGTCGTCACCGAGGCATGGCCGAGCAGCTCCTGGACGACGCGGATGTCCGCTCCGCCTTCGAGCAGATGCGTGGCGAATGAGTGCCGGAAGGTATGCGGAGACACCTCGGTGCCGATGGCCGCCGCTTCACCGGCGTCCTTGACGATCTGCCATGCCGAGACCCGGGAGAGTCGAGTGCCTCGGGCGTTGAGGAACAGGGCCCCGGCTGGAGCCGAGGATCTCGCCTTCGCCGCCATCGACGGCCGCACCCGCGACACCCAGGCCCCCAGGGCTCGGGCGGCGTGGGATCCGACGGGCACGATCCTCTCCTTCCCGCCCTTTCCGTAGAGCCGGACGAGCCCGGAGTCGAGGTCGAGATCGTCGAGGTCGACGCCCACGGCTTCGGAGATGCGCGCCCCCGTGGCGTAGAGGAGTTCGAGAAGGGCCGCGGCCCGGATCTGGACGGGTTCGTCACCGTCGGTGGTCGCGATCATCGCTTCGATCTCGTCGAGCGCCAGGGCCTTGGGCAGCCGCAGTCCTTCCTGCGGTGGGCTGACCTCGGAGGCCGGATCCGTGGGCGCGAGGTTCTCCCCCAGTGCGAAGGTGTGGAATCGGCGCACCGCGACGAGTGCGCGTGCCCGGGTCCGCGGTGCCAGTCCCGAATCGAGCAGGTGGAGGGCGAAGTTCTCCACCTGCTGTCGATCGACCTCGCCGAGGCGGCTCACCCCGTCGTCGGTCAGCCAGGTGCCGTACCGGGCGAGGTCACGGGCGTAGGCGTCGATCGAGTTCATCGACAGTCCCCGTTCGAAACGCAGGGAGGCGAGATAGGACCCGAATGCGCTCCGCAGGTCCTCGGGAAGGTCCTCCGGCAGCAGTTCGGCGCCGTGCCGAGCCATAGGGTCTCAGTCCTCGCCCGCGCCGGTCTGTGTCGACGGTGAAATCCCGTCACCGGTACCGGTCGTCTCCGCCGTGGCCGAATCGGTGGTCTCGACGGTGGCACCGCGGCCGAAGTCGGGGCGACCGTCGACGAGTCGCCTCGGCGCATCGACGGCACGCCGTTTGACCGGTGCTCCCGCTGCTTCGGCGCGCAGCACGCGGTCGACCTGAAAGATCGCCAGTTGGGCGATCGCGTTGGTGATCCGCCCGTCGGCCACGGCCTCGAGTGCCTCGTCCATGCCGACCCAGGCGAAGCGGAACCCCGCTTCTTCCTCGCCCCGTTCGTGACGGTCGGCTTCGGTCACGGAGGACAGCCCGCGGGCGAGGTAGAGACGCATCGTCTCGGAGCTGCCGCCCGGGGTCAGGCAGGAGTCGCTGAGCACGTCCCAGTGTGCGGCCGTGAGGTCAGCTTCCTCGGCGAGTTCCCTCTTCGCCGCGTCGAGCGGGTCCTCGCCGGGGATGTCGAGCAGACCGGCAGGCACCTCCCACAATCGGGCGCGGACGGGGTGCCGGTACTGCTGGGCCAGCAGGATCCGCTGATGCTCGTCGACGACGGCGATGCCGACGGCCCCGGTGTGCGCCATGAGATCGCGGACGAGCCCGGAGGCCTCGGGCAGGTCGAAGGTCTCCTTGCGGATGTCCCACACCGCGCCTTCGTAGACGACCTCGGAGGAGGTGATCGGCGGGATCACCGGTTCGTCGGCGAGGGGCTGTTCATGGTCTGTGCTCATCTCATGGTCTGTGCTCATCGGCGCTCTCCCTGAAATCGACGGTGCTGAACTCACTGGTGCTGAACTCGACGGTGGCGGAACAGCGAATGCCGCCGGCGCTGGCGCCGACGGCATTCGCTGTGAGGATGGACAAGGGTCACTGACGCTCGAGTGCGGCGGCGACCAGACCCGCGAACAGCGGGTGCGGTGAGGTCGGCCGCGACTTCAGCTCGGGGTGCGCCTGGGTGGAGACGTAGAACGGGTGCGACTCTGAAGGCAGCTCGACGAATTCGACGAGCTCACCGTTCGGTGAGGTTCCGGAGAACTCGAGCCCCGCCTCGGCGATCTGCTCGCGGTAGGTGTTGTTGACCTCGTAGCGGTGACGGTGCCGTTCGCTGATCGTCGTCTCCCCGTACACGCCGGCCACGACGCTGCCTTCGGTGAGCTTCGCCTCGTAGGTGCCCAGGCGCATGGTGCCGCCCAGGTCGCCTTCGCCTTCGACGATCGAGAGCTGCTCGGCCATGGTCGCGATGACCGGAACCGTGGTCTCGGGATCGAACTCGGACGACGACGCGGCCTCGAGTCCGGCGACATTGCGTGCGTATTCGATGACCATGCACTGCAGACCCAGGCACAGACCCAGGGTCGGAATGCCGTGGGTGCGGGTGTACTCGAGCGCGCCGAGCTTGCCTTCGATGCCGCGGATGCCGAAGCCGCCGGGCACGCAGATCGCGTCGAGGCCGGACAGGGCCGCTTCCGCGCCGGCTTCGGTGGAGCAGTCATCGGACTGGATCCACTTGATCCTGACCTTCGCGTCGTTGGCGAAGCCGCCGTGGCGCAGCGCCTCGGTGACGGAGAGGTAGGCGTCGGGCAGGTCGATGTACTTGCCGACGATGCCGATGGTGACGTCCCGGGACGGGTTATGCACGCGTTCGAGTACCCAGTCCCACTTCGTCCAGTCGACGTCGCGGAAGGGCAGGTTGAGGCTGCGGATGACGAACACGTCGAGGCCGCCGTCGTGGAGGACCTTCGGGATGTCGTAGATGCTCGGGGCGTCGACGCAGGACACGACCGCGTCGGTCTCGACGTCGCAGGCTCCGGCGATCTTCGCCCGGATCGAATCCGGCAGCTCACGGTCGGAGCGGAGCACGATCGCATCGGGCTGGATGCCGATGGAGCGCAGGGTGGCCACCGAATGCTGGGTCGGCTTCGTCTTCAGCTCTCCGGAGGGCCCGAGGTAGGGCACGAGGGAAACATGGATGAAGAACACGTTGTCCCGGCCGATGTCGTGACGGACCTGGCGGGCCGCCTCGAGGAAGGGCTGGGATTCGATATCGCCGACGGTACCGCCGATCTCGGTGATGATGACATCGGGACGGTCCGCCTCGGGGCGTTCGGCCTGAGCACGCATCCGCGCCTTGATCTCGTCGGTGATGTGCGGGATGACCTGGACGGTCTTGCCCAGGAACTCGCCGCGACGCTCCTTGGCGATGACGGTGGAGTACACCTTGCCGGTGGTGACGTTGGCGTTCTGGGTCAGGCTACGGTCCAGGAAACGCTCGTAGTGCCCCAGGTCGAGGTCAGTCTCGGCACCGTCGTCGGTGACGAAGACCTCACCGTGCTCGAAGGGGTTCATCGTGCCCGGATCGACGTTAAGGTACGGGTCCAGCTTCTGCATGGTGACCGTGAGCCCCCGGGAGACGAGCAGCTGGCCGAGGCTAGCGGCAGTCAGTCCCTTCCCCAGTGAGGACACGACACCGCCGGTGACGAAAATGAACTTGGTGTGCTGTTCGGTGCGGCCTTGTGACACGTCAACTCCCGTAATGGATCCGGATAAAACCTACGGGGCTTCAATCTAACACAGCTTGGCGTTCTAGCCCGCACCGACGGTGGTCGCTGCGGCGCTCGGGGTCACCCCGTAGGACCCCGAATTGCCGTCGAGTTGCTCAGCTACCGCACGGACGGTGGTGATCCGGCCTGCGACATCGGAGACATGGTCGACTGTACTGATGCTCTCGGTCGCACCCTGATCGGCCCGGATCAGGCCGATGGCGCCGTTGGGCTCGGCCGAACCCTGTCCGCCGGCCAGCACAACACCACCGGTGGTGGCGTCGAGACCAGCGGTGAGATCGGCGACGAAACGGGTCGAGTAATTACCGTCCCCGTCGCCCTCTGAGGCATCACCAGTGACGACCACGACGGCATCGACCTCACCGTCGACGGCGGAGATCGCCTCAGCGCCGTCGGCGAAGAAACCGGCGTTGTCCAGTGCGCCGACGACCACGGCCCGGTCGGACTCGCTGGCATCTCCGAGAGTCTGACCCAGCAGCTCGCCGGTGTGGTAGCCGGGGTCCAACCGGTCCTCGGAGAGCGAGGCCCCGGCCGGCAGCGAAGAGGCGGCGATGGACTTCAGCTGGTCGCCGGAGCCCGGGGCGGTGGCGTCCTCACTGAGCTGCACGGTGCCGGCAGCCTCTCCCCCGGCGGTCGCGATCAACTCGCCGACACCGGTCACCGCAGCCTCATCGGCGTCGGCGGTGGCGAGCACCAGGACGTTCTCCCCGTCCAGGACTCCGTCGAGGATCCCCTCGACGGAGCCGTCGAGCAGTTCGTCCGCACCTCCGACGGAGGCCTCCGCGCGGTCGGCACGCACATTTCGTAACTGGACCAGATCGGAAGAGCACACGTCTGAACTCCAGTCACCAGATCATCTCGTATGC
>OMJG01001903.1_pt1 | contig 11111 bp, 9 predicted proteins | sample 1646431 | NCBI WGS metagenome assembly OMJG01 (sample SAMN03771674, study PRJEB25209) | food metagenome | isolation source: Cotija cheese | place: Mexico:Jalisco,Michoacan | collected 2011-12-12 | reverse complement strand
GAATGAAGGCGCAGCAGACGCAGCTTCATCATGATATCGGCGTCGTGCAGAACCAGGTCAAGGCTATCAGCACCGTGAGGAATCCTGCCACCAGCAAGTACTGGAGGACTCGCGATGCCCTGTGGTCGATCTGGTACTACACGTACGAGAACTACAAGATGCTGCAAAACCAGAAGGGCAGTAAGTGATGGCTGACGAGATTCCCGAGACGGCCCTCCCGGCGTCTGTCCGTAAGTGGTCGAGCTGGATTCTTGGTGGTGCATCCATCGTGGTCGGTGCGTTCGCCTCCGGCTATGGTGCCTTGACGCTCCCTCAGCCCGACTGGTTGACTGTAGCTGTCGTGGTCGTGCCGTATGTGGCTGGCGCCCTTGGTCTGTCGGCTGGCATTCACGCCCCGAACAAGCGGACCAGCGCTGCTGTCGCCAGCAAGACCGACGGCATGGTTGAGCCGGTCGCCTTTGAGGAGTTCGCTGGCGAGCCGGATGACATGATTGAGCCGGACGACCATGCGGAGTTCACCGTCGAGGATGCTGGCATGGTGCAGCCCGATGATGCGGATGACGAGCCCGTCGTGGAGCCTCGGCGCGCTGAGTGAACCTGTATGTGGTATGATCGTACCATGACAGAGAACAAGAGAACAGAGTGGGACTGGACGACCATATGGTTGGATGTGGCTGCGACTGCCTTCAGTATCGCAGCTGCAATCATCCTCTGGCGTATACTCCAGCTTATCGCCTCAACGAAGGGCTCCCCTGGAAAGGGGAGCGATAGCGCTCGCGGGGAGGCCCTCCTGACAAGCCGGATAGTGCCCCGTCCGCGCGCGACCACTCTATCGCGTCCTCTCCGGAGCAGGACGCGCGGCCATCTCTACTGCAAATGAGGGTCCGACAAGGGAGGGCGCCTACGCGAGCGGTCCCCGGCACTTGGTGGAGCCGGGGACCGCTCGCGCGACCTCAGACGATCATCGTCCCGTCCCCGACGATGTATCGGGAGTGGCCCAACCACGTCATCGCTCGTGCGTCTGCTGTCTTCGAGAGGCCAAGATCGCTGACGAGTACGGAGTCCTGGTCCCGGTCCATGATGTCCTCCAATTCGCGTTGCAGAACGAGTACATGACTCGGCGAGCAGTCCACCATGAAGACGCTGTACTGGACGCGCAGCCCGAACCGCTTCAGCGCTATCGCCATGTGGCTGCGTCGTCTGTCATCAGGTATGTCGTAGGCGACGAGGAAGCGATGGCTATCCTGCCTCATCGGACGGTCATCCCCTTGTAGTCGGCACGTGTCCCGTCGACAACGCCCAGGATGATCCTGGCCTGCACTTCGATCGTCCGTCGCCACGACACCGTGTAGCCGAAAGTGGGGTGGGAGATCTCGGTAGTCACCCGGTGCTCATACGCGGAGACGATGGCGTTGCGGCCTTGTGCTGTCAGTCGCGAGTCTCCCAAAGTATGGGTGAACATGTCGGTGGTCAGTGCACCGTTGTTGATGCAGGTCAGGATCACAGAGTCCGCGATCGGTGCACGGAACTCCTCCATCAGATCCAGAGCCAGCGCGGGCTTGTTTCGACTTGGCGAGTGCAGGAAGCCGGCGTGGGGGTCCAGACCACATGCGACCAAAGCTCGAATGCAGTCAGACAGCAGAAGACTGTAGGTGAAGTTCATGGCGGCATTGAGCGGGTCCGTCGCCCCTCGGCCATGACGCCCCGGCCACTCGCAGAGGAAGGCGTCGGACTCGCCGCCCTTGAGCATCGAGGGGAAACCTGAAAAGTAGCTCTGGGCGGCGCGGCCCTCCAGGGCGAACAGTTCAGGAAGTGACGGCATATCCGCAGTTGCCCGAGAAAGGGATCTCAACTCGGTGACCAGGCCGGGACAATCACCGTTCCGGCGGAGCAGCGTCGCCTGGTTCCCGATCTTTGCGCGGATGACCTGCTGGGCGATCGGCAGACAGCCGAGTTCAGACATCGAATGCAGGTGGACACGCGGTTGGCCGTTCGGAGACTCGGCGCTCGATGCCCATCCGATCACACGGCCCCGGCCGCTGCACCACACCACGGTGAGCCGGCGCCACAGCATCTCGCGCACCAGTGCGCTCGACAGGTCCACATTGCCGTGGACGACGATCCCACACACCTTCTCCAAAGGGACGCTTGCCAGTTCCTCTCCGGCCTTCGACACGGTGACGCGGCCCTGCCGAAGTGATGCGCGTGCGCCCGGTGTGACAATGTGGAGAATTGTCCCGTCGGGATCGGAAACCGAGATGCTCCTCGCTTTCTGGCCCTCAGTGTGACGGTTCTCATCGGGCAGGCATACGGCGGCGTGCGAGCAGCCGACGCACCGAGGGTCGTCGAGCAGCGGCTCAGGAGCGTGGAACGATCCGATCAATTCGCGAGTGCGCTGAACCCATTCGCGGCACTCTGTGCGTGCGTCGTTGTCGATGAGGACGGGCACCTGGGTGTGGTGGTTGGTGAAGTACACACCGGCGCTGGTTACGTGGTAGCCCATCTCCTCGAGGCACATGGCTTGGGCGATCACCTGAATGCGCTGTGACTCGGTGATCTCAGCCCGACGCCTGCTCGGCGTCGACTTGTACTCGATGACCTCCAGAGAGTCGTCATCATGCTCCTTGACGACGTCACAGCGGCCAGTGAGCCCGAGCTCGTCACTGTGGATGAGCATCGCCCGCTCCACGCCGGGGCGAGACTCAGACGCATTGTCAACGCGCTTGTGAGCCATCGTCCCGGCGGTAATTGCGAAGCTGTCCACCTGCTCACCCTGCGCCTCGAGCCAGGCCCGGCGGGGGCAGAAGACGGTGTGAGCGATCAGGCTGATTGGAATTGTGTCATCTGAGTCCATAGAGAAAGTATTCCAACAGGTGGAACTCTCCGCTGAGAATCATGCGTTCTGGTGCGCTAGAACTGCCACCCTTGTGGACTGTGAAATCGCAGGCGCCGATAACCCCCCTTAGCGGCAACTCGGCGACCGCGGCCGACTGTCTCTCCGTATCTGCCGAAGCCAGGTCATTGACGGCCCTGCTTGCCATGAGTGCTCGCCACGCGGCTGGTGACAGCATGTGGTCTGCGACCGGGATCAGGGCGCGCCTGGGATGCAGCGCCCGGAGCGGTGAGGCCCCGGAGGTGGCGCTGACCTTGCTGACCGCGGGCACCAGGGCGAAGCTGCTGATGCCCCAGAGGCCGCACCACGCCAGCGCGTCGTCCGTCGGGCCCGGAGGGGTGAGTCCGGTCGATGTCCGGGAGCCGGGGCTGTCCTTCCCGGCCCTGTCGGTCGTGGACGCTCCGGTCAGCCCGTCGGTGATCGACGATGCAGGCCGGGCAGCGGCGATTGCAGCCAACGGTGCCAGACGCTTCCCGATGAACTCCTCCCCCCGGTTCCGAGTCTTCATCTCCCACCGGGAGGCGGCGCGGTCGGGTTGATTCTCCCTGTTGTCGACGACCCAATAGCCTGGCTCGCCGAGGTTCGAGACCATTCGGGCATCCAACTCTGTCAGGCCGGAATCCAGAATGGCCTCGCGGCGGCCTTCGAGATCTATCCAACCGTCAACTGCTTTCGGCACTTTGATTCGAGGGCTGAACAGGCCAGTGTCACCTTCCAGACCCTTGGCCTGGACCCACGAGCCCTCATCAGCGTGTCGTTCGGCGTGGCCCTTGACGGCGTCGCCCGCCTCAGGACCTTCCCATGTGATTCGGGCCTTCGCGACACCCTCAGCTGTCCATCCGAGCCTCACTTTGGTTGCGCCAGCCTCCTCCAGAATCGCGGCGAGCCCGACCAGCGCAAAATGAGTGAGGGCGCTATTGAGCCCTCCACCCAACTCGATGTTCATGATCCCTCCTTGGAGACGCGGCAGTCCGCAGCGCGCAGAACGGCTTCGAGGTAGCAGCAGGTCCAGGCACCGAGGCGCCAACTCGTCCGGCCCATGAGTGAGCACCACTCCCCTTCGACGAACAGGTCCATGATGCGATTCTTGAGCGCGTCGTCGTCCCGTTGCTCGTTGATGAGTGACGATGCGTTGGGTTGCGGCAGCACACGGCCGCGCCCGTGGCTCGTCCCAATGAGTCGGGCGACCAGCTCCGGATCGTCACTCTCTTCTATAGCGGGCCACGCGACGGCCACCGAGCGCAATTCATGGCGCCAGCCTCTTGGCAGCCCGCTCGACCATCTCCGGCGAGACACATCCTGTGCGCTCCGAGCCGGGCTCTTGGCAAGCGGCTCCGACCCGTCCGGCGCGTTGAGACGGTACTTCTGGAACCGCGGATCCGCCTTCCCGTCATCGTGATGCAGACCCGCCGCCACCAGATCGTCCCTCAGTGTCGCGGTGATCCCGATCGTGTCGCACAGGTGCCCGGCGCGGCTCGCAACACCATCCTGATGGGCCTCCAAGGTGACCAGGCCCTCGGATGGCGTCCACACCTGACGAATCGAGTCGTCATCCTTGATCTCCTCGGTCCCCTTGACAACGATCCAGGACAGTCTGACACCCTCAATGAGGTCCGGGCCCCGTGTGATGAGGCCGTTCTCGGCAGCGTCAGTGAACGCTCTTTGCGCCTCGTCGTCCTCGAGCCCGCAGAGATCCTCGAGCCAATGAGCGCCCGGAAGCCCGTCAACAATGACTCGAGTGCTTGCAGTGCCCCATAACGTCTTCAAGGCCTCTGGGCGCGACGCATCTGTCACGACGACACCCTTACGGGTGAGGGCATGGCCCGAATCGACGAACACAACGTCCCCAGCGCGAATATCGACCGGATCGTCATCCAACCTGATGTCGTTCACCTCATCGTCACGCAGCACAAAGGCCCTGTCGTGATCCCCGTGACGCTCCGACAGCGTCGTCAGAACAGACCTGAGCTTCCACAGAGCCACGGGGAACACCTCGTCCTCCGAGGGAGGTGTCGCGGTGAGCAGTGAGATGGCCAAAGCGTCGTCGTCGGGAAGGGGAGATCGGACGACGAGGCCCGCCTGGAGCTGATCGGGCTGCAACGATTCCCGGATCCACAACTCCAGTTCCTCATCAGCCACCATGGCGTCATCGGTCGCCTCCCAGCGCATGACGTCGCCGACATGGGGGAGCTTGACGATCGGTCGCTCGGGCAGTGTCGGCGGTGGAGGGCAGGCCATGATGCTCTCAGGGCTTGCGCCTCCGGGGCCATCGAGATCATGCAACCACGTCAACCCTGCACGAAGATCTTCCTGCAGATACGGGAGCTGGTCCTTGACGGCGCGCTCGGGAGGTCCGACCACCGTGATGGGGCCGCTGTCGCGAGCACCTTTCCGGTTCACCCGCCCGAATCGTTGCGCCAGGCTACTGGCGGGAGCGAGCTCGGTCACCAGCGCAACGAAGTCCACATCGATCCCGACTTCGACGGTCTGCGTCGCCACCAGAAAGCGTGGCGTCGTGTGGGTTCCATCGTCGGGAAGCCCGAACAGACCTGGATAGTCGGCCTTGAGGGCTGTCAGATCCATCGGCCGCATCGGACCGACCCAGCACGGGCAGTCGTCGCCGAGGGCCTCTGCGAGCCGCAATGCGGTGTCAATACGGTTGACAATGCATCCGACCGTCCCGCAGATCTGCGGGTCGTACAGCCTGTTCGCCTCTTCGGCAAGGGTCTCGACGTACTTCTTCGAGGCTTTCTTACCACTCCAATCAGGAGACTCCAGGAACCGCACCGGCTTCGGCCTCGTCATCCGCGGTGCGAGTCCGGGATCGGCGAGATCCTCGGCTGAAATGCCGATCGCGGTTCCGCCCTCATCAACGCGCGCCGTCGCGGACGACTCCACCACCTGCAGCGCCGGAACGCCGATCGCCGATGCCTTCTCGCCGGCATGACCGGCGACCCAACGCGCCGTCCCCAGGAGTTGCCGGGACAGGTGGGCCTCGTCGATGACGACGACGGAGTCCACACCCAGCAGTCCTGCTTCTCTCGGGCGGGCGGCTGGGCTGGTGCCGTAGCCGCGCATGAGCAGGCGGCTTCCCCACATGTCGGGCGTCGCGCTGATCACGGCGCAGGCGCCAGGATCATCGATCCAGCGTCTGTCAGTGGCGATTCCGCCGCGCAGGTTGGCCAGTACGACCGGAGGGGAATCCGGGCTGAGTGAAAGGGAGCGAAGAGCACCTGCCATCTCCGCGGCCAGGGCATCCGAAGAGGTCTCCAACCAGCTCAAGACCCGTGCCGCACGATCGGCCTGGGAATCGACCAGGGCCCTCCGATCGACGACGATGCACAGGCGCCGGGGAAGCCGCGGGGCCGCTCCGACGGCGTTGAGGGCCGTCAGGAAGATGTGGGTCTCGACGACGGCACTCTTGCCCGACCCCGTGGGCGCCGTGATGGCGGCCGGCCATCGTCCCTCGGTGATGATGCTGTCGATCAGCCGCATCTGCCAGGGAAATGGTCTGTGCCCGCCGTTGACGGCCGCGAAGAACCGCGGAAAATCCGAGACCGTGAATGTCATGACTCCTCCGGAGTGTCGACGGGAACCAGTAGACCGCCGCCGAGATGACGTGACTGGCCCACGGCGATGAGTGCCCTGCCGCCCACAAGGTGGCCGAGGTCGAACTCAGCGTCGTACGGCTGGACAGCTCCGATCGATCGCGGAGCCTTGTGGGCATATCGATTGACATGGGAGTCGGCGATCAGATGGGTGGACAGCACCTTCGCGGCACCCTCTTTCTTGTCGGTCACCGCCCTGATCATCGACCAGTAGTCCCGCCTCGGCAGGTCAGGCAGGTGATCCCGGAACACGTGATACAGGGACAGCAGTGCGGCCTGCTCGAATCCCCAGCGGCCGAGTTCGGGGTCATCGGGTTGACGCCGGGTCTCGGGCACAAGGCCCCTGGCACTGCGCCAGGTGCGCCGCCATCCCGGCCGTATCTCCGGCCAGAAGTCGTGCAGGCTGATCAGCGAGGATTCTCCGAGCTCCAGAGTTCGCGTGGGCCCGTCTGCTGCACGTATCCATACGCGCAGGTTCGGCGCGTCCAGGGCGTTGCCGATCTGGATCCGGTCCTCTGGAGGAAGCCCTGCGGGAAGCAGGACCAGCAGTGCGCCGTTGGGGAATCCGTCCCCGGCCTGCCCGGTCAACTTCTGTTCGGGCATGTAGCTCCGCGGAATGTACTGGATAGCGACCCGGTTTGCTGGGCTCAGGACATCCCGCGGGTAGTTTCCCGTGATGCTCGCAGGCGCGGCATCGCCCATGCGGGCCACCAGCATGCGATGGGTTGCCACGCACCAGTCGACTGCCGCGTTCGGCTGCGGTGCTCGCGAGTCTCGGGAGATCGGGATGAGGAAGGCGAACGGCCACGGCTCGCGCGGCGGGGGCAGCGTCGGCCTCTCATACTGGAGCGTTCGCAGCGCCGCCATGGGGATCTTCGAACCGGCCGGGCGCTCAGCCACCTTGGGCCGGTCGTTGGCCTTGGTGGGGAGCTTCTTGGGGTGATCCGTTTCCCAAGCGCGCTCAAGCTCGTCCAAGCGGCCCGGAGAGGGGGTCCTGATCAGAATCCCTCGCGGATGGAGTTCGCTCGGCTCAGTGACGATCTTGTGGGTGGCCTCAATGGGTTCGAGAGTCAGGACGACCGGACTGTCGGATTCGCCCAGGCAGGACACGTCTTCACACAGCCGGCCGATCGTCTCCTGGACGTTCGGCGGCGCGTCCTCCCAGAACCAGCCGAAGGGCCCGGCCAGGGCTGTCGCCGTGTTGACGGTGCGGGCCGACTTCCTGATGCGGGGACTCGCGGACGGCGGCTTCTCGGCCGTCCCCTCGTCGCGGTAGCTCGTGACGCCGGAGAACGCCGGGACGTACTCGGGGACCATCAGCTCGGTCGGAGGATGGCGCTCCATCCAGCTCAGCGCTGCGGCCGACTCCGACGAAATACGCAGCTGTCCCTTTCTGGGCTCGGCCTGGCTGCCGTTCCCGGCCGCGTTGATGAGGGCCGAGTACAACCGGGCCGTGTCGGGGAGGCGGGAGGGCGAACCGTCCTCAGCGTGCCCCTGGAATGTTCCCAGAGGGAAGTGGGCACGAATGGTGAGCGGGGGCATGCTCAGTCCTCGTCCGCATCGGCATCGATGCCCCCGAGGATGATCGGGTTGCCGATCACTTCGAACACTTGACCTTCCCAACGGATGCCGGCCTTCGCCTGTGCCGCATCGATGGCGGCGATGAGCAGTGGCCCGGTGACGTCCCGAGTCAACGGAGCGATCTCGCGCTGGGTGCCGCGGCGTCCGTCAAGAGCCACCTGGGTCTCGCCGGCCTCGCGCAGGTCGCAGTTCGCACGGAGACTGAGCTCTTCATCGGCCAGCGCGATGCCGTGGAGCGCCAGAGCAGCGAGCAGTGCGCGACATGCGACGTTGGCGTCGTTGTCGTTGCCGAACCTGATCTGCCGCAGGGCGCTGAAGGTGAGCACATGGGAGCGGATGATCCGGCTGCACGACACCAGACCGAGGGCGTCGAGGCTCGGCGGGATGGAGCCCAAGCCGAGAACAGACGCGGAGGTCTTTCCCGACTTCGCGTCCTTGGCCTTCTTCTTGATGTTCTCGACGGTCTTGGAAGACATCTCTGTCTCCTGGGTCTTGAGCAGAGCCAGCATGTCCTTCTCAGTGAGCTGGACACTCGGGGCGAGATCGTCCTTACGCGCCGCCCCACGAGGGGAGGGCTTGCGGCCGTGCTCACCCTGATCGGCCAGGACGCCGATGATCTCACCGGTCGCACACGAGCGGTACCTGGCCTGATGCGCCTTTCGGGTGGAATCCCAGGAGCCGAGCACCAGACTGACCGGGCTCAGCTCGAGCAGCGCGGTGGCGTCTGCGGGAGTTGCGTTGCGAGCTGCGATGAAGGCCGGGCTCTCGGTGACGGGAAGGCCGTCGTGGGTACCGAAACGGACGTGCCCGTCGGTGTACCGATGGGGCAGCTGATACTCGAAGGAGGTGTACTCCGGATGGCCCTCGTAGGTCACGCGGATGCTGGGCATTCGGGTGAGACCCGGATCGCCTTCCTGAATGGCGAGGGCGATCGCATCCTCGATGCGATTGAGCTGGCTGGCCTTGCCATCAATGTCGACGACGCTCTGGGCCGCCCCGTCGATGTACCTGGTCTCGTAGGCGTATGTGGCATTCCGTCCGCTGACGTAGCGGGCGGGAGCGATCCCGGCGTGGGGGCCCGCAGCCGGGACGAGGTCGGTGACGGAGGAGAGAACCGTTGCGCCACCGGCGCGGCATGCCGACTCGACGTCGGTGTAGGTGAGGGTGTCCATGATTGAAACCTTTCTGCGGTGAAGGTCTGCGGGCCGGTTCGACCCGCAAGTCTGAGTGTGGTGTGGAAGTCTGACAGTTTCTGCTCTGGGCGATCACATTGAGGTGCAGCGGCGTACGAACCGTTCGATGCGTCGTGCCTGGTCGTCGGCGTTCAGCGGCGTGTGATGCCCAGGACGATCCACACAATCATGGCGACGATTGCCCCGAGCCAGCAAACCAGGAGAAGCCCCGTCGCGACGTTGACCAGGCTCTCGCTGATGGACATGGGGACGATGACTCCGACCACACCACCGACGATCAGAGCAAGGACGGTGAAGGCCATGTTGCGGTGGAAGTGGGACCGTTTCGCCGCCGGCTGCGGATGCTGCGGCTGCGGGGCCAGCGGCGCTGGCGCGGTAGGTGCTATTGATCTGAACTGTGGCTGAGACCCTGTCGAGCCGTCGAATCCTGGGGCTTCGGGCGGGTACCAGGCCGGTCGCGAGAAGATACTCGGTTCCGGCTCCGTGGTGTTTCGCTCTGGCGCTGGAACCGGAGTGCGACCAACGGGTCGAGGTTCAATCGGTGCGGGCGCGGGCGCACTGGGAACCCGCATGGCAGGAATGGCCGATCCGGAGCGTCGTGGAGCTGCGGGACGTCGCACCGGGGATTCGCGGGATTGATCCAGCCTCTGCTCCGGCACTGCGGTCGCGGCCGTCAGGGATGTGATCTCGACCGGCGCTGCCAGCACTGCGGCGTCATGGTCCGTGGTCACGGGCGCTTCTCCCGCTGTCCAAGCGAGGAACTCCTTCGCGGTGAATACCGGCTTGCCCCACTTGGCCGCGGTTTTCGCCTTCCCCGACTGGGATCCTGCCTCGGCTGTGACAAGGACATCGCACTTGGTCTTGGTCACGTTGTCCACACTTGTGAGACCGTGCGCCCGTGCAAGGCTCTTGAGATCCTCCTTCTCCAAGTGCTGGCCGTGCCCGTCCACGGCCGATCCGCTGAAGCAGACACGAGCACCGGAAACGAGGACTGATTCAATCGGTGCGGACGGCTGGCCCTTGAGAAATGGGGTGAGTACGTGTGAGTCGTCGTGTCGATCGATCCCAGCCAGCACTGCCTTGGTATCGGGTGCGAGGTTCATGAGACTGACCCTTGGCTCAAGCATGCGGGCCAGAGTAGAAGCCGCATCGCTGTCCGTTGTGCCGGTGACGAGGAAATGCCCAGAGGAACCCCTCGGGTTCAGGTATCCGACCGCCTTGGCGGCAGACTCGAATGGGCTTGACCCCGGGGTCGGGGGCTCGCCCCTCATGATGGCCCTTGTGGCCTGAGCCCGTTCCAGGGCTGCAGGTGCAGAGAGTGCCAGCTTCTGATTCGCGTCGAGCGGTCGATGATATCGATCGCCGAGGGGCATGAGGGGCATTGCACCATTGCGCTTCAGTTCAAACTCGAGGTGGCCCAGCGTCGTGTCAATGTCGATTCCTGCGGGAACATATCCGCCGAGGATGTTGCTCAACGCCCCCACGCCTCGGCCAGAGTCGGAGCGAGCTGAACGTCCCCGGCAGTGACCCCGTAGGCCTGTCGCGCAGCGCCGAGATCCCTCTCGGGATTCACCAAGGTGGTGAATTCTTGTCCGTCATCGGTGACAACAGCCAACTCGACCGGCCGTGGTCGCCAGGTGCTGCCGACATCGCCGACCATGCAGACGCCTATGTACGCTCTGCCGCGCGTGGCGACATGAGTTGCGCCGGTCTGGAGGAAGCGCCGGACACGGGTATTCGTGTGCAGGTCCTTCGGGACGATGGGCCGAGTGAGCACCAGGCCGTCGATCGAGGTGAGGCGACTCAGTGCGACATACAGCTGCCCGTCGGCGAACG
>OMJG01001902.1_pt1 | contig 11128 bp, 9 predicted proteins | sample 1646431 | NCBI WGS metagenome assembly OMJG01 (sample SAMN03771674, study PRJEB25209) | food metagenome | isolation source: Cotija cheese | place: Mexico:Jalisco,Michoacan | collected 2011-12-12 | reverse complement strand
TTTTAGTGCAGTTATGGAATTTAGCCCCACTACCACCAAGCATGCGAAGGTCGCGCGCGATGCGATGATCGCGCGCGACCTGGCGTGATTCCCGTGGCGTCAGGCGCGCTCGGAGGCTTCCTCGGTGGCTGCGGCACCTTCACGCTCGACGCGCTTGGCGTGTGCGGCCTCCTGAGTGATGCCGTAGTAGGCGGCGATGGCGATGTCCTTCATGTCCTCGATTTGGGGGATGCGGGGATTCGCGGGTGCGCACTGGTCCTCGTAGGCGCGCATGCCGATCTGGTCCAGGACGCTCCAGAAGTACTCCTCGTCCACGCCGGCGGCCTGGAAGGTGGGGTCCATGCCGAGCCGGTTGTCACGGTAGTCCTCCACCGCGGTGGCCAGGGCCTCGACGGCGGTCTCCGGGGTGTCGCACTTGAGACCGAGGTTGCGGGCGATGTCCTGATAGCGCTCCGCGGCGATGTACTCGCTGTACTTCGGCCAGCTCGTGGGCTCCTCGGGGACCTCTGCGTTGTAGCGAATCACGTAGGGCAGCAGGATCGAGTTGGTGCGTCCGTGCGCGATGTGACACAGGGCGCCGATGGTGTGGGCCATCGCGTGGCACATGCCCAGGAACGCGGAGCCGAAGGCCATGCCGGCCATGGTGGCGGCGTTGTGCATCTTCTCCTGCGCGGCCTTCCTGGTCTCTGGGTCCTCGCTGTTGACCGCGTTGTCGAGATTGTCCCACACGAGCTTCGCGCCGTGCAGGGCCATCGCGTCGGTGAAGTCGTTGGCGTACACCGATGCATAGGCCTCGAAGGTGTGCGTCAGCGCGTCGAAGCCGGCGTCCGAGGCCAGGCGGCGCGGCTGCGTGCGCGCCAGGACCGGGTCAACGATCGCGACCGAGGGTGTGAGCGCGTAGTCGGTGATGGGGTACTTGTAGCCGGTCTTGTGGTCGGTGATGACCGCGAAGGGCGTAACCTCGGAGCCGGTGCCCGACGAGGTCGGGATGCACACCAGCTTGGCCTTGGTGCCCAACGGCGGAATCTTGAAGGCCCGCTTGCGGATGTCGAAGAACTTCTCGCGCACGTCGGCGAAGGAGATTTCGGGGTGTTCGTAAAGCAGCCACATGATCTTCGCGGCGTCCATCGGACTGCCGCCTCCGACGGCGATGATGGTGTCCGGCTCGAACTCCTCGCGCATCATCTTCGCGCCACGCTCGACGGTCTCCACGCTGGGTTCCGGCTCGACGTAGTCGATGATGCGGAAGGTCACCAGCTCGGGACGCGCCCGCAGCTGGTCGATGACCTTATCGACGATGCCGAGCTGCTCCATGACCTTGTCGCACACGATGACGGCCTTGCGGATGCCGTACATGTCGCGCAGGTAGCGCACCGCGTTCGCTTCGAAATAGGTCTTCGAGGGAATCTTGAACCACTGCATGTTGTTGTTCCTCCGAGCGATGCGTTTGACGTTGATCAGGTTCACGGCCTGCACGTTGCCGGACACGGAATTGCCGCCGTACGAGCCGCAGCCCAGGGTCAGGGACGGAGCGATGGCGTTGTAGATGTCGCCGATGCCGCCCAGCGAGCTCGGCTGGTTCCAGATGATGCGGCACGCGTGCATCCGCAGCCCGTACTCGCGCACGAGCTCCTCGTCATCCGTATGAATGGCGGCGGTGTGCCCGGCACCATGTACCAGCATCTGCTCGCACATCACGAAGGCGTGGTCCTTGTCCTTGGCCTTGAGCACAGCCTGCACGGGAGCGAGCTTCTCCATCGTCAGGGGCTCCATCTCGCCCACTTCCTTGCACTCCGCAGCCAGAATCGTGGCATCGGCGGGAATGGAGAATCCGGCCTGCTCGGCGATGTACTGAGGGGACTTGCCCGGCACCACGGAGTTCAGCTTCGGCTTATCTCCCGAATACGCGGTGCAGCCGAACATGTACTGCTCGAGCTTCGCCTTCTCGTCGCCGGACACGAAATAGGCCTTCCGATGCTTCATCTCGGCAATCAGACGGTCATAGATGTCGACGTGAGCGATAATGGCCTGTTCGGTCGCGCAGATCATCCCGTAATCGAAATGCTTCGACAGAATCAGGTCGTTCACCGCGCGCTTCACGTTCACGTTCCGGTCCACATACGCCGGAGCGTTGCCCGCACCCACACCCAGGGCGGGCTTGCCCGAGGAATACGCCGCCTTCACCATGCCCGGACCGCCGGTGGCCAGAATCGTGGCGATACCCGGATGCTTCATCAACGCGCCCGTCGCCTCAATCGAGGGATGCTCGACCCACTGGATGCAATCCTCGGGTGCACCCGCAGCAATCGCCGCGTCACGCACCACACGCGCCGCCTCGACGGAACACTTCTGCGCAAAGGGATGGAAACCGAACACGATCGGGCAACGCGTCTTCAACGCAATCAAGGACTTGAAAATCGCCGTCGATGTCGGATTCGTCACCGGGGTCACACCCGCGACCACACCCACAGGCTCCGCGACCTCAACGATGCCATCGATGTCATCCTCGCTGATGACACCCACCGTACGCTGCTTGACCAGATGATTCGTCACATGCTCGCACGCGAAGATGTTCTTCGTGGCCTTATCCTCGACCAAACCACGACCGGTCTCCTCCACCGCCAGCTTCGCCAGCACCAGATGCTGATTCAACGCCGCAATCGACGCCTTCGCCACGATGCGGTCAACCTGCTCCTGATTCAGCCTCTCAAACTTCTTGAGCGCCACCAGACCTCGGGAAACCAGCGCATCGACCTCGCGCTCGGCATCAGACGGTTCGGGGGTTGCAGCCGGCGCTGTTTTGGCCGCTACCGTATTCACTGTTGTTCTGTTCTTGGCTGTAACCACGGGTCCTCCTTGGACGTGCAGAAAGCAAAGGCCACGAATCCTGATGGCGACATGCTCGGACGGCATATCGTTGTTGTGGAGTTCGTATCATCAGTTCTCAAAACTGTGACTTGCATCACAATTTAGCCTAGAGGGCGTACCAGAACAATTTCTGTTCACGACATGAGGAATCTGAGCGTGTCATGTCGGTTTGCTTGTCATTTTGTGTCTTTATTGTTTGCTGGTTGAACATTTATGCGCATTTATGAACATCGAGTCCACCAACGTCGGAGGAACGATCGTTTGTGTAGGGATTGTTGAGCACTAAGGGGCCGTCAACATTGAAATTTGGCAGAATCATGCGCCCCATACTCGTCGAATTGCGAGAAATCCCTACACAAACGGCATTGATGACGAAAAAACCGTCATTATTACGCGACGGCGCGTGCATCGCCGTGGCTGCTTCGTCGGAAACACACTGAACGGGCGGGCGCAACAGAGCACCAGCAACACATCGAAACTACCAAGGAAAGCAGCGGTGCAGAAACGCAAAAAGCCCGAAACCGAAGTTTCGGGCTTTCGCCACCACCACTGAAACACCGTGGCGGGAAAACAGCGTTTAGCGCTTTGAGAACTGAGGCGCGCGGCGTGCCTTGTGCAGACCGGCCTTCTTGCGCTCGACTGCACGAGCATCACGAGTCAGGAATCCTGACTTCTTGAGTGCTGCGCGGTTTGCATCACGGTCAATGGCGTTCAGTGCACGTGCCACGCCAAGACGGATTGCTCCGGCCTGACCGGTCGTGCCGCCGCCATCGACGAGAACCTGCACATCGAATTTGCCCTCAAGCTTGAGCAGGACGATAGGTGAATTCACCTCACGCTGCTGCAAACGGCTTGGGAAGTACTCTTCCAAAGTACGACCATTGACGGTCCACTTGCCCTCACCCGGGGTGAGGCGGACGCGTGCGATGGCTTCCTTACGACGACCCGTGCCATAGCCAGGAGCGATAGCGGAGGTGCCGGTACCTGCACCCGCGTTGGTCTCGGAAGTGTACGAAGTCAGTTCCTCTTCGCCCTCGAGGACTGCGGAGTCATTGCTTTGATCTGCCATGTCAGTATTCTCCTTCGGTCCTACTTGGCCTGCTGTGAGATCTGAGCGATCTCAAATTGGACTGGCTTCTGAGGGGTGTGCGGATGGTCCTCGCCCGCGAAGATGCGGAGGCGGTCCATCTGAACCTTGGAAAGACGGTTCTTCGGCAGCATGCCCTTGATTGCTTCGCGAACGATGCGCTCAGGGTTCTTCTGCATCAAATCACCGTAGCTGTCCGCACGCAGACCACCAGGGCGACCGGAATGTGTGTACAGCTCTTTGCCGAGCTTGTCGCCGGTCAACGCAACCTTGGAAGCGTTGACTACGATCACATGGTTACCCGAATCGGCGTGAGGCGCGAAAGTCGGTTTGTTCTTGCCACGCAGCAGGATTGCAACCTGGGTGGCCAGACGGCCAAGCACCACATCAGTGGCGTCGACGATGTACCAGTCATGGGTCAAATCGGCTGGTTTAGGCGTGAAAGTCTTCACAGTTCAACCTTTTCTTTGCATTGTGTTCCGGGCTTCACATTAGGCAAACCATTACGTTCGCCATGAGAAGCCTCATTATCCGTGGGCTCCCTGAAAGTCCTATGGGCGAGTGGGAAACGCTTCGAGGACCCCTGAGGGAAACACAACAATCCTCTACTATAACGCTTACTCGCTCACTGTCAAAGTCCACCGTGTCATCAGCAGCGTATCCGATTCAGGCCGTGCGCATAATCGCCGCCAGAGACTGCAGGCGCTTGTTGGTGAACAGATCTTCCAGAAGTACGTTCTTCGCTTCGGAATCCCCAAGGGGAATTCTCCAGTTCGGGTACTCGTTATCCGTCCCGGGCTGGTTCTGCGCACGCCGCTCCCCCACACCGTCCGTCAGCGCAGCAGCCAGCAGTTTGCAGGAAGAAGCCGTCAGCGCCTTGTACTGGGCCTCGACTATCTGCTGCTCGCCCACTGTCCTGTTCCTCACCTCATCCTCATTCAGGAAACCGCCCTCGACCAGCATCGACATCATCGCCTTCTGCTCAGCTACTGCGGATGCCATGAAATCCTCGGCGGTCCCCGTCAGCAAACCGAGCCGTTTGTGCAGTTCGACATGTTCGTAATTGAGATACCCTGCATCCGGCGGCATATCATGCGTGTTCACAGAAGCGAGGGCGCACTCCCTCCACTGGGACGGAGCGCGGAATTTCCCGTTGCGCTGCTCGAACCACTCGACCACGCATCCCAGCACCTCGTGCCGAATCAGTGAATCGGCCACGTATTGCGGTACCACGCCAAGGTCCTCGCCGACGACGATGCCGTTCACACGACTTGCCTCAATAGCCAGAATGCCCAGCATCGCCTCGGAACGGTAGTTGACATACACGCCCTGCACGGCACTCATCCCGGCAGGAATCCACCACAATCTGAACAGACCAAGGATATGGTCGATTCGCAACGCTCCCGCATGCGCGAACATGCCGTGCACCATGTTGCGGTAGCTGAGATACCCTGTGCGTTCCAGCTCCACTGGATTCAAAGGCGGCTGGCTCCAGTTCTGCCCCTGTTGATTGAAGTAATCAGGAGGCGCCCCCACCGTGACGCCCTTGACGTATCTGTCCGGATTCCACCAGACTTCAGCCCCCTGAGGGTGAACGCCGACGGCCATATCCGACATCACGCCGATACGCATACCCGCATGTTCCGCCTGCCGCTGCGCCTCGTCAAGCTGCTGCGTGGCTATCCATTCCATCCATCGGTAGAAGTCCAACGTATCCGGGTATTGCTCACGTAGAACTTTGATTTCCCCGCTGTCCTTGCCGAAGCGGTTGACCCACGAGTCCGGCTTCTCGCTCGGAGCACCCCACTTGTCGTAGGCCAGGCACCATGTTGCATAAGCTTCGAGGTCATCTCCGCACATCGCCACATACTCTGCGAATTCACGCTGCCGCTCCACGGAGCGACCGAGCTTGTATATCAGCCACAAGGCGCGCATCTTGTGCTTCCACATCGTGTCCCGGTCGATATGGTCCGGATTGTCGTTCAACGGCAGGCAGGCCTCGTAGGCAGCCTTGACCTGCGCAAGCGATTCCTCCCCGAGGAGTTGGTATTCCTGAATCGCCTGCGGCCGAATATACGTGAAATTCACCAGACGTCGGGATACCGGCAGATATGGGGATGGAGTGAGCGGTGACACCGGCTCGGCGGCGTGCATCGGATTCACCAATACGAAGTCCGCACCGGTCTGACCCTTCGCCTGAACCAGCAGCTGCGCCAGGTCGGCAAAATCACCTACGCCCCAAGACGAGCGAGAGCGGATGGAATACAGCTGGGCCATCCAACCCCAAGGACGAATCTGCGCTTCCGGAACCGCCCACGGAATCGAACGGGGAGCACATATCAGCGTCGAGGTCTGCTCCCTCTCGCCCACCGTGACGATGAGACGGTGGTATCCGACCGGAAGGTCGGCGGGCAACTCCAAGGCCGCATTGACGACGAATCCATCGTCCAGAGGGTAGGCGGCTGCGCCATCACCACTGGCAGGCATCAGAGAACGGGGGTATTCCTCACCGTTTTCGAGAATAATCCTTCCTGCGGGGATATCCAAAGCACCCGCATGAACCGGAACCGTGGATGCCTCTCCCGCCGTGATGAACACGGTGGGCTCGATCAGTTCGCGATGACGGGCATCCTGCAGCGTTTTCAACGTGGTCTTGGCCTGACGGGCGTCGGATGCCTCGAAACCCAGGCTCTTCAGTGCCGCGACCAGCACCTCGTCCTCGATTTCGTGATAATCGTCGTTCTGGCCCACATAACTCGTTGACAGCCCGACGGCTCTGGCCAGTTCAATCAGCGGTCGATGCAGCCGCTGGTTACTCTCTACGTGCTCCATAGCCCAAGTGTAAGTCAAGCACCCACAAGGCGCACCAACCAGCCGCCACCGAACGCAACCGGCTCTATCGCTTTTCGACCCATACGGAAGGCGGTAACTGCACTAAAAGGACAGCTTTTCGGAGAAATGCTTACCAAATTGCTGTCCTTTTAGTGCAGTTATCGTCTCGTACCCGTACACGTTGGACCCGTACACGCCACACGTTTTATTTTGCGGCCAATGCCCGCTGAGCGGCCTTCGCCACATCCGGTCGAGCGTCCCGGGCAAGTTTTTCCAGCATGTCGCTACTCGTATTAGGGTTCAACGCCACCGCCCTGCGTACCATCGACGACAATACGACAGGAGCGTCATTCTCGGTTTCGGCACCAAGTTTTCCCAGCACATCAAGGGTTTCGGCATCCGTCAGCGCACTCTGCGCACCCTCCAGTCGCATCTTCCACGACGTCTGCGGATTCACCAGGGCTGCTGCGCGCACCTTCTCGTCCTCATCCTTGGTGAGATTACCGACGAGCCAGTTTTTATCGGACACATTGGCTGCGACCGCTCTGCGCACCTGCGCATCAGGGTCCTGGGAAAGTTTCACGAGAACATTCGGGAAAGGCATGTTTTCGGCCAGGAACACACGGTCCTCAAGAGGCGTGTGCGGATTGCCCGCCACCGCCTCAAGCAGTGCCGTCGCGCGAGAGAACGCCGATTGATTGCTGCTGTCCGGCAGTTCGGCTCGGGCCACCTCGCTGAGTTCCTTGCTGTCAATGGAATGGCGAAGACGCTCGTAGGAGACCGTCAACGTCTCCTGAACCACGCTCGTGGCTTTCTCCTGAGCTGCAGGGGCGGCCTGATCCTCCAACTGCTGCTTCTTCTGCTCGATGTCATCGGCATCGGATTCGATGGTCGGCGCGGAGTCAGGCACCGTAGTCTCGCCTTCGTTCGTCCTCATGGCTTCAACACCCGCAGCCTCGCCGTCAAGCCGAGCATCCTCATTCACCGTCATATCCACCGTATTCTTCGCATCCTGCGTCGTAGCCATACCGTCAGCATAATTGACACCGGCGAACAAGCTTCATCCTTTGGCGCATACCCACGACCTCAGACAGGGATGGGCACATTCTTGCTGCCTGCCCTCTTCAAGGAGACCGTCGCATTGAAACTTTGCGTGATGCGGTTCTCAAAAAGCCCTGTTTTCGATTCAGGCACCGTCGCCTGCGCCTCGATATGATCCGAGTATTCCACGACCTCGAACAAGCCCCCCTCATCCGCAACCAAGCGCTTGCACAGTTCCAACTGCGAGTAAGCAAGCGCGAAACGGTATACCGCGCTCGGCACCAATCGTGCAATCATTGCGCCATGCAGAGCCGAAGAAGCCGCGGTCGAGTAAGCACGAATCAGGCCGCCGGAGCCAAGAAGCACACCACCGAAATATCTGGTGACCGTCACCATGCAATCGATGAGATGCTGCTGCCGGATGCAATCGAGAATTGGCTTGCCGGCAGTGCCCGAGGGCTCGCCGTCGTCACTCATACGTTCCGATTGCTTTGCAGGAGAGTCCCCCCAAACCGCGGCATAGGCAATGTGGCGAGCCTTGGGATGCTGAACGTGCATCTCTTCGAGAATCGCGGCAACATCGTCATTGGAGTCGATATGCCAACAATTGCCGATAAAGCGCGAGCGCCTTTCCTCGAATTCCGCTTCCGCCGGTGAACCCTGAGGGTTGAGCACCGTATACACTTCCGGACCGTTCACAGATGCGACTCAGACGACCACGTTGTATCGTTCACCGCGGTAGAAGGCGCTGACGCCATCGAAGCACTGAGCAATCACATTCACCACGGCTTCCTGGGTAAACCATGCGACATGCGGCGTGAGCACCACGTTGGACAGGCTCAACAGCGGGTCATCCATCGGCAGGGGCTCATGGTCGAAAACATCCAGTCCAGCCAGAACATCGCCTTCGCTGAGACGCTTCACCAGAGCTCCGGGCTCGATGAGCTCCGCACGAGCGGTGTTGATAAATAACGCACCGGGATGCAGCTTCGCCAGATGAGCTTCGGTAATCATGCCCTTAGTCTGCTCGTTCAGCCCAAGATGCAGACTCACGACATCACTGCTCTCAATCAACTCATCTATCGAGGACGTCCACGTGGCCCCGAACTCCTGAAGGGCCTGGGTATCTTCGTGGCGTGAGCACACCGCAACCTTCATGCCGATACCGTGGGCAATCTTGGCCACGGCTTTGCCGATACCTCCGAAGCCGACAAGCCCCAAGGTCTTCCCATTGAGTTCCAGACCTTCCATCTCAATCCATTTGCCGTTACGCAACTGCTGATTGAGGTATCCGGAATGCCGAGCCAGCTCGAACATCAGCGCGACCGTGTGTTCCGCAACCGCTTCGTCGCCGTAATGCTCTACGTTGCAGATTCGTATGCCATACTCTTTCGCGGCGGACAGATTGACGTAATTCGCCACTCCCGTCCCCCCGAACACCATGCAGTGCACGCTTGTGGCGAGTTTCTCCAACAGTGCGTCGCTCACGCGGAAGCCGATGACCACAACGGAATCGGCATCCTTGCATCGGGATGCTATTACATCCTCGTCGAGAACGATGTCGGTATACATTCTGACCCGGCAAAGGTCGTCGAGTTTGCTGAAAGCACTGCGGAATGCCTCGACCATGGAAGGCATGCACGAAGGAATGACCATCAGAGGAAGGTCTTCACGTGTTGATGCTGTTTCGATAACGCTCATGCCCAACAGGGTAATACGACAACGCAACATCGTAGTGAACTCACCGTCAGAGGAATCCGTGAGCCGTCTCCTGTTCTTCTACGCCAACCCTTGTGGCTTCGTCGCCGTACCGCTAGCGTTGGCCGTATGACCGATCATCAACACACATCACCGGTTTCGCAGGCGACCAGACGGCACGCTGGCGAGGAATTGCCGTTTTCCGAAAGAGATTCGGCCCACATCCCAGGTCATTGGCTCCTCGCGCGGCTCGGCAAGCGAGTGTTGAGACCCGGTGGCCGGGAGCTGACCAGACAGATGCTCTCGCACGCCGGAATAGAAGGCCACAAGGTTGTGGAGTTCGCGCCCGGACTCGGCTCGACGGCGAAGGAGATTCTCCAACACGCTCCGACAAGCTATGTCGGTGTCGATGAGGACCGCAAGGCCGCCGCCATAGTGGACAGGATCGTTGCGGGCACAGGCCATGCCGTGACGGCCAAAGCCCAGGAGACCGGATTACCGGACGACAGCGCCGACGTGGTCGTGGGCGAAGCCATGCTGACCATGCAGAGCGACAAAGGCAAGCAGAGCATCATCGCCGAAGCCGCACGCTTGCTGCGCCCCGGTGGACGGTATGCCATCCATGAACTCGGCCTGGAACCCGACAGTCTGGGTGATGAGACCAAAACCCGGATTCGCAAGGATCTAGCACGTGCCATCAAGGTCAACGCCAGGCCCCTGACGGCTGCGGAGTGGAAGACCCTGCTGGAATCCGAAGGTTTCGAGGTCGACTGGATCGGCATGGCACCGATGGCCTTGCTGGATATACGACGCAATGTCACCGATGAAGGGATAGTCGGGGTGCTGCGAATACTCAGGAACCTGATACGAGACAAGCAGGCGCGTGAACGTGTGATAACGATGAAACGCGCCTTCACCCAATACCGACAGCATATGAACGGCATCGCGGTAGTCGCGCATAAACGATAGGCGTAATACGTACATCAGAGAAAGGGACATCATGAGCGAAAACCACAGACATCCACACGCACAGGACGAGGAAACATCCTCGACCGGAACAGAACATGCGAAGACTGCACAGACCGTGGGCGGGTCCGAGGCCGTGGAACTCGGCTTCATCCCCGATGTGCGCACGCTAATCAAGGTGCAGGACGAGGCCACGGTCTCTCGGACCATCATGCAGCAACAGGGCGGGAACGTGGTCTTGTTCTCCTTCGACGCAGGCCAGGAACTCAGCGAGCACACGGCGGCCATGCCGGTATTCGTACAGACGATTTCAGGTCATCTCGAAGTCACCGGCTCCGGCGAGACCGTCGATCTGCTCCCAGGCGGACTCGTGTATTTCCCTACACGCCTGCCTCATGCCGTCAAGGCCGTGGAACCCTCCATCATGATGCTGACGATGATTACACCGGCACGCGCTGCAGCTAAGGCACAGTGAGGACGCAGTGAACGACCACATAACACTGCACGCCAGGGATATCCGGTTTCCCCATCCGTGGCGTGCGCATAAGGGCTGAACTGCGATAACTGCACTAAAAGGACAGCAATTTGGCAAGAAAGAGTCCCTGGAAGATACGGCAAAGGTTTTTGGGAGCATGT
>OMJG01001901.1_pt1 | contig 11137 bp, 10 predicted proteins | sample 1646431 | NCBI WGS metagenome assembly OMJG01 (sample SAMN03771674, study PRJEB25209) | food metagenome | isolation source: Cotija cheese | place: Mexico:Jalisco,Michoacan | collected 2011-12-12 | reverse complement strand
GGCCGCTCATGGCAAGTAAAGATAAAGATAATAAGGCGCTGGGACGCGGTATTGGAGCCCTGTTTGCCGATGTTAACGAACCAGCTAGTGAAGAAGCCGTGGTTGATCTAGATCTTAAGGATATTCATGCCAATCCGTACCAACCCCGGCGAACTTTTGATCAGACGGCACTTAAGGAGCTCGCCAGCTCGATTGAAAAGTCCGGCGTTTTCCAGCCAATCATTGTACGACAACCGGATGCCGAGCTGAATAAATATGAAATCATTGCTGGTGAACGGCGTTTTCGGGCGTCGAAGCTCGCTCATCAAACGACTATTCCAGCCATTGTCCGTGATGTTACCGAAGAACAAATGATGGAAGTAGCGGTGCTTGAAAATCTACAACGGGAAGATTTAACTCCGCTTGAAGAAGCTGCGGCCTACGATTCGTTGATGAAGAAGCTGAAGTTGACGCAGGCGGAAGTCTCAAAGCGCCTAGGCAAGAGTCGGCCATATATTGCTAATTATTTGCGGTTATTGGGCTTGCCAGATGGGGTCAAACAGTATATCCAAAAGGGCCAACTGTCCATGGGCCAAGCTCGAACGCTTTTGTCTTTGAAGGATAAAACCAAGTTAGCGCCATTAGCGAAGCGCGTCGTGAAGGATAACATGACGGTCCGTCAGTTGGAACAAATCGTGGCGCGTTATAACGGCGAGTCCAAGGAGCCGGCCAAAAAAGTTGCACCCAAGAAGTCACCGTACATCCGTGCGAGTGAAGAACAATTACAAGAGAAGTTTGGGACGGCCGTTTCGATTCAAACTAAGGCGAACAAAGCTGATCAAGGGAAAATTGAAATTCCGTACTTGTCAAATGAAGATTTGACACGGATTTTAGAAATTCTCAGTATTGATTTAAATTAATTAATTTATAAAGGGGCGTTGCGCATGTATGATTTAGGTGATATTGTCGAGATGAAAAAGGCGCATCCGTGTGGTGTCAATCGCTGGGAAATTACCCGGATGGGCGCTGACATTAAGATTAAATGTACGGGATGTGGTCACGTGGTCATGATGCCGCGTCGTGAGTTCAATAAAAAACTCAAAAAGGTATTAGAAAGCAAAGCCGATCAAGCTTAATTATTAAAAAAGGAAGAGTGAATAACCGATATGGCACTTACAGCAGGTATCGTTGGGTTACCAAACGTTGGTAAATCCACATTGTTTAACGCAATTACGAAGGCGGGCGCCGAAATGGCCAACTATCCATTTGCGACGATTGACCCCAACGTTGGGATGGTTGAAGTTCCCGACAAACGACTAGACCGAATTCAAGAAATCATCCCCGCAAAGAAGGTCGTTCCCACGACTTTTGAATTTACGGATATCGCCGGGATCGTCAAGGGTGCTAGTAAGGGTGAAGGACTTGGGAACAAGTTCCTTGAAAACATCCGCCAAGTTGACGCAATTGTGCACGTGGTCCGGGCCTTTGATGATGACAATATCACCCATGTGACGGGTAAAGTCGATCCGCAAGATGATATTGAAACAATTAATCTAGAATTGAGTTTAGCGGACTTAGAAGCTGTTGATAAGCGTTTGGCTAAAGTGCAACGGGCTGCTAAGGGGAGCGATAAAGAAGCTAAGGCTGAGCTCGCTGTTTTGCAAAAGATCAAACCTGCCTTGGAAGCCGGCAAACCCGTGCGTTCACTAGAATTCAACGAAGATGACCAACAAATCGTCAAGGGCTTATTCTTATTAACGTCTAAGCCAGTGCTGTATGTAGCCAATATTGCCGAAGATGACATGGCCGATCCAGAAAACTCTAAGTATTTCCAAGTGGTTGCGGACTATGCTAAGCAAGAAGGAGCCCAAGCCATTGGTGTTGCTGCTGAAACTGAAGAAGAAATTGCCGAACTAGATGATGACGACAAGGCCGACTTTTTAGCAGCTGAAGGCGTTGAAGAGCCTGGCTTGAATAAGCTGATTCGGGCTTCTTACAAGCTATTAGGACTGGAAACCTTCTTCACGGCTGGTGGTAAGGAAACCCGGGCTTGGACGTTTAAACGCGGTACTAAGGCCCCTCAAGCAGCGGGAATTATTCACTCTGATTTTGAACGTGGATTTATTCGGGCTGAAGTGATGTCTTACGATGCTTTGGATGAAGCCGGTTCAGAAGCAAAGGTCAAGGAAAATGGTAAGCTGCGTTTGGAAGGTAAGGACTATGTCATGCAAGATGGCGACATCGTCGAATTCCGCTTCAACGTTTAAGCTGAAAGGAGCAATTGTATAGTGAGTGAGAGCGAAACTTCAAAGACACCTAGGAACGCCGCGGCCGGGGCCAAGCAGGCCCAAGCCGCAGAACGGCCAGTTCACGAAGCGACTGAGTTGACGAAGCGCAATGCTGAATATATGCGTCAGATGCGCAAGTCACTTGATGCCACAGCGTTGAGTGGTGAGAAAAAGACGGCAGTTCTGAATGAAATGACGTCTACATTGTTAGCGGAACAAGGTCGGGGAACCACGGCTCGTCAATTATACGGGACCGTTCAAGAACGGACCGAAGAGATTGTGAATCCAAAAAAGACACCGGTAGAACGTCAAAAGGCGAACTATTGGGTCACGGCGCTGGATAATGGCTTGATGCTATTCATGATTTTCTGCTTAATGTACGGGATCATGGGCTTCATCGGCACGAACGCTACTAAGAATTCAGCTGGTGCCAACGGGATCACCGCTATTCTGATTACGTCCGCCATTGGTGGTTTGGGCGTTGCTAAGTTATTCGAATACTTAATGCCTGCTAAAGATGGCAAGAAAGTTTCGTTATGGAAGAAAATCGCGTGGTCAGTACTGGCTATCATCGTTTGGATGTTAGTCTTTACAACCATGTCAATGATTCAAGGACCATTGAACCCGGTCTTACCAGGAATCGCGTACTTGATCATTGCCGTCGTCGTCTTCTTCGCCCGGATGTGGTTGAAGCGGCGCTTTAATATTACGACGAGCATGTTTTAGGCTCGGACTGAAAGACAAGCTGATGGCGTGCATTGGCTTGTCTTTTTGTCGATTGCAAGTGGTCATTGCTTGTTATTCACCTAGTTAGCTTTTAAACTGGTGATACGGATGTAATGACTGAATGAAAGTTGTGTGTGAAGTACGCTCGGCCCAACCTGGAACATTCGGTTGGGCGTTACAGGCTTAAAATAAGAACTTTCTGAAAATCTGCGCAACCCCTTGCATTTATCGCGATGTTTTGTTACCTTTACAGATAAAAATAAAAACATAAGGAGCTAACGTTCAATGTCTAATTGGGATACAAAGTTTGGAAAAAAGGGTTATACGTTCGATGATGTACTATTAATTCCGGCCGAAAGTCATGTTTTACCGAATGAAGTCAATTTAGGTGCTAAACTTGCCGATAATTTACAGCTGAATATTCCAATTATTAGTGCGGGAATGGATACTGTTTCAGAATCCGCAATGGGAATCGCGATGGCCAACCAAGGTGGCTTAGCTGTTATCCATAAGAACTTAAGCATTGAAGCGCAGGCTGAAGAAGTTAAGAAGATCAAAGCGGTCGTTAAGGATGATGATCATCCCCACGCTGCCGTTGATGCCAATAACCATTTGTTGGCCGTTGCGGCTGTTGGAGTCACTAGTGATACCTTTGACCGGGCTGAAGCCCTGTTTGCCGCTGGTGCGGACGCTATTGTGATTGATACGGCTCATGGTCATTCCGCTGGTGTTCTTCGGAAGATCAAAGAGATTCGGGCTCACTTCCCTGATCAGACCCTGATTGCTGGTAACGTTGCGACGGCAGAAGGCACGCGTGCTTTATTTGAAGCTGGTGTCGATGTTGTTAAAGTTGGGATTGGCCCTGGTTCAATCTGTACGACCCGGATTGTTGCTGGTGTCGGTGTACCTCAATTGACAGCTGTTTATGATTCTGCCAGCGTTGCTCAAGAATACGGTAAGTCGATTATCGCGGATGGTGGGATCAAGTATTCTGGTGATATCGTTAAGGCGTTAGCTGCCGGTGGTAATGCCGTGATGCTCGGTAGTATGTTAGCTGGAACGGCCGAAGCACCTGGTGAAGTTGTCTTTGACGATGGCCGTCAATACAAGTTCTATCGGGGCATGGGTTCCGTTGGTGCCATGTCACAAGCTCATGGTTCTTCTGATCGGTACTTCCAAGGTGGCGTGAATGAAGCGAACAAGTTAGTTCCCGAAGGTGTTGAAGGGCGTGTTCCATTCAAGGGTAGCGTTGATGATATTATCTTCCAAATGTTAGGTGGTTTACGTTCTGGCATGGGTTATGTAGGTGCTAAGGATATTACAGCTTTGATTGAAAATGCCCAGTTTGTTGAGATTTCTGGTGCCGGTTTACGCGAATCACACCCACATGAAATCCAAATTACAAAAAATGCGCCTAACTATTCGGTTAACGGTTAAACTGACCGTACCAATAGCGTGACTAGCCAGTGGTATCTGGTCTAGTCATAATCGTCAAGTAAGCGTTGAACCTGTCCTTGGGTTCGACGTTTTTTTGTGGCATCGTGTTGATGGGGACGAGATGGGTGAACTTAACGTTTAGGTAGATTGACCGTTATTTGCTGGGCTGATTACAACGCCTATACTGGTTTTGAATACGATTGTGTTACTTATTAAACCTATTAGAAATTTAATGATATCGTAGTACTAACTGTTTAAGGGAAGGGGCTATTTATATCATGAAGTATCGGTTAGTAGGTATCGGCGCCAGTTTAGCGCTGGCGGTCATTTTGTCGGGGTGCCAAGCCAAGGCTAATACATTAGTGAAGTCAGACGCTGGTAGTGTGACGCAAACGGAAGTGTTCAAGCAGATTGAGGATCAAGCACCGACGCAGCAGGCAGTTCAGGAACTGACGCTGAACAAAGTGCTCAATCAACGTTATCATGTCTCACAAGCTGCGGTGACGGCTAAACTAAAAGCGTTCAAACGGCAGGCCGGGGCAAATTATCACGCCATCTTAGCGCGCAATCAACTAACCGAAGCGCACTTAAAGACGCAAATCAAGGCTAATTTATTGCTGGAAAAAGCGATTACTGCTAAATATCCGGTGACTAAAGCACAGCTCAAAAAGGCTCGCACAGCTTACATGCCGATGACGACGGTTCAACATATTGCAACGACTAATGAGAAGCAGGCTCAAAAAATTATTACTGACCTGAATACTGGTGCCAGCTTTGATTCGCAAGTGAAAAAATATGCGCACAATCGGCAGTTACACACCACTGCTGGAAGGTTAGCGCCGTTTGACAGCTATACTCAAGCTTTGGCGCCAGCAGTCGTGCAGGCAACTGCTAAATTGCAAGTAGGTCACCACGTCACGAAACCGGTAAAGGCAGTTGCAACTACTGATACGGAAGGCCAGCCAACCTATGAGATCATTAAAGTTATAAGTCGGCAATCTAAAGCTGCTACCGTAACTAACGATGATGGCAAGCGCGTTACCGTGGCAAATTATTTGCGAGCGCAACTGCAACAACAACGAATGACGGATAAGCAGGCGCAAGTTGCTACAATTCGTTCACTTTTTAAAACGGCGCACGTTAAGGTGGTCGATACACATTTTGTACCAGCTTTCAGCAATTATTTGACCGCCAAGAATGCGTAACGACTAGACCGATACGGTTGATTTCGAGGTTATCTGGTAATTGGAGCAGTAAGAACTCATAAAGTATGACAAATTGACTGAATGACGAATATCATAATTGGTTATCGACGCGTATCTTAGCTCACATTGAGTTGAGATACGCGTTTTCGTTAGGTACTAAGACCTAGTTGCGCTATGATGGACTTATTAAACGTGTCGCAAGTCATACGTACGGTTCAAAATAATTAGTAGGCGGCTATTATACGTCATTACTGGTTTATCGTAATGATGATGGTGGTGGGGAATAGTTGCGTTTTCCCTAAAATCAGTGGTTAACTGCCAAGTCAACTCGTTTTTTTGGTAAAATGAGAACAGAATTATTTAAGGAGAAAAACACTATGAAAATTTTAGTAGTCGATGACGACAAAGAAATTGCACAACTATTAGAAATTTATATAAAAAACGAAGGTTACGAACCAATTAGCGCTTATAATGGACGCGAAGCCCTAACTAAATTAAATACTAACCCGGACATCGCATTAATGATCTTGGACATCATGATGCCTGAAATGGATGGGATTGAAGTAATTAAGGAAGTTCGGAAAGATTCACAACTGCCAATCTTAGTCTTGTCTGCAAAAACGGGCGATATGGACAAGATTCAAGGATTAATTACCGGCGCTGATGATTACGTCACCAAGCCATTTAATCCGCTAGAAATTATGGCACGGGTCAAGTCATTATTACGGCGTTCTGAAAATAATGTGACCACCACGGAACCAGATGTGTTGGACATTGGACCACTAACAATCAATAAGGATTCACATGAAGTGAAGACGTTGACTGGTAAGGATATTCAATTAACCGCGTTAGAGTTCGGTATTTTGTACCTGCTCGCGAGTCATCCTAACCGGGTCTTTTCAGCTGATGATATTTTTGAACGAGTTTGGCAACAAGAAAGTATCGTCTCGGCCAAGACCGTGATGGTGCACGTGAGTCATTTACGGGATAAAATCGAAGATGCCACGGATGGTGAAAAGGTCATTCAGACTGTTTGGGGCGTTGGTTATAAGATTGAATCGCGTTAAAAGTGAGGGTTAGCTTTTGAAATTAACGGGACGCGAAAAAAGTGAATTATTTTTTGAAGGGGTAGTGACGGTGATTTTGCTACTCCTTTTAAACTTGTCGATCGTTGTACTGATCAACAGTACGATTGCCCATAATCCAGGTTTGCAGAGCGGTATTTTTCAAATCAAACGGTCAATTATGATTGGGCCTAATAATTATCAGCTGTGGAGCTATGAAAATATCTTTATCGGACTGATGCTTATTGCGGATGGCTTTGTATTATATTGGCGGTTGATTCGGCGCTATAAACAAATGCAGTTGCGGCATATTATTAGTGAGTTGCATTATATTGCCGCGGGGCATTTTGACCATCGAATTGACTTTAATCTGACTGGCGATACGCAACGGGTCGTTGAAAGTGTCAATGCTTTAGTAGATTCTGCTATTCATTCGATGGACGAAGAACGTGAGATTGAACGGTCGAAAGATACGCTCATCACTAATGTGAGTCATGATATTCGAACGCCGCTGACATCGATCATTGGGTATTTGGGCTTGATTGAAAATCAGCAGTACCAGTCAGAAGAAGACTTGGTCAAGTATGCGCATATTGCTTATTTGAAGGCGACCCAAATGAAATCACTCGTTGAAGACCTGTTTGAGTATACAAAGTCACGTCAGACTGAGACACCATTAGCCATTAATCGATTGAACTTGACGGCGATGCTCGAACAATTAGCAGCTAGTTTTGAATTAGAAGCTAATAAAAAGCATTTGAAGATTGAAGTGGAGAGTGGCTCGCAGCCGATTTATATTGAAGCGGATGCAGAAAAGCTGGGGCGAGTCTTCAGTAATCTAATCACTAATGCGTTTAAGTATGGCACTGGGGCGAAAAACGTGGTGTTACAAGCCGAGCAACGTGGTGAAGAAGTTGTGATTCATGTGACCAATGATGGTCAGCGGATTCCGGCTGAATCATTGAGTCGTTTATTTGAACGGTTTTACCGGGTCGAAGAATCACGTTCTAAGGCGACTGGTGGGTCAGGACTGGGCTTGGCTATCGCACAAAGTATCGTTGAGCATCACGGTGGCTACATTTATGCCCAAAGTGATGATGAGCAGACGAGCTTTGTCATTCATTTGCCAGTAAAACATGATCAGCCATTAACAAAAAAACAATCGAATATGATAAATTAACTTGTTTCCACAGACATAATTATTTAAACTAAAATTAGCATTAGCAATTAAGAAAGGGATAATTGAGACATGAGATTTGCGGGAAAGTTAAAGAAAGTTATGATTGCCCTCGTTGCGGCAGTTACGTTTAGTACAGCTGGTTTGGGAATTGCGGGGGCTGACCTTCAAGCCCAAGCAGCCAGTACACCATCGATTTCCGCGAAGGCTGCGATTGCAGTAGACGCGTCGACTGGTCAGATTCTTTATGACAAAAACAGTAGTCAACCAATGGCAATTGCATCGATGACTAAGATGTTGAGTACTTATCTAATTCTCAAGGCCATTCACGAAGGTAAATTATCATGGAATCAGAAGATCAGTGTCAGTAAAGCAGTCGCTAAGATGAGTCAGAATACGGAATATGCGAACGTTCCGTTACTATCAACGAAGACGTATTCGGTACGCCAGCTATATAATGCGACTGAAATTTATTCCGCTAACGCAGCTGTAACGGCTCTGGGTGATGCGGTTGCTGGAACGCCACATAAGTTTGTTGAATTGATGCGGAAGACAGCCAAATCATGGGGCATCACGGACGCCACCATTATTAATGCCAGTGGGTTAACCAACAAAGAAGTGGGCAGTACGATTGGTTATAGTAACGTTGCTGCCAGTGCTGAAAATGAAATGTCAGCCCAAGACGTGGCCACTGTTGCCCAAAAGTTATTATCTGATTATCCAGAAGTGTTAAAGACTTCTAGCATTGCCCATGCTTGGTTTGAAAAAGGAACGAGCTCGGCAACTAAAATGGATAACCGGAACTACATGTTGAAAGGGCTTGTTAAGCATTATTCAGCACTGCCAGTAGATGGATTAAAGACGGGGACTTCCACTAAGGCTGGGAATGCCTTTACGGGGACCGTCAAGTTCAGTAATGGTAACCGTATTATTACCGTTGTGATGCATGCCGGTGCTGCTAATGATAGTGGGACAGAACGCTTCACGCAGACTGCCGAAATTATGTCATATGTCTATCATAATTACACCACGACGACCATTAACAAGAATGGCAAAGTCAATGGCGTGAAGGCCGTTGACGTTCAAGGTGGGAAGTCGTTGACGTCACAACTGGTTTCAAATAGTGGTGCGACTAAGATTTACTTGCCAACGGGGACGGATGCTAGTGCTGTTACTGGTAAGGTCAGTTTGAAGAAATCGGCAACAACGGCTGGCAAGTTACAAGCGCCCGTTAAGAATGGCAAAACAGTCGGTACCGTTAACTTGAACCTAAGCAAGAAAGCGATTAAGGTAGTTGACGGCACGACGAGTAAGAACCTGACAATTAATGTAACGCCTAAGAAGTCGATCGACAAAGCGAACATTTTTGTTCGGATGTGGCGTGGGGTTAAGAGCTGGTTTAACTAAACGACCATATTTGAATACAGCACGAAGCGCTAAGCTGATCACATCATAATAATTAGAATAAGCTTGTAAAAAAACGCCGCACTAGGATAATTGTAATTCTAGCGCGGCGTTTTTTTGATGCTAAGTCATACAGCTGAACTAAGCATACCTATTTCAAATAAGGTGACATATTATTAAAGATAATGTCATAGCCAGCGGGTAGTGGATGAAGGCCATCAAAAGTGAGCGCTTTCTTTAAGTTGCCATCAGTATCAGTTAGTCCGGCATTCAGGTCAATGAAGTCAAAGTTATGCTTTGCAGCCAGTGCTTTAACTTTAATATTTGCAGCCCTTGTCATTGCGTTGGTACGATGTTGTGCGATATTCGGATGAGGATCATCGGCGGTGTTAAAGTCGGCAACTGTATTGATAGGATAATAAGCCATAATATAGACCTGTGTATCCGGTAGTTTACTAGCAACTTGAGTCATGATTTGATCGTAATTTTGCATCATTGTTTTTTCTGACAGATTGAAGCCCATATCATTGGCACCGATTTGTAGGAAAAGGATACTGGGCTGGAGATCGAAAATCAGGGTATTCATATGGTTAAGTTCATCAGCAGTTGTTGTTGCGCGGATGCCACGGTTATAGATTTTGTGCTTGAGGTGCAGTTTTGTTTGGAGTTTTTCGATTGGAAAAATTTCGACGGTCGATGAACCAGTAATGACAATTTGCCCTTTGAGCGCAGTTTGATTAGCAGCGCTATATTTTTCACGAATATTGTTTTGAAATTGGATGATGCGGGGATCGAGATTAGTTAATTGGATTGATTCATTGGTCATAATAAAACCTCATTTCTCATTAATGTTAGCTTGATTAACTGTTTGTAATACTAACTCTTTAAAGTTAGTCTGTCAAACAATTTTAATAACTAATTAAATTTGGTATACTTAAGACCATGGAGTGTGAGAATATGACAGATATAGAAGCAACAATTGCATTATTTCACCAAGTCGTACGCGGGGAAGAAGTGTTGGTACGTGAAAAAATGGCCAACCATGTGCCGACTCAACAACTGATGGTTTTAACATACATTGCTACCCATCCGGGTATTATTCAACGTAACATTGTTGAACTTATTGGACGCAAAGCAGCGACGGTATCGGTGATGCTTAAAAATATGGAGCAGCAGGGGTTGATTATTCGTCAAATACCGAGTGATAACTCGCGAAATAAAAATATTTTTGTAACTGACGATGGGCAAAAGCTTGCTGAGACGTTCAAAGCAACGCGACAGCGAGTGCATCAAGAAATGTTAGCTAACTTATCGGCTGATGAACGACAGCAATTACAACAATTAGTTGCAAAAGTAAAAATACCAAGTTAGTCAGTCGATTGTGGCAGCAACATTGATGTGTGGGGAAGTTAGCGAACCAGGCTGTGTTGATAGGAAAGGTAAAAAGTGCCTTGTCGGTTTTTATTGGTGCTTGAAGAAGTGCAAGTTTATTGTCGATTCGACTTGTGCCGTGACTGTTGATCTTATCGGAGTTATATAAAAACAGATGAAAAGTGCGCCCGTTTTCAAATGATTAACTGTATAATAAGACTGATAACAGTAGTTAAATCGAATGGAGTGGAAGTCACCTATGAGTGTATCATTACGAACTGCAACCATGTCAGACTTACCAATTATTGTGGATATTTATAATCAAACGATTCCGAGTCATCAAGTGACGGCCGATCTTAAACCGGTCACAGTGGATCAGCGGCGCAACTGGTTTTTGAGTCATAATCCGGAACATTATCCAATGTGGGTCGTTATTAAGGATGACTTAGTAGTTGGTTGGGTTAGCTTATCACCGTTCTATGGTCC
>OMJG01001900.1_pt1 | contig 11142 bp, 12 predicted proteins | sample 1646431 | NCBI WGS metagenome assembly OMJG01 (sample SAMN03771674, study PRJEB25209) | food metagenome | isolation source: Cotija cheese | place: Mexico:Jalisco,Michoacan | collected 2011-12-12 | reverse complement strand
TTCCCTGAATGAGTGAGTACGGAGTACCTGTAAATCAATCTTTTTTAGTAACTTATTTTATTTTATGTGCTACCTTGTTTTATTTCTGTGTCGGATCGGCGCGCTTTTCAATCCAAGCCAATACCGTATCAGCAATAATTGCCATTAAGGCCGTTGGTAACGCCCCAGCCAGGATAATTGCCCCACCATTCGTGGCATTGGTTCCCCGAATAATGATATCACCTAAACCACCGGCACCGACGAAGGTCCCAATAGCGGTAATTCCAATGGCTAACACGAGCGCATTACGGAGCCCCGCCATAATCACCGATAATGACAATGGCAATTCTACCATCCGCAGTAACTGCCAGCGTGTCATTCCCATACCCTTACCAGAATCTAAAATACTGGCACTGACATTTTGCATCCCAGTATAAGTATTCTTAATAATCGGTAACAACGCGTATAAGAAGACCGTTACAATGACCGTATTGACGCCAAGTCCTAATCCAATCATGATAATCGACAACATCGCTAATGATGGAATCGTTTGAATCACGTTGGCAATCGCAATCACCGTGGCACTTAGCCGACTATGATGCGCAATGAAGATGCCGATTGGAATCCCGACAATTGCTGCAAACAACACCCCGTAAATTGAAATCAAGAAGTGACGCGAAAATTGGCTTAACACGTACACACCGTTTTGTTGGTAATAGTATATCAACTGTTGCAGTAAGTTCATCTGCGCCATTATTTGTCACTCCCTTCAAAATAATTATGCTTTTCAAGGAACTGTTTAGCAACCACTTCCGGTTCCACTAAGTTATTATCCACTTGATAATTCAAGTTTTGCATCGTCTTCAAACTGATTTTGCCATTTAAGCGACTTAAAATAGATTTTAACTTCGGATGCTCTTTCAACACCTTGTTCGTCGCAACCGCACTTGCATTGTATGGTGGGAAGAAATTCTTATCATCTTTCAAAATCTTCAAATCATAACTGCCAATTCGGCCATCGGTAGAGTATCCGAGGATGGCATCCATCTTACCAGATTCCAGTGCATCGTAGACCAACCCAATTTGCATTGGATAAGTCTTGCCGAATTGATACCCGTACAGTTTTTGGAAGGCGGCATAACCGTCACCCTTCTGTTCTGTCCAGATTTGATCCAACCCAACCGTCAGCTTCGAAGCCACTTTTTTCATATCACTAACAGTATTCAAATGATATTTCTTAGCCGTCGCTTTGGTCACCATAAAAGCATAGGTATCGGCAAAGCCATAACTTGGGAAATAGGTCATTTGATACTTGCTGTTGAACTGTGAGCGAACTTTTTGGTCAATCGACTTGATATTACCCCGATCCATCTTTTCGCCCAGAATCGTCGTTAAGTCTGTCCCAGTATAACGAATCGCTGAAATATCAGCCTGATCATTCTTCAACGCATTGAAGCTAACCGTCCCAGATCCTAAATTATTAATGATCGTGGTATTTAAGTTAGAGTAGTGCTTGATCATGTCTTGAATCATATATGCCATAATTTGTTGTTCCGTCGTGTTTTGCGATGCAATCCGAATGGTATCTGATGAGGTCCCAGATAACCCCGGAAAACCACAGCCAGCCAATAACAACCCACTGGCAACCGTTGCAACAACACCTAACAACCACTTTTTAATTTTCTTCATCTTCAATCCCCCCTACGCTTGTGTGGTTCTTGGGGTAACCGCTGCTTCCAGTTTACCCAACAGCCAATCAACGATGAGGGCCAAAATAATCACCGGAATCGAACCACCCAAAATTAAGTCAGTCCGATAGAGGTTTAACCCATTAAAGATAAAGTCCCCAAGGCCACCAGCACCAATATAAGATGCTAAAGCGGCCCAGGCAATAACGTACGTTGCGGATAACCGAATACCGGCCATAATAACTGGTGCGGCCATCGGTAACTCAACTTTAACAATTGATTGCCAGTTGGTCATCCCCATTCCCTTGGCTGCATCGATCAAAGCGGGATCAACATCTTCCATCCCTAAGTAGGTATTACGGAGAATCGGTAATAACGAATAGATGAACAACGCAATGATGGCTGGAATTGCTCCAATCCCGAAAAACGGAATCATTAAGGCCAACAAGGCCATCGCTGGAATGGTTTGTAACATACTAGCAATCGACATGACAACATTCGCAATCGGCTTTACCCGTGTGAGCAAAATACCAATCGGCACCGCTACAATAATCCCTAAGAACAGCGAAAACGCCGAAATATACAAGTGTTGCCACGTCTTAACCAGTAGCTGCAAACCATAGTTTTGTAGGAAAGTTATCATGCCTGCTCACCGCCTTCAGCGGGCGCATCGTCCTCCCCATGATGAATATTATTTTCAGCTTCATCTTCGTCTTCATCGCCCCAGAGTGCATCATACACAATATCAACCAAAGTAGCCCGGGTCACGATACCGACTAACCGATGTTGATCATCAACCACAGGGATATTCTTTAAGCCGCGTTTCAAAATCCGCTCCACCGTATCACGAATTAACGAATTCGATTGAACGTAGAATATATCGGTTTTCATAATATCACCAACACTAGTGGCTGAATTAAAGTTATAATCAACATCTTCGATACCAATGACGCCCTTCAAAATTCCCGCTTCATCGGTTACTAATAAGGAGTCAACTCGCTTATCATGCATTTGACGTAACGCAACCGTCAATGATTTGCCAGGAGTTGTTGCAATCGGATCTTTCAACATCACTTGACCAACCGTTGTAATGCTTGGCCGTGCTTGAATTAAGCGATCCTTACCAATCAAATTCTCCACAAATTCATTTGCCGGATGGCGTAAAATGCCGTCTGGTGTATCGACTTGCATGATATCGCCGCCATCCATAATGACGATTCGTGTCGCTAATTTTAACGCTTCATCCATATCATGGGTCACAAATACAAACGTCTTGCCCAGCCGTTCTTGCAAATCTTTAACCAGATCTTGCAATGCTTCACGCGTAATTGGGTCCAACGCCCCAAAAGGTTCATCCATTAATACTAAGTCTTGGTCCGCAGCTAATGCCCGGACAACCCCGATCCGTTGCTGCTGTCCACCCGAAAGTTCTGACGGGTAACGGTCCAAGTAATCTTCTGGCAATTCGACCAGTTTAATCATTTCCTTAGCCCGTTCATCCATTTTATCCTGAGGCCACTTTAATAATCGTGGCACTAAGGTAATGTTATCCCGAATCGTCATATGGGGCATTAACCCAATATTTTGAATCACGTAACCAATTTGCCGCCGTAGCTTAACCGGGTCAATCTGGCTAATATCCTTACCATTAAGCTTAATGGTACCGGAAGTCTGACTTAACATCCGATTAATCATCCGCATCGTGGTCGTTTTACCTGAACCAGACGTCCCGATGAAACAAACAAATTCACCTTTTTCGATTTCCAAATTAAAATCTTCAACGGCTACTTTGCCACCAGGATACGTTTTATTCAAATGTTCCATTGTCAGAAACAACCTCATCACTCCAATCATTTACTCAGTTTATTTTATTGCTTAATAAACTGTACTATAATCAGCATAACTTATAACGAAAGCAAAATGCAAACGACACGACATATAAACTGCGTATTTTATCGTGCTCGCCACTGTATTTTAGAAAATATCACTTAAAATTCTAATAGGGCCACGCAATTGTGCTGAATTCATCGGTTGGAAATCGTAATCCAAGCAGGCCAACCCTTAAACCCTAAAGTAATCCGCCTAGAAACCCTAGCAATTAAGAGGTCAACGACTCAGAATAAGACTTGTATCCAAGGCAGAAAATTTCACACGCTTTCAAGCCGATAGTAGACACGTGCTATTCGCTCAATATAGCGGCCATAGTAGCCCGCACCTGCTGATGAGCAGCAATCTAACTAACAACCGGTTTCAATCAAATGGCAACTAATACAACGCATGATATTGTAAGTTATCGCTATCCTTATCTGTATTACTAATAACGTCTTAACTTAATTAGCCTAACAAAAAAGACCAACCCTGATACGGTTAGTCCTATTAAATGCGCAACTAAAATCTTATCAACGGTCCTTTTCTTCATCCGCTAATTGTAATAATTCCTCGGCATGTTCAAGCGACAACTTCGTTACCTTTGTTCCCGCCAACATCCGAGCCAATTCTTGGACACGTGCGGCATTATCTAGCTTCGTCACACTTGTTTTGGTACGCTTACCAGTAATTTTTTTCGCAATAAAGTAATGGTGGTCACTCATCGCTGCAACCTGTGGCAGATGGGTAATACACAAGACTTGCGAGAAATGGGCGATGCCATTGATCTTTTCGGCAATTGCCTGGGCAACCCGACCACTGACACCTGTATCGACTTCATCGAAAATAATACTCGTAATCCCTTGTGATTCAGAAAAAATCGTTTTCAAAGCCAGCATCATTCGCGAAAGTTCCCCACCTGAGGCAATCTTGGCCAGGGGGCGCATCCGTTCACCCGGATTAGTCTGAATATAAAACTCAACACTATCAAGCCCACTGCGGTAAATTTGACCCTTTGTCGGCTTGAAGCGCACTTCAAAGATTGCCTTATCCATGTACAAATCCTTTAGTTCCTGATGGATCTGACGTTGTAATACTTTAGCAGCAGCTCGTCGTTTATCAGACAATGACGCTCCAGTGGCAAGTAATTGTTGCTTTAAGTCGGCAACTTGTTGGGCCAAATCCTCACTATTTTCTTCAGAATCGGTCATCTTGGCCAACTCAGTCGCAATTTTTTGATAATAATCTAAAATTTGTTGTTCTGAGTCACCATATTTGCGTTTTAACTGAGCCAACACATCTAACCGTTGCTCAATTTCATCAAGCCGCCCCTCATCAAATTCTTGCAAATCTAGTTGGTTTGAGATTTGAGCAGCCGCATCTTGTAGCCCATAAAAAGCATTCTTGACATTTACCGTAATTTCGTTAAATGCTGAATCCAAATTCGCAATTGGTTCTAGTGCGTTCATCGCCGTACCGACCATATCGACAGCTCCAGTCGTCTCTTCTCCCGCCGCCAGCAACGTGTAACTCTGCTGAAGCGCTTGATTGATCATCTGGTAATTATCTAACCGATCACGTTCAGCAATCAGGCTTGCTTCTTCACCAACTTTGACTTGCGCGGCCGCAATCTCGTCAACTTGAAAATTCAACATATCTAAGCGTTGGGCCCACTCTTTTTCATTGGCATTTTTTTGTCGTAATTCACGATTCAATTGCTGATAACGATCATATTGTTGGTGATAGCGCTGTTTTAATTTACGAATCTTAGTCGTTGCAAATTCATCAAGCAACCCCAGATGTTTTTCAGGTTGCATTAACTCCTGGTGCTCATTTTGACCATGAATATCAACAATCGTTTCACCAATCTGCTTTAAAGTGGTCGTGTTGACTAACATCCCGTTGATGCGGCATGTATTACGACCACTTTTAGTGATTTCCCGCTGTAAAATGACGGTATTATCGGCGTGTTCAATGCCAGCTTCATCTAGTAATTGGGCCGTGGTCCCATCAGCAGGCAGGATAAACATACCTTGCAAGATGGCCTTGTCAGCACCAGTCCGAATAAACTCCGATGATCCGCGACCACCCGCTAATAGACCAACCGCATCGATAATAATTGATTTACCAGCACCAGTCTCACCAGTCAAAACTGTCATCCCAGCTTCAAAAGCAATATCTAAGTGTTCAATGATTGCAAAGTTCGTAATTGATAATTCTTGTAACACCGCAAGCCCTCCTTAAAAGCAATTGCGTTACCAGTAGCCTATAAATTTTGAAAAAAAGCGACCTGACACGCGTGTGAACAGGTCGAAGACGACTTACTGACTTAATTATCACTCAGTAAGCGCTGAATTTTTTGTTGTAACTCTAAAGTCATGGCTAATGACTTGCAAATAATCAAGACATTGGCATCATCACCAAGGGTCCCAAAAATTTCATCATAATGCATCGCTTCGATTAGAGTTGCTAGTGCCGGCCCATTACCAGGCAACACCTTAATGAGTACAAACTTATCCTGCGTTGCATAGGACACGTAAGCATCTTTCAGCGTCCGTTTAAGTTTTTTCTCCGTATCCATTTGTTTCTGAACTGGCATACTATAATGGTAACCGCCCGTTGCCGAGGGAACCTTGACCAGCTGCATATCCTTAATATCGCGCGAAATTGTTGCCTGTGTCACGTCAATATTCTCGGCACGTAACAGCTTAACAAAGTCTTCTTGACGTTCAATTTCGTTCGAACTCAATAATCGTTTAATGTAGCGTTGGCGCTCTTGCTTCTTCACCCGATCACCCCCGGTAGCTATTCATACTTATTTAAACACATCATAAGCCAAATTGCATAAATATGAAAGTCCGGATTTGAATTTTAAGCTTGATTTAATTGTTCATAAGCCGCCGCTTGCGTTTTCTCAATCGACACAGTTGGCGCTATTTGTGGGGTTTCATCAGTTGCTTGCAAATGAATCAGAAATTCAATATTACCTTCCCCACCCTTGATTGGTGAATAATCGAGTCCTAAAACGTTATAACCATTCGCTTGCGCAAATTCGACAATATCCGTTAGCACCGCTTGATGAACGGCCGGATCACGGACAATTCCATGCTTGCCAACATTCTCACGACCAGCTTCAAATTGTGGTTTGATCAAAGCAACGACTGAACCACCATTTTCAATAATGGCATGTAACGGTGGTAAGATTAAATGTAACGAAATAAATGAGACATCAATCGACGCAAAATTAGGTTGGCCGGCGGTGAAGTCAGCTAGCTGACTGTAGCGGAAATTCGTGTGTTCCATCACCACCACCCGTGGATCCTGGCGCAACTTCCAGACTAACTGATTACTACCAACATCCAACGCATAACTCATCTTAGCGCCGTTTTGTAGTACGACGTCAGTAAAACCGCCCGTCGATGAGCCAATATCCAAGACCGTTTTACCAGTGACATCAATATCAAAACTTTGTAGCGCCTTTTCGAGCTTTAAGCCGCCCCGTGAAACATAGGGCATCGGTTTGCCCTTCAAGTGTAACTCAGTTGCAACCGGAATTTTCATGCCGGGTTTATCCAAACGTTCTTCATTGACACCTAAGATCTCACCAGCCATCACGGCACGCTTGGCCTTTTCACGGGTGTCAAATAATCCTTGTTGTACTAATAATACGTCAACTCGTTCTTTTTCCATCTAAATTTAAGTCCTTAATCTGTAAAATACGTCAAGAAAGCTGCTAATAAGTCCATATTTTGATGACTAGCAGCACTCGCCTGTTCCAACGCGACTTGAGCAGCTGTCACAGCTTGTCTAAGCGCTGTTTGTGCTCCCGCTAGGCCCAGCAATCCTGGATACGTATTCTTATGCTCATTAGCATCTTTATGCGTTGCTTTGCCTAATTGGGCGGGGGTGCTTGTCACATCTAAAATATCATCATAAATCTGAAATGCTAATCCATAGGCATCAGCATATCGCAACAATGGCGCCTGAACATCTGATCGCACTTGAGCTTGAATCAAGCCCGCCTGAACAGCATAGTGAATTAGAGCCCCCGTTTTTTCACGGTGTAACTGTTGTAAAGCTGGTAGGGCCAAATGTTGGACTGCTCCCAAAACATCGGCAATTTGACCAGCCACCATGCCCTGAGGACCAGTTGCTCGCGCTAAGGCCAAGGTCTGGTCGGCAACGATGGTTGCTGATAACCCACTATCTGCAATCCACTCAAAAGTTAAGGGTTGCAACGCATCACCGGCTAAAATTGCAACGTCCTCGCCAAACTTAACGTGATTGGTCGGCTCACCACGCCGGAGCTGGTCATTATCCATTGCTGGGAGATCGTCATGAATCAGCGAATAAGTATGCATCAATTCAACTGCGACACTGGCTCGCAAGTTGGCCGGCGTCACCATTATCCCAAAAACATCCAGAATTGCCAGTGTCAACAGCGGTCGTAGCCGTTTTCCCCCAGCTAATACAGAATAACGCATGGCAGCCGTTAACGTTGGCTGATCAGAACAAGCCACCAAATGTTCATCTAAATACTGATTGATTTGTGGACGCCACTTAGTTTCGAAGGCCACTAATTGTTGCTTATTCATTAGCGTCAGCTTGCTCAAACGACACTTCGTCACCATTTTCATCCATCATCTTAGTGAGCGTTTTCTCGGCCCCTTCTAACGTTGCTTGTAATTGCTTACTAAGCGCGACCCCTTTTTGAAATTGGTCTAACGCCTGCTCCAAGGGAACGTCACCCTGTTCTAATTGATTAACGATCGTCTCTAACTGAGATAAGTTCTGTTCAAAAGTTGGTTGTTCAGCCATTATTTTCCTCCATCAATCTTAGTAATCTGTGCCTGTGCTTCACCATCAGCCATGTGAATCGCAACCGTCTGTTGTGGCTGCAACTGTTTGACCCCATGAACGACCTGTTCATCAGCCGTCACAAAAGCATAACCCCGGGTCATAATCTTGAGCGGACTTAATAAATCCAGTGATTGAACGGTCTGCGTCAATTGTTGGCGCTTCTGCCGCACAACTAATTGGGTGCCGCGATTCAGCCGCTGCTGTAAGTTAAGCAATTGTGTTTGGGCTTGCCGAACTTGGTGAATCGGCGTTTGTTGCCGTAACTGCTGAAATGCGCGTTGATAACGCTGACTGGCCAGATTAAAGTTATTTTGACCGGCTTGCTTAAGGCGCTCATTTAAAAAATCTAACTTTTGTAAGTAGCCTTCGTACAAGCGGTTAGGTTGAGTAAACACATAGGATGTCTGCAATTTATTTAAGCGCTGCCGGTCCCGTTGAACTAAATTCTGAAACGCATTCAGTACCCGGGTCTGATCTTGCTTCAATTGTAATAGGACATCGTTGTACACGGGAACGGCTAACTCGGCAGCGGCAGTTGGCGTTGCCGCCCGTACATCAGCAACCAAGTCAGCAATGGTAGTATCCGTTTCATGCCCCACTGATGAAATGACCGGTAATTGGCTCTGGGCAATCGCTCGGGCAACCACTTCTTCGTTGAAGGGCCATAAATCCTCAATGGAACCACCACCACGACCAATAATCAAAGTATCAAAGTTACCTTGAGCATTCGCCCGTTCAATCTGCCGACTGATTTCGGCCGCTGCCGCATCACCTTGAACCTGTGCCGGAAACAAGACAATCTGGGCAATTGGGAAACGCCGCCGAGTGGTTGTAATAATATCACGAATCACTGCACCACTCCGACTAGTTACCACCGCAATTCGTTTAGGAAAACGTGGTAGTGGCTTCTTAGGTGCACTAAACAACCCCTCAGTTGCTAGTTTCTTTTTCAATTGTTCATAAGCTTGATACAACGCGCCAACGCCGTCTGGCTCCATACGCTCCACATAAATCTGATAACTACCACTTGGCTCGTAAAGGCCAATCCGACCAACTACGAGGACTTTCATCCCTTCTTCTGGTCGAAACTTGACCTTAGCAAACGCTGACTTAAACATGATGGCCGAAATCTTAGCATGGTCATCCTTCAAGCTAAAATATTGATGCGTATTGGGACGCGGACGATAGTTAGAAACTTCCCCCGTTAAATACACTTTGCCCAAGTACGGATCAACCTCAAATTTACGCTTCAAATACTGAGTTAAAGCTGTCACTGTCAAATATTGTTGACTTTCACTCACTTACATCACTCCACTTTGCAAGTTCTACCGTTGTCTGCATTAACGTGGCGATCGTCATTGGACCGACCCCACCAGGAACTGGTGTGATCAAACCAGCAATTCCTTGGGCAGAATCAAAATCGACGTCACCCACTAGTTTACCATTGTCATCACGGTCCATGCCAACATCAATAACTGTTGCACCAGGCTTGATATCAGCACCAGTGATCAGATGAGCAATTCCCGTTGCAACTACCAAAATATCTGCTGTGCGAGCTACCGCCTTTAAATCAGCTGTTTTGCTGTGGGCAATGGTTACGGTCGCGTTAGCATTTGTCAATAAAGCAGCCATCGGTTTACCAACGATCGTACTACGACCAATCACAACCGCGGTTTTACCCGCTGGATCGACATCATATTCCTGCAACATTGTCATAATGCCGCGGGGCGTATTGGCTACGGGATAATTTCCGGGAAAGTTCGTAATTAACTTACCAACGTTCGCCGGGTGAAAACCATCGACATCTTTTTTAGGATCAATCGCCATCGTAATCAGCGGTTCATTGATTTGTGACGGCAATGGTGATTGCACTAGGATACCATGAATACTGTCATCCGTATTATACGCTGCAATAATCGCTAATAGTTCATCCTGCGTCGTAGTTGCTGGCAACTGTCGCACAACGGAGTGCATGCCCAACTTAGTGGCTTTGCGATTTTTATTTCGAACATAGATCTGACTGGCCGCATCGTCCCCAACAATAATTACAGCAATTCCCGGTTGAATTCCTTGGGCAGCTAATTCTGCCACCGCGGTTGCCGTCTGCGTATTAACTTTTTTGGCTACTGCCTTACCATCAATAATCTTCGTCACAAGTGCCACACTCCTCTTTCTCTGTCTGGTCTTATTTTAGCATATTCACTACGATGATTTATGACCGGTTTACTAATAAGTTATTAAAAAAAGTCTGGCAAATTGCCAGACTTTTACAGTAGAACATAAGATTGTTCGGTTTTAGACTAATTAGCTTGGTTTTTAACCACTTTACCAAGCACACCGCTGACGAATTTTCGAGACCGGTCATCACTGAACGCCTTCGTTAATTCAATTGCTTCGTTAACTGCGACCTTAGTTGGAACGTCGTCAACAAACTGCAATTCAAAGAACGCCATTCGTAAGATAATCAAATCAGTCTTAGCCAGCCGGCCTAATGACCACGTCTGGCTCAAATAGGGCTGAATTTGAGCGTCTAATTCCGCTTGATGTTCACGAACACCAGTTACTAACGTACTTAAATACGCAGGAATTTCAACTGCATCCGCCTCTTCAGGGTTAAGTAACTGTTGGAATAACTGATTTTCATCAGCGTCCGGATTAGCATTCAGGGCAAATAGCGCTTGAAATGCTTTTTCTCGGATTTCATGACGCGTTAAACTCACGATTCTTCACCATCTTCATTTTCATCGGT
>OMJG01001899.1_pt1 | contig 11151 bp, 9 predicted proteins | sample 1646431 | NCBI WGS metagenome assembly OMJG01 (sample SAMN03771674, study PRJEB25209) | food metagenome | isolation source: Cotija cheese | place: Mexico:Jalisco,Michoacan | collected 2011-12-12 | reverse complement strand
TTAATTATTGTGATGAATTTAAATTTCTTAATTCATTGTTAGGCATTTTAGCAAATAATATTTTATATTGTGAGAATGAAACACAAATAAAAGAAACTACCGCCTTAGCGCATGAAATAATCAAAATTACAGAAGATAATTCAAACTCTATTTACTTAAAAAGACATGCACAAGGATATCAAACTTTAATGTATATGTTTGAAGGTGATTACTCAGCAGTTATAGAAAATACGCCAGATTTTGATTTAAAAATTGGTGAAAATGCAACATTAACATTAGCTTATGTACAAAATGGAAACCAAACAAAAGCTAAAAATGTAATTCAAACAGATATGTATCAGTCTTTAATGATTTATATGCATGATTTCGCTTTAATGCTTATCTATGATTTACATACTGTTCCAATAGAATCATTAGAATCAAAACTTTATCATTTAAATCAAGCATTTAATGTAGATTATTTATATCCCCATCTAAGTATTAATTGCTATCATAAATTAGCTATTGATTATTTAAAAAATTACTGCAAATGCTTTGATTATTTAGTCAGTGATTTTGTATATCAAAAAGATGAATTTTTTGGAAGGCATTGATGAATGGCTAAATACATTACCCCTAGAAGGACGACTACCTGCCAATTATGAAAACACATTGAATATTATCTGTGCAAGAATCTTGGAAAACGAAAATTTTGTTACTTTAGATAATTTTGGATATATAAAAAAGAAACTACTTAGAATTTATAACAAAAAGGATGAAGGATAATTGATACACAAAAAAGGTCTATAGAAAATATGCTCTCTTTACTTTCTTTATCCCATTTACGCTTTTTCTTGTTGTTGAACATCATAAAAACCTCTTTCAGTAATTGAATTTTGTGATACTAACGTTTCATGCTTCGTATCACTTTCAATGCTTACGTGAAACAAACGACATCATAAAATGCTATTCAACTGCTTTAGGGTTTACACCATATTGATTTGTTTCTTTTTGACCGCTTGTACAACAAACTGCTAATGAAACAATTAAAATCACAATGTACACGACTCCAAAAATAACAGCAATAACTGTTAATGCAGAGTTATCGAGTGTTGGAATATCTGAATTTATAAATTCACTAAAATCATTAATAACCGCAATTAGAAAAATGATAATGGGTATTAGCATCGTCATACCAACATCGTGAAACCTTCTAACTGTAACAGTGAACATAGCGACTAGGATTAATATATACACAATCCAACCAACAGTATCTTCTATTATTGCTGGAATTGGTAATAAGAAAAAAATGATTTCAAGCATTATATTAATTAGGATATTCATTAAAAAAGGATACCAAAATTCCTTACGCCTCGCTCTACCTTTGATATTAAGTGCATTGATCCAAAATAATTTGTAATAATGTATCATCCCATTGCTCCCTTAATTATGATTTGAATAAATAAACTGACTACTTGCTTCACTTAAACCATAACACGATAACACAACAAAAAACATAATTAATCTCATGTTTTTATTAATTAATTTATTATAATTACATATCACAAGCCACTTTTAATATAGTCCTATATTTTCTTTTTCATCTTTATTATTATATATTAATTATTCAAAAAATACTTATTGTAGTATTTTAAAATATTGTGACACATGTTATGCTTTTGAAAACGCTATAAATAGGAGGCACTATACATATGGAATCATCTAATTTACCTTTAGCGCAACATTTTTCTAGTTTACGTGAAAAACCCACTTGGGGTTTAAAACTTATTATTGCAATCGTTATCGTCGCGTTATCAGCTACGATTGTTGCATTAACTACGGACTTCAAACAAAATTTCGAAGATGCTGGATTAAGTGGACAACAGCTTGACCAATCACTTGAATTCGCAAAAATTATCGGTGTTGTTAGTGGTGTGATTGGCTCTATCCTTACGATTGGTGTTACTTTTGTAATCATTTTAATTATCTCTAAAATCATGAAATCAGATGCTAGTGCTAAATCTATTTTTTCTGCAACTTTAAGTTATACGATTATTACCAGTACCATCGCACTCATTGTTGTTCTTATACAATGGATTGCAGGACTATCAGTCACAGATTATTCAATTACCAGCCTAAATATCTTTGATAAGGGTAATCCTATACTTCGCGTGTTTGACTTACAAACGCTTATCAGTGCTTATGTTTTAGGAATCTTGTTTTTTGCAACAAGTCGTTTCTCTAAGAAATCGTCCATTATTTGGTCTATTGTTTATCTTGTCGTAGTTATCGGTTTCTCACTCTTAGGCGCTGCCTTCCAATAATTTTTAACCATAGAAACATCAAATCCCCTCACTACAATTGTAGTGAAGGGATTTTTTAGTATCATAGATTATTTATTTTGTTCTGCTTCTCTTAATTCAATACGTCTAATTTTACCTGAGTTTGTCTTAGGTAAGTCTTCAACAAATTCGATAGCACGTGGATATTTATAAGGTGCTACATCTTGTTTCACATAATTTTGTAATGTCTTAACCGTTTCATCCGTTGCTGGCACATCATCTTGTAAAATCACGAATGCTTTGACGATATTACCTCTGATTTCATGTGGACTCGCAACGACTGCGCATTCTTTCACATATTCGTGTTTTGTCAGAGAATCTTCCACTTCGAATGGCCCAATCGTATAACCAGAACTGATGATAATATCATCTTTACGTCCCTCAAACCAGAAGTAACCATCTGCATCTAATTTAGCTAAGTCACCTGTAATATAATATTCACCTTTTCTAGGTTCCGCTGTACGTTCCGGATCTTTATAGTAACCTTTGAACAGTGCAGGTAAGTCTAACGGCACTGCAATATTACCTACTTCACCTACTTCGGCAAGTTCACCTTCATCATTGATTACTGTAACATGACTGCCAGGAATTGCTTTGCCCATAGAACCAGGACGACTTTCTGTATCTTTTAAGAACCCAATTAATAATGTACTTTCTGTTTGTCCATAACCATCTCTCACTGTAAGGTTGAAACGATTTTGGAATTTTTCAACGACTTCTCTATTAAGTGGTTCTCCTGCTGACACTGCGCTATGCAAATGTTCTAAATTATAATCAGTCAGATTAGGTAACTTCGCCATCAAGCGATATTCTGTTGGTGTACAGCAAAGTACATTAATTTGATAATTTTGCAGTAATTCTAAATATTTTTCTGCATTAAACTTGCCGTTATAAACAAAAGCCGTTGCACCTGAACCCATAATAGATAAGAAAGGACTCCATACCCATTTTTGCCAGCCTGGTGCAGCAGTTGCCCAAACAACATCATCTTCTTTAATACTTAACCAATGTTTCGGCGCCATTTGCATATGTGCATAGCCCCAACCGTGTGAATGAACAACCGCTTTAGGATTACCCGTAGTTCCAGAAGTATATGACAGTAAGGCGATATCATCTCTAGACGTCTCAACAGTGTTTAATTGATCTGAAACTGTTGTTTTTTCATCTTCAACAGCATACCAATCCGCTTCTTGACCGCCGACAATAAATTTCGTAAGCGATGCGTATTCTTTTACCGCTTTAAATTCATCTATACTATCTGAAGTTACGACGATGGCCTTCACTTCGCCATGCGTAATTCTATATTGTAAGTCTTTAGTACGTAACATTTCTGAACTAGGAATAATAACGAGGCCTAATTTCAATGCTGCGAGATAAATTTCATATGTTTCAATGCAACGCGGCATCATCACCAAGACTTTGTCACCTTTTTGTAGTCCATGTTTTAAAAACATATTTCCGACTTTATTAGCGTGCTTAATTAATTGTTTATATGTGATTTCTTTTGTTTCGCCACCCGCGTCTTCAAAAATCACTGCTTTCTTCATTGCATCAGTCGCAAATTTTTCAATTTCGCTGACAATATTATATTGCTCAGGGGCGATTAAATCTTTTTTATCCATTGTCTATTAACTCTCCTTCGGTTCTATATCTATATTGATTAAAAACTCCTAATATTTCATTTAAATATTCTAGTCCATTGTCATCATAATTTTATTATCTTTGCATGTAAAAAAATATGATTACGGCTACTCAGTAATGAATACTTTCCTATTATAATACAACTACAACTAATTTTGAAAATATTCTGAATTTTAAAAGTAATGTCATGCCTGATGTGCCAACTAAAATCTCTGAATGATAACTTTGACATTTGCCTCACATCTCATGTAGTATTTTTAACATACAGTTGTAAAATGTTATTGTGCATTTTCTAATCATTATTCACACAAATATCAATCATTACTTACCTAAAGAACTACCTTTTAAACCGCCTTTTTAAAAACTATTTCATTCCTGTCTCGTTCTGTTTGACTACAAATTTAATTTTTCCAGTTCAACTTTTAGATTTAAATTTTGTATAGTGCTATAATATAATACTGTTTAATTTTTATGAAAGAAGTGAGTTAATTGAGTGCAAGCGATACTTTCCATGTCGAAAAAAGAATCCCCTTATTTATCGTACTACTATCAGGGGCCTTTATTACTATTTTAAACCAAACGTTACTTGGTACGGCTTTACCGCCAATTATGAAAGATCTTCAAGTATCTGAAAGTACCGTACAATGGTTACAATCCATATTTATGTTAGTAAACGGAATAATGATTCCTATTACAGCATTTTTAATTGAACGTTATACATCGAGGCAGTTATTCTTAACTGCAATGAGTATTTTTGCTTTAGGTACATTGCTTTGTGCAGTGGGCGTAGATTTTTCAATGCTTCTGATTGGTCGTGTCCTACAAGCAGCAGGTGCTGGTATTATGATGCCACTTATGCAAACAATCTTATTCCTAACTTTCCCTAAAGAAAAACGTGGGACTGCTATGGGTCTCTTCGGACTCGTCATCGCATTTGCGCCAGCAATTGGACCAACATTATCAGGTGTTTTAGTTGAACATCTTACTTGGAGAAGTGTCTTCTACGTTGTGTTCCCTATCGCAATTATTATAATTATTGCTTCAATTTTCCTATTGAAAAACGTTACCGAAACATCACATCCAAAACTGGATATCACATCTGTAATTCTATCTACATTAGGTTTCGGTGGACTCCTTTACAGCTTTAGTTCAGTCGGCGAAGCTGGATGGGGCAGTGTTCAATTCATTGCACCACTCATCATTGGCATTGTTTCATTAGTTGTTTTCATTCGTCGTCAATTGAAACTAAAAGAACCTATGCTTGAGTTTAGAGTCTTTAGTTATAATATTTACACTTTAGGTACAGCATTAAGTATGTTTGTCTTTGGTGTATTAATCGCATCTAACATTATCTTGCCGTTATATATGCAGAATATGTTACAGTTCTCTGCTTTAGAGTCTGGTCTCGTATTATTGCCTGGCGCTATTATTATGGGTATCATGAACCCAATTACAGGTTATTTATTCGATAAGTTCGGAGGTAAATGGCTTGCACGTATTGGACTACTCATTTTAGTTCTATCCACATTACCATTTACAGTATTAACGGCGCACACGTCGTTTACTTATCTTGCTACATCGAATGCCGTTCGTATGGTGTCGCTCGCTATGGTAATGATGCCGATGACAACTTTAGCAATCAATCAATTGCCAAATCACCTTATCGCACATGGTACTGCAATGAACAATACATTTAGACAAATGGCTGGGGCAATTGGTACAGCATTATTTATTACATTGATGTCTGTTTCATCAAACCCTAGTGATGGTATTGAAGGTATCATCCATGGCGTTAACGTTACATTTATGGTTGCAGCAGCAATTTCATTTGTAGCATTGATATTATCAGCCAAATTATCTGATGATAGCAAACCTTCACGCAGAACAATGTAGTCTATGTGTTAGGTTAATGGTTATTAAATAATTAAAAAAAGCACTTACGATGCATTCTATCATGCATTTCGTAAGTGCTTTTTTATTTATCACAATTCTTAATCACTGATTATTTATTAAAATCAATCAGTAGCTGTCAGTCTATTAATTGCTATTTCCCCAAGCGATTTGGCAGCTACAATTAATGCATCCTCATTCACTTCAAATTTAGGATGATGGTTCATATATGGTGACGCCAACTGTTCTGGTTTACAACCCACAATATAGAAGGTACCCGGAATCTCTTTTAAATAATATGCAAAGTCCTCTGATCCCGATACAGCAGGAATTTCTACAAGCTGTTCAAAATAATCACCTTTACTTGCAGATAATATATCAACAACATGATTGGTTTGTGTTGGATGATTATAAAGTACAGGATATCCAAATTGGTAATCCAAATCATATGTGATATCAAATCCGACAGCGACACTTTGAGCAACTTTCTCAATTTCTTCATACATAAATTGTTCTAAATCATCATTTTGATAACGTGCAGTCCCTTTAATTGTAACTTTATCTTGAATGACATTCGCACCACCTGGCGCTTCAAAAGCTCCTACCGTTATGACTCCCATTTCTGATGGATCAATACGTCTTGATACGATTGTTTGAAGCGTATTTACAAAGTTTGTTCCCGCAACTAATGCATCATGTGTCTTGTGCGGGCTAGCAGCATGACCACCCAATCCTTTGATTGTTAGTGTGAAAGTGGAACTACCCGCAAATGCATTGCCTTTATTGAAACCAATCACTTCTGGTCCTGCCACGGGCACAACATGAATACCATAAATTTCATCCACATCATTGAGTGCACCAGATGCCATGATTTGTTGCGCCCCTCCTGGAGGCATTTCCTCTGCATGTTGGTGAATGATTTTGATTGTGCCTGAAAGTTGGTCTTTGATGTCAATCAGCGCATCCGCTAATCCTAATAAATAGGCAGTATGTGCGTCATGTCCACATGCGTGCATCACGCCTTGGTTTAACGATTTGAATGGGACGTCCGCTTCTTCTTCAATTGGTAACGCATCAAAATCAGCACGCAACCCAATTGTCTTACCCGGATATTGGCCTGTTATCTCAACAATAATTGCATTACTACCCTCAACGGGTTGTGTTATTGTGACATCTTTATTTTTGTAAAAATCTTGAATATAAGCAGCGGTTTCCGTTTCTTGAAAAGATAATTCTGGATGTTGATGTAAATAACGACGATGCTGCACCATTTCCTCTTTTTTTGCTTCTAATTTTTCAAATAAACTTTCTTTTACATTCATAAACATTCACTTCTCTCAATTAAATTTAAAACATATCACTCTACAACAATTTTAAATTTAATAGTAAATTAATTCAAATATAAATTTAAATTTTAAAAACTTTACATTTTTTATGAATATTTTTCAAAATGAATTATCAATGCATCTTAGCATTATGCTATATTCAATTCTGTTGATTTTTCATTTTTATAAACCATATACATCATTGCACTCGCAATCAATACCATCGCGAAACCAAAATAAGGCGTCATAGTAATTGAAAAATGATTAAGTACGTAACCACCAATGACAGAACCCAAAGTAATACCTATATTAAATGATGCAATATTTAAACTAGACGCAAAATTCGTAGTCGCTTTATTTTTACGTTCTGCAAAAAGTACAACGATTAACTGCAGACCTGGTACATTCATAAAAGCAAACAGTCCCATAATTAAAATAGCGATTGTACCTAAAATTTGATGTGATACCGTCACACCAACAATTAACAATACAATGGCTTGAATTAAAAATATACCGATTAACACTTGCATTGGACGGTTATTCGTTAATTTACCACCAAGCGTATTACCAATGGCTACCATCACACCATAAATCACTAACAATATAACAACTGCATCATCACTATAATGTAAAGTATCAGTCAGTAGTGTTGTTAAGTAAGTGTACACAACAAAAGTGCCACCATAACCAAGTGCAGTGATTAAATATACCATCATCAATGATTTATTTTTAAAAACGGTTAACTGTTCTAACATAGATGCTTGTTCGTATTCATTTAAATCGTTCGGTACAGATATGATATTAATTACTAAACTTAAAAAGCCAATAATCGCAATTGTTATAAATGAAGCTTCCCAACCAAATTGTTGACCTATCCAAGTTCCAAGTGGCACACCTGTGATTGTCGCAACCGTTAAACCTGTAAACATCATGGCAATGGCACTTGAACGTTTATCAGGTGACACTAGATCACTAGCAATGGCTGTAGCGATAGACATAAAGACACCATGCATTAATGCCGAAAGGACGCGCATAGCAAGTAACATACTGAATGTCGTTGAAAATGCTGCTAATGTATTAGCGATAATAAAAATCAGCATGATCCCTATCAGCAAATGCTTACGTTTTATTTTATTTGTCATTGGCGTTAACAATGGCGCACCAATCGTTACACCAACGGCATAAAGTGAAACCGTTAATCCTGCTAGTGAAATCGTCGTATTAAATGAATCTTTGATTAATGGTAATAAACCTACACTTATAAATTCAGTCATGCCTATAGCAAATGCAGACATGGCTAATGCTAAGATTGCAAATTTATTTTTTCTCATAATTTTTTCGCTCCTTATTTTTTGTTGATTGTGTTACTATAATTCACACATATAAAAATAGGAAGTACGCACTTTAAAGTACTATAGGTACTTTTTAGTGTCTATAAAGGAGCTAATGAAATGAGTAAAACATATAATATTGGTGTCGAAGCGACAATAGATGTTATTGGAGGCAAATGGAAACCGGTCATGCTCTGCCATTTACAAAATAATGGCCGCATGCGTACGTCTGCATTAAAACGTGCCATACCAACAATCACTCAAAAGATGCTCACACAACAATTACGAGAACTAGAAAAAGATGGCATTATTAATCGCATCGTTTACGATCAAGTGCCTCCAAAAGTTGAATACGAACTTTCAGAATACGGTCAAACACTGGGTAAAATTCTTTCATCACTTTGCTATTGGGGAGAATTTCATGTAGAAAAAATGTATAAGCAAGGCGAATCCGTTACTTTAAATCAACAAGACTTTGTAGATATTCCTCGTCCTAGCTAATGATTTATTAAGCTATGGTAAAAATCGAAAACTTTTATTAATTATTTAAATTACATTATTATCCGTCTAATTTTTAGTTATTAAAAGCTATAAAAATACTCCCGTTCAAGTTGTCATTTTTAAATGTTTACTTTAAACGGGAGCATTGCTTTTATTTAGTATAACTTTATTCTTTTCTGTGTTTCTTTTATTTAACGCTTTCTATATAATCATGAAGACAGTGCATTTTCAATTTAATACACAAAGGAGTTATCCATATGAGTACCTTGTCTTTCATATTAACTTTATTCGTTGCTATAGAATTTTTATACATTCTCGTTTTGCAAACCTTTTTAACAACTTCGAAAAAAACGAGTCAACTTTTCAAAATCGAACAGCAAGTGTTTCAACAAGACAAATTAAAAACGCTTATGAAAAACCAAGGTGTTTATAATGGTCTTTTAGGAATATTATTGTTATATGGTTTATTTTTTTCTGACCACCCCAGAGAGCTTATTATTAGCATATTGATTTATATGATTCTTGTAGCATTATATGGTGCAATCACAAGTCAAAAAACCATCCTGCTTAAGCAAGGCGGTCTCCCTATACTAGCACTTATCTCGTTTATTTTTTAAATTTATTTCTTATACCGTAGCTATTAGCTAGTTGTCTTGAGCCATATCTAATCTATAGACAAATAATGTTCCAACAAATAAGCCCAGCAACGATTGCGTGTTGTTGGGCTTGTTTCATGATACTTATTTAATTTTTGCTAGATCCACACCCGTGGTTCTTTCTCTTAAGTCATATTCAATCTCTTCTAAACTACGACCTCGTGTTTCTGGTAAGTATTTAATTACAAAATACATTGCCAAGATGCCGATAAATGCAAATATTAAGAATACCCATTCTGTACTTAGGGCACTATTCAATACTGGGAATAATTGTGCCACAATCAGCGTTCCAAAATTCAATACGAGTGTTGCTAAACCAGTAGCAGCACCACGTGCACGCATTGGGAACATTTCTGGTAACATAACCCAAAGAATAGGTCCCCATGTTAAGCCAAAGAACACAATAAATAGTGATAAACATACGATAATAATAACGGCCGAAGATTCAATACCTATCGTCCAAATCAGGATAGCCATTACAAGGAGTGACATGAGCATGCCGATGTTCCCTGTGATAAGTAGCTTTTTACGATCAATTTTATCTGCAATAAATACTGCGACAATCGTCACAAGTACATTAATCGTACCTATACCCACAGTACCTAGAATAGATGTCGCTTCACCTAGACCCGCTTTACTAAAAATAGTTGGCGCATAAAATATAATCGCATTAATGCCGATGATTTGTTGGAACAGTGCAAATACACAACCAATCACTAACGTAGGTCTTAACCAAGGTGATTTTAAGATAGACCACGTTGATTCTGAAATGGCTGCAATTTCTTTCATTTCTTTAATTTCTGTATTTATTTCTTTGTCGTCATTAAACGTAATTTTCATAACGTCTCGCGCAGCTTTTTCACTTTTATGCTCTAGCAACCATCTAGGACTCTCAGGCATAAATGCAATACCAATTAATAGAATAACGGATGGTACGACAGCTAATCCGAGCATCCAACGCCATCCTTCCATATCTGCAAAAGCATAATTCACTAAATATGCTGCTAAAATACCTATTGTAATCATTAATTGGTTCAATGACCCTAGCGAGCCACGATAAGCCGTAGGTGCCATTTCGGATAAGTAAACCGGAACAGTTGCCATGGAGCCACCGACTGCTAAACCTATAACCAATCTACCGACTACAAGCATCGGCATATTTTGTGCAACGGCCAATATTAATGAACCGACAATATAAACAATGGCTATAATTAATACTAAACGTCTTCTACCAATCCTATCAGACAGCGGTCCACTCCCACCTGAACCAATAATAGCACCAACAAGCATGGATGCTACAACTAAGCCTTCTGTAAAACTATTCAATGGAATATCATCATTGATAAAAAGCAATGCCCCTGAAATAACCCCATTATCATAACCATATAATAAGCCACCAAGTGCTCCCAAAATAAAGATTAAATACTTATTTGCTTTCATTCGTATCATTCCTTTTTCTATAGCTAGACTAATTATAATGCCTTTA
>OMJG01001898.1_pt1 | contig 11156 bp, 18 predicted proteins | sample 1646431 | NCBI WGS metagenome assembly OMJG01 (sample SAMN03771674, study PRJEB25209) | food metagenome | isolation source: Cotija cheese | place: Mexico:Jalisco,Michoacan | collected 2011-12-12 | reverse complement strand
TTGCTGACGCTTGGGAACAGCGTAAGTTGGGTGAAGTGGCTGAATTTTCAAAAAGAAACCGATACACAAAAAGAAGATTTGACTGAAAATGGCAGCCCTATTATTCTTTATGGTCGTCTATATACCAAGTATAAAGCAGTGATTAATGATGTAGATACTTTTGTAGTACCGAAAGATAGATCTGTAATTAGTAAAGGAAATGAAGTTATTGTTCCTGCTTCCGGAGAAACCGCAGAGGATATTTCCAGAGCTTCTGTTGTTGGTAAATCAGGATTTATATTGGGTGGAGATCTAAATGTTATCAAGCCTGATATATTAATTGATTCGTTATTTTTAGCATTAACTATTTCAAATGGCTCACAACAGAAGGAAATGGCTAAGAGAGCTCAAGGGAAATCTGTAGTTCATCTGCATAACTCATCACTAAATCCATTAAACCTAATATTTGGTTGTGTCATAAATATATCTCCATCTCATTCTTAAATATACTCTAAGCATACCACAATTTCGTGCGTATGTCTATGGAATTACAAACAAAAAGAGAAATATAAAATATTTCTCTCTCTCTATAAGGATGCATTCTTATCCACTTTTTACAAAGTCTTTAGCATTTCATCTTCTTCTGAAGTGACTAAAGGAATATCACTTTTTATTTCAATGATATTACCAAGAAGATCCTGAGGCCAAGATGTATCCCAAATACGAATTTCACTTGTAGAATAAGCATCTTCAGTGAGAATTTTTTTGGCCCATCTTTTCACAGACTCTATATATTTCGGATCATCAAAATATTTATCAAAATGTTCTACGAAAAATGTGCCTTGATCACGCAGTTCCATTGAACTAATCTTATCTACATCTATGTCAATTTTTTCACTCATTTATTTTCACCTCATTATTCTTTCAATAACCCCTGCAACAACACCCATTTTAACTAAATTAGTTGCCATATTTATAACGTTTCCTGCTTTCTCAAATATAACTTTAATAATACTACACATTCAAGCATATTACATCAAAAATAAACTTAGTGAAAAAACAAATAAAAAAAAGAGAGCAATTGCTCTCTTTTTTTGACTTTAATGCACCTCTTACAAAGTACATACGCCGTCGTGGCTCTGAATTTTCATAGTATGGATATACTATACCACAGTAACAGCATTTTGTCAAATATCAATTTTATTTGTCAAAATTTGGTGCAATAGGACTAGCCAATCCAACATGGTCAACTTTCATCGAATAATTCAATGATTGCATATCAGCATCACTCAAATACGTTGCTAACTGCTGCATAATCTCATTAAATTGTGAACGATAAGTTGCCTCATTTGACAATTTATGACGATACCAATCATTAAAACACAAATCCAAACAAAAAAGATGGACAAAATCCATCTTTCCACTAGCTACTAATAATCAAACCCATCTGCATCAAAATCACCATCGTCATCAAACGGCTCCCCTTCGGTCGCCGCAATGGAATCTATATTAATGTTAGGATTACCATCATCCGTGATCATATTTAACAAGACGGCATCCTCTAATGAAACATCCGCACCCATCGCGTTCATTTCAACAAACGCCTGCGAATCAATCACATCATCGTCATTTGACATCATTGCGCCCGCCACTGCGGCGACAATGGGTGCATCGATGTTATCATCTTGCTGTGTTGTTTGAGACTTTGAATCACATCCGTAACGCCTGTACCACTTGTCTAATTGTTTACCCATCTATTTGACCTACTCTACCAATCCGTTGTTTTATTCAAAAACATTTCATCTATCACCTTAATTATAGCAGTAAGCCCAGATAATAGCTAGTATTTTTACAAAAAAAAAGTAACAGAATAAATCTATTACTTCAATAACTACTTCTTAATTTGCGCCAACAGCAACTGGCTCCACACCAGCCGTTTTGTCATAATGTGGCGTAATAGTATCAACATCATACTCATTGATATCAATTGTTCCCGATTCGATACCAATTAATTCATCCATGCCGTCTAACATCATTTGAAACAAATCATCTCTCATACCAATTCACCTCTTCATTAACTAATGCTTCGCCTTTTATTCGCAATTCTTTTGCTTGCTTTGGTGTAATGTTTTTATCATCTTGCTTATCAATAATAAACAATACCGCAAATCTTCTGCGTTTCGAATCAGCATAATAAAACGCTCTGTAGCCTTGACGCGGTCCTACTCTAAGTTTAAACACATTACCTACGCCTGCACCAGAATCAGGAAAATAGATAGAATCTGGATTTTCATCTATTACTTTTTGTAACTTAGATCTAATTTGCTCATATATTATTTCACGCTTTTTATAAAGATTAACCTTTTTTAAACTTTGAACAAAAGATTTTGTATACAATATACTAATTTTTGAATCCATATTTCGTAGATCCTTTCACCTTATATTAAGTATATCATATCAATTATATATTTTCAACAACTACTTATTTTTTAAACACATCTCTCACAGCGTCCAACACATCATCATCACCAACTAAATCATTCAACATTGTCAACAACTCAGCTTCATTATTGTCAATGTCACGATCCAATGACTTAATCTTGCCACTCACTTCGATTAAGTCAACAGGCTCTTCTGGTTCAAACGTATCCACATATCGTGGAATATTCAAGTTAAAATCATTCTCTTTTAGCTCAGTTGTATCTGCGTAGTGTGCAAATTTCTCAATATCTGTATGACCAACATACGCATCAAAAATCTTATCAATATCTTCATCACGCAGCACATTGTTTTTCTTTTGCTTCTCAAAGCCCTTTGAACCATCAATAAACAACACACCATTTGTGCTACGATTCTTCTCCAAAATCAGCACGACTGTTGGAATTGACGTGTTCGTAAAGATGTTTGCTGGCAAACCAATAACCGCACTAAGGTTATTGTTCTCAATCAACTGACGACGAATTTTACCTTCGGCGCCACCTCTAAACAACACACCATGCGGCAAGACAATTGCCATACGGCCATCATCTTTCAAATGATACAAACTATGTAACAAGAAAGCATAGTCGGCATAATTCTTTGGTGCCACGCCATAATCCCTGAACCGGGCATCCTCTTCACGATTTGTCGTATCCCACTTCAAAGAATAAGGTGGATTAGCCATCACTGCATCAAAGAATGCCGGGCTATCGACGCCATCAACAATACCATCCGGCCAATCTGGTCCAAGTGTGTCACCATTGCGGAGTGCCATATCATTGTAATTAATGCCCCGCATCGCCAAGTTCATTCGGGCCAAATTATACGTGGTCGTATTCAACTCTTGACCATAATACTTAATCTTCATGTCTGGCAACATATCAGCCATTGTCAATAACAATGATCCAGAACCCATCGTTGGGTCATACATACTAAACTCTGTGTTGACATTGCGTCCGTGAGCTAAAATCTTCGCCATCATTTTAGATACTTGATGTGGTGTGTAAAACTCACCGGCCTTGTTACCAGACGTCATGGCAAACATTGAAATTAGATATTCGTAAATATCACCTAAGACATCACCATCGTTTTCCAAATCAACAGCCATATCTTCAACAAAACGAATCATGCGCGTCATCGTTCGTGTACGATCAACTTGATTACTACCTAAACGATTAGACTTCAAGTCCATATCGGCAAAAATATCTTTTAGTGCACGCTCTGCGCGCTTGTCATTATCGATATCTAAAATTTGACCATTAAAATGTGTCACAGCATCACTAAATGCGATCAATGAAAATGAACCCGCATCAACTGACTTTACAAATTGGCTGTACAATTCACTAGGTTGAATATAATACCCAATTTCATGTTGCAACGTATCAATAACTGTCACTTGGTCTTCATCCCAAGCTGCAAACACATCTAGTTCATCAAAATCAATTGGATTATCTAGCACATATCGCTCTTGCTTATCTGATAAAAACTTATAAAACATCAAACCAAACACATAATTCTTGTATTCGGATGGTTCAATTTTGCCCCGTAACTCATTTAACATGTTCCAAATCTGAGACTGCATCTTTGTTGAAATCGCCATTGTTTAATTTTCCTCTTCATATCATTGTTTAAACCTATTATACCAGACTCAGGGTCAAAAGTCTAGCCTTGTTTTAAAACAATTTTTGTGATATTATTGAACAATATGAAACACTCAAATTTTTAGAAAGCAGGTGATAATATAACACATGGTAACATTTTTAATCATTTTCATTGCGACAATGGCCTATAATATCATCAATGGTATGGCTTCAATATTCATTGCAAAAGGACTTATTAAATCAGGTGCTTTTTTTGATGCGCTACGAAATGTCATGAACATTTTGATCTTGAGTTTTGTTATTTTGCAAGTCAAAGACAATTATTATTTACTAATCCCCTTGTTCATTGGTTATTTCTTAGGTATGACGATCAGTGGTACCATCATCAATCATTTGAAATTAGGTGAGATTACGATTTCAGCTTTTGTTAACGGTGATAAACATACCGCCCGATTATTTGCGGAAACGTTAAGCCAAAATGGCATTATGAATACCTCATTTATTGGAACAGGTTCAAAATCAAAAACCGTGATGGTCTTAATTATTACAAATCGCAAATCACAAGAAAAAACAATCAAACATATTCGACACTTAGCTAAATCATTAGAGCTCCCAATTAAAGTAACTGTTTCGGATACGGTGGAATGGCGAAAATAAGCTAAAAAAAAGAAGTGCAAAAGCACTTCTTTTTTTTTACTAGCGGTCTAAATCAACCAAAATCTTTGCTTGTGACTTGTCACTTGATAGACTCTCAAAGCCATCAGTGACAATATCATCTAATTCAATTTCTTTTGTAATTACTGGAGCAACATTTAATTGACCACTAGCAACTAAATCAACGGTTTGTTGGAAAGTTTCACGCGAATAAGCAATTGTGCTGGTAATATGGATTCCGGCATTAATCAATTGCATTGGGTCAAAGGAAATGGCATGCGCAAAGATTGACACAATCACCATTGTACCACGGGGACGGGTTGAGTCGATAGCTTGTTCAAATGTCTTTTGAACACCCGCCACTTCAAACGCAACATCCGCGCCTTCTGGCAAAATATCATGTACCGCGGTTACAGCATCCACTGAACCAGCATTGATCACATCTGTTGCACCCATCTCCAAAGCCTTATTCAATCGTACTTGTGACAAGTCAACGACAACAATCTTTGTTGCACCCGCTGCCTTCGCAGCGGCTGCTGTCAATACACCGATTGGACCTGCACCATAGATGACCGCAGTTTGACCAAAGGTCAAACCACTCTCTTTAACAGCTTGTACAGCAACTGCCGTAGGCTCAATCAATGCGGCGTGCTTCAATGGCAAACTACCTGGAACTGTGTAAATGTTCTCTTCAGGCACCTCAACATATTTCGTAAAGCCACCATCACGACTTAACCCAATGAAGCTATAACCATCATAAACATCGATGTTATCGGGCTTGTCACCATGTGTGATGGTTGGGTTCACAACTACTTGTTGCCCAACAGCCAAATCCCTTGTAACATCATCACCAAGCGCAACCACTTCACCTGAAAACTCATGACCCATTGTCAAAGGTGCATGACCACCTGTTAAGCCATCCGGTGCATCGACTGGAATAAATACAGGTCCTTCTTGGTATTCGTGCAAGTCACTACCACAAATACCCGCCCAACGGACAGCCACTAACACGTGGTTCCCTGAAACTTCAGGCACATCAACCTCTTCAACACGAACGTCTTTCACACCATGCCAAACAGCAGCTTTCATCTTTTCAACCATGTTTTGTTACCTTCTATTCGTTTAATTTTTGGTACATGTTCATTTTATCACAAAAGAAAATATTTGTCAAATGACCTGAAATTAAAAAGCCTAGGAATTATTCCTAGACTGAATATGTACTAGGATGATTCTGATTTATAACAATAAATCACTGGCTCCTATGGGACATTAAACTAATTATAACATAGTTTAAAACAATAGTCAATAAAAAATCTATTAACTTCACCTATGTGCATAAGTCACAGGTGTTTGATTCAATGTATTTAATACCACGCAATCATTAATATTTTTTAAGCATAATTTAAGTATACCATTTTGAACACAATCCGATTAAAATATCAATAATTTCCAGTACACATGATAACGCTTTCTGGAAGAAAGCGTTATTTTCAAGCCCTCTTAAGCGTGGCAGCAAGCTGCCACGCCTTGTCATTCACAGACAAGTTTCGTTAACTCTTATATTTTCTTGAAAGGAATACCCTATTATGTCAACTTTTATGCGTCATGTCCGCCCCTTAATTACCCGCATGCAAAAGCACAATAAGCAAATTGCTAAAGCCATTCTTACCAGCAAAGCAACGTATCAACCTGTTACGTTGAGTATAGATGGTACCTCATTTCCATTTAAGATCACACCTACGCAACAATCTGATTCAGATGTTGTCTTTGCACAAAACATCCATGGATCTCAATCAATTTATGTCGTTGATGTCACTAACACCTTTACCTTCCCATTTGATTTTAGAAACACCCACATTCTAGGGTATGGTCAAAACTTAAATAATACTGCTGACACATTCGCACCTATTTTTGATGTTTGGGACAGTCATGACACCTTAGCCGAATCTGAAACAGGCTTAGGTTTCTCTTACGATCTTGTTGATTGACAAATCATCAAATCTATGATATAATAAATGTATATCTAATAGAAAGTGGTGATTGTCATGACAGCACCTTACAAACACATTCTAGCAGCCGTCGATGGTTCAGCAATTTCCCACAATGTTTTACAAACAGCGTTCGACATTGCGGACCATTATCACGGTGATATTACTTTAGTAACCGTTATCAACAACGAACAATTAACAGGATTCACGCCTCCTATTATCGATGATTTAACTGAACACGCCGAAAAACTTTTAACTGACTTAGTTGAAGAACAGCAAGGCAACTATCCAAACGTTGCCATTGAGTCAAAAGTTATTTTTGGTTCACCAAGCAAAGCCATTGGTGATGATCTTCCCGCTACGTATCACACCGATGTTACCATCGTAGGTCGTACCGGTCAATCAGCTATTGAACGCTTATTAATTGGTTCAACATCTGCCGCCATTGTGCGTCGTTCCGCCACTGATGTCATTATAGTCAACAACTAAAAGTTCTCTCAAAATGACAACAATCTGTTGCCATTTTTTATCGCTAAAACGAAAGGTCTTAAACTAATGCCAAAAATTAAATCACTATTGTCAATTACTGCTACTTTTGGACTAGGTATGCTTGTTAATAAATATCTTCAAAAGAAAGATCAAAAGTATATTCTAGAACATCTTAAGGAAGATTATCCAAATCTACCCATCTACAATGGACGTGAAAAAGATTAACTTATGCCGAATCATTTACCAACATTAAAACACATTAAGAAACGACATGTGGTCAAAACCAAATTACAAAAGCCCGCTTTTGATAAATTTGAGAAAGCATGTCTTGTTTGTCTTAGTGTGTTTTTAATTTGCTTTGCATTTAAATACATCAGTAATGCCAACGCAATCACTGAAGTTTCATCCCAAGATCGTCGATTAGAAGCCCAACGTAAAGTTGTGCTACAAGATAATGATCGACTACAAACTGAAATTGCTGATCGCACTAGTCCTGAAAACTTAGCCAAAATCGCTAAGAAACATCACTTGAGTTATCATCAAAATCAAATTATCAATGTCAAATAAAGGAGTCTATTAACTATGGCTAAAAAATTTTACGCCGTTGCCATCGGTCGTAACCCTGGTATCTATACTAAAACTACGCAAATGGAAGCACAAACCAGAGGTTATCCCAACCAATTATCAAAAGGATTTAATGATGAAGCCCAAGCCAAAAATTGGCTTAAGCAACATCAAGTTAATATTAATGAACTACCTATAACAGGTGTTACAACACCCGTAAATACAACAAAACAAATTGAGGTCACTAATATTGAACCAATCTCTGTACCAACTGCATCGATAACAGCACCATCATCAGTTAATGCAGTTACTATTTATACTGATGGTTCATATAGTAAACAAATGGATCCTACCAGAATAACCATCAGTTATATTTCTATGATGACTGGTGATTTTACAGAAAAAGCCTTAATTAGTAATGCACACAAAACGATCACAGCTAAAGAACAACCCTATGCTTCCACAATTGCTGAAATTGAGGCTGCTTTAACAGCTATCAATGATGCCATCAACCATGGTTACAATGTGATTACCATTCGTCACGATTGTGGTAATATTCCTGATTTATTAACATCTGTTAATAACTTTAAAGATAACCCATTAATTATGGAAACATATCGTGAAACATTTACAAAATATCTTACCCGTGCTGCAATTCGTTTTGAAAAAGTTACCGGTCATGATAATGATGTTTATAACAACATGGTTCATAACTTAACACAATTCTAAAACTCATATCTTACGAAAGGAAATAACACATGAACTTCACAGAAACAGGTGTGATTAATTTCTCAAGACCTATTTACTTACCAATGCCTCAATTATTTATTGAGTTATTTGATGCTTGGAAAAAATTACCCGAACCAGATATGGTTAAACAATTGCTAGGAGATACGTCTGAATGGGACGAACCCTATTTTGAAGACTTTGATTCAACCTTAGTTGAATATCTGTCAACCGATGACATATCGGTTGACACTCAAGAAATTAACTTTTCACAAATCTTACGACAATCATATTACTCATATGTTGCCGATAAGCGTTTTCCTAAGTTAATTGTATCTTCTGACGATATGACGATTTGGTTGACAGCAACTACTGATTTTCAACCCACAGGCTTAGCTCATGCTGTGCTTGAAGCCTATGGTAATAAAGATCCAAAAGCTGGTGAGATTATTCAAAACAAAATCACGCAACAAATTTTGGAACAATTACAAAAGACATATCCAAAGTTAGAGATCAACTCATTTGAGATCGAAGAATTCACTGATGGTATCAGTCAATAAATTTAATCTTTATGAAAAGAGATAAGGTAACACCCGTAATCGGGTGCTACCTTATCTCTTTTTTTTTGCACACTTACTTAATTCGTCCAATTATATCTTGCTGGGTCGTTGACCAATGTGTCTTATCCTTTACACTGTTCGTATTAAAGTATAGATTACCATGCTGGAAAGCCAACCCTTCAACTTCTAACACACTATTACTCTTTGCATATTTAACCAGTGCATCCGTGCTACCTGCCGTGATTTTGTTACGGTACAAATCATTCAAATTAACACTACCGATATAGGTTTGATTACCCATGGTCATCGCTTTGCCCGGCGTTAAGTTATAACTACGGGTGTAATACAATTGATTGTGCAATGGATCAACGGTCATACCTTGTGAGACACCACTTGTTGTCTTTGCCCATTGATAACGGGCTGTATCCGTCATAAAACCTTTAACCCGATGCACTTTTGTTTCATATGGATTCGTTGAATTTGCCACATACAACTTATTGTTTTCCTGGTAGATCATGTGGTGATTGCGATCATCCCATGCATTGGCGCTGACATTAACTTGACGATTGCCTTCTTTAATTGTCAATGCCCGCTTATACTTTAAATGAGTACCGTTAATCCCATAAACATTCACATTGGCGCCCGCTTTGTTTGAACCACCTGTTTTCACAACAAATAGTTCGCCAGACTTATAAGTTAAGTCATTACCATGCCCAAACTCATGGTTACCCATATCCACCTTTTGGTTATTATTCAAGTCTACCCGTTGCATGTACGTAACGCCTTTCTGCCCCGCGCGTTGTCGTATCACATAGGCGTAATGGTCCGTAATAGCCATCCCTTGTGAGACCTCCGTGGCCGGTCCCCTGCGTGTTGCCACATCAGCAACTTGTTGATAGCCAGTGTGTAACACCGACGCCTCCACGGACTCACCTTGCGGGGCAACTAACATACCTCCTAGGATCGTTGCACTCACAAACAAGCCTGTTGTTAATAATTTCATATTTTAATTTAACCCCCGTCATCTTGTCAAAAAATATTTAATCAATAACTTTCATTATAACACAAAAAAAAAAGAGCTCATTTCTCAATAAGCTCTCATCTACCTATTTGAACAAATCAAAAATCGAAAACGTGGTTTTTGAATACACCTTATTGTACAATTTACGCTTTGGATGTAACCACCCCATACCCCGCTTCCCATAACCTGGGATCAGTGCCCGCTTGACACTACGGGTTAGTTGTCCGCTGGTTCTAGCACTAATTGATTTATTTAATGATGGTTTCCGCATTCCATACTTCATGTTATTATACCTGATTTCTTAATTTAATCATCTAGATGCAAATACTTATCATCGTACGTTGCCGCTTCAACACTATCCACTTTTACAGAAATAGGTGAGTGGCTATCCGTCGCAGTCATATTAAGTGAGGTACGTGACCCTGCATTGTGAGAATCACGTAGAACTTCATCTTTATTATTAAAATACCTTAATGTAACAATATACGATGACCCTGCATTTAATTTACCAGTTGCATTTTTAACTACTACTTCGTTTGTAGATGCATTTCGAATTTCAAAAAATCGCTTGGATGCATCATCGTTGTCATTAGTTCCACTATTTGTCAGATAATTATTAACATCATAGTTGATGAACACATCATTATCATGCACTGTTAGTTTGATCATGATATCCCGCCAATTATTAGGAGGAACATCTCCGATGTACGGCAATCGATATCGGGGTCCATCCCATGCATATTCACTTGGTGTGTAATCTTTGAAATTAATATCCTTACTGTAATATGGCTTCTTCGTTGTCACGACAGTACCAACCGCATTGTCAGTATTTTTAGTCATGTTGCTTTTCAAGCCTATAATACCCAGTGTAATAACAGCTGCAATTAAAGCAACCAACCCAATAACCACAACGGTTCTTAACATACCACCTTGCTCATTTTCTCCCATTACATATTTCCTTTCGTGATAAATGAATACTATTATATCATATTCATATGGGAATTGCAATTCTGTTTTTGTGTTTTACTTTTTTGAATCTAAATGAATTACACCGGCATTAAAATACCGGGTTTCTAGGAACAAGAAACTTGTTAAC